>Ga0256406_1002453_pt1 | contig 26120 bp, 15 predicted proteins | sample RumenRJG_03DNA_FD_185986 | JGI IMG/M metagenome (GOLD analysis project Ga0256406, IMG submission 185986) | Bovine rumen microbial communities from Lethbridge, Alberta, Canada - RJG_03 | ecosystem: Host-associated > Mammals > Digestive system > Stomach > Rumen | place: Canada: Alberta | collected...
TGCTCCCTTACCGGCAACATCTTTAATTGCATCTACAGCTTTACCACCATAATCTTTAACTGCAGATCCAAAGCCTTTAGCATATTTAAATGCTTTAGGAGCAGCTTGAAGAGCAGTATTTGTAGCAAGATCACCAGCAATACTACCAGCAGTAGTATCTCCACCAGTAGCAGCATTACCAATAGTTCCACCAGCAGTAGCTCCAAGAATAGCTCCTATAGCAGGATGCTTCTTGAACAGCTTTCTGCCTATCCAACTACCACCAAGATATCCTCCTAAAGTAGCAAGAGTACTACCTTCTTTTGGCTCTTGTGTATTGTCACTAGCAGAAGATGGATTATCCGGAGCATTGTCTCCAGTATTTCCATTATTATTATTAGCAATAGCAGCAGCTGCTTGTGCTCTCATAGCAGGTGGGAATTTATTTACATAATCCCATTGCTCTTGAGTAAGATCTTCTTTCTTAACAACCCTTGGTTTAGCACCAGATTGTTTTCCACTATTAGCACCAGAATAGTTATCAGCGGCATTATCATTTTTAGCTGTATTGTCGTTAGAGAAATAATTGTATGCTTTCTTGCCACCATAGATAGCAGCTAATCCACCAAGTGCAGCAGCTGCAATCTTTCCTTTAGTGCCAAGCTTATTAAGAATCCTAGACCCTGCATCTTTAAGATAAGTCTTAGAATTAGCAACTTTTGTTCCAGCATCTGCTGTATCTACATTAGCTATGCTCTTTCTATTAAAGAGCTTAGTTAATACAGTATTTACGGCAAGATCACTAGCAACACCACCAACAGTGGTATCTCCGCCAGTAACAGAATTACCAACAGTTCCACCGATGGTTCCGCCAACAATAGCACCAAGTACTGGATGCTTCTTAATAAGTTTCTTACCAAGTAAGCTTCCTCCAAAATAACCAGCTAAGCTGGCAAGAGTGCTACCTTCTTTTGGTTCTTTATCATTGCCACCATTTTTACCATTAGCACCAGAATAATTATCGTCAGCATTATCATCCTGCATTGGATGCCGTGTAGAAGTAGGATCAAGTTCTGGATCTATATCTTTCTGACCTTTCTGATCTCCAGATATAGCATCATATCCTTTCTTTCCAACAAATGCGGCAACTGCAGCAGCAAGAAGTTTTCCTTTAGTACCAAGCTTAGATAGATATTTAGTTACTGTACCAACGGCACCTTTAATACCAGTCTTTTCAGCAGCACCAGCAGCTCCCTTTTCTGCTGCTTCTTTAGCAACTTCTCCAGCTGCTTTACCAGCAGCTTCTTCCATTCCTTTTTCACCAAATTTAGCAAGCTTCTTAATACCGAGAGTCTTACCAATGTATCCAAGCAGTTTAGAACCAGCACTCTTAGCAAGAGATAGCATTTTACCTCCAACTAATCCCATCACTGCATATAAACCACTTCCAAGGCCTGGAATAAGAGAATTAAGGAGAGTCTTAGGGAAATTAGCAAGATCTTTTAATAGATCTAATAATCCGCCTTTAGCCTTTTTAGCTCCCTTTTTAGCCGGTGCTGCTATCTTATTAGCTATTTTTTCTACAGCAGCTGTAGATCTTTCTTGTAGCTCTAATCTATGAGCTCTCTTAGACATTACTTCCGCATTGTTCTTATCATGGATAAGCATAGGCTTTCCATCAGCATGAGAAGTACCATATGTGAGCATACCATCTTCTGTTTGCACATAAGATTGCTCACCGTTCTTAGACTTCAACCCGCCTTGCACATTACCACCAGATGCCTGACCTTGATTAGACATTGCGGCAGCAGCAATAGCATTACTTATAGCACCAGCAGATTCGGCTGCTTGAGTCTCAGCAACTGGAGCTTCTTCTTTTGGCTTTTCTTCTTCACTATCTTTCTTCTTATCATCGCCGCCCAAAAGACCAGATAATCCGTTTGCTTTAGCAATTGGAGTAAAGAAAGCCTTTCCAGCAGTCTTAAGACCAGAGAGAATAGATCCAAATGCATGAGTTCCAGCAGTAGCAACGTCTTCTTTAACAAGATCAGTTGAGTTGCTCTCATTATCCTTCTTCTTTCTCCAACTATATATAACCTCTGCAAGAGAGTCTCTATATACATTAGGAGCTTTAGCTATAAATTTCTTAATAGCATTATCACTAGACCAGATGGCAAAAGTAGCTTTCTCGATATCACTCCAACTCTGGTACTCATCAAAAGATGGAACAGAATCTTTATCATATCCAGTTGGCATTTGAGATCTTATCCGATCAAGTTCATCTTTTGCTATATCATTAGCCTTGAATGTTTCTTTATTAAACGTCTTTAAACCTGCTGCTTCTTTAACGGCATTAGTAGCCTTATAATGAGCCTTAGCAACTGCATGGGCTTCATCATCACCAACTGTATGGCGAACAACTGTCTCTGCGGCACTACCAGCAATATTATTAGCTTTTGTTAATGCGCTTTGTGCCCCACTACCAAACTTGATAAGCATATCAAGAACATTAGCAGCTACAGCACTGGCAAATCCTTTATCTTCTAATTCTTTCTTTTTATCTTTCCATGCTTGATCTTGCTCTTCATCATACTCTCTTTCTTCTTTAGCCTCATCATACTGATTTCCAAAAGAATCAGCCATATGCTGGGTTCTTTTATCAGAAAGATTAAGTCTATTCTTAAGATCTTGAGCAGATTGAATTGAGCTCACATCAACATCTTTTCCTGTTAATACAGCTCTAAGAGCTCGAAGTTCTAATTGAATCTTAGTAAGGTTTTCATTAGAAGTATCTACCGCTTCTTTAACTTCATTAGTTGCAGCAACTGTCTCGGAATTATCTTTCTTTTTAGAAGACTCTCCTGAACCAGATCCACTACCACTATTCTGTTGAGCTTCAGATACTGCATTAGAAGGGGTTGCACCCTCTTCTTTCTTTTCTTCTGCCTTTTCTTTAGCTATCTTTTCTCTATATGCTTGTATTCTAGATTTAGTCTCTATTTCGGCATTACGAGCTAATGCAGGAATAAGTTTGTCAAACTCTTCATCACTAAGCCCATCTAAGCCATATTTCTCTTTAAGAGCATTTCTAGCATTATCAAGATTACCAGGTTTCTTCAACTCTTCGAGTCTATTGTTATAATCCCCAATATTCTTGAATGCTTTCTGATAAGCGTCTTTAAGCTTCTCTTCTATTCCTAGTTCTTTTATGCGCTTCTTTTGCTCATCATTCAATCCCTTATCGAGATTAGCAATTTTCTTAGCAATTCTTTGACTCTTGATAGCATCTTCCATAGAATATCCGCTTTGCATGAGATCTCTCATTGCATCACCGATATTAATGATACGATTCTCTATTACAGCGTCATCAAAGTTATCTGCTACTTTCTCTATATCATTATCAAAGTAATTTAATTCTTTCTTCTTCTGATTCTCTATTTCTGCTTTAACAGAATTTGGATCTTTGGAAGTCATAGCACGATAAGCACTAAGCTCACTAGAAGTATCTATGACATCCGAATCGTTCATATTAGCGAGAGCAACATCAGAAGCTCCGATAGTATCATATACTCCGTTCTTCCTTCTCAGCTCTACTCTCTCTTTAGCATTAGTGAAGTCATCATAACCATGTCTAAGGCCATACATCTGAACCTTATTACCAACAGCTTCTACTCCACTAGCAATTTTCTCTGCTAATCCTCCACCAAGTTTTCTGGTGAGGAACTTTCCAACTCCACCAGCTTGTCTAACCTTATTTAATCCAGCATTAACCATTCTTCCAAGGAAAGTAGAGCCTACTCCTTTTCCGATGCGGCTAAATATAGATTTCAATCCTCTCTTAGTCATGGAAAGACCAACTTTACCAATTGGCTTCAATCCATTACCAATAGGAGTTAAAATCTTATCTTTAAACCAATCCCCGAGATTATCTCTAATCTCTCTCATGGTTTTCTGGAATGGTTTTACAATCTGGCGTCTAATAGCACCTGCTATACCACCACGACGAATGCCATCTCTGCCCTTAGCACCAAGCATCAATCTCTTAAAAGATTCTGTAGTCGATACAAGGCCAATACCTGCGCCAAGAACAGCATTACCAAGGAGACCAAATGGCCCAAGGAAGAGTGTACCAAGCATAGCAGCACCCATACGTGGAAGTGCTTTTCTTATCTTAGCTTTTCTATCTTTATTCAGTAATCCACCATCATCACCAAACATAAAGGAGTTTAATGCTGAATTGTTCTTGAGAATGGATGCACCTACACCAATCATTGCACCTCCAAGAGGCCCAAATGGTGTAAGTAAACCAGCAATAGCACCAGTGGTACCATATTTCTTAGCATCTGGAGCATACTTGTTAAAGATATCCATAACCTTTCTGGATATCAATCCTCCAGATCTTTTCTTCTTACCGTTCTCATCTTCAACCATATCTCCAAAGAGATACTTCTGAACTGATTCATTTTTAGAAACAAGAGATACAGCAGATCCAACTACTGCTCCCATAAGAGGACCACCAAGAGGAAATACTGCTGATAATAGTGCACCACCAACAGAGCCTTTGGCAACATCCTTCTTATTCTTCATCAAATAATCTTTAGCAAGTCCAGTAGCTCTAACAGGATCTGTTCCAAATGCCTGATTAGCAAATTGGCGAATTCCTGTTATAACTCCTTCTCTATTATTAAATTTAGCTTGGTCTATCTGTTCATTGGAACCAATATTAGTACCAAGATTAGCCATAGCTTTTCTGCGTCTATTAAGATCGACAGTATCCATGGATTCAAGAACTTCTTGTGATCCATATTTTTGCATGGCCTCATCTGTTACTTTGTTTCCAAGGGTAACTTTGCCATTATTATCTACTATTCCTGCAAGGCGAATCATATCTCTATTTACAGCCATTGCATCTTTCTTTTCAGATCCATGGCCAACAAACATGGTCTTATACAATTCGCTTATTGCGGAATCTATAGCTTTCTTATTGGCTTTATTCTTATCCTTCACCATAAGCCTAGACCAAGCGGCTTTGAATTTGGATTTATTATTTTGATTCTTAAGAAGAGATTCAATCTCCTCTTTTGTTAAACCAGCATTAGAAAGATTCTCTATTAGAATCTGTGCAGTTGTATTGTAAGTGCCACCAGCATTGAAAGGAATAGCCATAGTAATAGAATTTCTTTCACTACCAAATTTATTAAGAAGATTTCTCTTCATCGACTGTTCATTTCTATACTGCTGATCTACATTGACTTTGTCTCTGTTAGGATTCCAAGGATTGAGATTAGCAGGAATAATCGCTTCGCCTGGGGATATAAAAGTTAATCCACCTTTGGTAACGTTTTTAGCACCAGTAGCATTAGTATCAGAATCAGCAACAGCGCCTTTCATATCTGATATGGTTGCTTTCACGTTATTATAAAGATCATTAAACTGAGCTTTAGCAGCTCCTTTAAGAGATCTTCCAACTGTTCTGGCACCATTGCGAATAGCCTGTTTTCCTTTATTAAGCTTATCTCTTACATCTACACCAAATAAATCTCTTACTATACCATTTAGTTTGTCACCAATATTGCTCTTATCAAGCCAATTAGTAAACTTATCTTTTAACTCACTGAATTTATTATTGATCGTATCAAAAGTATCATTAAGATTAGACTCTATTAATCCAGATATACCATTTATTGGTCTACCATCTTTGCCTTTAGATTTGTGGGAGAATAATAGGTCATAAACAGCCGTATCTGCAAAGCCTATTGCGCTCATTATCAAATTAGCAGGAGTCTTAGGAGAAAGGAAATCAAACACAGAGCTGCTAGAACTTCTGCTGTCTACTTCCTCTTTAGCCTGCTTTGTGGCATTTAAAGCCGATTTTATCATATCAGAGGTTGCTTTAGATTTAGGATCTTTCAGCATCTGCTCTATAGATATTTGTGCATTACCACTATTATCTATACGGAAAGTAGAAGATCCAAGCATCCTAGCGATATGATTCATCATATTTTGAGTAACTGGAATATCTGGATTTTCTCCAGTATTTGAGGCATTTAGATGCTTTTCATCTTTATCTGCTTCTTCTATTCTATTCTTACTTCTAATAATAGGAGATACTATTGTATCCTCTCCAGATTCATATCCATTGATAATATTAGAAAAATCAGAACTACCTTTTCCACCAGCTTTTCTTCCTCTTTTAGCAGAACCTCCACCAATTCCACCAATCTCATGCAATCTCTTCAATATCTCATATTGATAATCGTACAGAGACATACGATGTTTGTCTCTAAGAGATACAAGATCTGTAGCTGGAGTATGATTTAGTTTATTAGGAAGAATAGCTTTCTTATTAGCTCCACTAATAGATTCTGCAGCAATATTATCATAAGAACTTAGTGATGTGCCTTGAACCATTACTCTCTTAGATGCTTTAGCAGATGCTATCTTTGAGGTCAGACCTGCTAATTCACCAGTACTGGAGAGGGATTCAAGCATTGGAATCAATATATTTACTAATCCTTCATTACCTTTAGCGGCATATGATCTAGGATTAGAAAGCATGTCTTTAAAGTCTACATATCCTCTATTATAAATTCCTTGGAAGAAATCTGTAATAGCGTTTGTGAACTGTCTCCTGTCTTTATTAGACTGGAAGTTCATCATATTAGCAGCAGCGTGCATCTTCTTTTGCACGCTACCAGTAGACTGCCTGGATAATTTCTTATCTATATTCTTTTCGTGTCTATTTACTGCAGCTATGCTTCTCCATTTACCGCTCTTAAGATCCAGTATTCTCTCACCTTGACCAGTGAGAGCCGCTTCTATTCTACGAAGATAAGCAGGAATTACTTCAACAATAGATTTCTGAGCTAGCCCATTATACTGCATTGGGCCTTTATTGAATTTAGAAGCGTCTAATCCAGAAAAAGTAGTGTTCTTTTCTTTATAACCAAACATGGATGCTAGTTTTCCAAGGATGGTATTATTATTTCTTAATCCATAATCATGAAGTTTGGCTAATCCAGTAGAAAATGCACCTTCTATTGTCTTATCCAATTCATTCATGGCTTTTCTTACACCAGAGCCTATTACTCCCTTAATGATACTCTTACTAAGAGCATGCAATGGATTTTGTACATACTCTTGCATCATCATAGGAATCATAGAGATAACCTGGTATACAGATCCAACAGGAGATTTCTTTATTCTTGGTTTGATAAGTCCAATATAAGATTTAAGATTCAATCCATTTTTAAACAATTCTTCAGGATTGAGACTATCAATGTCTTTAGCAATAACAGCAGCGTTGGTATCATCATACGTTTTCTTCTGCATATCGAAAAGAGCATGAAGTGTAGCATTTGTGTCTCTCTGAAGCTTTGTAATCTCATCATAGAATTTGGCAGAGTTTTGAATGTGGGTTCTCATAACCTTATTATTGAAATCAATAATAGAGTTGAACCCTTCTGCCATTGCATTAAATCCAGCTTTATTAAGAGATATTGCTTGTCTAGCTACCATATTTTGCTGGTCTGCTATAGTTCTCTGGCTACGAACAAGATTTTCAGTAGAAGCAGCTACCATCTTGCCAATAGCATTAGTAGATGCCTGATGAACCTTGATCATAGAAGATGCTACCATAGCATCTCCTCGTGTTACTGCTAGATTTGTATTATCCCCAGATTCTTTACCAGATAAATTGTTGAGATCGTCAGAGAAGAGATCCATGTCATCTCCCATCATCCCAGACATCATCTCGAATAAAGACCCAAGATCTTCTCTTTCTGGATGATAGAACTTACCAGACATGGCATCTTTCTTAAGATTGGATACTCCTTCTTTTACCTTCTTAAAAATAGTATTATCTTTAATAGGGCCTAGACGGTTGTTGATTAGCCTAGAATCCATAATGCTTTTATATGTATCTTTGACTGCATCTTTGTTACTAGCTACAAAGTTACTTGTTATAGGCATTTCTTCCTTAATGGTGTCTACGGCAGCATAAGAAATAGATTTGCCTAAGTTCTTAAGATACGCACTTATCGCATTAGAAGCCATATAGTTCAGCCCTCCTTTAACCCAAATATTATGAAAATGTCAGACGTAGAACTACCGACAGGGGAAAAATCCCTGTCGGCAATTTGTGTATAGGATGTATGTAAAAAGAAAGGAAATATTTAAGAATGTTCGCAGAACAGTACCTTGTAATCAAGATATTGTAAGAAGAATTAATGTGTTTGGCAGACCTTATTATTATGTAAAAGAAATAGTGATAGAGGTTTCCCTCTATCACAATGCCATATCTCAGCATATGGTAAAAAATAAAGCGCATATACTGGAACTGCTAATGCAATCAGTGTGAAATTGTATATATCAAAAGAATCCCAACACTTTATGGACAAGCTAATGGCAAAGGGAAGGTCCTAAGCATTCGAATTCTTTGATACCAAAACAATGGTCCCCCTATCCAGAGTCGAACTGAAATTAGAAGATTAGAAGTCTCCTGTGCTATCCATTGCACCATAGAGGGATAAAAAGAAAGTGGAGCCATTAGCATGACTCCAAAGCCATGAATCATAGATGGAAGCAAATAATTCATGCAAAAAAGAGTAGTTTTGAACAAACATGCCAAATGCACAAAGAGAAGTGTGCACAATCAAAAATATAGATAGGAGAATTTGCTACTGGGCAAGAACCTTTCCCAGATTATGATAAAGTCTCCTATATCATAAAATATTATTTTTTTACTCTGCTTTTGTCTCCTCAGCAGGAGCTGGAGTATCTGTAACCACATCATCATCGTGGCTATCAGTATCTACATCATCCTCTGGGGTATTATCAACAGAAGCGGCTTCAAAAGCTTCCTTCATCGTAGTATCATCATACTCTTTGGCACTATCTCCAAGAGTTCTGTTGCTGTTGTATCTACGATGGTTGTTGTATCTTCCATTTCTTTCAATACGATTCCAATAGCGCGAACGACCAGCAAACTCTACGTTATCCCAACCTGCATCTTTGAGCTCATTGACAAGATGCTTCTGATATGCAGGAATGTTGGAGAAGGTTACGCGGAAAGCAAATACCTGCTTAGCATTAACTCTATCAAACTCTACCTTCCAACCAAATGCAATATTGGAATCTGTCTTAATACCAACTTCACGAGAGAAAATAGAGAATGAAATAGTGTTTGGATAAGAAGAGCTATTTGTTGTTGGGATATTGCTCTTTACGAAATCAAGAAGCTTGCATACTACTGATTCATATACAGCCTCTTCTCCTCCATAAGCCTTAACCTCAGTTACAATGTTGCTAAGTTCTTTATAACCCTCTTCAAACGAATCGAACTTCTTTACGAAGTTAATATAGTTGGCTCTACGATGATAACGCCTATTGTTGTTAGTCTCCATGTTGGATAGCTCCTTTTGGTAATTGAATGTGAATAATATCTTATATGATAAAAACTTAGAGTTTTCTAAGTTCTTCATCCTTTCTCATAAGACGCTTAGCCTCTTCTAGATTCTTTGCTATATCAAGTTCCTCATCTGTAGTTTCTTCTTCGATAGGAGTTTTATCAATGATAACTCCTTCATCATCGTCTACAGAAACCGCTTGATAATCGGATAATGCTTTATTATCAAGAGCAGTACTCTTTAAATCATCGTATGAGTGATTTAAAGAGAAAATTTCTCTATTTATAAGATTCTTAATGTTTGAAGCAAGCTGTCTTACTTCCTCTTGTGCTCCAGGTTCTGTTCTAAGAGCAATGAAATGGAAGAGTTGTTTATAAGTAAACGTCATAACCAATTGAGTTGTGCAATTCATGGGAAGCCATGCTCTTGCATCCTCTTTCATAATTTTATGTTGTATCAGATATGAATAGAATTTAAATGGATCCTCTTTATTTATAGCATCCATCGTATCTTTATCTATATCATCGTATCTATGAGTTTTATATTGTTCATGAAGTTTGATAGGATCTATAAATCCCTTTTCTTTATCTCCAGTATGTTCGCAATATCTCTGAGATTCTTGTGAAATACCAACTCTATGCCGAGTCATCTGATTTGCACAAGAGCGAGAAATATTCTTGAATAAGAAAGAAACAGTGCAAACTTGCATACAATCAGCAAGAGTAAATCCATACATACTTACGTCTTTATACAACGCATCGATATCTTGATATGCAAGAAGAACTATATTATTCCCATATGGGATTTCTTTTAATCTACTTTCATATCCAGCATCTATTGTTGTATTCTCATCGCCAGTCTCTTGTTGCTCTTCCGTGAGTTCTTTCATGCTAGCATGAGTAACGTACGTACAATATTCTTCTTCCATTAATCCATCTTTGATGAGATTAGAAAGAAACTCTTTCTCTATACTGCCATACATGATAGATTTAATAAATCTCAAGAACGTATTCTCTTGTCTAGTTTCTCGTATAATATTAATATATGCTCTGATTGATCCACCAATCAAAATATTGAGATAGTTCCCAATATGCCTTGTTACCACATGCATATATCTGGAATTGCTCATCACTTCCATCATATCATTATTCAATTGAATACTGATACTGCTATCTGGAACTCTGATAAGAGCGATCACATTAGAATGCTCCAAAATGGATTCGTGCTTGAAGCTCATCATCTTCTTGATATGATTCTTAATTTTATCATATCCTTCCAATGGTCCTCTTCCAACACAGATTCTAGCTCCTCTATGAACCATCTCTAGATTTGGATAGCTGAGCTCATCCTCATCATCAAATATGATAATATTTATATCTTTTCCATCTTTACTTGCTTTATTCCCTATCTCTTTCTCCAGATAAGGTGGCTTTTCTTCTTTTCCTACCAATGATTTGATCTTATTCAGTATTCCAGCCATGAGAATCCTCCTCTAAATTTTATAATTTCTCTCATATCAATGTTTCAACAATTTTTTTGTCCAAAAATCTATTTTTCCAAAAATGGGTCAAAAGTCCTATATGCTAACTACACCGTAGACGGTGTAGTTACGACACTTTTTATCTGGTCGATACAAAAAAGTGCCATTTTTGGCTTGATAGATAATCTTATAATTAAGGATGTAAAATTGAGTAAGACACTAAATGGCTATATTTTGCTTATATTAAGGATTTTTCTTAAAATTAGAAAAGTCAAAATGCGTAACTTAACCGTTCTTCATAACCTTTTATTAGAATTAGATTAAAAAATGGCTTTTTTGGGGTGTTAAACTGAATTATAACGATATACTACATCGAAAAAAGTTCGATCTTCGATCTCACTATATTTCGATTGGTAGTTTCACTACGTTTCAACTATCCAATCTCAATATAGCTATTTCGATGTACGATAAGTTTCACTATCGTTCAATAGTATCGTACATCGTATGTTCGATGATCTACTTACGTAGATTCATCAAACAAGTTGTTTCGATTCCGTATACCTTAAACGTGATACTTTAGGCCCTTCGGGCCATTTTACGCGTTACAACGTCTTAACACGAAATATGTATTATATAGGGGAGTTGGGAATTATTTTCTCAATGACATCTAATACTATTTAAAATTGAGTATTTAGAAGAGATTAGATGATATTTTTTTTTTAATAATAGAGAATTGATAGAAGAGATTGTATAGATAGAATAATAAATTTAATATATTCTAGAGAGATAGATTGATTGTATTAGAAATTGAATAGATAGTAGGATAGTAGGAATTGGATAATTTCTTTGCATGGTATTATAGAGAGAATTTCATGTGTATTGTATTTAGAATATATATATTGGGAAATTGAAATATAGAATGAAGAAAGTATATTGAATAGAGATATAGTTAGTAGAAATAGAAATATATCTTCTTCTCTTGTACAAGTAGAAATATTGAATATTTTGGAGTAATAATAGATAATCTTATAAGGTGTAAAATTAAGTGAGACACTAAATGGCTATATTTTGATTATATTAAGAAATTTTCTTAAAATTAGAAACTTAAAAATGCGTAACTTGACCGTTCTCCATAACCTTTTATTAGAATTAGATTAAAAAATGGCATTTTTGGGGGGTTAAACTGAAATGAAATAATATACTACATCGAAAAAAGTTCGATTTTACAATCTCACTATATTTCGATTGGTAGTTTCACTACGTTTCAACTATCCAATCTCAATATAGCTATTTCGATGTACGAAAGTTTCACTTCGTTCAACAATAATCGTACATCGTATGTTCGATGATCTACTATAAGTAGATCATCAAACAAGTATTTCCGAAGTAGTATACCTTAAACGTGATACTTTAGGCCCTTCGGGCCATTTTACGCGTTATTACAAGATCTTATAGAAATTATTGGTTTATAAGATCTAAGATAAAGATAATCTGAGTAGAGAATATATTAGTTAGAAGAATATCTGTAATGCTAAAAGAAATATTAGTTAGGTAATATAAAATTGAATCTAGATAGAGAAGTATATTCTCTATCTATTAAATTAGAATATTTATATATAGAGAGATATTGTTAGTTGAAAGATAGCGTAGGAAGTAGATAGTTATTCTATAAGATATTTAGAAGAGTATATCTAGATTCTTGTATATATCTAGATTATATCTAGAGAATAAGTCTAAGTAGGTTAGAGTATATTGATTAATCTTTCTTGGTGGTAAGTCTTTTATAATCATGATCTATGTAAGCGCTTACAGAACACCTAGTCTATATAATTCTAAAATTTGGATTTTTCTTTCTTTCGACCAATTAGTAATTGATTTGAGAATGAGTTGAAGAAGAAAGGAAGTTTGTGTTGGAATGAATATATTATTTCCAGTAAGACCTCAAGATCCAAGAATAGAGAATATCTTGGTAAACTCTCCTATGCTAAAAGAGAATAGATATTTTGTACAGTCATTGCCAACTGATATTAAATCATTTGAGAACTTGTATGTCTTTCTTGCAGATGGATCTTTGAAAAAGATAAAGAACTATTCTTCATATCTTGAGAATAGAAAGGTTATCTTTGAGTATTCTCTTGATAAGTATAGAGATTCATTCTCTTCTCCAGAAGAGATGGAGAAAGAATTTAATATTGTATATGAGAGATTAGATAAAGGGAAAGTGAATACTGAAGAAGATTTACTTGCAGTAGCTAGAGATGAGATGAGAATGACTTCATTGTATTATATCATAGAGAATAGAATTGATAATACAACGGATGAAGATAGAAAAGCTATACAAGATTCCATAAATAAGATTAGAGATGAGAATATCACTAATGAATTGGAATTGGTAAATAAAACTATTAGAGACTCTCTTCCGAATAATGATATACCTATAGAGATTAAGAGGTGTATGTATAATGGAAAAGAGATAGACACTGGAGAGTGTATTGCTGAAATAGAATCTCATGTATTCCCCGATTATATCACACAGAAGAATATCATGGATACACTGGAAGACCAATATGTGATAGAAACCAATGTTTGTACCATTGTTAGAGACAAAGGTGGAGATATAAGAATATTGGAGAGTAAGAACAATGGAGAAGAAAAAGAATAAGTATTACTTATACGATTCTTACAGAGGTGGATTTAGTATCATAGCAGAGAGTGATGAACAAGCAATAGAAAAGATGGAAGATATCTTTAAGAATACTCCAGCTGTAGTAAATACATTTTATGATACTGATAGAAATCCCACTAAAGATAAAAGAATAATATATCTTAGTCGTCTTAATGATAAGGGGTTCACGACTAAGATGATTTATTATAAATTTGATTAACAAAAGAGGAGAATAGGACTAAGATGGAGAAATATGAGTTCTTTGATACTTTTAGAGGTAAGTTTGATTTTGAGGCAGCAAGTTTAGCAGAGGCTAGAGAGACAGTAGAGGATATTAAGAGAAATAAATCACCTAAGCGTTTGAAGTGGGTGGATATGGATAATAGAGTTTCATATCCTCGTTTGATATATTTGGCAAAAGTTGTTGAAGAAGATGGCAAAGCGAGAGAGCTTGTATACATAGACAAGAGATCCGAGGGAATGGAAGAATTTTGATAGATAAAGAGAGTAGCTCTTGATGAGCTACTCTTTTTGTATTATAAGTGAAATCTTCCATCATTTAGATCTGTATATTCAATATAATGATCTTCCTGGTCTATCTTGTTTTCAGTTAACATCTCATATTGCAATCCATATAACTGCAAAGTTTCTTGAGTTACATCCATCTTATTCTTATTCTCTTCCAATGCTTCATGAATACGATAAAGAGGAACATTCTTATCATTATCAACTACTTGCATTTTTAATTCAGCTAATATGCCTAATAATTGACCAAAGTCATTATTGGTCAATCTAAGATAAGAGTAAGTCCCTAGATTAGTAATCATCTTTTCTTTGTATATTTGCTTCTCTCTATAAACCGGCATATATCTTTTATTGGGGTTATCTTCTCCATCTTTAACCTCTATGATTAGATTATATGGAAGAATGATCAAATCTGTTATCCACATATGCTTCTTACCCTTGTACTCATATTCCAGTACAGGACCAGGAGCTACTACCTCATTGGATTTATAATCCAGCACTTTATCCAAGAATTCAAGCAATTGCTTTTCATAAGACCCAGTGTAAGTGAATACTTTCCCATCACTCCACTTATACTTACCACTTATCTTTCTTCCCGCTAGCATTTTTTCCAAATGTTTTGGGTCATCCATAAGAGATGTTTTGTTATATACTCTCATGATTCTCTTCTGATAAGTCTTCTTTACTTCTTGATAGCATTTTGGATCACCGCATAATCTTTCATACTTTTGCCTTTTCTCATTCCACTTAGTTGGTTTGCCGCATACAGTGCAGTTTCCATGACCATGTTTATCATTAACGATATCATACACTAATCTATATGCAGTGTAATTGTCTGGGATCTCATCATCATGATTATTTTCTATATGCCTAACCAATTTATCTCTAATAAGCTTTTTAGCGCAATATGGGCAAGCGTAGGTCTTCATTATATTACCTCCCTTAAACTTTACCAAAATGTCGCCGGATACAATTACGCACAAAAAAAAAGATAGAGGGGTTTCTCCCCTCTATCTTTATTTCATCTTCGAGAATGCCCGAAGATACTGAACTGGTAATCCAGTATCTTCCGACATTTTTCGATATTCTCTATCCATAAGGTGTTTGGATAGAGACGTATACTCGGGATTTTCATCCTGAGCAAACTCGTCAGGTAAACAGGAAATGAAAGCTTTCGCTTTCAACCTGTTTACTGTAAACTTTTTCAATAACTTATACGCAACCTTTGTTTTCATATCACTCATCTTTTTCTCCTCCTTCGTTGATATAGTATACAATTTCAGGTAGTTGCTTTCACATCCATATAATAATTTTTTACTGTATAACAGGAGGTGCCATATGCCTGAGATCATTAATTCCGATGGTACTATAACTTATATAGGAGATCTCAGCTCTACTGTTATCATGGAGAAGGAAGCTATTGGTAAGAATTTTGGGGCTACAATGAAAGTTGTATACCCATTTTATGGAAAGCAATACATAGCTCCAATTAGCGGCTCTCTTATTATCGAAAACACAGAATATCAAAATGATATTCCATCTAGTTTAGATATAGAGAGAAATTATATTGATTTAGATATCCCTTCATCTATAACAGTAAAGCGACAGGATTATGTATTCGATGGAATATTGGGAAGCTTGAACTATCAAAAGGGAATTTATTCTCATAATATTCCATCAGATCTAACCTATGAGAAAGAAGAACTAACCAAAGATATCCAATCTAGTATAGTTGTTCCAGCAGTATCTGAAAATACAATAACTTCTTCATGTGTCATGTCGTATGAAGACGTAAGTACAGATATTCTTAATTGCAAGATGGTAGTTCATGATTATTGTGTGACTTCATCAATAGCTACAAGTGTTTTCGTTAAAGCAGAAGATTATGAAACCAGAATACCAGGAAGTTTATACTATGAAAGAGGAAGAAATAATTATGAATTTGATGCTAGTATAAAAGTCCCTCTTTCATCTTCAGTTACTGTATTCCCATGCCAGATGAAAGTAAGAGATAGAAGATCCATTTATTCGTTATTCTCTAAAATGAATGTGGCATATGGATACAATAAAGAATTAGATTCTACGATGGAAGTTATCAGTTCTAGAATTGATAATGATATTATACGAGGAGTAGTAAGTACAGAGAAAGAACAATTTGCTACAAATGTACTTTCTGGTATTTTGGATACTCCAAATTTTGAATTGGACTATATTCCATCTACTGTAGACATTCTCAAAGCAGGAACATATCACGATATTTTGTATTGTAGCATGGATGTAAGACAATATGCTGGAGCAGAAATGAACTGCTCAATGAATGTTCTTACCAGATTTATGCCAATAGAATATGATATTCTTGCTGCATCTATGATAGTAGGAAATGAATTTACTCAATCTATATCTGTATCTTGTGAATTTATTCCAAATACTACTATAGATAAAGATATTCTTTCTTGTTCTATAGAAGTAGTTAATCCCGCTATGCCAGCAAGATTAGGAATATACGTGGATCCAATTTGGAAAGTAAATCCATTTATCCTAAAATCAGTACTTGCTACTTTCTTCTCTAGATTATATAGGAGAATGGATGTAAGTATTGTATATGGAGGAAATCCAAGATCTGATTGGGATATTCACAAAATGGGGCATGCATTTGGGTTCTTAGATTCTAAGATGATGAAAGTTCCTATAGAATATATTCCTAGTAATCCTCCAGCAAATGCTGATTATACTATTAGATTCATTAGAGCTCTTTCTACATTTGGGAAAGATGAAACAAGAAAAGAGATTTCTAAAGTAATCATATTCTCTGATATTCCATATGCAAGGCATTCATCTAATCTTGCCCCATTATTTGATTTCTGTGAGAATTATGATATTCCTTGTGTATGTATTACTTCCAAGGGAGAATTCATAGAAAGAAGTTCTACTGCAGAAAGATTGTCTCCAGATATGTATTCTATAGACAGGTATAAGTTTACTCCAGAATATACTGGAGGAGCTCATACTAAACACAGAGATGTATACGACGATAGACCAATTGTATGATTAATATGATCCAAGCACTTTATGTGCTTGGATTTCCTTTTATGAAGACCACGATAAAGTGATAAATTGTTAAAAATGAGTATTAAGGTATTCCTAACTTAACCGCATATGGTTAAGTTAAGAGTACTAAAATAAGTAAATTACTTATGTAAAACTAATACGTGTGTAAGTGATAAGCACATAGTAGTTAAATTCGTATATGAAGATTTTTCTTAAAAATACAGAAGAGAGCCATAAAAAGCTCTCTTCTGTATTTTTTTATTTAGTATCTCGTAAAATATCTTGTATTGGTCTCCACTTAATTCCCATCTTCTCTTGGCACTGGCGTGTAAGTTCGATGATAATTTTATTAATCAATCCATTGGTAAATACAGAAGTTACCATACGAGCCATAACACCATCGATTGTTAAGAAAGCATTGATATGCTCATTTGGCCTGAAATCTGTATATGCTTCTTGCCCTCTAGGAATGATTGTAGAGTTTACACCTTTTAATCCCTGATAGAATACAAGCTTATCTCCAATACCGAATTTATCTTTAACCTTGATATAGATCTCGATTCTTACGCCATCTACAGATTTAAGTTTTCCTTCTTTTGGAAGCTTATCAGTAGCTTCAAGAGTATAAGTTTTATCTATATCATATTTTCTCATAACGTTCTTAAGTCTATTGATCTTTCCTTCATATGCAGTACAGATCTTCTTAAGAGTTGGAGAAAGTTTATCCATATCACAAGTTCTGTAAATCTTGATATCTTGAATAGTGCCTGATACCTTAGCATGAACTGGTTTTCTACCAAGATCTGACAGCATTTCTGTGTCAGTATCTTTTGCTATAGCAGCAATAAGTTCATTTGCTTCTTTTTCTTCAAATGCATCTTGGAATACTAATAGTGGTTCCCCTTCTTCTATCTTATCACCAATTTTAACGAGATTATATACATTGGTATTTGGATCAAGAGATACGTCTTTTTGAACAACAACATCAGATTCCATAGCCTCTGATATATCAGCATCTACAACACAAGAATCCTCATATCCAAGATCTGTATCCATGATAGCAACTTTAGCCATAGTTCCAATATTATAGGAAATATTACCAGAACCTTTTTGTCCTATAGATTCAGAATAAGCTTGGGTGTCATAAGCAAGAATATCATTATGCTTAATCTTCATACCCTTTTTGATATTAGGAATTGGAGTAAGTTTAGTTGTTACGAAGAAACCACCATCTGAGTTCTTTTGAATCAATTCTCTAGTGTCAATGTAATCGCATTTTCCTGTATCCAAATCTTTCACGATGATATAATCATCATTGACCTCTTCTACTACTCCACGCTTACCTTCAAACTTCCAAGAGAATTTATTCGAAGTAAGATATGGAAGGGCCTCATCGGCACCATTAGTAATGAGATTTGGCATAGCTTTCTTAACCTTCATCTGATGCTGAACTGTCTGTGTGAATGCCATGCAAGAACGAATAGGGTCATCATGATTAGTAGCAAGAGGAGCTAATGCTTCACCAACAGTAAGTGTATTAGTATTGGTCAATTCTTTAGGATCTCTTGTTTTAAAGAATCCTCTTTTGTTGATTACGCCAGCATCTATCGTTGTTTGTCTGTTGATACCAACTGTAGAAGCAAAGCCCGTAGAAAGACCAAGAATGCCTAGCATCGATTTATCATAAGTACGCTTATCTATAGAGAAAGCCCTTTCAGAGTTCATACCAGACAAACCTTTGAATGTAACCTTATTAGCAGATTCTACTTCAAGTAATGGAGTAGAAGTAGAAAGATCTGATGAAGTCTGATCGTGATTCAAGATAGAATCTATTACAGCTGTTATTTTAGCACTAAAACTAGCAGTACCCTTATTTCTCTTGATCATATTTCTATAGCTGCCAAATGATCTAGAGAGAACATTGTACAAGTGACCAACAATGATCTCATTAACTCTCAGTCTATTACCACTGATATCAGTATGCTTGATATATTTGTTATCGCTTAACAAATGGCAAGCATATATTAATCCATCTACAAAGTTATCTGGGATATGAAGAATATGGCAGATCTCTTTGGTTATTGGATCAAACATGAGATCGTAGAAATTATCAAAACCATCTGCTTTTATCCTACCACCAAATCCATCTAGAATATCCAACCAAATATCTTTCTCATTGATCTCTTTGATGGAATAATCGGAGAAATCACATTCCATCAATCCATTAAGAAGAAGAGTATCTTTTATAGAAGTATTCTTGAATCCAAGATATCCATCAGAGAATCTGATATAAGACGTAACGTCTCTTGGTCTAGATTCTGAAAATTCATATTCTACTACCATTCTATCCAATACTTTCTGCAAACCAATGCAATACGAAAGCAGTACAATAACAGGAAGTCTAGTACTCATGATAGATGCTTCTGCATACATAAGTCTCTTTGCGACAGAAGCAGAGTTGTAGAGATTTATTAATTTGCCACTATCATCATGATCTTTCAATACTTCTAGCACAAACTGATCAAATGGAGCATCATTTGGCATTGGTACTCTTTTACCATCTTCATTTATATAGCAGGAGATATATTTGTTAGTGAGCTGATCGTCGGATAATTTCTTATCTTCATCTGAAAGAGTAGATCTATCAAATGGGTAAGTAATCAGATTATCCATATTGAAGTTCAACATAGATCCATCTTGGAATTCTATCTTATTGAAAAGAGATGCCATATCAACAAATTCCATTGGGAGTTGATATTTAACACAAATCTTTCTATTATCTCCTGTATGGATTTTAATCTTTCTCCCAGTGTATTTATTAAGAGCCTTGCAGATCTTATTGATTACTGGAGTGGATTTAGAAAAACCAGATGGAGATTTAAGAACAACAAAGATCTTAGAGTAATTGGATACTATCTGAACAGTATCTGTATCTGTTTTAGTAATAGGAAGAAGCATTATCTGTCCAATGAGAGTTTTCTCGTTTCCTCTGAGTTTCATGAAACGATTATTTATGAGACGAGGAATATCGAGTTTCATAGTATATCTTTTACCAGTCTCTGCATCTTCATAATGACAAGTCCAAGTATCCTTGTAATCCTCTGCAGTAGAAGTATTCTCTTTATCAATAGAGATTACATTCATAGGATGGGTAACATTCTGGAAGTGCATAAACATGGCAACTATATCAGGTTCCATATCATACGTTTTATTGAAGTTAGTGAACTTCATATGCTTCCAAGAATCATCTATTGATTCAACTGGAATTTCTTCTTCTGGGATATTATCATTCTCTTTGAATTCTTTTAATAACTCTCCTACTGTCTTGTGATCTACTTCTTTTCCAAGAATTTCTTTTCTGGATTTATTCATTCTATCTACTCTAGCAGCAGACATTTTAATCCCTTTATCGGATTGAAGATCCATTAGTAGATCTTTCAGCCATTCAGATTCTTCATCTGTATCTGGATTATTTAACTTCTTTTGAGCATCTTCTGCATTAGTAGATTTATCTGCTATATCACTCAATTTATTTACAAGAGCTGCTTTCTTTACATCATCATCTTTAAACGATTCAGGATCTGATAAAGCGCCATTCTTATCAAGATCTTCTCTTGTAAGTTTTTCAGTTCCACCAGTTAGATTATCGATATGAATGCCAGATGAATCCAGTTTATCTGCAAGCTGGAGAAGAATAGCATTTCTACTATCGGTCTTAGATTCTTCTGCTTCTGAATAATCTTCCTTGTGGATCTTTGTAATTAAATTGGTAAACTTAGCATAATCTGGAGAGAACTTAAACTCTGTAGGATTAAAAGTAAATATGCAGTTCTGATTCCCTAAGAATAAGAATGTATAGTCTTTGAACCCTTCTATGATAACCTCTGGTCTGTTTCTTAGCACTCTCCAGAAAACAGAGATTGGTGTTATCTTTGTTTTATAATCGAATGGATTATCTTGGCCATTAATCCAGTCAGATACTGGAACCACAATAGTCTTGATAGGATACATATCATTCATCTTAGAATATTTTAAAAATCTAGATAAATACCCTATGAACAGATCTATTCCTCTTTCCCCAGCTTCATATCCTTTAGGAATATGCTCAAAATATGCTTTAGTGTAGTAAGAGAAGTCGAAGAAGATATTCTTATTCTTGTACAAATCAAGATTAGAATAAGTGTATTTGATGAATGGAACTTCCTTCTTGATTCTCTTATAGTAATTGAGTATATCCTTTTGGGATTTCATTCTGCTTCTATAAAGCATTCTTTTGAATATAGAAGAGAAATTATAAGAACCATACTTGGTTCTCTCAGTAGCTTCATTCAATGCTTCATCTACCAAATCTGGGAAGAAACTATATTCATCATTGCTACTCAAATATCCTTCATGGAGTATTGGCTCTTCGCTACTATTAAAACTTTCTAATAGAGACACATCTGATTCATCATATTGATTCTTATCCAAGCCAATATTTCCAGATTCATTGATGAATAGATTTATATTCTTCTCTGTATAAAAAGATTTGAATGCTATCTTATTTAATGAAGCAGCTGGGTTATTTAAAACTTTAATTGTTGACTCTGTATCAGGAGTGAGAAGATATACAGCGCTATTAAGCATACGATGCTTTGGATCATATGGATAATAGAATTTGTTTTCCCTAAAAAGCTTTAGGGGTTTAATCTCATTTATTATAACAGCCACGTTGCTTTACCTCCTTTGGGCACATTACCAAGATGTAGCCCATGGCCTAATTTCATTTTAGTTGGATACTATAAATATGAATACACTAAGTTAATGGAAGAGGGTTGAATTATGAACATGAATATCATTCCATTAGGAGCAGCTGTGCAAACATTTATACGAAGCAATCTAGAGACAATGCAATGCGCAGATTCAAGAAACATACTGATGCCAATCATAATGGAACTATCATTCACTCCAAAATATTCTAGTTACCGTATTACTATATTAACAGATGAAGAAGTTGGAGCAACAGATGTAATCACTATATATAAGAATAGGATAAATGGAAATGTATACTGGAACTTCATACCATCATTAGATTTGGGGGATGAGATAGGTCCATTTCGTAATTTCGTAAAAGCAGCTGAGTCAGTAGATTTATATCTTATGGAATACTTTGATAGCGTAGATCCAACCAATATAGGGGAACCACTATATTGGGACGAAGTATTATGTCTATGATTATTATTTTTTGGAAGGAGAGTGAATGATGGAACAAGTAACAGGAAGAACAGATTTCCTTAAGAAGATATCTTCTATGACAAGAGAAGAGATCACAGAGTATATGAAGTCTAAGATTATGAGAAAGAAACTCATATATCCTATGATCATACTGTTTCCAAAAGAAGAAAATAATGAGCAAGATAATTTAAAACAAGTGATGATTCTAAGCGATATACCCAATGAATAGTGATATGTGAGACATTCACTTAATCATTTCGTATATTAGAAATAGCTATAAGGAGAAGATTGTAATGGCTAAAGTTAAAGACCTTATAAAGGAAATTTACGAATCTAGAGCTACTGTTTCTAAAGATGGTACGGTTACCGTATATAGCACCAAATCTCACAAAGATGAAGTTGCTGTTATGAGAGCGATGCTCAATGATAAAGAATATAAAGTTGATGTTTACGGCTCTAATGGGGTTGTAGAAGAGCAGTATTGCCCATCTGAAGAAGCAAGAAGCATGTTTAGCACTGTTATTTCTAATGCAACTCATATGAGCAAGACAGAAACTGATGGTCTTATGGATAATTATGAATTCAAGAATCAAGAGGCTAATGCCATGATCGGTCTCAGCAAGGAATTCATTAACACATATCTCAATACTGGAAGAAAGCTTCCTCTTGGTGGTAGAGAGAAATCAAATGCATCTCTTATCAAGAAGGTAGTTCCTGCCGGTACATTAAAGTATCCAGTGCGAGTTGGTAAGGACAAAAATGGTAAGAGCATCTGTGAAGCAAAAGAGGTTCATGTTGAATCTTATGATGCTGTAAAATCTTACTCTCCGTGCCCAGCATGGATAAAGAAAAAGAATAAGTGATTTAATTTAGAGGAAGTGAGGACTAGTGGATTTTATAATAAATCCAACTAATGCATGCAATTTCAACTGTGAGTTTTGTGCAGCTAGTAATCTTCCTAAAGGAAAACTTACTTTAAGAGATACTTTACTTCTTTTAGCTCCATATAAGCGCAATATTGGAGGAATAATAATAAATGGAGGAGATCCACTTATGATGGATCCCTCTTATTATTTTGGATTGATAAAATGGATAGAAAAGAACACACCAAGAAGTTTTCTATCTATGACAACAAATCTATTTGATTTTTATATACATCCAGAGAAGTGGATACAATTATTCTGCAATAAACGTGTTGGAGTAATGACATCATTCCAGTATGGAGGAAAAAGAAGATACAGAGACAAAGATGGTATAGACAAAGTATATCAAGAAGATTTCTTTAAAGAAGTAGAAAAAGAATTTGAAAAACAAATAGGATACACTCCTGGATTTATCTATGTAGTGGATAAATCAAATCTGATGTATGTATATAAAGCATTAGATTTAGCAAAAGAATTGAATACTATGTGCAGATTAAACAGGGTAGAGCAATGTGGAAAGAATGATGAGTATTTCCCATATTATGATATATTGAAACTATATATAGAGATTATAGACAAAGGATACGGGAGATATGAGATTAATTGTAAGAATTTATATGAATTCTTTAAATTTCATACTCATGCATGCAATATAAATAACAGATGCCAAGAGACTATAACAGTCATAAATCCAGACAAAACTATGACAACATGCTCCTATCTAGCTGATAATATATATAGATTAGATAGAGAAAAGTATGATTTAGGAATTTCTATATATAATAGATGGAGTTATTCTAGAGAAGTGAAATATGTTAATAATCAATGCCTATACTGCGATAATTATGAGTTATGCAATGGGTGTCATTGCATTGTAAGAGAGGTTCATGAAAATAACGATGAATCTAATTACTGCTATAATATGAAGCAAATAATTCCTGAGCTAAAAGAAAAAATTTTGAAATTTGGAGATGAATTTTATGGAAAATGAAGTAAAACTTATCAAAACTGTAGAAATTCCAGATCAGAATACGATAAAGAAATATTACTCTGATGGAAGAGTAGTTACAGAGGTTCAGTTTGCTAGACCTCTTGGAGCTACAGATGCTGAAATGGAGCAGATGAATAAAAATAAATAAAAATGCAGAGTAGGCATTTTGCCTACTCTTTTTTTTTTTATGATAAATATGTGCAAGAGACAGATACTGTGAAAGTGCCAGAATACGATGCATAATTTCTGGTTTTATTTGGATAGGTACCAGCAGTAAGGGCAGCATCAAACTCTGCTCTATTAACGCAATATGGAAACGATGTATTTCCAAAATATACAGCTCCACCATATTTGTCTGTATCTATTTTAGGATCGAAAGATACTGGGTTTATATATTGGCTATGATGATCATTTGTATCAACTTCGACTACAAATTGCTTTCCACGTGCAAAAGCATTTGCAGGCAAATTTATCGGTTTATTGTTTTTATCTAATAAAATAATTTGGTTTATGCTATTTGGGGTTATTGGCCATGCATAAGCCGTACCATCTTCTATCTTATCGTTATAAATTACCATTAAAATATATCCAACTACATTACTGTCTCCGGCCGGGCAATCTATTTTACCTGCTGATTGAATAGTAAATCCCGTAACAGTACCATTTATAAAATAATTTGCATCTACTGGTCTGGATACATTACCAGATCCAGATAAATATGTCATATAAGTTACACTATGAGAAACAGGTTGACCATGAATATCTATTACAGGAACTGATGGATCTGATGTGATCGGGGCTGATGGGTTTGCTCCTGTACCTTTATACCAAGCAGCTCTAGTAAATTCCCAGTTACCTTCTGCATATACTCTCAAAACTCTATATTTTGTATCTATCCAAAATTCTTTGCTTTCTTGCGGAGATGATGGAGGAAAATTGGCAAAAGTCATTCTTATATCATTATGAGTTTTAGTATAACTATTTGCCATTCCACCAGCAGCATCTTCTAGGTTCTTTATTCTAGCCTGTAAAGAAGGAGATAGAGCATTATATTTAATCAGTTTTTCTGTATCATAATCTCTAGTTATTGCTATTGGCAATGAGGAAACGTTTGTAATATTCATCTTATCCTCCTTTCTTTACCATCTAGCACAATGGCAATTACTATGACAGGTAACAGGTTTTGTAGTAGAAGCACCATATGTATAGCAATGGCATTCCCCATGCTCACTCGGAGTGTAACAATGACATGTGCCACCACTATCAGATCCTGTTACTCCACTATTCAGTTTATTTGGTGAGTTGTATGGATCATCATATTTCTTAGATGATGGAAGAAGATATACATACACTGATGCTATTTGAATTATTTCCAATTCATCTGTAGATACAGGATTAGTATTGGTGATTACTTGCATATATAATCTATCTCCAGTTCTCATGGAAATTTCTTTTGTTGGATAATTTCCATTAGAATCTTTTGCCTCATATTTGCCTCTAGAATCATATGATGCTGTATATACAGTAGAGTTTGTATAACCACCGCCAGGATTAAGAGTTGCTTTAACTAAAGTTATGGTTATCCTTCCGCCATCATGAATATAAGTATTTTGAGAATTATATGGAAATACAAAACTACGATCTTCTATTTTATAAGTACCACTTACAGGAGCGCTAAATCTGACCATTCTATCTGCTTCATCTTTAGTAGTATATTTATTATTTTTCGCCAGATTGGATCCCCATGCAAGTGTGCACATTCGCTGCCAAGTTCCAGTATTTTTTGGAATAGCAGGATTTACTGGATCATTGCTAGATCCTCCGTACCAAGCTCCTCTGGTTGTTTCCCATTTATAATTTGTACCACCATTCTTATCCATATAGAATC
>Ga0256406_1002456_pt1 | contig 26086 bp, 17 predicted proteins | sample RumenRJG_03DNA_FD_185986 | JGI IMG/M metagenome (GOLD analysis project Ga0256406, IMG submission 185986) | Bovine rumen microbial communities from Lethbridge, Alberta, Canada - RJG_03 | ecosystem: Host-associated > Mammals > Digestive system > Stomach > Rumen | place: Canada: Alberta | collected...
TCACCTCGTTTATTGTCACCGATGGCTCCGTCGAGCGTGCGAGAGGTACCCTTAAGGTTCAAAGCATCATCCTTTCCCGGATACCAGATGACGTCCTGCCCATTCATGTGAAACGTGATCTTCAAAGCTTCACTGCTGTGGCTTGTTGCTGACAGGGGTGCATTCTTTCGATAGCGCAGTGTCAGTGCGCTTGTCTTTATATAAAGGTAGTTGCCCTCCTCCGAAGTCGTAAACTCCGGGACAGGCAGCCGCCGGTTGACTACACCGAAGGTAGCACGGTCCTCGAAGAGATTTCTGGCACTGTACTGAATGCGTATCAATTGAGGCGTCAGCACCGTGAAACGGGCGTGGCCTGAGGTAACGACAGCCGCAGGATTGGCAATGGGGTTACATGCTTCAGCCTCGGTAACGGCGGCCTCTGTAGAGAGGCTGGCCGTTCCGAGCAGAATAGCCGCAATGGCTATAGTAAGCTTGTTCATAGATTTACTTTACAAGTACTTTCTTCACTTTTCCGTCAGTGGTTCTGACGAGGTTGATGCCCTTCTGTAGTTTGGCTACCTTGACACCATTGATCGTGTAAATACCAGCAGTAGCAGTTGAACGCAAGGTATTGGGAACAGAGATACCTGTGGCTGTTCCGTTGGCATAGGCGTCACCGTCCTTGTAGACTGTCTTGTGCGTTGGGTCAAGAACAGGATGGCTATCCTCGCCGAGAGTCTGATAGAAACGGGCAACATTATCAGCTTTTCCATTCAGGAGATAGCAGAGTTCACCGTTACCAACTTGTTCCGCAGTGACGGTTGTCACCTGTGAGCCCTTGGTCTCATAACAGTTGACGATAGTCTTATCGCCCTGGAAACGAGCAAAGGTATTGGCTCCGTCAAGTCCGCTCGCAACAACTTCACCACAGTTGTAGACATTCTCAAGAGTAACATAGTTAGTCAACCAGCCACTGATAGCGGCGCTTTCCTTAGCACCGGTGATGGTTCCTGCATTGTAGACATTCTTCATACGGATGGTGCTGCCTTCACAAACACCGATGATACCTGCTGCATTGGGGCCTTCTGTGGTGACATTAGCCTCGTTACCTACGTTCTCAAGCTCTACGCGGTTATTGCTCTTTAGCACTACACCGATGACACCTGCAGTCCAACCCTTTGCACCGTAGACATCGCACGTCTTGTCGATAGTTACATTCTTGATTAATGTTCCACCCGTGACGTGTGCGAACAAACCGGCATTGCCTTCATCGGATGAGATGGCCATGTTTTGAATGTGGTGATGCTTGCCGTCGAATGTGCCCTTGAAGGGATTGGTCCGGGTTCCGACACCCGTAAAACCGTTGACACCCTGCATATTGATGTCATTGGCAAGTTCAACCTTCACGTTTTCTTTCACCAGCCCGTTGGCTTGGTTATCCTGCAATGCAAGGAGCTGGCTCCCCTTGCTCAACACCCAGTTGCCACACACGGTACATTCACCATTGTCATTGAGTTTGTGAGGATCGGTCGTAGCCAGACCCTTTGTGTTGGTGTATGTGGTACCTGCCTTAGGAGTACCGTCACAGCTCAGATTGCCGTTGGGATAGACTTTCTCTGAAGTGGCAAAGGGGAGAGGGAAGGCATCAGTACCGAGGGTCTGATACCAGTTGGTTCCTCCACCGACAGAGGCATTGAGTTTGAATGCCAACTCACCACTTGCAACAGTGGCGTCGTCAAGCAATGTGGCGCGCGAGTCGGCGTCTGTATCTTGGGCAATATCATTGCTCTTGCCCTTTACATAGTAGCAATTGTTGAGGACTGCCGGCTTACGGTTGAAATAAGAGCCGTTCTGAACGTTCATCTGTCCGGACACGTAGGAGTTGTTGATAGTTATCTCAGTACCTCCGTCAGCCCAACCAATGAGCCCGCCATTGCCCTCTGCACTCGGAGCATTAAGCGTGCCTGTGAAAGCACAGTTACTGATGACAGTAGCCCTGTTAGCTACAGCTATCAAGCCTCCGAGGGTGGCATCGCCGTCGCCGTCGAAGTTCAGAGTTACGTTGCTCACGCAGTTTTCAATCACGCCATAAGTGATTGTGCTGACCAGGCCAGCCGACAGGCGTCCCACCGTCATTGAACCTTCAGTCATAAGATTCCGGATTACGCCCATTGTCGTATCACCTTTCTTGCCGGCAACAAAGCGGAAGAGGCCCATGCGCTGGTCGGTGCCATTGTAAGCGACAGTGACCTTATGTCCCTGTCCGTCGAACTGTCCGGTGAAGGCTGTAGCTTCTGTGGTACCACCAATCATCGTTTGGTAAGCGCTGAAGTCGATGTCTGCTGTAAGGCGGCCCTTAAGGTTCTGCTCCCCTTTGTTGACACGGACTGCAAACCAATTTAGCTGTTCAGGCGTGGAGAGCGGGTAATAACCTTCATTGTCAGCGGTAACATAGTCAGTCTGAATGCTTCCACAGACCGTGCAAATTCCATTTTTGAACTGATGGGGGTCGCGTTTTGACTCATTGGTATTGGAATAGGTAACAGCGGTACCCGTCTTCGGTGTGCCGTCACAGTTAAGCGTGCCGTTGGCATAGACAACACCATGGGTGTTGAAGGGTACCGGACAGATGTCGGCATTATCACCCGTCAAGGTCTGGTACCATACAGGGGCATCGCTTTGGCTTCCATTCAGAAGATAGGTGAAAGCACCCGAATAGAGGTCGTTCTCGTCGATAGGATCTCCCTGCTCAGCTTTCTTATCGTACAGTTTGCCCTTGATGGTTGCCCCGTTACGATAAACCGGATGTCCGTTTTCCGAACCGATAACATCGGCAAAGCTATAGCTGTCCTGAATCGTAGAGCCACCACCGAACCAGCCACAAAAAGAGGCACTTTCCTTGCTTCCCACAATGGTACCCATGTTGAAGCAGTGAATGATGTTGATAGCGCATTGCCCCAACATGCTCACGCCTACGAGACCAGCCGCATTGGCGCCTGCAGCAGTGACTGCTGCTTTATTGCCTACGTTTTCCAAGGTAATAGAGCCATTGCCATCCGTACAGCCGACGATGGCGCCTACAAATTCATTACCGGAGATGGTACTGTTCTCATCAATAATGAGGTTCTTGATATAGGCTCCGTCGCTCACTACGCCAAACAGCCCCACTTTGCTCTTATCGGGGGTGTTGATAGTCAGGTTGCGAATGAAGTGGCAGCCTCCGTCGAAAGAGCCCGCATACTTGCTTTGATCGTTACCGATAGGAGAGAAGACTACTCCTGACATATCGATGTCGTTGGTGAGCAAGGCATTAGCCTTGCTGTTGCCGGAGCCCACCACATTTGTCGAAAAGTCTACAAGATCCTGAGCGGTCTTAATCTGGTAGACACCATTAATCTGGTCGATGGCCATAGAAGTTTGCAGATGCAAGGCCATCAAGCATGTTAAGATAAATAGTTTCTTCATATTGTTTACTGATTAGTTCGTAATTCTTCGTTGCGGCACCTGAAGGCCGAAGCCTTCAGGTGGGTTGCTTCATTCACGGGGAACCGACCGTTTGTAATTGATGGTGGCGCTAACGGTTGATCCTGTTGGCTTCAGAGCCGTGGGCTTTGTGAGGTCAACGGGAGTACCGGTCACACCCACGGTGAAGCTTGTCACAGAGTCGGTTGGCAGAGCAAGGAGGTGCTGACTGTCAACGTATTCGGTGAGCGTGGAATAGGGTATCTCTAAGGCCAGCGTCTCCAGTGCTCCTTTCTCAGCGAAAGAGGTATCGAGATAGGTAGTGTCTTTTGTTATTGTGTTGGTTAGGAATACCTTGTAGGTTGCATTGCTGACATCTATCCATCTGAGCATCAAGTAGTCCACACTATCGGTGCCTATGTTCACATTGTATTCGGAGTGTTCCAGGAACATCGATTTAGGACTCGGTGTGCCGGCACCAGTCTCGTCAACGCAAGACTGGACCATGCCTGCGCAGCAAAGAACCAATAGTAATAATATAATCTGTCTCATTTCTTTATATTCTTTTATTCCGATGTAATGATGAGGATTCCTATTTTGCAGGTTCGAATGCGGTCCACATGTTGCCCGTCAAAAGACAACACGTGAACTTGTATTTACCACTGACTGTAGGCACCCACTTCAAGTCGCCACCGTCACTTTGGTAGCGATAGTTGAACAGTCTGTGGTCGGTCAGCGGGTCGGCCTTGTCTACCGGTGCATAGAAGAAATAGTCTCCCCAACTGTTGCCAAGAGCAATCTTGATTTCACCTCCGGCCGAGAACTGTCCCGTCCATGACCAAAGATAGGGATGGCGCGCGTCTTCTTGTACGAAGTTGGCCTCACTACTTGACAAATCCCATCCGACCGAGCAACCGTTGCCAGCAATGTGCATGAAGCCATTGGGGAGTACTACGACATTGTAGACGTGGCAGTCGAAATAATCATTGTTCGTATCCACGACAATGGTTCTCTGCCCCTCCTGCTCGTATGAGAAATGAGGAATTGTGCCTTCCGTCACATAGCTCATGATGCTGTCGTGGTCGAGTCCGTAGGCAGGATAGTCACTGCTTGCGGAGGTTGTGAAGTAGTAAGAGCAAGGATGCATGCTGGTAGAGGCCTCATAGATTCCGCTGCCCGTATTTCGCTGGCTCAGACGTACTACCGAAGTAGAGCCGTCTTCATTCGTTATATGCATGAAGAGGTTGGCAGGGAATTTCTCATAACCCGTCACCGTAAAGTTGACTGTTGACTTCTCCGGCTTGATATACTTCACGTCGTTGTTAACGGTACCGGTAACCTCGGCTGTGAGATTGAGCGTCTCTCCAGGATTGGCCCACCGACCGATGATGGTGTTAAGCTCGTCGGTTGTGAACGACAGACTGGTCTGTGTGCCCACATTCATGAACTCCGTGTGGCTGTTAGCCTTGTCAGCGGAGTTATAAATTCTGAAGGCGTAGGTGATAGAGTCATACTTTTCAAGTGGGCTCTTTACCGGACTCCAAGTGAAGGTGACCGCGGTGTTGAGCTCTTGGGCCTTGCTTAGTACCAGCACCGAGTCAGAGACCTTAATGTGCATGTCGTCAGGCTGCTCTGGCAACGTGTAATAGGTTGGGTCGGAGTTGCACGACGCAAGCATCACCAGCATTATTGCCAGTGGCATATATAAATATGTAGTCTTCATTGATGAATCGTGTTTAATAAAATCCTTTTTTCTTTTGTTACCTTTAAAGTGACCGTTCCTTAGTCGTCCCAGTAGGGAGGCTGCACAAGGTTGGGGTTCTTGTCGTATTCGTCGATGTAAATGGGGAACCAGTAATACTTACGGTCCCAGATTCTCGTTTGGAATACAGTCCTCTTGTAGAAGGTCGTAGGTGTGTTACCGCTGTTGGCGTTCATACCGTAGTCGTCGCCGGTCATTTCAGGCAGGCTCTCAGCAGCTTTCCATCTGCGGATGTCGAACCAGCGGTTGTCCTCACAGCAGAGTTCAACTCGGCGCTCCATGTGCACGGCTTTGCGCACCGCCTCCTGCGTGTTGTCGAGATGAATGTACTTCTCGTCCAGAGCATCGACATTTTCGAATGTGTACTCACGCACACCGGCACGCTTACGGATGCGATTCAGATAGACAAGAGCCGACTCGCGTGCCTCAGTTGTGTTATAGGCTTCGTTCTCAGCCTCAGCATAATCAAGGTAGGTGAAGGCCAATCGGTAGACGTATGCCTGTCGGCTTGTCACCTGTCCGGTCTTGATGTTGTCGGTCATACGCAGACCCTTTCGTAGCAAATAGCCATTCTGCGGCGCATCGTGAGGTGAGCTGGACCGTATGTTGTCGGTGTGGTTATAGAGAAAGTCTGCCTTACGGTTCACGTAGTTGAGCCATGCTCCATTGAAGGTGACGGCATTATAGAATCGGGGTTCACGGTTGCAATACATATTGTAAGTGCCACGGGCTGTTACTTCACCTGCCTTGCCCGTACCATTTTCCCATTTTGTGTCGCGCTTGTCTACAGAGCTGGAGAATCCTTCCTCCTTATAATTGGAGTTGGGGTCGGTGATGGGCAGACCGTTCTTCATGAAGAATGCGTCCACAAGGCCCTGGTACACGCCAAGTCCGTTTCCGCCGCCCACTTCACGCACAGAGCACCAGGTGAGGTATTGGCGATAACTGTTGTCTTTGGTGTACGGGAAAGTAATCTCGTGGTTACCTTCGGTCCAACTGAGAATCTGAGCGTTATAGGTCGACATGAAAGGGTCTATGGTACCGTCGTCATTGGTGGCTGTGTAGAGTTCATAACCACTCTTCTCGGCCTCGTCGATACAGAGTTTGCAAGCCGCTGCTGCCTTTTCCCATTTCTTGGGATCATAGGTCGGGTTAAAGACCAGTTCGCCGTCGTGGTTACGGAAGTTGGCATACCAAGGGTTGCCATTTACCAAAGGACTTGCAGCGAAGAGCAACATACGCGAACGGACGGTCAAGGCCATGATTTTCGTGATGCGTCCGTATTTGGACGGATCGGCGTAGACGGACGGCAGATGGTTAGCCGCGTCGAGCATGCTCGAATCACAGTAGCTCACCACATCATCGAATTTCGACTGTCCTATCATCAGGTCAGACAAAGTGAAGTCAGTTGGTGCAATATAGTCTGGACGGAACGGAATGGCTCCGTAGTTCTCGGCCATGAGCCACCAGCCATAGGCGGTGAGGAATTTGATTTCGTTCTTGATATTGTCGACTTCACTCTGAGGCAAGTCCTGGTCGGGCAGAGCCTTGATGTTTTGTCTCAGAATATAGGCCTGACGGATGTAGCGGGGCATGCCAGCCCAGAGGTCACCATTCCAAGGGGAGTTGATGGTCCATTCACCGAAAATCTTGGGAATCGTAGTGCTCCATTGCCATTGTCTCCAGCGTTGCGAAGGAGTCACATCGTCGGCAAATACTTCGTAGCCATCGTTGGTATAGTTGTATTTGTCAGGGGTATGGATAATGTTGTAGACATAAGACAGCATGGAGTAGACCTTGTCACGGTTGGTAAAGACCATGTCGAGGTCAAGCTCCGTGTCGGGCTCCTTATCGAGGAAGTCGGAACAGGCTGTCAGACTTGTCATACATAGCAAACCAGCTGCTATATAGAGTTTGGAAAATATCTTTTTCATTATTTTGCTTATTTGTTTAGAAGGTGATGTCAAGACCGAATTGTATGGACTTGTTCATAGGGTAACGAAGACCATCACTGGTGCCAAGCTCGGGGTCCCACAGCTTGAAGCTGGAGAAGCAGAGAAGATTGTTCCCGCTCACATAGACGCGCAACGATTTGGCGTATAACGAACGCAGCCAGTTCTGCTTGAAAGTATAGCCAAGCTCCAAGGTCTTCAAACGAAGAAAGCTCATATCCTTTTTCCACCATGTGGAGGCCCGATAGTTGTTCAGATAAGGACTGTAGCGCAGTCTCGGCCAAAAGGCATAGGGATCCTGGTTCTCTTCAGTCCAGCGGTCATCAAGGTTTTTGGCATACGCATTGCCCTGCACGGTCGTTCCACTGCCCGGGATGAAATAGGCCGAGCCACCGATGATGCGGTGGGTGTCGCCGGTTCCTTGGAAGAAGAAATTCAAGTCAAAACCTTTCCATGCCACGGTGCCTCCAAAGCCATACACGGCGCGGGGGTCAACGGTGCCTCCGATATAGCCTTCGTCCTGCTCGTTGATGACACCATCACCGTTCATGTCGATATATTTGATGTCGCCGGGCTTCACGTTGGCACCACCCACTCCGCTCTGCGAGGGAATACCAAACTTCAGCGTGCCGTCCTCATTAAAGTCGTCCTTGCTGAAGAGTCTTTCGGCCGTGAGTCCCCAAAGCTCGTTGAGCGACCGCCCGGTCTGTGCGCGATAGGTGCCCTTTCTCTTTTCTGCCTCATCGTATTCGTCGACGCGGTTCTTTGCGTATGTGAAGTTGAAATAGGCGGAAGTGAAGAAGTCCCGACTCCACTGCTTCTTGAAGTTCATTGTCACCTCGAAGCCCGCATTGGTCACCTTACCGAAGTTAGCCCAGGGCGCATTCTGGAAACCGGTCTGTGTGGGTACCAGCCTGCGCTGCATGAAGATATCCTTGCGCTTCTCCTTGAACAGGTCGACATTGAGGTTGAGCATATTGAAGAGTCCCAGCTCAATACCGAAATTGTATTTTGTAACGGTCTCCCACGTGAGGTTTGTTGCTCCTATTTGACCCTCAGTGATACCGGTATAACTGCGCTGTCCCGTTGTTCCCCATTTATAACCACTGGCATCGGTATTGAGCGTGGTCATATAGGCAAATCGACGTCCCGGAAGGTTATCGTCGCCGGCTTGTCCCACACTGGCACGGAACTTAATCAGGTCAAAGGTGGATCGCAGCTTCTCCATCCAGGGCTCCTCACTCATAATCCATCCAAGAGCTACCGACGGGAAGAAGCCGAATCGTTGCCCCTTGGCAAAGTTCTCTGAACCATTGTAGCCGAAGTTGAACTCACCGATATAACGGTTGTCATAGGTGTAAGAGAGTCGTCCGGCAACACCTTGCTTACGGAAGTCCTGAATGTCGCCATTGTCATAGGACTGTTGGTTGTAGAGGAAGAGTGCGTCGACGTTGTGCTTGCCAAACGAGCGGTTGTACATCAGGTCGGCCTCGAGATAGATGCGGCTGTTTCCATAGTTGCTGCTATTGTAGCTGCCCATCGATTCGTCACCAGTGCTGGCAACATCGTAGATGAGGTTACCTTCAGCGTCGCGTCCAGTAGCAGGATATACACGTTGCGTGTTGGCCGTACGTCCACGCGTGCTACTGTTCCATCGGTCGAAGCTGAAGATACCCTTTGCCTTGAGTCCGGGAGTGATGAACTTCAGATTCTGCTCTACGGAGAACAGGGTCTCAATCTTTGAAGAAGTAGTGAGGTCGTATCCACCCTGAGTTACTTCAGCCCATGGGTTGGAGCGGCTTGCTGCCACGGGAATACTTCCGTCGCTATAACGGGCCGGATAAACGAAAGGCAACGTAGCGAAAGCATTCGAGAAAGCATTGTCGGTGTTGACACGCTGCTTGCGGAAGCGATTCAGATATCCACCGATATTGACACGCAGCAAGGTGGTCTTAGTGACATCCATATCTATATTAGAATGGAGGTAGAACTGCTGGTTGTTGGTGCTATTGTCTACAGCCAGCGTCTTGTCCTGTTCCAGGATGCCCGTCTCGCGGAAATAGGATGCCACGATGGAGTAGCGAAGGAAGTCGGAACCTCCACTGATGTCAAGGTTGCCCCTCGTCGTGTAGGCATAGTCCTTGGTGATGGCGTCTATCCAGTTAACGTCGGGATAGAGGTCGGGGTCATAGTGGCTGCGCGTGCGGTCAATCTGCGTCTGAGTGAAGGGCTCCACCTGCCCGTCCTGGTCAGCAAGCTGATTGAGCAGGGTCATATAGTCGGGAGCATTGAGAAATTTCGGCAGCATCGTCGGCTTGTTGACTGACTGCTCGAAATGGAATTTCACTGAAGGTGGTCCTATCTTACCGTGCTTCGTTGTGATAACAATCACGCCATTAGCACCACGCACACCATACATAGCACTGGCTGAAGCATCTTTCAGGACCGAGAACGACTCAATCTCCGAGGGGTCGATGTTGTTCAAATCACGTTCCACACCATCGATGAGCACGAGAGGGTTATTGCTGCCCGAAAAGGTGTTGATACCGCGAATCCAGAAGTTTGAGGAGTCGTAACCGGGCTCACCGGAACGTTGTATGCCGATGATTCCCGACAACTTTCCTGCCAGATTGTTGGTCATGTCGCGGCTGGTACCATAGTGGAGTTCCTCAGGCTCAATGGTCTGGATGGACCCTACTACCGATGCCTTCTTTTGCGTGCTGTAACCGACAACGACGACATCGTTGAGCTGGCTCGACACCTCTTCCATCTGGATGTCCAGGATTTTAGAACCGTTGACGGTAATGTCTTGATCCTTGTAACCTACATAGGAGAATCGCAGTGTCTGGCGTCCGGCCGGCACCATGAGGGTGAACATACCGTCGACATCGGTGATGGCACGGATGGTTCCCTTGGATTCAACAACGGTAATCGTTACGCCAATGAGTGGTTCACGGTTGTTATCGGTGACAACACCGGTCACCTTTACTTTCTTCTGCTGGTCGGCAGTGTAGGTGCTGTTGGTGGGAGTGACCGATGCTACGGCAGAGCCACTGACAGACAACATCGCAGCCGACAGCAACGCTATGCCGAAGAATCTCTTCTGAAGGCAACAGCTGACATCTCTTGTGTGATAGTGCTTCATTTAAGTTTAGTTATTGATAATCTTTGGGCAAAGATAGCAAAAGCCCTCCGTACAACAAATAGAAGCGTGAAATGTATAAGCATTGACAAGGTTATATTTTCACAATCACCTTAATGTCAATGATTTACTTCCAGGCCACCCTACTATTTGTATTAAGTCTGTAGTTGACAGAAACAGCCAGTTGTGGCTTGAATGGGACGCTTTTGGGCCTGCAATGTGAAGGTAACACGGTAATAGCCAGGACCGTCAATCCCCAATTGTGCTTCTATCATCGATGGACTGAGTCACGCTATCGCTCGAGCTCTTGGAGCCGGGAGCCGCCCACCACCGGAAATGAGAAAGCCCCTGTTGATGATGACGAACGGTCCACTGCCGGGGCAGCTTGCCTGGCTGCTCGCAGGGAAAGTGACACCAAGGGTGAGTTGAATGTGACGGGATGAAAGGTGATTGTGCGTGGCAATTGGACTAAGGGGCAACTAAATTGCTTGCGGACGTCTACGAGGACCGCTCGGAACACCAGGGACGATATAGGGGCAAAGCTATGGTTCTCGCGGGGTCAAGTCCGTCTTTTCGTGGGGTCAATGGCCTGGGTGAAAATGTTGTAATCCTATAGAAAAAGATCGTTCGCTACGCAGCGAACAATCAAAAGCTACGCAGCGAACGACCACCTGCCTGGCAACAAAATCAGGAATTAGAAAACGCTGACACGTTCGGAAGCTTTCAGGGTGAGTCAAAAACTCATGACCTTTGACTCGAAGTCCTCATTGGGTATTCTCGACCGATTCTTTGCGCGCGTCTTATAAGTATTGACCGTATGGACCGAATAGCCCAGGAAACGAGCTATGCGCTCGCTGTCCTTTATGCCCAATCGGATGAGGGCGAAAATGCGCATTTCGCTTGTCAGCTGATTCTCCTCGTGGGGCTTTTTCCTGTTAGGCTCATCGAAAAGCGAGTTGTATTTATCCACGAAGTCGGGGAACAGCGCGAGGAAGGTTTTATCAAAGTTGCCAAACATATTCTTCCGTTCCTCACTGAGCTTATCCTGACTCACCGTGGAACTTATCTCGTCATAACGCTTGGTAATGAGCGAGCGGCTGATTTTGTTGAACAAGTGTTCCAGATAGCCAATGAACTCGGATGTGTCATAGAGTGTCCGTCCAATGTACTCATCCTTGATTCGGTTGGCTTCCTTCAGCTTGTCGTTGGCCTGCTTGAGATTTTTCAGATGTTGGACATTGAGCGTCTGTATGGCTTTCAGTTTCAGATTCTGCTTGCGGATGTAAACATAGCCAAGCGTGGAAAAGAGCGCAAGAAGTACGGCAAGGATGATGACCACCACCAGCAGGTTGCGCTCACTGCGCAGAGCCTCAAAACGCTCCTTCACGATGACGGGTAGAATCTTGCCTATCTCGGCAAAACGGATTTGCGCGTTATAGAAATCCAGCCACTCCAGGGCCTGCGTCACATAACGGCTTGCCCTCACATCATCGGTCTGTCTTATGAAGTTGCCTACCTGATAAAGCGAGGTAATCTCACGAGTTGTCGACTCATTGTCAAGTATGGCTGATTGTATGAAAGCAATGGTGGCCTGGCGCTTGTTGCCAAGATGATACCACGACCAAGCCATATCAGCCAAGCGCATAGCGCGCACATGTTTATCCAGATTTTTGTCAGCAAGCGCTTTGGAGAAATAGCCTATGGCCTCGTGATGCCGACGCAGACGGGCCGACCTTGTGGCCTTGTAGGCATACCATTCAGATGTTTCAGGTTTCGACAAGGCAATGAGCGAATCAAGGGCCATGCTTAGCTCATGTTCATAGATGGAATGGCTGGGCTCATATCCGATGTAGTTGGTACGCTCCACCCAAAACTTGCTCTTTGTCTGATAGTAAATCTTTTTCAGCCACAAAGGCAAATGCTCGGCATGAATGGACGTGAGCAACCTATAGGCTTGTATGTTGTCACCAGTCGACACGGAGATAGCAGCAATATCGCACTGAGCCAACACGATGTAGTCAGCGCGCTTCAATTGCTTGGCATAGCTGAGACACCGGTAGGCATAAACAAGTGCGGAATCAGCTCTGTAACTTTGATAAGCCTGATAAATTTGCCGACAGATTTCGAATCTGGCATCCGGCCCTTCATGTCCGGCAAGCAGTTGTTTCCGATTTGCAATTTGCTGCCGGTATTCCGCTTCATATCTGCCTGACTGCGCCAGACTCCTATCCAGTTGGTCAATCCACCACGAAATGTCGGCTTCTGAAGCGAAGGACGGCCGTATCAGAATAAGGAGGAAGACCAGCAATAAAGGCAGGCGCTTATCTTTGAAGACAACAAACATTTCAGCAATCAGTTATTAACTCAAGAGCAAAGATACGAACTTAATTCTGATAATTCAAATATTGCCTCGTAAATTGTGCAGAATTCAAAACTTCGGGCATAAAAGAGAAAGAGGGCAAACGAAACGGCCGGCAGGCCCGCGGCCACGGTCCTGGGCTACAGAGGGTCGACGTCGTAGTAGACTTGCAGCGAGGCGTAGCGCTTGTCACTGAGCAGGCTGTGCTCAGCAGCCTTAAGACTATTGCGCACACGCGTCGCATCAAGACCGTTCTCGAGTTTGAGCACTATCTTCCGTATGCACATGTTCTTCACACGCGCCACTGCAGGCTTGTCGGGCCCAAGCACCCTGTCGCCGAAAATCTGGCGGAGCCGGCTGCCCAGCTCTACTGCTGCCGTGTCGGTAACGTCATCGCGATGATGGCGGAGGTAGACATAGATGAGATGATAGAAGGGGGGATAGTGGAAGTCTCGCCGCTCCTCCATCAACGAGCGGAAGAAGCCATCGTAGTCGTGGGTCACCACCTCATGAATCACGGGCAGGTCAGCGCTCTTGGTCTGGAGCAGCACCAAGCCGCGTCCCCCCTTGCGGCCGGCACGCCCACTCACCTGGGCCATCATGGTGAAGGCATGTTCATAGGCACGGAAATCAGGATAGTTGAGCATGGAGTCGGCATTCAGAATGCCCACTACGCTAACGCCTCCGAAGTCAAGTCCCTTGCTCACCATCTGAGTGCCTATAAGCACATTGGTTCGCCCTGCCGAGAAGTCGTCGATGATGCGGCTGTAGGCATTGCGCGAGCGCGTGGTATCAAGGTCCATACGGGCTATGCGGGCCTCTGGGAAAATTTCACGCAGCCGGCTCTCCACATTCTCTGTACCGAAGCCGCGCGTAATAAGCTCCTCACTGCCGCAACAAGGACAGACCTTAGGCAGCGGGTAGCTGTAACCACAATAATGACAAGTGAGCTGGTTGAGACGTTTGTGAAGGGTGAGCGTGACGTCGCAGTGGGTACACTTGGGCACCCAGCCACACACCTTGCATTCCACCATGGGCGCAAATCCCCGACGGTTCTGGAAAAGGATGACCTGGCGGCCCGACGCGAGTGCCTGGCGCACAGCAGCCAACAGGTCGGGCGAAAAGGGACCGTTCATCATCTTGCGCCGCTGCAAATCCTTCACATCCACGATGCGCACCTCGGGCAACTCTATACCGGCATAGCGGGTGGACAACGTCACGAGTCCATATTTACCATGAAGGGCATTATAATAGCTCTCGGCCGACGGAGTAGCAGTGCCTAACAGCACTTTGCACCCGTCATACATGCGGGCCAACATAATGGCGGCACTGCGGGCATGATAGCGTGGAGCTGGGTCCTGCTGCTTGAAACTGGTCTCATGCTCCTCGTCGATGATAACTAAGCCCAACCTTTGGAAGGGGAGGAAAACGGCGCTGCGCGCTCCCAATATCACTTCAAATGGTTGGTCGGAGAGCTGCTTCTGCCATATCTCCACACGTTCGGCATCGCTGTAGCGACTATGATAGATGCCGAGCCGATGACCGAAGACACGTTTCAGACGTGAGGTTATCTGCACAGTGAGAGCTATCTCCGGTAACAGATAGAGCACCTGGCGGCGCTCACGAAGCGTCTTCTCGATGAGATGAATATAAATCTCAGTCTTTCCACTCGATGTGACGCCGTGGAGAAGCACCACATTCTTATGCATCATTTGCTGAAGCAACTGTTTGTAAGCTGCGCCTTGCGCTGCACTCAGCGGATGGGGGGCCACGGTGCCGTTGCCGGCAGCGGTTCCGATGCGCCCCACCTCTTTCTCATAGACCGTGAGGAAGCCCCGGTCACCCAATGCCTTTATGATGGCCACGTTGCAGTGGGTTTCATTGAGCAGCTCCTCGCGGGTGACTTCGGCAATGGGGGCAGAATTACCGTTTTCATCGAGCGTAGCCCAATGAGATAGCGAAAGGAACACTGAGAATACCTGCAACTGCTTTTGCGCCCTGCGCAGCACGTCGAGCATGAGATGGAGGCTTCGGGCGTTCCTGCAGCTGGCAGGCAGCCCCACGTAGGTCTCCCGACGGGGCTTATAGCCTTCTTCCAGCTTCAGACCGGCGGGAAGGGCGGCCTTGTAGACATCCCCCAAAGGCGACATATAATAGGAGCTTATCCACTGCCACAGCCGCAGTTGCTCTGGCAGCAACACTGGTTTGCTGTCGAGTACACCAATCACCTCCTTGACCTCGAAGTCGGGTTTTTGCACGTGCCATTCCACAAAAATGCCCGTATAAGTCTTTGTCCGGCCCAAAGGCACAGTGACACGCATACCGGCCTGCAATCCCACTGCCAGAGTGTCGGCTATGGAATAGGTAAACAAGGTGTCGAGAGGGAGCGGGAGTATGACGTCAATATAGCGCAAGGCAGGAAGATGATGAAAGTAGGGGCGATAAGCCAACACGAGTGAGGAATTCTCCAACCTTACCCTGCACGCACATGGTGTGAGCGCAAGTAGTTAAATAATCCCCCACTCTTGGACAGAATAGCAATTAAAAGTAGTAAGCCAGACCTAACTGCACAGCATTGCTCTTAGCATGGAAGACACTCTTGGAGATGCTTGTCGCCGTGGCGTTACCCGTGTTGCCGCAACCGATGTTATAGTTGAGGTTGATTTGCAAATGACTGGCCAGCATGAGGCCTCCACCGACATTGATGCTCAGGTAAGTGTTCTTCCACTTCCAGTCGATGTTATCAATGTCGCTCGACATATCGAAGGCAAACTGCGGACCGGCGAAGAAGAATACACTGGCGGCATCGCCGATGCCGAATCCATAACGCAAGTTGACAGGAATAGCCAGCTGCTTCTGCTTGAGCGTTTCCTCTGTCTGCATAATCTGTTCACTACCTTCTTCCACATTGACTTTCGCCGACACTTGGTTATAGAGGAGCGAGCCGTCAAGACTCAACCCCGTGAGGGGCAGTCCAATCTTCACTGTGGGACCGATATAGAACCCAGTCTGGTTATCACTATTCACATCATCACCGCTAAAGGAGAAGCTGGCCAGGTTGAGACCACCCTTAACACCAAACTTCACCTGAGCGGATGTGGGAACCGAAACAAGAAGCGCTGCCAACAGAAGGCAGGCTGTAATCATCTTTCTCATAACTGTTGGATATAATGAAAATATTAGTGCCGCTGACGACGAACGGTGACTCTGGCCGACGAATTGGAGGCGGGTGCCTCGTTAGATGTCTTCCTACTGCGACCGAAGGATGCAGTTCTCGAGCGACGGGTTTTCGTCTTCTTCACCTTCAGGCCCTTCTTGTCGAGCTTGGCAATACTGTCGAGCGAGTCCTTGGCGGCCTTGTCGCCCCACATATTACTCTCGAAGTCTTTGATTTCAGCTTCAATGCGCTTCTGCTCTTTGGTCATGGCCGAGTCAGTAGTACAATACTGAGCGAGGGTTCTACCGAGCATATTCGTGGTCTTGTAAATCTTGCCACGGTACATGTTCTTGGTAAAATAATCATCCATACTCATGGTGGCAGCATTGTTGAGGTTGCTCGTCATGATGGTCTGCTTGGCCAGGAAGGGTGCCAGGTCCTGATATCTCACCCAAAAAAGCGGATACGAGGTAGCCCCGTCGCCGAAGTCGTCCTCACGTTTCATAACGGGACAGAGCGCGAGCACCTGGGTGTGGAAGGTTGATGTGGCCTGATCGTAGTAGGCACACTCCTTGATGTAATAAGAAGTGACTTCCTTCGACGGGATATCACTGTCGTCGATACGCGTGCCACGGTCAGTCTTCTCGTAGTATATATGATAGTTGTCGAGGAAAGCCTTGGGCTTGAGGCGTGAGGTGTCGTTGAAGAGCTCATTACCATCGAGCCGATACTCATAGACGGGAATCTGGCGGAGCATGAAGAGCTTGAAGATGTAGGTGAAAAGATTCATCTGATTGCCCACAGGCTCGACAGGGTAATAGAGTCCGGCATTGGCATCCTGAGTGAGGTCTATCTGACGGTAGATGTCACGGCGCCACACCACATCTTCAGGCATGGGAGCCGATGTGGGGAAGGATATCTGGGCTCTCACGGTGAGCGCCCCGGCATTGCGCGACGCGGCAGCCTGCTGCTCGGCCCGGCGACGTGCCGGCTGGGCTGTGGTTGAGAGCGCCACAGCTAAAAAGAGAATAAAGAAAAGAGATATGCGGTTCATGTTGCTTACTGTTTACTATTTCACTATGACTTCCATCGAACCGGGCAAAGTGCGCGAGAGTCCGTCGGGACCCACGGCCTTGATATGGTTGATATAGAAGCGACGATTGCGCGAGAGCCTGCGGAACTGGTCGCGCTGGCGGTCGGAGAAGTTGGCTCCATTGGAGGCCATCGGTACGGCATTGCCCATATTGTCGAAGAATACGGTTTCGAAGCTTTCCACACGGAACTGGATGTCGAGCAGTCCGTCATCAATGGCTGCCTTGATGCCAGGTGCCCCCATGAGCGAGGCTTTGGAAAGACCTCCGTTCCTGAAGCGGTTGGTTCCAATCTGAATGTAAGCTGTCGGATCGGGCAGCTTGCGCACATGGAAGGTGAACTTGCCCATCTGACGCACGCGTCCATTGTCATTGGCGGCGACATTGATAGTGACATCCTTGCCGACAGCTGACGGACGGGCGATGTAGCGGCCCATACCGACGGAGCGGAAACTGCCGCCCGACATGGAGGCGCTGACCGAACTGAGCGGGACACCGGGGATGCTAACACTGATGGGATTCTCATAACCGGCATAGAGCACGTTCATCAAGTCGGCACTCACGGTGGCACTGGGAGCCACGACCGTGTACTTCTGGGTGAAGTTGCGGCGGATAACCTCACCCCGACCGTCACGCATGGTAATATAGCCGCCAAAGGAATGCTCGCCCACTCCACCGGCCGTAAAGCGGTAAACGCCGCCATTAATCAGGCGCCCGCCCACATAAATCTCGGGACGCTGAGTGGTGTCGACAGCAGCCATGACAATCTGTGCATTGAACTGGTCACCGCTGATGACGGTGCGCGACTCCGGAATGACAAAAGCCTCGAGCTTGTTGACCCGGATGTCCTTAAGACCAATATTGGAAACCAAGGAATGGAGCACTTCGCCCTCGGCGTAGCGCACATCGTTCTGAAGCTTGGAAAGCAGAGTGACGGCAGCCGCCACGGGCATATTCTCGAACATGTACTCCTGCCAGTTCTTTCCCAGCGTGCCGGCCTTGTGAGGTACGGCTGTAGTGAGGTTAGAGGCTATGATGCGCCGCTGGTCGGGGTCGCTGACGAAGGTGAGGATGCGCTCCCGATAAGAATTAATGGCACGAAAGAGGGCACCGCCCTTACCCGTGAGAGGAGCGAGCATCACTGAGCCTGCCGCCTCAAGATTGTCGGTGTTCTCAATATTGCGCACATCACCGTCGGGACCGTCGGCTTCCTTAACAATGGCCACCTTGAGCGCCTGCGCGAAGTTGTAGAGCGAATCGCTCATATCGCGCACCTGCGTTGCCTTCTCGAACCACTCGCGCACCTTCTCCGGATTGGTCTTCATCTGCGACGCGAAATCGCTGTAGAGCGCCTCATTCTCTTTCGACGCATTGGCCGTGGTGCGGTTGAGGCTCTCTTCCACGATGGAGAAGCCATTGAGCACCTCGGTCGAGATGTTAAGGGCAAGCATGGCCATGAGGACGATGTACATGAGGTTGATCATCTTCTGGCGCGGGGTGACAGGTCTTTTCTTTATTGCCATTTGTCGTATCGTGTTTTACCTGTCAAAGTTGTCCGGGCTGGATGCCCTGACCCTGTTGCGCTGAGGGGGCTGCGGCACGCATGTTCACCGTCATGGCCTCTATCATGCGCGAGTAAATCTGGTTGAGCTGGTCGATTTGCTGTGCCATGAGCATACTGCTGGCATTAATCTTGTCGATGGTTCCAATCTGCTGACTGGCACCCTTGAGCTGCAACTCATACACCTTGCTGATACCGGTCAGCACGCGGTTGAGATTCTCCATCTCTTCACTGTCGCGCGTGAGACGGGTGCTCTGCTCATTGACCTTCTTGAGCGTCTCGACCAATTCCTTGAGCTGGTCAACATAGTTCGACTGGGCTTCATTGAGGGCTTCGGCCTCTTCAGTGCTCATTTGGGGCACGAAGTTGGGCTGGACGGGTGCCGAAACTCCCTCTACCGCACCAGCACTAGGCTGCACCTCCACACCATCAGCTGTCGTCGACATACCGGCCGAGCCTACTCCAGTGTCGGTCATAGTGGGTACACCCGGCTGCACGGCCACTCCACCGGCCGGAGCTGCGACGGCAGGCCTGCCCGCTACGGAAGCACCATGCTGAAGAATCTCTTCCACCTCAGCATCGGAGGCTCCAGCTTCCTTGGCCGCTGCAGCTTCCTCACGGTTGCTGTAAGTGACGGTGCCATTGGCTAGATACTCCTCAGTGACGCGAGTGGGAATCTCACGACCATCGGCTGTCTTGTCGAAGGGACGGTCGAAGGCAGAGATGAAGAACACGAGCACCTCGGTACCCATACCGATGAAGATAGCAAGATTGGCGCCCGGAAGGTGGGTGAGCTTGAAGAGAGCTCCGAGTATCACCACAGAGGCGCCCCAACTGTAAGCGTAGTTCAGGAACGTCTGACCCTGAACCGTGTCCATCCACTTCTGCAGACGGTACACCAGATTATATTTACTGTAGACTGACATGATTTATCGCTTGTTCTTTTTCTGTTTACCACTGGTTGTACTGGCAAGACTCCTCACACAGCGGAAGCCAATGTAGGAGCGGGGCTGGTTCTCATACTCCCAGGAGCGCCACGCACTGCGGATGTAGCTCTCGGGGTCCTTCCACGAGCCGCCTCGAACGCTTTTCTTCTTGAGCTTGTAAGGGTCTTCCTTAGCGGCATTGTAGGAGAGCTGCGGATTGAGGTCGTTCATGGCCTCCACTCCCGACTCCGTGTAGACGGTGCTGGTCCACTCAGCCACATTGCCAGCCATATCGTAGAGCCCGTTGGTATTGGCCGAATAGATGCCCACCTTGCTGGTGATGAGGTTGCCATCCTCGGTGTAGTTGCCCCGGTCGGGCTTGAAGTTGGCATAGAAACATCCCTGACCGTTCTTCACGCTGGGGTTCTCCCAAGGGAACTCATTGCCGTCCTTACCGCGGGCTGCATACTCCCACTCTGCCTCTGTGGGCAGACGATAGCGCTGGATAAATCGGGCTTCGCCACCAAGACCACGCAGCAGATAGTCCGTGCGCCAGGCACAGAAGGCGTTGGCCTGCTCCCAGGTGACACCCACCACAGGGTAGTCGTTATAGGCGGGATTACTGAAATAGTTGCGCAGGTAAACCTCGTTGTCGGAGTTCTGAAAATCGTTCACCCAGCACGTGGTGTCGGGATATACATTCACGATGTAGGTGTTGAGGAAGTCCCACGGACCGCTCAGCGGACGGTTGATGGTCTGGCGCACGATACGGCCCTCATCGTCGATGTAGGCTGTGTCCTTCGATATCATCACCTGTTCATTGGGGTCGACATTGACATCGGTGTTGAGATTGCGCTCCTCGGGATTGAGCCGATTGCGGCGTAAGGCTGCGCGCGTATAGTCGTAGACCTCGTAGCGGTAATTGAGCTGCTTGTAATCGAGCAGTTTCTCACCGGTCACGGGGTTGGTGACATAGAGGCTCTCAATGGCACGCTGCTCGTCCTCGTTGGGCTTGCGCGGCAGAGGCTTCTTCCAGTTGATATGGGGAGTCACAGGGTCACCATGCTTATCCTCGGTTATCATGTAGGTTTCGTCGCCACCGTAGTTGGGGTCAGCGAGCCTCGTGCGGAGGATACTGTCGCGCACGTAGTAGACAAACTGCTTGTATTGCGAATTGGTGATTTCAGTCTGGTCCATCCAGAAGCCGTCGACGGAAATGTCCTTTTGGGGCACGTTCTTCCCCCACAAACTGTCTTCCTTAATGCGGCCCATATGCAGAAATCCACGGCCTATCTTGACCATGCCGTAGGGGCTGGGTTCGGTGAATCCTTTGCCACCCACGCCTACGAGCTCTCCGCCCCGGCCGCTCACGGAGGCTGAGCGCGAACTAAAGCAACTGCTCAGCGCCAACAGCAGGACTAAGGCTGGTAAAACGATGAAAATTCTCTTCATTTATATATACTCTATAGAATTCTTACACTCTTGTGCAGGTTGCGCCCGCGCTTGACGAGATTAATGTCAATCTGATAACCGATGTAGAGTTCATGACTGCCATTGCCAGGGTTGATGGCCGAGGTGTAGGCTTCGTAACTATAACCGAGCATGACGCCATGGAAACTGCCACCGACCAGCACTGTCACGGAATTGGTGGGACTGTAGCTTGCGCCGAGGTACATGGTCTTCTTCTCATTGGTATAGACCAAGCGCCCCGTCACATCGCCCCGCCAGGCCACGCCGTCAGTGCGGAGAAGCACCGATGACTTCACTGATAGAAACGGATTCCTTAACTTAATATTGTATCCTCCAGTGAAATAATAGGTAGGGTCGATCTTGAGCTCGTTCTTCTCGCCGAGGTCAATGGTAGGGCCGTTGAGATGCTGGCCCGATAATCCGACATACCACGGGCCATGGGTGTAGTAGAGACCCGCACTGAGGTCGATGCCGTTGCCATTGACCTGAGACGTACTGAAAGCGGGGTCGCTGGCATCCTCGACATCGAGCTTGGAGCCATCAAAGGTCTCGCTGAGTATGCCGGCCTGCACACCGATGCTGAGCACACCGCCGAACAGGCGGGGCTTGGCGGCATACTGCACTTCAAGGCGCTTATGGGTGAAAAGGCCTATTTTGTCGTTCATAAACTGAATTCCCGCACCATGGTAAGACTTCAGGGCGTAGAATGGCATGTCGGCGGCAGCATACATTGTCTGGGGATTACGCTTAAAACCGGCCAAATCCATAGCGTAGGCCGCAGTAATATTGATTTTCGACTGCTTGCCCACTGAAGCAGCATTGAACGACGGCTCCATGTCGAAATAATGACTGAAGCTGACGTCATACTGGGCGCGCGCCACAGTGATAGCTGTGCACCACAGGAAGCAGAGGACAAGTATGCGATTAATCACGATGATATAACGAGCAGAGCACCGATTTATTATCTTGAGACCTAAAGATTAACGGTTCACCAGCGAAGAATCCCGCTGAGACAGTAAATCCCCGCCAGTACTTTATACTGACGGGGATCCACCTTTTCACGTAAAGAGAATCAAGCCCGCTGGGAGCCACTCTCTTTCTATTCCTATTCTTCAATATTCGTCTTCATTCCACAGGAAATCGTCTTTTGACGGATAGTCGGGCCATAGGTCCTCAATACTGTCGTACACATCTCCTTCATCTTCTATCTCCTGCAAATTCTCAAGCACCTCAGCAGGGGCACCCGAACGGACGGCATAATCAATGAGCTCATCCTTCGTTGCTGGCCAAGGCGCATCTTCAAGCTTTGAAGCCAATTCCAGTGTCCAATACATAGTCCTAAACCTTTACATTTCAATATGGGTGCAAAAGTACTACTAATTTTCTTATCTGCAAGTCTTTGGCCAACTTTTTTCAGGAGTACCCTCAACAAAGTTTAAATTGCGGGCCAATAGGAAGAAATAGTCGGAGAGCCGATTGAGATAAACGGCAATAACCGGGCATACTGGAGCTTGGGCCGCAAGGGCCACAACGCGCCGCTCGGCTCGCCGGCAAATGGTCCGGCAGACATGGGCCTGGGCTGCCGCAACTGTGCCACCGGGCAGAATAAAGCTGTGAAGAGGGGGGAGCTGGGCCGACAACTGGTCGATGTGATTCTCGACTGTTCCTACTGGCAATTCTATCTGAGGGCAGGTGGCATCGGCCAGATTGCATCCCAAGCGGAACAGTTCAGATTGCACTTCCTGAAGAAAGTCAACCTCCGACCAGGCCGCAAGCAAACCTACGGCGGAATTCAGTTCATCAACGGTGCCATAGGCTTCCACCCGAGCATCCGACTTGCTAACTCTCTGGCCACCAACGAGCGAGGTGATGCCGCCATCGCCCCTGCGGGTATATATCTTGCTTTTGGATTCAGAAGTTGATGACATAATGATTCTTGGTCATTTTGAGGTCGAAGAAGACGAGTCCACACAGATAAAGGTCGAAGCTAACACCGGTACGCCCGTCAGCACAAAGCTTCTGCCAAAGCTGACGGCAGCGCTTGTCGGCATGGATACCTACAACGATGAGTAGCGAACCGGGCTTGGCCTGTGAAAGCATGCACTCTACAATGACGGAACCGATGTCGGCTGCCCGACAAACATAGATTACGGGGGCCTCAGATGCCGGTGGCAATTGCGAACCCACTTTTATATAATGAGTGGAAGCACATCCAGCAATAAAGCACTCTTCACAAGCTCCGTCGGTGACAGCTGCATCCAGTACGGCTACCGGTCTGACATAGTTGGCAAGACGGAAGAACAAGAGACACAGCTTACGGGCATCATGCCCTATATGCGGATGCATAGCCCGAAAGTCGGAATAAAAATAATAGGGATGATGCTCATTGATGACATCGCGATCGAGCGAATAGGCCCACGGCGACTGTATTCCGAAGCCTTTGCTTCGGAATATTCGCGTCAATGCCGCCCACCTGCTCTTCAGCGCTAACGACACCACAGCCTACATCAGCGAATTGCGATACCACTCATAGAGACGCTTCACGCCGTCCTCAATCTCCACTTTGTGATGCCAGCCCAGGCGATGCAGTTTCTCTACATCAATCAGCTTACGTGGAGTACCGTTGGGCTTGGTCTTATCCCAAACGATCTCACCCTCGAAGCCGACCGTCTGCTCCACCAGTCCGGCGAGCGCCTTAATGGTGAGCTCTTTGCCTGTTCCGACATTGATGTGACAGTTACGAATTTCACCAAGTGAAGGAATGGCGCCTCCACGTCCTTCAGAGTTGTTGCGATTAACTTCGCCGTCGGTCTTGACACCGTAGAATACCGAAGAGTATTTTTCTATACCGATGATGTCGCTGAAGTTGACATTGAGAAGCACATGCACGCTGGCATCAGCCATATCTTCGCTCCAAAGGAATTCGCGAAGTGGTGAGCCGTCACCCCAAAGGGTCACCTTATTGTTCTCTATACCATAGAAGGCGAGCGCCTTTAAGATACGCTCTTTTGCACTGTTGCCGTCAACATTCTCGGCTCCTATCATCTCGGCCAACTTCGCCGGCGGGTTGACAGGACGTTTATTCATGTCGACGCATATGGCATCCCAAGCACCATCATGAATGAGCTTGGCAAGGTAGACCTTGCGCATCATGGCAGGCATGACATGAGAATTCTCGAGGTGGAAGTTATCGTTGGGCCCATAAAGATTTGTGGGCATGACAGCAATATAATTGGTACCATATTGCAGATTATAGCTCTCACACATCTTGAGCCCGGCAATCTTTGCAATGGCGTACTCCTCATTCGTATATTCCAACGGGGAAGTAAGCAGGGCGTCCTCCTTCATCGGCTGAGGCGCATTCTTCGGATAGATACAAGTGGAGCCAAGGAATAGCAACTTCTCCACATGGTGCTTGTAGGCTTGCTCTATAACATTGCACTGAATCTTCATGTTCTGCATGATGAAGTCAGCACGGTAGAGCGAATTAGCCATGATACCACCAACGAAAGCAGCAGCAAGTACCACTGCATCAGGCTGCTCCTCATCGAAGAAAGCTTTTACTGCCTGCTGGTTGGTAAGGTCGAGTTCGCTATGCGTACGACCTACAAGATTATGATATCCACGGTTCCACAGGTTGTTCCAAATGGCAGAGCCTACAAGCCCATGATGACCGGCTACGTATATTTTAGAGTCCTTATTCATAACTGTAAGCCTACTGCCGCTTATCGATTTCGGACAGTAGGCGAAGATATAGAATCAATGTTGAATGTACTTATTACTAAAAGAGTCACTGAAGCAGGATGGTTTACTCGGGCATCTGTGCCTTAAGATACAGCTTCTTAACGAAGTGCATGTCATGCTTTATCATCAGTCGGACAAGTTCTTCGAAGCTGGTCTTACGCGGGTTCCAACCTAACTGTTTCTTGGCTTTCGATGGATCGCCAAGCAACTGCTCCACCTCAGCAGGACGGAAATACTTGGGGTCAACTTCCACCAGCACCCTACCGGTCTTAACGTCAACCCCCTTCTCTTCTACTCCCTCACCTTGCCATTCGAGCTCAATGCCCACCTCACGGAAGGCGAGCGTACAGAACTCCCGGACCGTATGCATCTCTCCTGTTGCAATAACGAAATCATCAGGAACGGGCTGCTGCAAGATGAGCCACATACATTCCACATAGTCCTTAGCATACCCCCAGTCACGACGCGCGCCAAGATTGCCAAGGTATAGTTTATCCTGATAACCCTGAGCTATACGACTGGCTGCAAGAGTTATCTTGCGCGTAACGAAATTCTCGCCACGACGCTCACTCTCATGATTGAAAAGGATTCCATTGCAGCAATACATCCCATAACTCTCACGATAGTTCTTCATAATCCAAAAACCATAAAGCTTGGCTACAGAGTAAGGGCTACGGGGATAGAATGGTGTCGTCTCGCGCTGCGGAACCTCCTGAACCTTTCCAAAGAGCTCAGAAGTTGACGCCTGATAAATGCGACAAGTCTTGTCGAGCCCGCAAATACGCACAGCCTCCAATAAGCGAAGCACTCCTACAGCATCAGTATCAGCCGTATATTCGGGAACATCAAAACTTACTTTTACATGACTTTGTGCAGCAAGGTTATAAATCTCAGTAGGTTTTACTTCTGAAATCACCCTGATAAGCGACGACGAATCCGTCATATCAGCCCAATGGAGATTCACCAGGCGCTGCTTCTTCATATCCCGAACCCACTCATCAAGATAGAGATGTTCTATACGACCTGTATTGAAAGAAGAAGAACGACGCAACAGTCCGTGCACCTCATATCCCTTCTCAATCAAAAACTCAGCCAAGAAACTTCCATCCTGACCCGTAATTCCAGTGATTAATGCAACCTTTCTCATAAACTTATTTTGCGTTTGGATTTGTCATACAACATGCAAAGGTACGAAAAGAACAGCAAGAAAGTCAAGAAAAGCAGGATAAATAAACATAAGAATAAACTTTCCTGCTCCTTATCATCTCATAATCCCGGTTAATAGGCCTAACCGAAGAACTTTAATGCTACTATCCTTGTTGGACCAATAATACTATTTCAAGTAAAACCCCTAAATCGGGTAGGAGGTAAATGCTAATCATAAAAGGCATTCACCTCCTATTTTCACATTTACCGACCTCCCACACCACCGTACGTGCGGTTCCGCATACGGCGGTTTCGTGCTTTCTCATCTTGCGATG
>Ga0256406_1002457_pt1 | contig 26084 bp, 21 predicted proteins | sample RumenRJG_03DNA_FD_185986 | JGI IMG/M metagenome (GOLD analysis project Ga0256406, IMG submission 185986) | Bovine rumen microbial communities from Lethbridge, Alberta, Canada - RJG_03 | ecosystem: Host-associated > Mammals > Digestive system > Stomach > Rumen | place: Canada: Alberta | collected...
AGGGTGACCGCCGAGCTGGACAAAACCATGCAGGGAGTCTACGACAGGGTGCAGAGCTTTCAGAACAAGAAATCGTAAAAGAAGAATCGTAAAAAATTACCGGAACATTATCGCATTTGATAATATTCCGGTATTTTTAGTGAACGGTGAGACGCAGCCAAGGGATACGCAGGCAAGTGCGAAGCATTCGTGTGCGGCGAGCGTCGCGATTGCAAGATAAAACTCGCGAAGCGCGGTTTATCTCGTTCGAGAATAACAAGGAAAGATCATATAAAGATCAAGCAAGGACAGTTAAGAGATCGAAACGATCAGTTATGCTTCTTCACCGATTCTTCCATGCTTTCCTCGGGGATGCAGAGGGTGTCGATTTCATCGAGCCAGATCCTTGCGCTTGCATCGCTTGGCATGCGGAGGTCGCCCCTCGGGGAGAGGGCGACGGAGCCGACCTTCGGTCCGTCGGGCAGGCAGGATCGCTTGAACTGCTGGGAGAAAAATCTGCGGTAGAAATTTTTCAGCCATTTCAGAATGGTGGTGTCGGTGTATTTTCCTGCAAAGGTATGATTGGCAATCCGGTATATCTTGGAGGGGCTGAATTCCGCCCGGAGCATATAGTATAGGAAGAAGTCGTGAAGCTCATAGGGACCGACGAGATCCTCGGTTTTCTGGGAAATCACGCCGTTTTCGGGCGGCAGAAGCTCTGGGCTTACCGGAGTGTCCAGAATATCAAGCAGGATGGAGGAAAGCTTTTCTTCACCGCAGGTGTCTGCATAGTAGCGGACCAGATGGCGGACGAGAGTCTTGGGGACGGAGCAGTTTACGGCGTACATGGACATGTGATCACCGTTGTAGGTTGCCCATCCGAGTGCGAGCTCCGAGAGATCTCCGGTTCCGATTACGATGCCGCCGGCCTGGTTGGCGACGTCCATGAGCACCTGCGTCCGCTCTCTGGCCTGACCGTTCTCATAGGTAACATCGTGAACGTTGATGTCGTGGCCGATGTCGCGGAAGTGAAGCGTAACCGACTCGTTGAGGCGGATCTCGCGGAAGGTGACGCCGAGCTCGCGAATGAGGGTGCAGGCGTTCTTATAGGTACGGTCGGTGGTGCCGAAGCAGGGCATGGTGACGGCGATGATGCCTTCTCTTGGAAGATTCAGCATGTCAAAAGCTTTTACGGTTACCAGAAGGGCGAGCGTGGAATCCAGGCCGCCGGAAATGCCGATCACCGCGTGAGAGGCATGGATGTGGTGAAGCCTTTTTTTCAGCCCCATGGCCTGAATGGTTAAAATCTCCTCACAGCGCAGATTTCTGGTGGCAGGATCCTCCGGAACAAAGGGATGGGGCGCGAAGGTGCGGGTCAGCTCGGTCTGGTCTTCCTTTAGCTGGAAGGGAATGCAGACATGGTCGCCGAGGACCCAGCCGGAGGCTCCGATTGGCATCGTGCTGGAGAGAGCTGCCGTTTTTCCGAGGTAGGAGCCGTCCTGTGCGCCATAGGCGGACGCTGTCTCAAAATCCGGATAGGTGCTGGTCCTGCGGCGCTCCGCGGTCAGACGGCTGACATCGATCTCGGAGTAGATGATGCCGTTGTGGAACCGTTCGGACTCTGCGAGAACCGTTCCGTTCTCTGCGATGATATTGTGACCGCCGAAAACGAGATCCTGCGTGGATTCTCCTTCCCCGGTGGAGGCATAGATATATCCGCAGATCAGATTGGCGGATTGCTGGGAGACCAGATTCCTCCGGTAGGTATCCTTTCCGATCATCTCGTTGCTCGCGGAGAGATTGGCAATCACCGTTGCTCCGCAGGCGGCATGGGAGATGCTGGGAGGGCAGGGAACCCAGAGGTCTTCACAGAGCTCGGCCGCGACCTTGAGACGGGGAATCTCCTCGCAGCAGAAGAGAAGATTCATGCCGAAGGGAACCATGGAGCCGAGCCACTCGACATTCTCATGTCCGGGCGTAAACTGCCGGCGCTCATAGAATTCATTATAGGTCGGGAGATTTTTCTTCGGGACAAGACCGAGGAGACGGCCGCGGTTCAGAACAGCAGCGACATTGTACAGCTTTCCGCGAAGCTCCCACGGAAGGCCGACGAGAATCAGCGCGTCAACCTTTTCGGTTTCGCGGCTGATGCGCTGGAGCTGGTTTTTTGCCTCCTGAATCAGGAGATCCTGCAGAAAAAGATCGTGGCAGGTATATCCGGTAATGCAGAGCTCCGGAAATACCATGATCTTCGCGTGTGCCTTCTCCATCTCTCTGATCTGCGCCAGAATGGCATCGGCATTCGAAACGCAGTCCGCCACGGTAACGTCCGGGGTTCCTGCGGCAACTTTGATAAATCCGTCTTTCATTTGAATCCTCCCTGTCTTCGGTTTTCTATTTCTTTCATATTATGAATGATCTTTGTTTATCTCATGCACTGATTATATACAGGCATATTTTTTTTTGCAATGTTCAGCTTTTTCCCTTCATATCTGTGGAAAGGTGTGATAGAATGCAAAGGCTGATCGAAATGCAGCAGCGTCAGTTCGAGACCTTCCTGACGTCATAAACAAAACTAAAGGAGAACAGAATAATGAGAGAGAAAGAGTCGAAGTTCAGAAAAGCAGGACTTGGCAAACCGGAGCGGGACGAAACAGCAGACGGCGCGGCAATGGGCGGGAGAGCGGAACACAACCGCATTCTGTCCCTGACGCAGGCGGCGATGATCGCGGCAATCTATGTCGTGCTGACATATGTCTTCTCTGCGTTCTCATTCGGACAGGTACAGATCCGGATCGCGGAGGCGCTGACGATTCTTCCGGTCTTCACCCCGGCGGCCATACCGGGACTGTTTGTCGGATGTCTGATCGGAAATATCGCCGGGGGCGCGGTTCTTCCGGATATTATCTTCGGAAGCATTGCAACATTGATCGGAGCTGTGGGAACACGGCTTCTGCGGAAGAGAAATCCGGTGATCTGTACGCTTCCCCCGATTGTGGCGAATACGATTATCGTGCCGTTTGTCCTTCGCTTTGCGTATGGCGTGAATCTTCCGATTCCGTTCATGATGCTGACGGTCGGAATCGGAGAGGTGGTCGGATGCGGCGTGTTCGGCGTCGTTCTGCATTCGATTCTGAAGAGATACAAAGAGGTTATCTTCAAGACAAGCCGCTTTGAGGGTACGGCAAAGGCTGCAAAGTAAAAATAGCCGGCAGTTTGTGGCACAAAGTATCGTATGAGTGTTTATGCGAACAGTGAGCGGCAGCCGAATGCGAAGTATTCATGTGCGGCGGGAGTCGCGATAGAGAGATAAAACTCACGCAGCGCGTTTTGTCTCGTTATGTGCATTTGCAAGAATTATAAAATGAGAGGTCTGAGAGAAGGAGCCCGTGGTTCATGTGGTGAACCGCGGGCTCCTTCTTCTGAATATCAGTATGGGGTATGAGCGTTCTCTTGAATATCAGTATGTGATATTAGCGCTCTCCTGAATATCAGTATGGGATATCAGCGCTCTGTTCAATATCAGGATCGAATATCAGCGCTCTGCGATTGCTTCGATCTCGCACAGCACGCCCTTCGGGAGGTCCTTAACAGCGGTGCAGCTGCGGGCCGGTTTAGAGATGAAGTGCTTCGCATAAACCTCGTTGAAGCGGGCAAAATCGGCGATGTCGGCAAGGAAGCAGGTGGTCTTGATTACCTTGTCCGCGCCGGATCCGGCTGCATGAAGGATCGCCTCTACGTTTTTGCAGCTCTGCTCCGCCTGGGCTTCAATGCCCTCGGGAATGTTGCCGGTTGCGGGATCTACCGGGATCTGCCCGGAACAGAAGATAAAGCCATTGCTTTCTATTGCCTGAGAATAGGGACCGATTGCAGCGGGAGCGTTGGATGTTGCGATTGTTTTCATAAGTCTTCTCCTTATATTTATGAAAGTATGCGGATTAGGTTAACGGTCACAGTATAAGTAAGTGAACAGGTATGCAGGATCCGGTACGCGAAATGGCATAAACTCTCTGTTTGCCGGAATCTTGCAGATAGGACTTACACCATGCATTATAAGTCACGCAGGAAATGAATACAAGAATAAGCCGCATATCCCAGCTTGCCCGAATAAGCTGCATGTCCGGCTTGTAAGCGAGAACGGAAAGAATACAATGTGAAACATATCTTGCATTTTCTCAATCTGAAAGGAACGAAAATGAATAATATCTTGTATTTTCTGCACATTAACGACAATTTTACAGAGAAAGTCATGTGCAGAGAGATGGATAGAAGCAATTTTTAAATATTTTTTATTTGGCTTTTCATAATTTTGTGGTACTATTTAAAGGTTATATTTACTGTATAAGCTCTTCGAAAACGCAGAAGGACTCGTCGCACGCGAAGCGCGCGTAAGAGGCCGGATGCGATTTCGAAGGCAACAAGTATGAGCACGAAGGGACGCGTAAGCGGCACGGAAGTGCTCATACTTGTAGGATTGCGGGAGTGCGAAGCACGGAGCAATCCGTAGCTTATACAGTTTGTGGCACAAAGTATCGTATGAGTGTATACTGTATAAGCTCTTCGAAAACGCAGAAGGACTCGCCTGTCGCGAAGCGCGCGTAAGAGGCCGGATGCGATTTCGAAGGCAACAGGTATAAGGGTGGTTTATATGGCTTTGAAGCATTCCAGAAAAAAAACAGACGGATATTCACGCGCAAACCGGAAGGACAATTACGATTCCTGGCGCGAGGAGAACTACGAGTCGCGGTACAGGGAGGAGTATGACGATTATGCGGATGATTATCCGGATGACGAGGAAGCTTCCTATCTGGACCTGGATCTGGATCGCTACGACAGGTCTTACAGGAGCAGTCATTCAGCAGGAAGCGTGAGAAGAGGGTCCGGCAGCCGTGTGGATCACAATTCGCGCCAGAAAACGAACCGGAATCGGGAGGCTGACGAGCATGAGAGCATGCGGAAGAAAGCGCGCAGCTCCGGGAAGCGCGGAAGAAGAAAAAGAGCGGTTACGGTGCTTTCCTTTGTGATGGCGCTGGTCATCGCCGGGGGATTGATGGCAGCAGTCTATCTGCAGGGACTTCTGGGAAAGATCAACCATGTATCCGCCTCGATGAATTCCGCCGGTGCGGTGGAAACCTTTGACGCTGACGGGGACAAGGCAAACGACACGTTGAAGGCAAGTGATATTGACTGGGGCGATACCAGTGATATTGATATCATGGAGGATAATGATATCAAGAATATTCTTCTGATCGGTCAGGATGCGAGGTCCGGGGAGAGCGGGCAGCGTTCCGATTCCATGATCCTGTGCAGCATCAACACAAAGGAGAAGAAAATCAAGCTTATCACACTGATGCGGGATATGTACGTGCAGATTCCCGGATATCAGGCGAATAAGCTGAATGCGGCTTACGCGTTTGGCGGGATGGAGCTTCTGGACAAGACCGTCGAGCAGAATTTCGGCGTAAATATCGACGGAAATGTGGAGGTGGATTTTGACGGCTTCCTGAAGGCACTGACGGAGGTCGGCGATCTGGATATCGAGCTGACATACGACGAAGCGACATATATGAACGCAAATGAGGGCCTCGGGTCCGCGGATGATAATGCCGAGGTAAACGAGGCATGGGGACTGAAGGAAGGCGTCAACACATTGAAGCCGGAGCAGGTTCTCTGCTATGCAAGAATGCGGTATGTCGGAAATTCCGATTGGGACAGAACCGAGAGACAGAAAAAGGTAATTACAGCGGCATACAAGAAGGTACAGAATCTCGGCGCGACAAAGCTGCTTTCGCTGGCATCGAAGATTTTCCCGTGCATCACCACCGATCTGTCAAATAAGAAGCTGCTCAGCTACGTGAAGACGTTGTCGGTGAACCATATCACGAAGATTGAGACGTACCGGCTTCCGGTGGACGGGACCTTTACGGAAGGACAGATTGAAGGAATGGCTGTGCTTGTTCCGAATCTGTATCTGAACAGTGCCTATCTCCAGAACTATCTGTACGGTAAGGATCTGCCGGATGACCTGGATGAACAGCTGGAAGAGGTTAAATCTTCATCGGACTATAATGAATCAGATATTGACAGCTCGTCCTACTCCACAGATAACGGCTATTCATCGGAGATCGCCGGGAACGACGGCTACACCGATACCGCGAATAACGGAGGCGGCTACACGGACTCTGTGAATAACGGAGGCGATTATAGCGGCGGTGTAAGCAACGGCACAGACGGTGTATATGGGAACAACGGATACGGGGACAGTACATACGAAGATAATACATACAGCACGTATAATGCGGATACCTCCGGGCAGGGTGGCACCGGTTATGACGCCTATGGCAACGGAGGCACAGGCACCGGTTATGCAGATACATCCTATTATGGAAATGCCGCGGCCGGCTGATCGATCTGTCGGCAAAGAACGATATTGTTCCGTCAGATAGCTGACTAAGGACGTTTCCGTCATACGGCAAGTAGTTAGATAAGGGCGTTGCAAGGCTCCGGCAAGTCGTTTTCTAAAGGGAGAATTTATGACATACTTCACCTGTTTTTTTCTGGACAATGAGAAGGACATTATTGTAAACCTCTACCGGGATCTGGGAAGAATGTGCTACGAGCTGGAGACACCGAATCACCATTCGGGAAATCTGATCCGGAATCTGGCAAAGCTCTGTGAACTTCCGCTCTGTGAAAACGAGAAGGGCCTTCTGGTGATCCGCGGCGAGGTTCCATGCTATATAGATGCCGCAAACGAGGAGGTCTATATTTTCCGTCTCGGAAATACCAAGGTCGCCAATATCTATCCGGATGGAAGAGTGGAGATGAAGGCCTCGATTCCGTCCATCGCCAAGACGCTGATGAGTCAGACGCGGGATTATCGGTTCGATATTTCAAAAACGATCTTCAAGACATATATCCGCAGGGAATATAAATTCCGTGCGGATCTTCACACGCATATGAACGGCAATCTGTCTCCGGATATCCTGATTGCCCTTGGAATCTATCATCAGATTCAGTATCCCCTTTACTACATCCGGAAGCTGAACCTTGAGCTGACGGCGGAGCAGGAGGAGCGGCTCGCCGCGCAAAGGGCGAAGGTCGCCAGGCAGTTTTCCAGCTCAGAGCTGAAGGGAAAGTACCTGGACCGGAAGATCAATGACAATACGGTGATCAATTTTGCAGATCTGATTCTGAACAATCTGGATCATGCCGAGCAGAATATCGTGAAGATTCGGACGTCTCTCGCGATTCTGAAGGACGGACAGGCGGTCTTTACGAATTTGGAGAAGGTATATCTGTACCGCTATATTTTCACCAAGGGAAAGGAAAGCGAGGAGAAGATGGATCTCTCCGGCGTTCATCAGATCCCGGACAAGGATGTGCTGGCCGCGCTGATTCAGATGAGAAAGGACGGAGAAAATCCGGACTATCACCGGAACACGGTTTTTCAGGATGATCTTCTCTGGATTGCGAGAAGCTATCAGAAGCAGGGAATCTGCTATGCGGAGATCAGCGACACCACCCTGGTCAAAAAATATGAGTCGCTTGAGATGCTGCAGGAGGTTCATGAGATCATGCCGAAAATCTACCGGGAGACCGGCGTCATGATCCGTTTCCTGGCCGCCATCCGGAGAATCCCTCTGACGATCGTCAAGGATCAGGTAACGCCGGAGGATTATCTCATCCGGAATCTGAATGTGCTTCAGGCGGTCGCGCTCGATCCCTATGTGGCCGGGTGTGATTTTGTCGGAGAAGAAATCAACGACATCATCACGCTGAAGCCGATGTTCCGTGAAATCGTCAAAATCACGAAGAAGGTCCCGGATTTCGTGATCCGGATCCACGCGGGAGAGAACGACAGCCAGAAGGACAACATCGCGCACAGTATCGAATGTGTAAAGGATTCTCTGGCGCCCGGGCAGAAGATGCCGAGAGTGCGACTGGGCCACGGACTCTATACCTACAGCCTGAAGACGAAAAAGGGAAAAGAGGTTATGAAAGCGCTGATCGAGAACAACGTTGTTCTCGAATTCCAGCTCACCTCCAATGTCAGACTGAACAATTTGAACGGACTGGAGAACCATCCGCTCCGGCAGTATCTGGCGGCGGGCATCCGCTGTGTACAGGGTACGGATGGAGCCGCGCTGTATGGAACGAATTCGATCGATGAGCAGCTTTCTCTGGAGAAGCTTCTGGAGCTGACGCCGGATGAAATGATGAGCATGAAGCAGACGGAGACGGAGATTATCCGGGAGGGTCAGGAATCCTACTCGAGAAAGAAGATCGAGCTTCATCAGATATTGGCGGGAAGGGACTTTGAGGACGTCCTTCTGGAAAAAATGGAAGAGGCGGAGGCGAGGAGCGGTGGGCTTCGGCTCCGTCGGAATCACAGAGTAGATGCAAACACCGAGCTGAAGGACAGCATCCGCGAGCTTCCCTGGGACAGACTTCCGGTTATCCTGATGGGCGGAAGCTTTAATTCCGAGAAGCGGGCGACACGGATTACGGAGGAGGGAAGCAGACAGCTGGATGCGCTGCTGGAAAGCCTGAATCCGGAAGAGGTATTTTTTGTCATCGGGAACCGGCTGCGGGGGTATGAAAAATATCTTCTGGAGCATAACGAGAAGGGGTTTCTGATTTATTCCTTTGTACCGTCAATGCTTACCCGTGAGGAGTGCAGACAGCTGGAAGAGGCGGGAGTGCGCATACGCATATCGACGGAAAGCGAGAGCATGGGCATCTACAAGAGCTTCAATTATGAAATCTTTGAGAGACGGCCGTCACTGCTGATCGGCTTTGACGGGAATTCCGCCGGCGAGAACATGATTCAGGAAGCGAAGAACGGAAAGGGAAAGGCCGGAATCTTCATCTGGGAGAAATCCAGAACGCTGCGGGAGAAGGCATCTTCTCTGGAGGGGTACGTGCGGTTTTTTAACAGCAAAAAACCGCTCGCGGATCAGGTGAGCGGTTATCTGAGGCAGAACTGAGGGGGAATTTACTTCTTCTTCCAGATTGCGATAGTCGCGAGGAGCTTCTCCTTCTCATCGTCTGACATGGAGTGAATCTCTTCGAACAGTTTATTGTCGAGGGAGGTTCCGTGGTACTCGGGAATGGTTCTGCCGAGAATCTCATCAACGGTGATATCGCAGATATTTGCGAAATAGCACAGAACCTTGATGGACATGGCCGTCCGGCTGTTCTCGACGTTACTGATGTAGCCCGGGGTTACATGAAGCTCTGTGGCTACTTCATTCTGTGTCAGTCCCTTTTCTATGCGCAGCTTTTTGATCGCTTCACCCAGACCCTCAAAATTAAAATCGTAATTCTTAACCTGGCTGTCTGTCGTCTGTCTGTCTTCTTTTACATTTTTCATCTGAGGAACACTCCTTCTCTTCGTTAAATGAGATAGCGGTTATTTCAAACAACTTATATTCTATCTTATTGATAGTTCGTATACAAATGAACTTTTTGTGATCATTTTGTGTCCTGATGCGTGAACAGTGACTGTGAGTCTGCCGGAAAAATTCGACAGCTTAAATTTTATATTGCATTTTCTAAGTGTTCGCGCTATTATGGTGGCGTAAACAAAAAACAGGAGATCTTCAGGGCGGGGTGAAAATCCCCACTGGCGGTATAGTCCGCGACCTGCCAATGCAGTCGAACCGGTGAAACTCCGGTACCAACAGTAAAGTCTGGATGAAAGAAGATGGTACCATTCCTTACTTTGAAGGCAGCGAGAGCAGAGCTGCTCAGGAAGTAAACGATAATGATGCTGATTCGCCCGTATCTCAAAAGGATGCGGGCTTTTTTGCGCGAACAGTGAGTCGCAGCCGAATGCGAAGGATTCGTGTGCGGCGAGCGTCGCGACAGCGAGATATAACTCGCACAGCGTATTTTATCTTGTTCGTACACAGGACAGAGATCGGATCCGTTCCGGTGTACGCAGAGAAGATCTCTCAATTTCTGCGGAACCGTTTGCTTACGTCCGCAAGAACAGAAAAGAGGAGATAAGAATGGCAGACACAACGAACACAGCAGTAACAAACGCAGCGAGAAGACAGAACCTTACGGTTCATTATATCGCGGTGACCGGAATCCTTTCCGCCATCGCCTTTATCCTGCAGCTGATTGAGGTTCCGGCGCCGCTCATGCCGACCTTCGTCAAGCTGGATTTTTCCGATCTCCCGGCTCTGTTGGGCGCTTTTGCGATGGGACCGGTGTGCGGTATTCTGATTGAGCTCATCAAAAATCTGATCCACTGCCTGTTCTCCGGATCCTTTGCGGTCGGAGAGCTTTGCAATTTCGTTCTCGGAGCAGTATTTACCGGAATCGCGGGCTTGATCTATAAGCGCAGCAAGACAAAAAAAGGAGCGATCCTGGCTTCCTTCATCGGAGCCGTCGCCATGGCAGTGGTTTCTGTTCCCTTTAACTATGCGATTGTGTATCCGGTATACTACAATTTCATGCCGGAGGAGACCATCCTGGCGGCTTACCAGGCGATTTTCCCGGGTGTGAAGAGCATCTTCCAGAGTCTTGTCGTATTCAACATGCCGTTTACCTTTATTAAGGGAATGATCGATGTGGCAATTACCTTCCTGATCTACAAGCGGGTATCACCGCTTCTGAAGGGCAGGGGCTGATCGGATATTGGAAACCGGCGCACGGTATTTGCAGTTTTTTGCATGGATCGAGGATACTGGGTGTGCCAGGCATGCGCCGCGGACCGGAGACGGCTGTTTTTCAATTGAAATGACCACGGGGCCGCCGCACAAGCTGAATAGGCTGGTGCGGCGGCCTTTTTGTTGTATTTCATTTGGCGGCGCAAGGCCGCGATCTCGAGTGTATTGAAAAGGGACCGGGAAAGCGTATAATTACGAGCTAGGAGGAGAAATATATGGCTACGATAGACAAGATTACACAGCTGACAAACAGCAGATATGTCAACATGTTCGAGGTTGACGGACATAATAAAAAAGGACACCGGAGTCATTACATGGTTGCGTCCCGTGCGGAGAATACGGATGAGCTGAAGATCCGGACGAGGGAGAACAATGCGGACGGTGTGATTATATACAGCCTGTACGGAGAGAAAAGGGACCGGGTGGTTCTGATCCGTCAGTACCGCTATCCGATTGATGATTATGTATATGAGCTTCCGGCAGGGCTGGTAGAGAGAGGAGAAAGCTTCCGTACTGCCGCCGTTCGTGAGCTGCATGAGGAGACCGGGCTGACGCTTATGCCGGTGGATGCGGACAGGATGTACGAGGAACCGCGGTATACAACGGTCGGGATGACAGATGAATCCTGTGCGACGGTCTACGGGTACGCGGACGGACAGATCAGCGGACGTTTTATGGAGGAAAGCGAAGAGATTGAGGTCGTTCTCGCGGATCGGGAGGAGTGCAGGCGCATTCTGAGGGAGGAACGGGTTTCTCTGAACTGTGCGTACCATCTGATGTATTTCATCCACAATAATTCCGGAGATGCATTTGATTTTCTGAAGGGGTGAGAGCAGACGGTTTATTTTTGCTTATAGGTAAGAGCGGGTGGTTTTTTTGGCTGTTGTAAGAAGAGGCAGGGAGTGTTATAATTCGTATTTGTGTTTTTTCTGTGAAAAATAGTGAAATGTGAATACTTGTCGTGGTGCGGGCAGGAGCCGCCGGGCCTTATACATATGATTCATAGATGAGAGAGGGAGTTGGCATGCAGATAATAGTTGTCGGCTGCGGAAAGGTTGGAAGGACGCTGGTATCCCAGCTGTCCAAGGAACGTCACAATATTACGGTTATTGATACGAACGCGCAGGTGGTGCGGGACGTCTCAACCATTTATGATGTCATGGGCATTACGGGAAATGGGACGAGCTACAACGTCTTGTGTGAGGCGGACCTGGAGCACACGGATATGGTGATTGCGGTTACAGAAAGTGACGAGGTGAATCTTCTGGTCTGTGTGATTGCAAAGCAGAAAGCAGACTGTTATACCATTGCGAGGGTCAGGAATCCGGTCTATTCCGAGGAGAGCAGCTTTCTGAGAAGCGAGCTGCATCTGTCAATGACCATCAATCCGGAGCTGGAGGCAGCAAGGGAAATGGCGCATCTGATGCAGTACCCGAGTGCGATAGAGATTGACAGCTTTGCCGGAGACCGGATCAGTCTGATGCGCTTTAAGGTACCGGCAGACTGTTCGATCATCGGGATTCCTCTGAAGGAAATGTCGGCAAGGTTTCATTACAACTTGTTGATCTGTATCGCGCAGAGAGGCAATGACATTGTGATCCCGAACGGCGATTTCGTGCCTGCGGCGGGAGATGTTCTGACAGTGATTCTGGAGCCGCTGGATGCCAATTCGTTTTTCCGGAAAATCTGCGTGCCTACCAACCGGGTTAAGAACTGCACCATCATCGGCGGAGGCGAGATTTCCTATTATCTGACAAAGATCCTTCTGAAGAACGGGATCGATGTCAAGATCATCGAGAAAAATCCGAAGAGATGCTCGGAGCTCAACGACATGTTTCCGCAGGCGACCATCGATTGTGCAGACGGAAGCGACCAGGAGATTCTCATGGAGGAAAATCTGGAGAACACGGATGCGTTCGTGGCCTGCACGGGAATCGATGAGGTTAACGCGATCCTGTCTCTTTTTGCACAGGAAAAGGTCAGAAAAAAGGTGATCGCAAAGGTCAACCATGTGGATTTCAACGAGGTAATCGATTCGCTTCAGCTGGACAGTGTGGTAAATCCGAAGCTGCTGACGACACAGAGGATCATCCAGTATGTGCGTGCGGCGAATAACAGCCTGGAGAGCAACATGGAGACGCTTTATCGTTTGATGAACGGAAGAGTTGAGGCCATGGGCTTTCGGATTCAGCCGAATTCCAAGCTGAACGGCATTCCGCTGAGCAGCATGCCAATGAAAAGCAATGTCCTGATTGCGGGAATTCTGCGCAAGGGAAAACTGATCATACCCGGCGGACAGGATGCGTTCGAGGCGGACGATCATGTCATTATCGTGACGACGTACAGCGGTTTTGATGATATCGCGGACATCATTGCGAAATAAACGGGATCGGAAGAGAACGCCGTTTTTGACGTGAAACGCGGGCAATACAGCCTGAATGCAGTGTGGCTGGGGATGAGGCGTTTTGAAGCTGTGGGATTGGAGAATCCTGTAAATAGATAAGGCGGATGAAGAAATGAATTATCCTGTAATTGGATGGGTGCTTTCGTGGGTTCTGAAGATTGAGGGCTTTCTGCTGCTTGCACCTTTTATTATCTCTTTGATTTACCAGGAAAAGCAGGGAGTGATATATCTGCTGCTCGCGGGAATTGCTATCGCGGCAGGAGAGATTTTTTCCAGACGGAAGCCGAAGAATATGCAGATCTATACCAGAGAGGGATACGTATCGGTCGGCCTTTCCTGGCTTCTGATCAGTGCGTACGGCAGCATTCCCTTTGTGCTGACCGGGGAGATTCCGCACTACGTGGATGCGGTTTTTGAGACGGTTTCCGGCTTTACGACGACCGGTTCCTCTATCCTGACGGATGTTGAGGCGCTCTGTCATGCATCACTGTTCTGGCGCAGCTTTACGCACTGGATCGGAGGCATGGGAGTTCTTGTATTCCTTCTCATGCTGATTCCGAGCCGCAGCGGCTCTCATATGAACCTGATGAAGGCGGAGAGCCCGGGCTATGAGGTCTCGAAGTTTGTACCGCAGGTGAAAAATAATGCCCGGACGCTGTACCGCATCTATCTGGGCATGACATTGATTACGATTGCTGCGCTTTTGATCGCGAGGATGCAATGGTTTGACGCGGTGTGTCTGTCGTTCGGCGCGGCAGGTACCGGAGGCTTTGCAGTGCTGAACTCCAGCTGTGCTGACTACACCTCCGTGCAGCAGTGGATTCTGACGATTGCAATGTTGGCCTTTGGTGTGAATTTTACCTTCTATTATCTGATGCTGATCCGCCATCCGAAGGATGCGTTGCGGATGGAGGAGGTCAGGGGTTATTTTGCTATCATTCTGGCATCGGGAGCGGCGATTACGATCAATATTGCGCATCTCTATTCCTCCGTGTGGATTGCGCTGAAGCACGCATTTTTCCAGGTCGCGACCATCATCACGACGACAGGATTCGCGACAGCGGATTTCGACAAATGGCCGTCCTTCTCGAAAACGATTCTGTTTCTTCTGATGATCTGCGGCGCCTGCGCCGGAAGCACGGGCGGCGGTATCAAGGTCAGCCGTTTGATCGTCGCGGTAAAATCCATGCTGCTGGAGCTGTATCAGCTGGTACATCCCAGGAGCGTGAAGAAGGTGCGTATGGACGGGGCTCCGGTGGGAAGCCGGACGCTTCGCTCTCTGTACATCTTCCTCACCACCTATTTCCTCATCTTCGGGGCGTCGGTCCTTCTGATATCCGTGGATGGCTTTGATTTTGAGACAAATGTGTCGGCGGTGGCTGCGACCTTGAATAACATCGGCCCGGGATTTTCCGTGGTCGGTCCTACCAGTAACTTCTCTATGTACAGCTATTTCTCAAAGATCATCCTGATTTTTGACATGCTGGCGGGACGCCTGGAGATTCTGCCGGTCCTGATCATGCTGTATCCAAAGACCTGGAAGAGATACTCATAACGAAAAAAATAAAGATCCGGCTTCTCGCGGAAGTGAGAAGCCGGATCTTTGATGTGCGTGAACAGGGAGCCGCAGCCGGGTGCGGCGAGCGTCTCGATAGCGAGATAAAACTCGCGAAGCATGTTATATCTCGATTTACGCTCCGATATAATGATCAAGAAAATCGAACAGCTTCTGCATCTGCTCGCGCGTTCCGATGGTGATGCGCAGATAGTTGTCGATTCTGGGCTTATCGAAATAGCGGACATAGATATGCTTTTCGCGAAGCGCTTCAAACAATTCCTTCGCGGGAATGGATTCGTGTCTGGCGAAAATAAAGTTCGAGGAGGAGTCTGCGAAGTGGAATCCCCGCTTTCGGAGCTCTTCCTTGGACCATTCTCTGGTTTCCACAATTTTCCGTACAATCTGCTGATGATAGGGCTCATCTTCAACGGCGGCGACGCCGAGTGCTATGGATGTGCGGTTCATCGTGTAGGAGTTGAAGGAGTACTTGACGTCCTGAAGATATCCGATGAGCTTCTCGTTTCCGATCGCGTACCCGATCCGCATGCCGGCGAGTGCCCGTGACTTGGAGAAGGTCTGTACCACGAGAAGGTTCTCATAGCGGTCGAGGAAGGGGAGCGCGGACGGTGCGCCGAAGTCCACATAGGCCTCATCCACGATCACGACCACGTCGGGATTTGCCTTCAGAATCTTCTCAATGATATCGAGAGAGAGCGCGAGTCCGGTCGGGGCGTTGGGGTTCGGGAAGACGATGCCGCCGTTTTCCTGGCGGTAATCGTCCGGATTTATCGCGAAGCTTTCATCCAGGGGGATCTGCTTATAGGGAATGCGGAAGCAGTCCGCCCATACGTCATAGAAGGAATAGGTGATGTCCGGAAACAGGATGGGCTTGTCGGAGTTGAAAAAGGTCTGGAAGGCCATGGCGAGTACGTCATCCGAGCCGACGCCGACGAAGACCTGAGAGGGCTTTACCTGATACTGGTGGGCGATCGCGTTTACGAGGTCGGTGGCAGCCGGGTCCGGATACAGGCGCATATCGTCTGTAGAAATCTGTTCCAAAGCCTCGGCCACCTTCGGCGACGGCGGATACGGGTTCTCATTTGTGTTCAGCTTTACCATGTCCGGCTGGTTCTTCGGCTGTTCTCCCGCCACATACGGAACCACTCGGCGCACATTATTTTCCCATTTTGACATGACTCTATCCTCTTTTCTATCATGATTTGTAACGGTTCAGGTTTTCCTATTTTCCATATGCATGACAGCAGGCAACAACCATACGTGAGATGGTGTCACCTGCTGTTTTCTCAATTCTTATTGATTATGACATTTCAGGACAGAAAGATCAATATAAAGTTTAATACTTTACCATGATAAAGGAAAACGCAGCGGCATCAACGCAACGGCGCGAATTCCGCTCAGTTGTGGTATCCGAGACGGATGATGTGCTTGTGGTGCTCTCCCGTAATCCAGTCGACATCGTCCGTGTACCAGCTCATGATTTCCAGCATTTTCGTCTCCCATTGAATGGTGGCCTTCCGGTCTTCTTCGGTTTCGGCGGTCTCCATGGTGACGTCGATTTCGTCATAGCCGAAGATGTAATCCTTCGCGTTCCAGATCGAGAAGTTGCTGTCGGGGCCGGGATCGATCTTTCCGTTTCTCGCCTCGATCAGGCCGTCATGACGGCGCTTGTATTCTTCCTGAAAATCACCCTTCAATTTTGTGACAAATACCCGGTGGCGGATGAGCTCCTTATTGGGGCGGACAATACCGAAATCGTGGTACATCAGGCGCATTTCCTGACCGGGATCGGAGATCCATGCATAGGAATCTTCCATCTGCGATTCGAGACGGCGGAATTCTTCCTTCTGCTTTTCGGTGGGCTTCGGAGACAGGACATCTGTCTCGTAATAGCCAAATACCAGATCCTCGACGTTCCAGAGACTGAAGTTTGTGATCTCAAGGTCATCCATCAGGTGGGTGAGGTTGCTCCAGATTCTGCCGAGTCCGGAACGGAAATCGTTAAATTTTCCCGGCTTGATCTGTAAGGCTATGGCATGTCTGTTCATTGCTTTTTCCTCCTGGCAAGATTTCTTACGGCTGCATTCCTTATCTGACCGGCATTCGCAGACACCGTTGCGGAAATTTTGCGGATTGCCGGATAGTTTGCGGAATCGGTCACAGAATGTTATACTGATTCTGTCTTTTTATTTTATGCGTTTTCTCGGAAAAATTAAGAGTGATTTTTTATTATTAAAAGGAAAATATATGGAAAATGAGTTGAAATTTGCTGTTCTGATTGATGCGGACAATGTGTCGGAGAAGTATATCAAGATCATATTGGAAGAGACATCGAATAATGGAATCGCGACCTACAAGAGAATTTACGGGGACTGGACCAGCCAGAGGATGAATTCCTGGAAGCAGGTGCTTCTGAACAATTCCATCATTCCGATCCAGCAGTACAGCTACACGACGGGAAAGAATTCCACCGATTCCGCGATGATTATCGATGCCATGGATATTCTGTATTCCAATACTGTCGACGGCTTTGTCATTGTGTCCTCAGACAGCGATTTTACAAGACTGGTTGCGCGTCTTCGCGAGGCGGGGATGCAGGTGATTGGAATGGGCGAGACGAAGACGCCGATGCCGTTTATTACAGCCTGCAATCAGTTCAAGTACCTGGACATGCTCTATGAGCAGAAGCAGCAGGAGGCGGCAGATGCCGAGGCGGAGGCAGAGGCAGAAGCGGAGACAGAGGCGGAAGCTGCTGCGGCGGCAGAGAAATCTCTGGCGGCGCGCAAGGCGTCAAAGGCTGCGACGAAGAAGAAGAACGTCAGAAAGACGAAGACAAAGGAAGAGCGGGAGCTGGAGAAGAAGCGGCAGAAGGATCTGAGTCGTGTCCGGAACGCACTGAACACGATCATTGAGAAGTTTTCCGATGAGGACAACTGGATCTTTTCTGGAAAGCTCGGCGATCAGCTTTCCAGACGGATGCCGGAATTCGATGTTCGGAATTTCGGGTACAACAAGTTCACGGCTTTTATTAAATCCCTCGGCTCCTATGAATGGGAAGAGCGAAAGGACGTAAACGGTCAGAAACAGATTTACTTCCGAATCCGGCAGAGTCAGAACGAAAATGAAAAATAACATGTAATTCGTGTCCCGGAGTCGAAGACCGGAAGGTTTCTCAGCTTGAGTAAATTGCAGGTTTTCGATCTTGGGAAGGTTGAATGGTTTTAAAAAGATAGAATCGCTATAATAAGATGAAAAAACGGAGGGCATGCATATGAAATTTACGAAAATGCACGGCTGCGGCAATGATTATGTATATGTGAACTGTTTTGAGGAGACGGTGGCGAATCCGTCTGAGGTTTCCATCCGGGTGAGCGACCGCCATTTCGGCATCGGATCGGACGGGTTGATTCTGATAAAGCCGTCGGTGAAGGCGGACTGTGAGATGGATATTTACAATGCGGACGGCTCCCGGGCAAAGATGTGCGGAAACGGCATCCGCTGTGTGGCAAAGTACGTGTACGACAACGGGATCGTACCGAAGACGAGGATGAAGATCGATACGCAGAGCGGTATCAAGATTCTGGACCTGACGGTCGAAAACGGAAGGACGAAGAGCGTGCGTGTCAACATGGGCCCGGCAGAGCTTACGGCGGCGAAGGTTCCGGTGCTTTCGGACTCGGAGAAGGCGATTGACGCGCCGATCATGATTGACGGAAAGGAGTATCGTTTTACGGCGGTATCGATGGGAAATCCGCACGCGGTGGTCTTCATGGACGAGGTGGATGACCTGAAAATCGAGGAGATCGGACCGAAGTTCGAGAAAAATGCGATTTTTCCGGAACAGGTGAACACCGAATTCATTAAAGTGCTTGGAGATGACACCATACAGATGCGGGTGTGGGAGAGAGGCTCCGGTGAGACACTGGCCTGCGGCACCGGTTCGTGCGCAGCGGCGGTTGCGTCGATTGTGAACGGAAAGGTAAGAGATGATGTGCCGATCACGGTGAAGCTCCGGGGCGGAGATCTTACCATCGAGTGGGATCAGAAGGAGAACCTCGTCTACATGACGGGCCCCGCAGAGACGGTATTTACCGGGGGGATTGATCTGTAAACGAGATAAAACACGCTGCGCGAGTTTACTCTCGCTGTCGCGACACTCGCCGCACACGAATACTTCGCATTCGGCTGCGGCTCACTGTTCGCGTAAGTAAAAGACAGCAGGTGCATGGAAATCAGTTTCCGTGCACCTGCTGTCTTTTTATCAAGTTAAAAGGGAGAATTCTTCTGCTTTCCGCGCGATGCAGCCCGGACATCATCGGATGGTGCGGCGCTGGAGGTTTTCTCCGGATTACTATTCGAATCATAGGTATCCAGAAAGGTGTGCCGGTTTCCTTCATGGTCCTTGTACCCCAGCACTGCGTTCATGCAGATGTTCTCCATGCTCCGGAAGATATTGCCTTCTACGGAAGGCGTCGTTTTCTTGAGCTGGGCGATCAGGCGTTTGGCCTCAAGGCGTTTGGATCCGGTTCCCCCGTGGCCGTCTACGGAACAGGTGTCTGTGAAGTGGCAGGCGCAGCGGATGAACTGGAGGCCGTTGGCATCTCTCCATGCCTTGATATCATCCTCCCGGATCAGGTAAAGGGGGCGGATCAGCTCCATTCCCTCGAAATTTGTGCTGTGAAGCTTGGGCATCATGGTCTGGGTCTGACCGCTGTAGAGTATACTCATCAGGGTCGTCTCGATTACATCATCGTAGTGATGGCCGAGGGCAATCTTATTGCACCCGAGATCCTTTGCCTGACGGTACAGATATCCGCGGCGCATTCTTGCGCAGATATAACAGGGCGACTTCGGGATATTATCTACCGCGTCAAAGATCCGGGTGCGGAACATCGTGAGGGGGATTCCGAGAAGACCGGCATTTCCCTGAATCATGCCGAGGGTGGTTTCACTGTAACCGGGGTCCATGCAGAGGTATACGACCTCAAAGGGAATTTTATTCCTTCGTTTCAGTTCTTTGAAAAGCATCGCCATCAGCATGGAATCCTTGCCGCCGGAGATGCAGACGGCGATCTTGTCGTTTGGCCGGATGAGCTCGTAATCAATGATGGCCTTTACAAACCGGCCCATAATATCGTGCTTGAATCGTTTCCGCAGGCTCTTTTCAATTTCAGCGCGGCGCTCCAGGTTGCCGGATTCGGATTTCATGACACGGACAAGCCAGTCGCCATAGCCGCCCTCCAGATGATAGGCATCATACCCTTCGTCCAGGAGCTTTTCTGCGGGATCCTTGCTCAGTACGCCGAACATGCAGTAGAAGACGAGCTTCTTGGTTTTCGGAAGCTGGAATCTGCCGTCCAGAAGATCCTGTCTGGCTATTCGTATAGAGCCGGGAATATTGCCGAGCTGGTAGGCACTCTCGTCACGCACGTCGATCAATATATAATCTTCCGCCGGCCAGGTTTCCAGCACTGCGGGGGTAACTGTCTGTATACTCATTTTTTGCTGTTCTCCATTTCGTATTTCCGTGATTTTGTATTATAGCCTTCCGGTGAAAAAATAGCAACTGATACGTCTAATGGAATTGCGAACCCGAATGTGGTCGATGATTGTTCATGCAGCTTTGCGAGAGAAGGAGTTTACAGTCGGGTTGTCTTTTGCAAATTGGCTGCAGCAAAGGTACGATGAGCAGATAAATTTGGACCGTGGGATCCACGCCGTTTTTCTGCACAAGGAATTCTTGTGATATTTGTAGGATTTGTTCATGCGGAGAGGCTTTTCAACAGGATTTAACGTGTTATACTGAAAGTACTCCCGAAGAAGACGGGAAGCATTCTTTTTTTCTGAAATATCAGCCGTTCTGGCAAATGTGATCCCATGTAATAAAACGAAAAGCACCTGATTCTGTCGATCCGGAATGTGATCGGACTTTTTATAACCATCCAAGGAGAGGAGGACATTATGAAGGAGTTGTTTTTGATATTTGAGCAGACTGACGTTTGTATGAAAAAGCTGAGGGAAGAAATCCGATCCCTGGAGGAATTGTGCCCGTCTGATGGAGAAGGGGCGGGTTCTTGCTCTGTTCGTATGGAGGAGGAGCTTGCCGAGCTCCGCCGGAATACGGTGCGCATGAAGGTTCTGTTGTACGGAATGCTGCAGCATATTTCGCAGGCGGTTTAATGGTACGGAAGTAGTTTAGGGAGGAAAGGGAAGGATGGCTGTGTCAGACGAACGATCAAGACATCTTCGGACGGTGGAGAACTATACCAGGGAGATGCAGGATCTGATTGATAGAATGGCGGAGATCCTGGATGGCTCCGCCGGATGCTGGCTGGGAGACAATGCGGATTTCTGCAGAGAGCATGGCAGAATATACGCAAGAGGGGCAGCCGAGAACCTGAATATGCTGCGTGACGCGGCTTATGAGATGTGTGAAGGGGCGCAGAATGTTTACAGGACAGATTCTGGACGGACGCTATGAGATCCTGAAGGAAATCGGAAGGGGCGGGATGGCCGTCGTATATCTGGCAGTGGATGTGAGGCTGCATAAGAGCTGGGCAGTTAAGGAAATCCGAAAGGGCGGGCAGAACGGTGAACGCAAGGTGGCGGTGCAGTCGCTCATGGCGGAAGCTGCGATGATGAAGAGGCTCGATCACCCTGCATTGCCGAGAATTGTGGACATTATTGACCGGGATGACTCTGTCTGCATCGTTCTGGACTACGTGACAGGCGAATCCCTGGACCGGCTGCTGAAGCGGCAGAAAGCATTTCCGGAAGACCAGGTCATGAACTGGTTCCTTCAGCTTGCCGAGGTGCTGGAATATTTGCATCGGCAGGATCCTCCGATTATCTATCGGGATATGAAACCCGGCAATATCATGCAGACACCGGAGGGGTATCTGAAGCTGATCGATTTCGGGATTGCGCGGGAATACAAAGGCAAGAACCAGACAGATACCATCGCACTGGGGACTAGCGGATATGCCGCTCCGGAGCAGTACGGCCATGCACAGACAGATCCCCGCTCCGACATTTATTCTCTTGGAATTACCATCTTTGAACTTCTGACCGGAATATCTCCGGGAAAAGATCCCTATCAATATCAATACCATCCGATCCGCAAGATCCGTCCTGATCTCGCGGAAAGCACAGAAATCATATTGAATCGTTGTCTCGCTTTTGCGCCGGATCGTCGGTATCCGAACTGCAGGGCACTGATCTTTGATCTCAATCATCCGGAACGGACGATTTCGAGTGTGCGTAAAAAACAGAAAAGAAGGACCGCTTTGTTTTATCTCTCAGCGATCCTGGCTGCCGGGTGCTGCCTGGGCGGTCTGGTATGCAATGTGGCAGCGGTGCAGCTGGACGCGAGAAATTACGAGAAGAAGGTCAGCATCTCACAGGCACTGTCTCCGGAGGAGAGAATCGGAAGCTATCTGGAAGCAATACAGATGGATAGAGGAGATGATCGCGCTTATCGGAAGTTGTTGGAGGCATATCGTGAGAAAGGCATCTTCGGCGAGGAGGAAAGCCGGACCTTTCTGGAAGTGTGGAGCGCGAACCAGTCACTCTTGAAAAAGAACCGTTCATCGGGAGCGTATCAGGAACTGTCCTTTGAGGCGGGAATTCTGTATCTGTATTTATACTCGGGCGGCGATGATTCTTTTCGAAACCGAGTTCTTAAGGCGGAGCCGTTTTTTCGGGATGCCGCAGAAGAAAAGGAAGACAGGGAGGTCTCTGTCAGAGCGGGATATTATGCATCGTTCTGCGCATTCTGCATACGGTTTGCATTTGACAATACCAGCGTTCGGGAGCCTTCCCTCGAAGATTACAGAACGCTGCTGGAATCGGTGAGAATGAATATTCATCAGCTTGAGGATTATCGGACGGAGGATGCCGACTATGTTCGGATGATCATGTATGAGGAATTCGGGAATCTGATCAATGCGTATCGAAAAGGGATGGCTTCGTGCGGGATCGAAAGGAAAGCGGTTCTGGAACTGCTGGATCTTCTGACGGAAAACGTTCGGGCTCTTCCTGTAACGCAGCAGAAGTCTGTTCTGCTGCAGGAAAAACTTCTGACTCGTTTCGGGGAATACGGGAAGAACCTGGAGAGGACCTGGGAAAATACAGAACAGAGAAAAAAAGCAGAACGAGAGCAGAATAGAAAAGGGTGAAAGTGTGAGAACGGGCGCGCAGCAGTTATACCTGGTATCAGAGATATTATTTGGACTTTCCGGTGCAGGGATCGGAATTACTGTTTTTCTGGGAATCCGTTTCCGGATTTGGAGGCAGATTCGAACAGATCGCGAGGAAAGTCAGGTAATAGGACGAGTCTATCCGAAAAAGCGAAAGGGATGGAATCTGTTCGCAAAAATGAAACATCGGGACAATGAAGAAGCGGAAGAATGCTCTCCATGCGGAAAGGGTGAAGAAATTACAGAGGATCTGGCGTCTGACAGGGAGGGAGAAAAAGAAACGGAAGCCCTTGGGGCAGGCAGAGGGAATGCTAAAGGGATGGCGGGTCTCAGGTCAGACAAGGAGTGCGAAAACGAAACGGCGGCTCTTGGAGCAGATACATGGAGGGAAAATGAGACTATGGCTCTTGAGTTATGTATCGCAGATGGAAGGCAGGTAAAGGAAGATGAAACATAGATTGGTGTTATTTCTGTTGGCAGGCAGCTTAATAATGAACGGGTCGGGGATGCAGGCAGATATAGGGAAGCCTGTGGAGGCGGCAGAAAAGGATGTCGGTGAAGAACAGACAGAAAGTGTCGGTGGAGTAGGAAATGTAAATTTGGAAGAAAGCGCAGATTCAGAAGAAAGCGCAGATTCAGAAGAAAGCGCAGATTTGAAAGAGGACGTTGATTCGGAAGAGAACGCAAATTCGGAAGAAAATGCGTATGCGGAAGAAAGCGCGGATGCAGAAGAAATCACGAATTCCGTTGAGGAGTCTCCGGCTATGACGGAAGAAGATTTTTCATCGGATCTGGAAAAGAAGAAGGAGGATTTGGAAAAGCCGACTTCTGCAGATTCGGATCAGAAGGGAAACGGTGAGGAAGCAGAGGAGCGGAAGGATCTAACAGGCAAGGATACAACAGAAGACAATAGAAGAGAAGAGAATAAAAGTAAAAGAGAAGAGGATAAAAGAAATATAAGAGAAGACAGCGGGGTTCATGAGGATCAGCCAGAGCAAAGGGATGGCAAAGAGAAGGAAGAGGCAGATGAAGAAAGCCCGGTTAGGAAAATTGTAGATTCCAATATCTCAGAATCTGGAAAAGAGGAAGTGGATACCTCAGGGTCAAAAAGTGATGAAACAAAGCTCACAGAGTCAGAAAGTAACAAACCGGAGATCGAGGACAGGGAGAGCGAGGGTGCAAAGGCTGCAAAAGAAAAGAATGATACGATTCCAAGCACCGGAAGTCAGGAGGATCTGGTACAAAAGCAGAGGGAATTGTTGACAGTGGAACGGAAGAAAACGTCGGAAGCGGAGCAAAAGGAGCAGTCGGAAGCGGAGCAGAAGGAGAAGGCGGAGGCGGAGCAGAAGGAAAAGCCGGCAGCGGAGAAAAAAGAACAGGCAAAAGCAGAACAGACGAAAGCGGAACAGACAAAAGCAGAACAGACAAAAGCGGAACAGACGAAAGCGGAACAGACAGAATCTACGGGATCAGAAACCGCAGAAGAACGGAATATCGATAATACAGAAGAGAAGTCGGATGAGATAGTAGAACCGTCCCAGTCTGTAAAGATAGAAGAGACAGTGACCGAGACAGAACAACAGAAGAAAAAGATACAGCAGATTCAGAATACAGAGAAGTTGAGGAGTGTGCTGGATTCTGCGGAGATAGGTATCAGTGAGAGCAAGGAAAGCGGTGGAAAGGAAAAGATGGTTCTCAGGCTGGAAGGAGCTGCGTTGGAAACGGCAAAACCGGTAAAAGTCAAGATACAGCTGATCAAAGAGAATGGAATGACAATCGGAAATGCGGATGGCAAGGAGAATCAGGTTTTAGTGAGCAGGGAGATCGTTCCAAATTATTCGTCAGGTAAAACGGAAGATGCGGAGTCAGGAGATCAGGCAGCCGTTAAATCATGGGAGATGGAAATCCTTACCGGGGAAGATACCGGTACGATCCTTCAGAAAATTCCTGATAACGATGGGCTATATAGAATATCTGTGACTTATGAGGATGAAGAGGGAAATACCGCCTCCCGGGATATTCCATTTAAGGTGAATCGCTTCGGGTCCGTGTATGTGTACAGCCAGAGCTGCAGAGATCTTCAGGATAATTATGTCCGGACTGTAGAAAGAGATCTGGTTATTTCTGAGTACAATCCGGACAGACTGCTGGCGAAATCTTTGAAGGTTGAAATTATCAGGGATGGAGAGCCGCTGGAGCATGTGTTATATGAAGTCCGCAGCGGGGAAAATGAGAAGCAGAAAGAAGGTAAGGGCTGGAATCGTTATGATTACATCATCAGCCAGAAGAATTTCGAGAAAGATGGGATCTATCAGGTTTCGGTTTCTTCTGCGGACGAGGCGGGGAATAATCCGGACAGTATGGATTATTATCAGAAGCCAATTCTGTTCCGGGTGGATTCCACAAAGCCGGAGGTGGATTTCATCAAGGAAACAGCGCGGTCTATGAAGGTAAACGTTGATAATATTCTCCGATATCAGGCATTCGACGCAATTCGGCTGAAGAGTATCCGGGTTCTTGTGGATGGTAAGCTGCAGGAGGAGATTTCGGATATTCCGAATGTAACGAATTATGAGGGTACAGTCAGGCTGACAGGACTTCGGAAGCACAGCGTACAGATTGTGCTGACCGATATGGCGGGTAACACATACCGGTCAGAAGAACAGGTTGTGCATGGTATACCCGTCTGGTTTTCCTGGATCATGGGTATCTCTTCTGCAGGTGCAGTCGGCGCTTCGCTATTCGTTGCGAGGATCAGAAAAAGAAAGCGATGGAGGCTCAGGTAAAGGCACTGTAAAAGCTTAGCCGTTTTAGGTGGCGCGTGAACAGATAATATGAAGAGTAACGAAATAAGAAATAAGAAAAAGTTTCGGGAATGCTTGACAAATCCCCGCCGGATTAGTATTATGTTCCTATAATTAATTGTACACAATGTAATTTTACGTATCTAGTACAGAACTTGCGTAGGAATAAGATAAGAAGGTATACAGACGCAGGTAGAAATATTGAGGAAGGCGGGGTATTTGATATGGCAGAAGAGAAGAAGCAGGTCACAACAGATCTTGTAATCATAGGCGGTGGAATTGCCGGGCTGACAGCAGCAATTTACGCGGTCCGTGCGGGTAAGCAGGCGATGATTCTTGAAGCCAAGGCTTACGGCGGGCAAATTGTGAACACTCCGGATATTGAGAACTACCCGGGGTTTGCGCATATCTCCGGATTTGATTTTGCAACCGGACTTTATC
>Ga0256406_1002458_pt1 | contig 26077 bp, 22 predicted proteins | sample RumenRJG_03DNA_FD_185986 | JGI IMG/M metagenome (GOLD analysis project Ga0256406, IMG submission 185986) | Bovine rumen microbial communities from Lethbridge, Alberta, Canada - RJG_03 | ecosystem: Host-associated > Mammals > Digestive system > Stomach > Rumen | place: Canada: Alberta | collected...
GAGATCACAGACGGCGCCCTTGTGGCGGCGGCGACGCTTTCAGACCGTTATATTACAGACAGGTTTCTGCCGGACAAGGCCATCGACCTGGTGGATGAGGCCTGCGCCCAGATTAAGACCGAGAAAAACTCCATGCCGACCGAGCTGGATGAGCTGGATCGCCGGATTCTCCGCCTGAAAGCGGACGAGGAATCGCTGAAAAAGGAGACCGATACTCTGAGTAAGGAAAGACTGGCCTCCCTTCAGAAGGAGCTGGCAGATCTTCAGACGAAATTTAACAGCAGGAAGGCACAGTGGGAGAATGAGAAGGCTTCCCTGGAAGGACTCTCTAAGCTGCGTGAGCAGATTTTTGAGTGTAACAAGAAGATCGAGGCCGCAGAGAGAGCTTATGATTACTCCGCGCTGGCGGAGCTCCGCAACGGCGAGCTGCCCAGGCTGCAGAAACAGCTGGCGGACGAGGAGGAGCGCGTAAGGAAGGCGGATCTTCAGCTGGTTCATGAAAGCGTGGATGAGGATGAGATCGCCAGAATCGTGTCGCGTCTGACCGGTATTCCGGTTGCCAAGCTGACAGAGGGTGAGAAAACAAAAATTCTTCACCTGGATGAAGAACTGCACAAACGGGTTGTCGGCCAGGACGAGGCTGTGGAAAAGGTTTCGGATGCCATTATCCGTTCCAAAGCGGGTATCAAGGATCCCACCAGGCCCATCGGCTCTTTCCTGTTTCTGGGTCCCACCGGCGTCGGCAAGACGGAGCTGGCAAAGACGCTTGCGGAAAAGCTGTTCGACAATGAGAACAACATGGTTCGTATTGATATGAGTGAGTACATGGAGAAGTATTCTGTCTCCAGGCTGATCGGAGCTCCTCCGGGATATGTCGGCTATGATGAAGGCGGACAGCTGACAGAGGCAGTCCGCAGAAAACCGTACTGCGTCGTGCTCTTTGATGAGATTGAAAAAGCGCATCCGGATGTGTTTAACGTACTGCTGCAGGTTCTGGATGACGGCCGTATCACGGATTCTCAGGGCAGGACGGTGGATTTTAAGAACACCATCCTGATAATGACATCCAACATCGGCTCCCAGTATCTGCTGGACGGCATCGAGCCGGACGGCACTATCAGCAAGAGCGCGCAGGAGGCTGTACACAAGGATCTGCAGGCGCACTTCCGTCCGGAATTCCTGAACCGGCTGGACGAAATTATTATGTTCCGTCCGCTGACAAAGGACAACATCGGGCATATCGTGGATCTTCAGATTGCGGATCTGAACCGCAGGCTGGCGGTACAGCAGCTGAAAATCGCATTGTCACCGGAGGCAAAGCAGTATATTATTAATGGAGGCTACGACCCGGTATACGGTGCGCGTCCTCTGAAGAGATATATTCAGAAATACGTGGAAACCCTTTCTGCGAAATTGATTCTGGAAGGAAATGTCCATCAGGGTGATACGATCCTGATTGATGTTGTAAACAATGAGCTGAAGGCTGTAATAGAGCCGACGGCAGAGGTTGTGGACAATTAAGGCGGGGAACCGTCAGGCCGCGGGCGGCCAGGGCGGCTGCCCCGGCTGCAGGGGCGTGCCGGAAAGGACAGCTCAGTTAGGGATTCTTAATTCCTGAAATTATCGGCATAGTCGAGGACATTCGGCTGTGCCGTTATTTTTTTTCATGTTGAAATGAAGCCGCTCTGACCGCCCACAACAAGGAACGCAAAGAGTTCCGAATCTGAGGTACTGAAATAGATACCATTATTTCAGGAAAGCGCTTGAATTCAGAAATAACAGACCTGTTTGGAGATCTTTCTGCAGCTTCACATCAGTGAGAAAACAGAAAGAGAATGAGGAGGAAGATGATGCCAGGAGATCCGGTTATGCTTTTAAGCTACGTGAATACAAAGCTGAGGGATCAGTATTCCAGTCTGCAGGAATTCTGCAGATGTGAGCAGATTGGGGAAGAGGAGCTGAAAACCAAACTGAAAATGATTGATTATTACTACGATGCCGGAAGAAACCAGTTTGTCTGAGAGGTAAAGAATGAGAAAAAAGAAATGGCTGTGTGGAATGCTTGGTGCGGCACTGATTCTGGCAAGTCTGGGCGGCTGCGGGAAGCCGGCAGGGCAGGCGGCGGACGCGCAGGCGGGCAGCGGGGCTTCTGCCGCTGTTCTCTCGGAAAGCGGGGAAACGGCGGAGAATGGTTCGGCAGAATCCGTGCCGGAAAAAACGGAAAGTGTTACAGGGAATTCCCAAAACGCGGACCCGCAGATGGTTTCCGGCTCTAATGAGACGGCGGCGGAATCCGCAGACAGCGCGCAGTCGGCGGAGCAGGAGCCGCTGACGGCGGAAAGCGCTTCGCAGGAGGCCGGAACGACAGAACCGGCGGAGAAGGGAATTACTGTCGCACTGGATCCCGGACATCAGGCGCCGGATGTGGATATGAGCGGACAGGAGCCAAATGCGCCGGGCTCCTCTGTCATGAAAACCAGAGCCACCGGCGGGACTTCCGGGACGACGACAGGTGTGCCGGAGTATCAGCTGAATCTGAACATTGCCCTGCAGGTGCGGGATCTTCTGAAGGCGGAGGGATACACCGTGGTCATGACAAGAGAGGACAATGAGACGGCTATCAGCAATGCGGAGCGGGCAACGCTAGCCAACGAATCCGGCGCGTCCGTGATGGTCCGGATTCACGCCAATGGATCGGAGGATCCGGGAGCCAGCGGCGCTCTGGCTCTGGTCGGCTCCTCGTCCAATCCTTATGTGGGCTCTCTGTACGGGGAAAGTTCCCGGCTGGCGGAGGACGTGCTGAGCGCCTATTGCAGTGCCACGGGCATGGCGGATAACGGGGTAATCACATCCGACACCATGACCGGTATCAACTGGAGCACCATTCCGGTCATGATTCTGGAAATGGGTTTTATGACAAACCCGACGGATGACACGAATATGGAAGATCCGGAATTTCAGAAAAAAATGGCGGAAGGAATTGCGCAGGGAATTCAGAATTATTTCGGCCGGTAAAACATGCGCCGCGGCAGGAAGAAGGCAGGTATCCGGAGCAGGAAGCCGCTGATTTGCGGGTGACACAGTTTTTCGGGCATGCGTCGTGTCTGGGGTTAGTCAGACTGGGAAAGGACGGAAAGGGATGAAAAAACGCTATGGCAGAAGAACAGCCGTGGCCGCCGTTCTGGCGGCCGTGCTGCTTTCCGGCTGCGGAAGAACAGCAGAGAGCGCGGACGCAGAAAACTCTTCGGACGGGCTGGCCTTTTCACAGGAGGCAGTCACGGAAAGCGGTGCGAAAGCGGGGCACAGTGCCGCCGGAGCCATGTCAGATAGCGGCAGGGGCAGCGGGGAAACGGAAAAAGCACCGGGAACGGAGGGGGAATCTGTTGTTTCTGCTTCCTCCGATATAAGCCCGGAGGCGGAAAACCGTCCAGCCGGAAGTCAGCCGCAGGAGCTGGTGGATCTGGAGGAGAAGATACGAGCTGCCATGGCGGGAGAAGTGACCGGAGAAACGCGGGGCTCCGTGTATGTGGAGGAGCTGAACGGCACCGGCTGCGCCTGGTATGACAGCGGTTCTGCGCAGACAGGAAAGACTCCGGAGACAGCCAGCCCCATGCAGGCGGCAAGCCTGATTAAGCTTTACATTGCCGGTGCCGTGTGGGAGAAGATCTCTGTGGTTCGGGGTCAGGAAAACGAAGAGGGAGAAACAGACAGTCTTTTGCTTGCCATGCTTGCAGAAAGCGATAATACCGCGGCGAATACACTGACTTCCAGGCTGGGACAGGGAAACGATACCGCAGGCCGGCAGGTGGTGAATGATTACTGTAAGAGGCACGGATATACCGATACCCACATGGGGAGGATGCTCCTGGAATCCAATGCGGAGGATGATAACTATACTTCTGTTCGGGATTGCTCCCGGTTTTTAAAGAATGTCTGGCTTTCCTCCGGGGAGGCGGACGCCGAGGCTGTGCAAAATGCTTTGGACGTACAAAACACATCGGCCTCGCAGACAAATGCTGCGGGCGCACAAAACGCCACGGACACACAGGAAAACGCGGCGGATTCACAAAACGCTGCGGACAGCGGGGAGAGGAACGGCGGAGCAGAGGCGGGTACGGCAGAGGGTTATACATATGAGACGGATATGCCGGGAGCGGCGCAGATCCTGCAGGCGCTGGAGCAGCAGGCCCGGAAGGGGAAGATTCCGGCTGGCGTCCCGTCCGGCATAAAGACGGCAAACAAGACAGGAGAGCTGGACGATGTGCAGAATGACGCGGCTGTTGTTTTTCTTTCGGACAGACCTTATTGTATCAGCGTCATGATTCAGAATGTCACCGCTTCCGGAGCCGCCATACAGACAATTACGCAGGTGTCCGCAGCCGTTTACCGGTATATGTCCGGGTAAGGCACACCGCCATCTCTTTGTTTCCGATTGCTTTTTCAGATTTGTTTTCTGTCAGTAGAAAAAGCCGTCTTTCTATGGTAAGATTACCTATGAAAAACAGGAATGATTCCTGCGCCGGACAGCTGCCCAAAGGCTGAGCACAGGGAAGACGGCATCTGGCGGATGCAGGAGAAAAATCAGAAGAAAGGCAGGCCTAATCATGTATCGGGACGAATATGATCGATGGTTGCAGGCGGATCTCGTGGACTTTGATCTGAAAAAGGAGCTTAGAGATGTCGCCGGAGACGATGATGCCATCCGGGAGCGGTTTGCGGTAGCCCTTAAATTCGGAACAGCGGGACTCCGCGGCACACTGGGAGCAGGAACGAACCGGATGAACATCTGGGTGGTGAGGCAGGCGACCCAGGGCGTGGCAAACTGGGTTAAAACGCAGGGCGGAAACCAGACGGTGGCGATCAGCTATGACAGTCGCCTGAAGGGCTGGAACTTTGCCAGGGACGCGGCGGGCGTTCTTGCGGCGAACGGGATTCAGGTACGTATCTATGACGAGCTGATGCCGGTTCCGGCGCTTAGCTTCGCCACCAGATATTATCATTGCAACGCAGGCATTATGGTAACGGCCTCCCACAATCCGGCCAAATACAACGGGTATAAGGCATACGGACCGGACGGCTGCCAGATGACGGATGACGCTGCCGCAGTGGTCTACAACGAGATTCAGAAGACGGACGTTCTGACCGGGGCTGCATACATGCCTTTTGCAGAGGGCGTCGAAAAGGGGCTGATCCGTTTCGTCGGAACAGAGTGCAAGGAAGCGTTCTATGAGACCATAGAAAAATACCAGGTTCGTCCGGGACTCTGCCGGACAGCCGGTCTGAAGCTGGTGTACTCCCCGCTGAACGGCACGGGGCTGGTTCCGGTTACCCGTGTTCTGCAGGATATCGGTATCGAAGATATTACGATCGTGCCGGAGCAGGAATATCCGAACGGTTATTTTACCACCTGTTCCTATCCGAATCCGGAGATTTTTGACGCCCTGAAGGAGGGGCTGAAGCTGGCGGAGGACACGGAAGCGGATCTGATGCTGGCGACGGATCCGGACGCGGACAGGGTCGGGATTGCCATGCGCTGTCCGGACGGAAGCTACGAGCTTGTGACCGGAAACGAAATGGGTGTTCTGCTTCTCGATTACATCTGCGCCGGACGCATCGAAAAGGGAACCATGCCGCAGAATCCGGTTGCGGTGAAGTCCATTGTTTCCACGCCGCTGGCGGATGAGGTGGCAAAGCATTACGGCGTAGAGCTTCGGAGCGTCCTGACAGGCTTCAAGTGGATCGGCGACCAGATCGCTGCTCTGGAGGCGGACGGCCAGGTGGATCGGTTTATCTTCGGGTTTGAGGAGAGCTACGGGTACCTGGCAGGACCTTATGTGCGGGACAAAGACGCAGTAATCAGTTCCATGCTGATCTGCGAAATGGCTGCCTACTACCGCAGCATCGGATCTTCCATCAAGCAGAGGCTGGAGGAGATCTACGCGCAGTATGGCCGCTACCTGAACAAGGTGGACAGCTTTGAGTTCCCAGGACTTTCCGGAATGGACAAAATGGCTGCCATTATGGATAATCTGCGGCAGAATCCCCCGTCGGATTTTGCGGGAAGACGCGTAATAAAGGTAACGGATTACGATAAGCCGGAAGAAACCGGACTTCCCAAAGCGAATGTCCTGATCTATACGCTGGAGGACGGAGCGGCTGTTGTTGTGCGTCCGTCCGGGACCGAGCCGAAGATCAAGACCTATTTCACAACAAAGGGAGCGACTCTGGAGGAGGCGCAGAAGGAGAAAGACGAGCTGGCGGATGCCGTGCGCCCGCTTCTGTCCTGATTCCCGCGTGTCTCCCAGGAAGATGCCAGGGCGGCCGACTGCAGGAAACCGGAAGAAAATGCCTTGTACGGCTTTGGGGAAGGACAGTGCTTTCCTTTATCGGAAGCAAAAAATGAATACCGGATAATCCGAATAGAAGGAGGATGAAATGAGAGTAACAGACGACATCAGATATGTGGGGGTCAATGACCACAAGGTGGATCTTTTTGAGGGACAGTATGTCGTACCGAACGGTATGGCTTATAACTCCTATGTCATCATGGATGAGAAGATTGCGGTTATGGACACCGTGGACATTAACTTCACGCATGAGTGGCTGGATAATCTTGCAGAGGTGCTGGGGGACAGAAAGCCGGATTACCTGGTGATCCAGCATATGGAGCCGGATCACTCCGCAAACATTATGAATTTCATGAAGGTATATCCGGACACCACGATTGTGGCAAACAAGAAAACCTTTGTGATGATGGATCAGTTTTTTGACATGGATCCGGCATTCAAAAAAGAGGTTGTGGACAACGGCGGAACCCTTACACTTGGAAAACATGTGCTGACTTTTGTGTTTGCCCCGATGGTTCACTGGCCGGAGGTTATGGTTACCTACGACAGCACGGACAAGGTTCTGTTCTCCGCGGACGGATTCGGAAAATTCGGCGCCAATGATGTGGAGGAGCCCTGGGATGACGAGAGCCGGCGCTATTACATCGGAATTGTCGGCAAATATGGCGCCCAGGTGCAGAATCTGCTGAAGGTGGCGGCTACTCTGGACATCCGTATCATCTGCCCGCTTCACGGACCGGTTCTTACGGAAAATCTCGGCCATTACATTGGCCTGTATGACAAGTGGTCCTCCTATACACCGGAGGAAGAAGGCATTGTGGTCGCTTACACCTCTGTCTACGGACACACAAAAGCGGCGGCAGAGCAGCTGGCGGAGATGCTCCGGGAAAACGGGGCGCCCAAGGTTGTTGTCCATGATCTGGCGAGGACGGACATAGCGCTTGCGGTCGCGGACGCTTTCCGCTACAGCAAGCTGGTTCTGGCCACAACGACCTACAATGCGGAGCTCTTCCCGTTTATGCGCCAGTTTATTGATCATCTGACAGAGCGGAATTTCCAGAACCGTACCGTGGCCTTTATCGAAAACGGAACATGGTCTCCGCTTGCCAATAAGCTGATGAAGGAAAAGTTTGCGAACAGCAAAAACCTGACCTTTATCAATACCTGTGTCACCATCTGCTCCGCGCTGAAGAAGGACAGCAAGGAAGCACTTGTAAAGATGGCGGATGAGCTGACAAGGGATTACAAGGCGCTTTCTCCGGATAAAGCGGATAAAAATGATATGACAGCCCTGTTCCGCATCGGCTACGGCCTGTATGTCGTGACAACCAATGACGGGAAAAAGGATAACGGGATGATCTGCAATACGGTGACCCAGCTGACCGATTCCCCGAACCGCATCGGCGTCAATATTAACAAGCAGAATTATACCTATCATGTCATCAAGCAGACCGGAAAGCTGAATATCAACTGCCTGTCTGTGGAGGCGCCCTTCTCCGTATTCCAGCAGTATGGATTCCAGAGCGGACGTACGGCGGATAAGTTTGCGGGAGAGGAGGTTCTTCGCTCCGACAACGGGCTGAGGATTCTTCCGCATTATATTAACGCCATGATGTCTCTGGAGGTAGAGTCCTACGTGGATCTGGACACGCACGGCATGTTTATCTGTACGGTAACGGAGGCCCGCGTGATGTCAGATAAGGACACCATGACCTACACCTATTACCAGAAGAATGTAAAGCCAAAGCCGGAGACAAAGGGCAAAAAGGGCTGGGTATGTACGGTCTGCGGCTACATCTATGAGGGAGAGGAGCTTCCGCCGGATTTCGTCTGCCCGATCTGCAAGCACGGAGCTGCGGATTTTGAGCCGATAAAATAAAATCTATCAGTTTTGGTTTTTGAAAGGAGGAACAGATTATGGCTTTTGAAGGATGTCAGGAGGGTAAGGCAACACCGAAGCTGCAGGAGATTAAGTGCCCGAAGTGCGGGGCGGATATGGAGATTTTCGTCGCCATGCAGGATTCTCAGGCCGGCACTCTGGCAGAGGATGCTGTCTGTGACAAATGCGGCTATACCATTCAGGCGGGAACACCGGTTTCTGAAATCAAATAAACAGAAGGATGCGGTGTTCCGGAGGCCGGCGCGGGATTCCTCTGCGCCGGCCTTTTCTGCGGAAGGCGGATTCACAGGATGCCGTCAGCAGCCGGAGAGACGCAGCACCGCGTCGTGCGGCATGTGCGGCTTTTCGAGCAGCTGTCAGAGGCGGAAGCCGGGGAAATACTGCGCCGCGTCGCGGAATGTGTGCGGCATCCGGTTCAGATGTTAACAGACGGAGCCGCGGGAAAATGAGGACAGGAGATTTTTATTTATGAGAAAAAAATGGCTTCGGGCGTGCGGACTGGTTCTGTGCCTGCTTCTTGCTCTTACGCTTGGCGGGTGCAGACAGTACCGCGCCCGTATGATGTTCGGCACGGGAGGAACGGCGGGAACTTACTATTCCTATGGCGGAGTGCTTGCCCAGTACATGAAGGATTACGCGGATGTCCGGGTGACGGCGGTGTCCACAGGAGGGTCAAAGGCAAATATCCAGAGTATCCAGGACGGGGATTTCCAGCTTGGCTTTACCCAGTCGGATGTCATGACTTACGGATGGAACGGAACCAGAGCTTTTGAGAAGGACGGAGCTACCCACGATTTCCGCGTGCTTGGCTGTGTTTACGCGGAGACGGTGCAGCTGATCACCATGGATAAAAATATCAATTCCGTGGCGGATCTGAAGGGGAAAAGCGTCTCCATTGGAGAAGCGGGATCCGGCGTCTATTTTAATGCTCTGGATGTGCTGGAGGGAGCAGGACTCTCTCTGGAGGATATTAAGCCCCAGTATCAGTCGTTTGAGGATTCCAAGGAATCGCTGAAAGACGGCAAGATTGACGCTGCGTTTATTGTGGCGGGGGCGCCTACATCGGCGATTACGGAGCTGGCCACTACAAACGGGGTGAAGCTGCTGGATATTGACAAGGATCTGCGGGATCGGATTCTGGAAAAGTGCCCGTATTATGAGGCACTGGAGGTTCCTGCCGGCACCTATCCGGGACAGGATGAGCCTGTAGAAACCATCACGGTGGAGGCAACGGTTATTGTGTCTGCTGCGGCGGATAAAGAAATGGTTCATGACCTGACGGCAGCGATTTTTGATCACAGTAAGGAGATCGCGGAGGAAAACGCAAAGGGAGAGGAGCTTTCCCTGGAGACTGCCACAAGCATTACAACGGTGCCCTACCATGAAGGAGCAGCGCAGTATTACGCGGAGCATGGGTATACCGTGAATACGGAAGAGGGAGGGTCTGTTCAGTGAGCGAGTGGAAAAATCATGCCGGACAGCAGTCCGCGGCGGAGAATGCAGAGGTTACGGAAAAAGCGGATATCGACTCTGTGATGAAAAAATATGACCGGGAATCTAACACCCGGATCTGGACGGGAAAACCGAAGATGGCCATTACTATTATACTGGCGGCATTTTCTGTCTGGTGCATCTATGTCACCCTGTTTGCGACGTTTCTGGAGGAAATACGGCTTACCTCGTTCATGGGGCTGATTATTCTGATGGGTTTTCTGATTTATCCGGCGAAAAAGGGACTGCAGAAGGAAAACCATATGCCGGTCAGCGACATCATTTTTATGGTGCTCGGCGCGGGGGCTTTTTTCTACTTTACCTTTCAGGCGAACGTCATTGTTAATCAGGGAACCCGGTTCCACTGGTATCAGATTATCATCGGCATCATCGGAATCGCCGCACTGGTGGAGGTCACCCGGCGCTGCGTGGGAATTCCTATCCTGATTGTCGCAGCCTTCTTTGTGGTGTACGCGCTGACCTACGGCCTTACCAACCCGGATTTCTTCGGGAGGGTGCGGTATTTAATCCGCAACCTGTTTTACACCAAGGAGGGCGTTTTCTCCACGCCGGTCAATGTCTGTTCCAAATATATTGTTGTGTTTATCATTTTCGGCGCATTTCTGGAACGGACGGGAATTTCCAATTTCTTTATTGATCTGGCGAACTGCGTGGCAGGAAGATTTGCGGGAGGACCCGCCAAGGTTGCAGTTATTTCATCGGCGCTCTGTGGAATGGTTTCCGGCTCTTCCGTGGGCAATACGGTGACAACCGGGTCAGTCACCATCCCAATGATGAAAAAGACCGGTTACAAGCCGGAATTTGCCGGAGCTGTAGAGGCAGCTGCATCCACAGGAGGTCAGATTATGCCTCCGATCATGGGTGCGGCGGCATTTCTGATGGCAGATTTTGTCGGCGTTCCTTACTCGGATATTATCGGCCGGGCAGTTCTTCCGGCGGTGCTGTACTTTCTCGGAATTTTTATTTCCGTTCATCTGGAGGCGAAAAAACTGCATCTGACTGGCATCCCGAAGGAGCAGCTTCCGAAGGCCGGAAAGCTGATAAAAAAGATTTATCTGCTGCTTCCGCTGGTTATGCTGGTGGTCTGGGTGTCCGGGAATTTTATGACCATGCAGAGAGCGGCGTCTCTGGCGATCCTTCTTTCTGTCGTGGTCAGCCTGTTTGACAAAGACAACCGGATTACACCCCGGAAGATTCTGGACGCGCTGGAGGCCGGCGGAAAGAGCACCATCACGGTTGCGGCTGCCTGCGGTGTGGCGGGAATCATCTCCGGCTCCATCACCATGACAGGGCTGGCGAATGACCTGATCAATGCCATTGTAGGCGTGGCCGGAAATCATCTGATTATCGCCCTTCTGCTGACCATGCTGTGCTGCATTATCCTGGGTATGGGGGTTCCGACAACGGCCAATTACTGTATCATGGCGGCGACCACCGCGCCGATTCTGATCCGCATGGGAGTTCCGACCATGGCGGCGCATTTCTTTGTATTCTATTTCGGGATTGTTGCGGACATTACGCCTCCGGTTGCGCTGGCGGCTTATGCGGGTTCTGCGATTGCCAGGAGCAACCCGATGCGGACGGCGTTCAATGCTTCCAAGCTGGCCATTGCCGTGTTTATCGTTCCGTATATGTTCTGCTATAATCCGGCTATGCTGCTGATTGATACCAGCGCGTTGTCAGTAATCGGCATCGCCGTTACGGCGGTCATCGGTATTTTCGGCCTTTCGGCTGCGCTGGAAGGATATTGTTTTGCTGACATGAATCCGGTTATCCGTGCAGCGTTTGCGGCCGGAGGACTGCTGTTGATTCATCCGGGAACGGTGACAGACCTGATCGGACTGGCTCTTGTAGCCGCGTGCCTGGCTGTACAGTATGTAAAAGGAAGGAAAATTTCTGCGGCGTGATGCAGCAGGGGAGCTTTCGCTGAAGTACTGCCCGGACGCATGGGCTGCGGCCGGAGAAAGGGAGAAAGAATGGGAGAGAAAAGACTGCCGGTTATTACGATCAGCCGCCAGTACGCGGCTTACGGAAGAACAATAGCCAGAATGCTGTCGGAGCGGCTGGACATTCCTTTTTATGACAGGGACGTTATCCGCCAGACAGCGAAGGAGAGCGGGTATTCCGAGGAGGATATTCAGAAAGAGGGAGAGGCCATGAGCCGGGCCAGCAAATTCATGAATAACCTGCTGAATAACGCGTCCGTGTATACCAGCTCTTATGACGGGATTTACTGGGCGCAGCGGGATGTTATTCTGAAGCTGGCAGAGAAACCCTGCATTATTGTCGGCCGTTGCGCGGACTATATTCTGAAAGAAGCCGGAATCCCTGCGTTTAAAATTTATCTTTACGCGGATCTGGAGGACAGAATCCGCCGGGCCGGAGAACTGGAGGAAAATAAGGGCGAGGATTTACGAAAAATCGTTCCGCGAAGAGAGACGCTGCGGGAGGTGTATTACAAACAGTACACCGGTCAGGATATGGGCGTCTGCAGCAATTACAATATCTGTCTGGACACGGGAACACTGGGGGCAGAGAAATGTACGCAGATCCTGTGTGACGCGCTTCAGGCTTAGTATTTGAAAATCCGCGAGGAACAGGAAGACCGCTGCTTTTGCGGCCGCGACCCTGTTCCTCGCGGATTTTTATGCAGATGACCGGCAGAATACCCGGAAGGGCATGGATTCGCGTAAGCAGCTTTCAGAGAGTGTTGGTTTCGTAAGCCACAATCAGTCCGCCCAGATCGGCATAGTAGCTGCAAATCCCTGCGCACTCATCAATAGAAACATCACAATTCCGGAAGGCCTTCCGGATGGCATCCGCCAGAGCGGCTGCTCCCGTCGGATTGTCACAGTGGGAGATGCGGACTCTGCCTCCGTCAAAACCGGTTTCCGACATGGTGTCCAGTAGCAGTTTTCTGGTGCGGTTTGCGCCGCGGCATTTTCCGACCATCTGAATGGTTCCTTCTGGGCTTCCCGCTCCGACAAACTGCAGACCGATCATGCCGGCGATTTTGGCAACCGCGGAACTGACGCGTCCTCCCCGGCTGAGATTGGTCAGGGATTCCAGGGAAAAAAGGATATGTACCCCCGAGAAATACCGGTGCAGGCGGGCGGAAAGCTCGTCAAAAGGGATTTCTTTTTCTATGTCCTGTTTCAGGCGTTCCAGTCCGAGTCTGATTTCCGGACCGGTGGAAAGAGAATCCACGACATGAACCTGGGCGCCCGGATGCTCATCCATATGTATTCCACGGCGGCGTTCAGAGCCGCGTTATAGGCGCCGGAAAGCTGTCCGCTGATGGTCATGCAGATAATGCGGTCCGCCCCTTCCATGGCATCCATCCAGTCTCCGATGCTGGGGCACGAGGTACTGGTTGCGCCGCCGGATTCATGAATCCGGTGCATCAGAGCCGGGGCGTTCAGGGATTCCACATCGGGATATTCCAGGCCGTTGAAGATGATTTTCAGCGGTACGGCGCGGTAATCCAGCCCGTCAAACCGGAAAATATTGGAGGATGAATCTGCAATTACGCGTATGTTCATAAAATTGTGTTCCTCTCTGTAAGCTCTGTAAGCTGTCCTTATTATAAGCCCTTTTTTGTTCGTTTCACAGGGATTATTCCGGCTATAAGTCTTAAAAATGCGTAAAAAGATGCAGGGAAAAACGGCAAATGTTACAAAAATATTGCAGAAAGCTTTACAATTCTGTTGCACAAGGTTATAATTGCGTTACACTCCTGAAAAATAAAAATATCCGGTGACAACACACCGGATATTTCGTTTGAGAGGTGATTATCTATGCACAGAAAAAAACTTCTTTCTGCGGTACTGTCCGCTTCCCTTATGATGGGATTCACAGTCGCGTGTTTTGCGGATACCCAGGAAGATCTGGACAACGCACAGCAGCAGAAACAGCAGCAGGAATCAGACCTGCAGAACTATGAAAGCCGCATCGCGGAGCTCCAGTCAAAAAAGGATCAGTCTGCAGCCTATCTTCAGAGCCTGAATGAGCAGCTGACCGAGCTTACCGGCCAGATGGATTCCCTGAATATTCAGTATCAGGACAAGAGCTACGAGCTTACCCGGCTGGAAACCGAGCTGGACAGTGCGCAGCAGGACGAGGCAGAGCAGCATGACGGAATGGCGAAACGGATTCAGTACATGTATGAAAACGGAACAGGGGCCGGTGCTCTTTCCACCCTCTTTGAGGCGGACAGCTTTTCGGATTTCCTGAACCGTGCAGAGAACATGTCAGAGCTGAACAATTATGACCGGCAGATGCTGACACAGTATCAGAATCTCCGTGATCAGATTGAACAGCAGGAAAAGGAAGTGCAGGCGGAGCAGCAGCAGATTGAAAACCTGCAGCAGCAGAGCGAGGAAAAGAAGCAGGAGATTCAGAACCTGATCGAGAGCACAGCTGCAGATCTGGCAAGCATCTCCACAGATATTGACAGTCAGCAGGAAGAGGTGACGTCGCTTCTCTCCAATATCAGCCGACAGGAAGGTCTGATTGAGACGCTCCTCCAGCAGAAGCAGGAGGAGCAGCAGAAGGCGGCGGAGGCGGCAGCCGAGCAGGCCAGGGAAGCCGCGGCACAGGCAGCGAAGGCGGCCCAGCAGTCCGCAGCGGTAACTTCTTCCGCGGAAACGGACAGCAGTGCGGAACAGGCTGACAGCGGGGAAAGCGTAAGCTCCTCCAGCACAGCGGAAGGCACGCAGAGCTCTTCCTCGGATGTCCAGGCGGACAGCGCGCAGACTGACAGCTCCGCTGAGACAGATACTTCCGCGGATTCTGCCTCAGACGGCACTTCCGGTTCTTCCGCGGCAGACACGGCCTCTACCAGCTGGACAGGCGCGGTTCTCACCGCGTTTGCCGGAACGGTACAGGGACCGTCCGGGAAAGAAACCTACTATAATATGGACATGAGCGGAGTTGTTTCCATCATGCGGGGCATAGGAAACAGCGATGAATACTGGGTAAGGAATGATGGAGTGAAAATGCTTGGCAGCTATGTCATGGTTGCGGCAAACCTCAGTGTTCATCCGCGGGGAAGTCTGGTGCCAACGTCACTGGGAACAGGAATTGTCTGTGATACCGGAGGATTTGCGGCATCCAATCCGAACCAGCTGGATATCGCGACAAGCTGGTAAATAGCCGGCCGGAAAACGGCTGCGCCAAGGGCAAACAAAAAAGCCGCCTCAGGCGGCATAGGGAGTATAAAAAAGATAAGGAAGTCCGGGGCTTGCCCCGGACTTCCTGTGTTTGTGCGTCCTGTCCGGACTCCTGGCGTTGTTATGAGCCCGGTGGCGCACGCCCTGCTCCAGGGAGGGATGCGAAGTAGCGGATCCGCCCGGCTCTTCAGTTTCCCTCTGCGCCAGCAGCCTTCAGTGGATTGTCCAGATACAGGAAGTCGCCGCTGATATTGGTTTCCAGCACGCCTTTGATGTACTCCAGAGAGAACTCCGGATTGTTCTCCCTTATTCCGTGGGCATCGGCCTGTTCCTCTGTGTAGTCAGAGAACAGAACCGTGTGAGAATTTGTTCCGCCCTCTCCGTAGTCGGTGACGGTGGGAATCAGCCGCGGGTTCTGAATGGTGCAGGTCTTCGTCCCATTCCCGTTGTCCGTGAAGGAAAGAGTGCAGTCCAGCATGACACCGATCAGCTCGTCCGGCTGTTCCTGTGTGGAAACCAGATTGCCGAGAGAATACACGCAGAACACCTGCCTTCCGTCGGAAGCCTGAATCCATTGGCCGTCCTGAATGACGTGCGGATGGTCGCCGATAATGACGTCCGCGCCCCAGTCCGCTATATTCTGTGCGGCTGCCCTCTGCTCGTCTGTCACATCGTGGCTGTCCTCCACGCCCCAGTGGCAGCTGACGACAACCGCGTCTGCCGACTGCCTTGCCTGGGCAATCTGCTGCTGAATGGTGTCTGTCTCGCTCATGTAGATCACCCGCTCCGGTGTATCTGCGGGCTCGTCGTTGTTCGTCACCTCTGTGTAGGTCAGAAAGGCAATCTTATAACCGTTTTTCTCCAGAATGGGGATATTGCTGTAGTCTCCGGGCGTCCAGAGTCCGGTGGTGATAATTCCCTGATCCTTTTTCGTGTTCCAGAAATCCAGTGTGGCCTGGATGCCGTCTCCCAGATAGTCATAAACATGGTTGTTGCTTAGGCTGAAGACGTTAAAGCCCGCATCAATCAACGACTGTCCGTCCGCTCCGGGGGTGGAGAAAACGGGGTAGCCGCTCGGCTCATAGACATCGTTGATCAGGGTTTCCACGTCAATCCAGGCAGCGTCATGTTCCTTAATAAAAGGAGAAACGCCCTGATAGAGATATCCGAAATCGTAGGTGCCGTCTGCGCTGCGGGCCGCCGCCTGCTCGTAAAGCCGCTGGTGGATCAGGTTGTCGCCGCACGCCACAAGGCTGACCTGATTCACCGGCTCCGGGGTAACGGTCACGGCAGCCTGGGGTTCCTCTGGCGCGGCGGAACCGGAGGTTATCGCTTCCGATGCAGAGATGCTTCCGGTTTCTACGTTATTGGAAGAAACGGCAGCCTGGGCCAGACGGCTGACCTGCTGGTCCGCGTTTTTGGCCTGACGGCGTATAGTTAAAATTCCGGCTATGGCAGCCACGGCCAGAAGGATGGCAAGAAGTGACTTCAGGATAATCTGCCGGCGGCGCTTTTTGCGCGCCCGGATCTTCCATTCCCGGTTTTTTCTCCGCTTCTCAAGAGAGGCTCTTGCCCGTGCGCGGTTCTGCTCAAAGGTACTGCCGCTGTCTCTGTTATCTGTATCGTCATCGCTTTCCCAGGAGGAAAAGTCTTCTTTCAGGGTATCGTCCGAAGAATCTGCCTCCTCTGCAAAGGTATTTCGGCCGTGGTTTCTTTCGTGTTCGGGATGCTTTTTGCTCATAACTTGTTACTCCGGATTTCTGTTTTGCTTTCTGCTGCAGTATTCTGTCCATTTACCCGCCTGCTGTGTACTGCGGTCTTGTATCTGTCAATGCAGCGGGCGGTCTGCTGTCCGGTCATCCATCTGCCGCGGACAACTGCCTCAGGCATTATAACACAGGCAGAAGCGTTTCGGGTACCCTTGTGCTTTTTGGTGCGGTATGCTATGGTATTTCTGCCTCCGGGCTGTGGCAGGCAAAACGTCAGTTCGAGACCTTCCTGACGAGAAAAACAAAACTAAAGGAGAAATGCAATATGGAACACAACAAAATACTATTTCTTACACAGGCGGCCATGATTGCGGCTGTTTATGTTGTTCTGACCTGTGTCTTTTCCGCTTTTTCATTTGGAGAGGTACAGGTGAGGATTGCCGAGGCGCTTACTATTCTCCCGGTATTTACTCCGGCAGCGGTTCCCGGCCTTTTTATCGGCTGTCTGATCGGCAACATCTTCGGCGGGGCAATTCTGCCGGATATTCTTTTGGGAAGTCTGGCTACCCTGGTGGGTGCGGTGGGAACACGGCTTCTGCGCAGAAAAAGCCCGGTGCTCTGCACACTTCCGCCGATACTTTCCAACACGGTCGTCGTTCCGCTGGTTCTGCGGTACGCGTACGGAATCCGGATGCCGATTCCTTTTCTGATGCTGACGGTGGGAATCGGAGAGGTCGTCGGATGTGGAGTCCTCGGCTTTTTGCTTTACCAGGTTCTAAAGAAATACAGAGAAACAGTTTTCAGGACAAGCCGTTTTGAACACTCTGGGGCACACTGAGTGCGCCACGTTCTGACGGCAGTGCCACAGCCGGTCTCCTCTTTTGGGGGATAAATAAAATGAAAAACAGGTCTGCCGTACTGCCGCGGCAGTGGAGGAACAATCATGCACAGATTATATTTTCTCCGTCACGGAGAGACAAGCATCAATGTGGAAGGCGGACGCTTTCAGGGACAGATTGATACTCCGGAAGCGGGGCTTACCGAAAACGGCATGGAGCAGGCCAGACAGGCCCGCCGGGAGTTCGCACGGCTGGGATTCTCTTATGAGCTTGTTTATTCCAGTCCCCTGAACCGGGCAGTCCGGACGGCAGTTCTGGTTTCGGGGCGTCCGCAGAGTGAGATCATTCTGGACAGCCGGCTGCTGGAGATGAACTTCGGACCGCTGGAGGGGATGACATGGGATCACATGGATCCGTCCAAATACAGAGCCATGATGGAGGATTTCGGACATTATTATCCGGGTCCGGGAATGGAAAGCGGCGTGCAGCTGCTTGCAAGAGTCAGCAGTTTTCTGGAAGATATGAAGCAGCAGAGTGCGGAATCCGCCCTGGTGTCTACGCACGGCGGGACTATCCGTGCTATGCTGACGCATCTGCATCAGATTGATTACCGCAGGTTCTGGAAAAACCCGGTCGGAAACTGCGCGTGGTTTGAGCTGACGCTGGAAGATGGACAATGGGTTCTTACCGGACAGGACACCAAAAAGGAAAGAGATCCGGAGGCGCTGGAGGGCTGAAAAACAGCTCCGGCGCCTTGCTGCTATTTATTGTGTTTTCTGATCCCAAATGCCACGATTTATGCAGGCGCAATCAGGTGACAGCTTTTTGACCCTGGTGCCATCGGCATATAATCATTGTGGACGGATCATCCGGCAGAAGGGTGCGATTGACATGAATATCACAGTATATCTTGGCGCAAATAAGGGAAAAGACCCGTCCCTTTCCAGAGCGGTGCGTGAGCTGGGAACATGGATCGGAGAGAGCGGAAATGCTCTTGTATACGGAGGCTCCCGATCCGGTCTGATGGGCGAGCTGGCGCAGAGCGTCCTGGCCGCGGGCGGCGCGGTGACAGGTGTGGAGCCGGAGTTTTTTGTCGCGTCCGAATATCAGTATGATGAAATTACAGAACTGATTGTCACCAAAAACATGGCCGAGCGGAAAGCAAAGATGATCGAGCTGGGAGACGCGTTCCTGGCGTTTCCGGGCGGAACCGGGACGCTGGAGGAAATTGCGGAGGTCATGTCCGCCGTATCTCTGGGGCATCTGGATGCGCCGTGTATTCTGTACAATCTGAACGGATATTACAACGATCTGAAGCGGCTTTTGAGGCATATGATAGAGATGGGGCTGTCTTCCCCGGAACGGCAGGGGGGAATAAGCTTTGCAGATAATCTGGAGGAAATCCGCAGGATTCTTTTCCCGTGAAGCAAAATCCGGCGGAGACCGGGACAACTGCCTGGATTGCCAACGGAGACAGCGCATGCTGACCGGAGGTACAGGGATGACGGGGATTCCTGTTACATCGCCGCCATACAGCTTTTATTCCGGTCACAGAACGGTCTGAAACAAAGGAGAATGTCAGGATGGAAGACAAAAGTTATGAAGAATTAATGGCAGCGCTTGCTTCTGTGCGCAGCAAAACGGATTTTGTTCCGGAAATCGGTCTGACACTGGGTTCCGGGCTGGGAAGTCTGGCGGAAAGCATGGAAGTCGAGTGCAGAATTGATTACCGGGAGATTGCGGGCTTTCCGGTCTCTACGGTTGCCGGGCATGACGGAAGCTTTCTTTTCGGAAAAATAGCGGGGCGCCGGGTGGCAGCCATGAATGGGAGAGTCCATTATTATGAAGGATATCCTATGCAGAAGGTGGTCATGCCGGTTCGTCTGATGCGCCTTCTGGGTGCGCAGGCAGTTCTGCTGACAAATGCGGCCGGAGGCATCAACCAGACGTTCCGTCCGGGAGACCTGATGCTGATTACCGATCATATCTCTCAGTTTGTTCCGGATCCGCTGATCGGCCCGAATACGGAGGAGCTGGGTTCCAGATTCACGGACATGACATGCGTCTATGACCGGGAGCTGCGGGAAACCGTGCTTTCCTCAGCAAATATGCAGGGCATAGACCTCCGGCAGGGCGTCTACCTGCAGACAGTCGGTCCCGCCTACGAAACACCGGCGGAAATCCGGATGTTCCGGAGTCTGGGGGCGGACGCAGTTGGCATGAGTACGGTCTGTGAAGCTATTGCCGCCCGTCACTGCGGGCTGCGGGTATGCGGCATCTCCTGCATTACCAATATGGCGGCCGGTATTCTTCCGGATCAGCCGCTGAGCCATGAAGAGGTTCAGGAGACCGGGAGAAAGGCCGGACAGAAATTTGAGAATCTGATAGAACAGACCATCCGGGATATTTCGTTGTAGAGCAGGTTTCCCTGCGGAGCGCGGAAAAGAGAGTGGGTAATCAGCGGAACCCCATCCCTATCCGCGGGCGGGTCGCATCAATGGGTTTCCGCGCCGCCGGAACCGGAGGAAAGGCAAAAATGAGACATCATACAGAGGCGTTATCACAAAACGATACAAACCGGGAATTTTTTCTGGAGTGTGAAAAACACTGGGTATTCTGGTCGCTGATTCTGGTGGGCGGCTTTTACGGAGCCTACACCTTTATGGCCAGAGGGGGAGTGTTCTGTAACGCCCAGACAGCAAACATTGTGCTTCTGTCCATGGCAATCGGAAGCAGGGACTGGGAAAAGGCACTGTACCTGCTTATCCCCATTTCCGCGTATTTCATGGGGGCAATTTTGTCGGAGTTTCTGGCGAAAAAGGTCAAACGCCTCCGGATACTGCGCTGGGACACCATTCTGGTGGGTCTTGAAATTCCGGTCGTTCTTCTGCTGGGGGCACTTCCCGCCAGCGCACCGGACCAGATCTGCCAGGTCACGCTGAATTTTATCTGTTCCATGCAGTTTAACACTTTCCGCCAGAATGAGGGAATCCCCATGGCAACCACCTTTGTGACGAATCATATCCGGCAGACAGGCAGCAACCTGGTCAAGGCCATCCGGGACAAGGATCCCAAGGCAGATCTCCGGTGGAAAATGCATGGCTCCATGATTCTGTTTTTCCTGGCCGGAGGGATTTTTTCCACGCTTCTTTGCGAGGTGTTTTCCGTCCGGGCTATCTGGGGCAGCGTGCCGGTTCTTCTTTACACCTTTATACGGCTGATGATCGCGGACCGGACCTATGAAAGAGACCTGCTGGCAAAGGTGCCAAGAGGACATTCCTGAAACGGTGGAAACAGGCTTGCCATAGCCGGAATGTTCCCATATAGTTAAGTTTGTAAGGGACACATATGCGGCTTCGCCAGGCGGACATACTCTTCACGTATGAGATTCCTTCACGGGTTCAGTGTATTCCACAGATTTCGGAGAAACGCCATGAAAAAAGACCAGAGAAAACGAAAAGCCGGACGAAAAACGGGGAGATCAGCCATCACGCGCTGTCTTCTGCTGTTTCTGCTTCTGGCGGCAGCGGTACTTCCGGCCTTCGGAGCAGCAGATGTCCCGGTGTTTGCGGACGCCTCCGGAAGCCCTGCTTATGTGACAGACCAGCAGGGACTGCTGACGCAGGAGGAGGCGGATCAGATGGCAGAGGCATGCGGAGAATTTGCCAAAAAATATGACTGCAATATTTTCTTTGTGTCGGCGGGCGATCCGCAGATCGGAGAAAACCACACAGAGGAGGATGACCGGACTTATCTGGAAAATTTCAATGAGCAGAATTTCGGCGCGGGTTCTGATTCCATCGGACTCCTGGTCGATATGGATCTCCGGTATTATTATATTGACATTATGGGGGATCAGGCGCTTCAGGCTTTTACGGATCAGAAGCAGGCAAAGCTGCAGGAGGCCGTCGAAGAGGAACTGGCGCAGGGAAATTACGCGCAGGCGCCATTTACCTTTGTGGATCAGGCGGATTACTGGTACGGCAGGAACCCGAAATCCGGCAGCTATGTCATGTGGACACTGATCTCCATCGGGGTGGCGGTGCTGATTATGTTCTTCTGGTACAGGTCGGCAGCGGCAAAGCATAAGGAGCAGCATGTGTCCGCAGAGGCGGCGGCGTATGTCCGCCCGGATTCGTTCCGGCTGTCTGTCCGTCAGGACCGGTTTCTCCGGTCGTATATGACGCGGGTGGCAAGGCCGAAAAATACCGGGGGCGGCGGAACATCAACTCATTCATCGGGCAGCGGAACCAGTCACAGCGGAGGCGGCGGTCATTTCTGATTAATACAGAGGAAGGCAGGCAGATATGGCAAACCAGACCTATAAATGTCTGAATTGCGGAGGCGAGCTGAACTGGGATCCGGCCAGTCAGAAGCTGAAGTGTCCCTACTGCGGTTCGGAATTTGATCTTTCTGTTTTTGAACAGAAGGAGGAGAAGTCACAGCAGGATATCCGGAATAAAACCTATGAGAAGGGAGCCAGTGCCGCGGAAAACGGCCAGACCAGATCAACGGATGACACGGTGGTGCACCCCGAGGATCTGCGTGTCTATAAATGCTCTGTCTGCGGGGCAGAGGTGATTACAGACAAAACGACAGTGGCCACCTCCTGCGCGTTCTGTGGAAATCCGGTCATTCTGGAAGAAAACCTGGACACACAGTTCCATCCGGATGCCATTATTCCGTTCCGAATCAGCAGGGAGGAAATCAAAGGGCTTTATACACAGTACCTGAAGTCCAGACCCTTTACCCCGCGGGATTTTTATACGGATGCCCATATTCAGAAAATCAAAGGGGTCTATGTCCCGTTCTGGCTCTACGATATGCCAATGGAAGGACATCTTCACGGAACCGGCGAACGCGTCAGTTCCTATTCCGACAGCAATTATATCTATACAAAGCACGATGTATTTGAGATTGAGAGAGAAGGGACGCTTCAGATTCAAAGTCTCCCGGTTGACGCTTCATCTAAAATGCCGGATGAGGCGGTAGACAGCATAGAGCCGTTTGATTATAAGGATTTTGCGCCGTTTAAAATGGCCTATATGCCGGGGTTCTTCGCGGAACGCTACGATGAGGACGCCTCGTTCTGCAGCGGCCGTGCCCTGAAGAGGGCGGGGCAGACCACGGTGGAAATGCTTCGCAGCACCGTAACAGGGTACAGCACCGTGACCGTGACCGGCAGCAGCACCGGTGTGCAGGGAGGGGAAGAAAGCATGCATTCCCGCTATGTCCTGATGCCGGTTTATCTGCTTTATACAAAATACAAGGGAAAAGATTACCTGTTTTCCATGAACGGGCAGACCGGGAAGGCGGTCGGCAATGTACCCATAGACGGGAAGAAGGCAGCCCTTTTCTGGCTGATCCGTTTTCCTGTTATTCTGGCGGCGGCGCTGCTGATTAACTTTCTTATTTTCGCGTAAACGCGATGATTTGGGCACAAAAATATAAATTCCGGCCGGTATTGGTTTCGTACTCTTTCAGGACATTCCCATCAGAAGAGAAGTCAGGTCGTTCTCTGTAATTCCCTTACCTTCTTCTCCTGTGTCACAGGAAACCGCATAATGATAAGAATCTACGCTGAAGGTGGCTTCGTTTATACGGTTTCCGTCGCCCCGGCAGGTAACAAGCAGACCCTTCATGGAATATTCCCAGGTGGAGGAGTATTCACTGTAATCGCCGGACAGAGCCTGCCCCTCTGTGTCCGTGGATTTCCGGATGATCAGGGTGTCGCTTCCGTTGGTGTAGTCCGCTTCAACAGTTCCGTCCATGTAACGGTATGTCTGCAGGGTAAGACCATCATAGCAGGAAAGAGCCGCGTCGATCGGGGGCGTAAAATCTACGCCGGATCCTGCAGCAGCTTCCTCCAGGGAAGAGGTCTCTGTCCAGGGGTTCGGAATCTGCGTGGAACTTTCTTTTATCTTCTCAGATGACGGTTCCGCAGAAGCAGAGGATATTGTCTCTGTTCCGGCGCTGCCTGCAGAGACTGAGGATGTTTTATCTGTGCTGTCTGCAGAAGCAGAGGCTTTCGCAGGTAATTCCTGTACGGCGGATGAGTCGGTAGATGCCGCACCGGTTTCAGCAGCAGACGACGAAGTTGCGGCCGCGCGCGCACCGCATCCGGAGAAGGTACCGGTTCCGATCAGAACAGCCGTCAGAACAAGAGCGGCGGCAGAAGCAGCTTTTTTCATTATTTTCACTCCTTTTTTACCAGGCGGGGTTTCATGATACATGCAAATTCTCTTCCGCTGATTTTAAAAGCCGTGAAAAGAAATTGCAGATACAGAGGTCTGCGCTCAGTATACCATATTCCGGATTTGTCGTGGCACCGGCAATGGGGTTATAATAAAAAAATCGTGGAACAAACGTATCGGTTCCTTTTATGCCGACGAAGTACATCTGCATGCTGCATTTCGGATAACGGATTTTGTTTTGCGGCTTTCGGATCGAGGGGAACGCCGGATTTCGTCTAGCGGTTAACGGGCGAAGAGGGAAGCCGACAGGGCTGGAAAGAGGGAAGACATGATCAGAAAAAATCAGATCTGGAAAATATATGGTACCGAATATAAAAAAATGACCATGGAGCTGCTGGAAAAGACAGACCTGGCGGCTCTGATTTCAGACAGAAATCTGCGCATCGGCATTAAGCCCAATCTGGTGTGTCCGACTCCGGCGGATTTTGGAGCTACGACACATCCGGAGATCGTTGCGGGAATTCTGGAGTATCTGCAGGAACACGGCTTTTCCCATCTGGTCATGGCAGAGGGATCCTGGGTGGGAGATAAAACATCGGAAGCCCTGGAATATTGCGGGTACCGGGAGCTTTCGGAGCACTATGGCGTGGAGTTTAAGGACACAAAAAAGCTGCCCTTTCACACGGCTGACTGCGGGGGTCTGGAGCTGAATCTTACGGATATCGTAAACGAGGTGGATTTCTGGATTAATGTTCCGGTGCTGAAGGGACACTGCCAGACAAAAATGACCTGCGCGCTGAAAAATATGAAAGGACTGCTTCCGGATTCGGAAAAACGCAGATTCCACCGAATGGGTCTGCACAAACCCATTGCCCATCTGTCCGCGGGCATCCGACAGAACTTTATTGTTGTGGATCATATCTGCGGAGATCCGGATTTCGAGGAAGGCGGAAACCCGCTTGTCCGGAACTGCGTCATGGCGTCCCGCGACCCGGTTCTTACGGACAGCTATGCCTGTGCCCTTCTCGGACTGTCGGCAGCGGATGTGCCTTATATCAGCATGGCGGAAAAGCTTGGCACGGGGACGCCTGATCTGAAAAAGGCAGAGATTATCTGTCTGAACGGCGGCAGTGAAGAAGAACAGGAAGAGAAAAACGTGGCTTCCCGCCGGGTTTTGGATGTCGCCTACGCCGTGGAAGAAGTGGATTCCTGCAGTGCCTGTTACGGGAGCCTGATCCCTGCTCTGTACCGCTTGAAAGAGGAAGGGCTGCTGGATCAGCTGAAAGATAAAATCGCCATTGGCCAGGGACATCAGGGAAAGACAGGAAAGCTCGGAATCGGGAGATGCACAAAGAACTTTGCGTTCAGTGTTCCGGGCTGTCCGCCGGATGAGGAAAAAATATATCAGGAACTGAAGAAATATATTCTGGCAGAGGCATAATAGCTTTGCATCCCGGATTTTCGCCGTTTGCAGCGGATTCATTCCCGGTATGACTTCTGCCGGATAGGGGAATCATTTATGCTGCCCCGGCAGTGGGGCATGCGTAAAGGTTTTTTCTGAGTTGTTGGCTTTTTAATTTTTTCTGCCCCGGCAGTGGGGCATGCCGGTTTTTGAGAGGTTGAATGGATGGATCATATGGAAAAGGAGAATCGTTCCGGAAAGACAGCGCTGATTGCCATGAGCGGAGGAGTGGACAGCTCGGTTGCGGCCTACATCATGCATCAGAAGGGATATCGGTGCATGGGTACGACCATGCGCCTGTTTTCCAACGGAGAAATTCACAGAGAGGGTGCGCATACCTGCTGTTCTGCGAAGGATGTGGAAGATGCGGCCATGGTGGCGGAGGAAATAGGGATTCCCTATGGTGTCATCAATATGATGGACGATTTCAATGAAAAGATCATTCAGAAGTTTATCCGCGTCTATGAGGAAGGCGGGACGCCCAACCCGTGTATCGACTGCAATCGTTACATGAAGTTTGACAAGCTGATGGAATTTGCGCATGAGAACGGCTACGATTATATTGTGACAGGCCATTATGCGCGGATTGAAAGGGATGAAAACACAGGCCGCTGGCTGCTGAAGAAGGCGGTGGATTCCACCAAGGATCAGAGCTATGTCCTGTACTCCCTCACACAGGATCAGCTGGCGCACACGCAGTTTCCGCTGGGAGAGCTTCGGAAGACAGAGGTGCGGAAAATTGCCGGAGCTCTGAAATTTGTTAATGCCGATAAACATGACAGCCAGGATATCTGCTTTGTCCCGGACGGAGATTACGTCGAATTTATCGAAAATTACACAGGAAAAGCACACGCTCCGGGAGATTTTCTGGATCTGCAGGGAAACAAAATCGGAACCCATCAGGGCGCCATCGGGTATACTATCGGACAGAGGCGGGGGCTGC
>Ga0256406_1002459_pt1 | contig 26061 bp, 8 predicted proteins | sample RumenRJG_03DNA_FD_185986 | JGI IMG/M metagenome (GOLD analysis project Ga0256406, IMG submission 185986) | Bovine rumen microbial communities from Lethbridge, Alberta, Canada - RJG_03 | ecosystem: Host-associated > Mammals > Digestive system > Stomach > Rumen | place: Canada: Alberta | collected...
CTCCGCAACCAATTTTGAGGCATTTTGCCTCTTTTATTTTTTCTCAAATTACTTGAAAGTGGCTAAAATAGGCACATTTCTAATTTTGGATTTTTTTGATTTATCTCAATTTATCTCATCTTTTTACACCATTTACTAACCAAAGGGGTCAAAATTTTTGTCTTGGTTAGTAGCACTTCCTTCCATTAGATGTATCAAGGCTTTTAGGATATTTTCTCAATTAATTTCAACACACGAAACACACAAAAAAATATAAAAAATTGATAATTTAAATAATCTCAATTTATTTTAGTTTATTTAAATTTACATCATTTACTAACCAAAGGTGATTGATTTTTAACTTTGGTTAGTAATACTTCCTTACATCAGTAATATCAATATTTTCAAGTGATATTGTATCGATGTAATGGAAGCAAATAATAAATTTTCTTTTAAGAAAATTTATTTAGGTTTCAAAAGGGCAACGCCCTTTGCACACGAGGAACTTTTCCAAGTTCCATAGTGTGTTATGGTACTTTGTACTTTTGGGCTTGAATAAAAATTGCTAAAGCAATTTTTTAATTCAAGGCTCAAAAAGTTGTAAAGTAACATTTAGCGCCATAAATATGGCGAACTAAATAATATGAAATGCTAAAGCATTTCTATCCTCTATCTCATTTTTATAAAATGAGATTTTTTTAAATAAAGACAAATTTAGAAAGGAGCAAAGAATATGAAAATGACATATCACAAAGAGGGAGATTATCAAATACCAGACCTAGTGGTAGAGAAACAGGAGAAAGTGAATCTAGGAATATATGGCAGAGCAAGAATGAAATTCTTGATGGAACACAAGAGAGGAACTTGGGCAGAAATGATGATGTTAGGAACTCTAACGAAACATCTAGTGGAGATAGACCAAACAGCGAATTCAAGAGTGAAAGAGATAGTTCAGGAACTAGCAGAACAGAATCAAGTAAACGAACAAATGAAAAGGAAAGATCCTCTACTTTGGGTACAGAACATGAACAACTTCAAGAATCAGGCAGAGGAAATAGTTTATCAAGAACTAATCTACAATTAAATCTTTTTGAAGATAATATTTCAGAAGAAAAACAAAAAGAAAAAATTGAAGAACTAGAAAAAAATGAGCCCAATATTGATGAAAATGTAACAGAAGTAGAAATTACTCCTGCTAATTTTATGCACAAAATTGAAGAAAATGTGGATAACTCTCCCCTAATTCTTTCACAAGAGGAAATTGATTCAATACTAAAAGAAGGTGGCAACATTGAACATAGTAAATTTAGAATATATGAGCATTTGAAGTTTCCTTTTAATGATGAAAAGGCATCTGACTATTTAAAAAGAGAATATGGAATTGGTGGCTATGCAAATAGCAAAAGATGGATTGAATATTCAAGCAAAGGAATAACAATTAGAAAAAATGAGAAGTCTTTAACTTTAAACTGGAATTCAGTTGCTAAAAGAGATTTAGAACTTATAAAACAAAATGAATTTCTTACACCAGAGGAAATGCAAGAATATATCAAATATGAACAAGATTTAAGACAAGATTTTTCAGAAAATTTTGTCGATTTTTGTATTGATAATGATATTTATGATTGGCAAGGAAATAGTCCAGATGAAGAAATTGATGAACAAGATGTTGAAAGTTTTAAAACTCGTGAAGAACATATAAAAGATATATTAAATGAACTAAATAGCAAAGATGATATTTTAGCAGAAATAAGTTATTTGCAAAATGTAAAAAGTTCAGAAGATAATAATGAACATTTAGTAAAATCACTTGATGTATTCATAGAATATTTTAATATATATTATTCAAAACTTACAAGTAAAGAAAATGAGCAAATTGATTTAACTACACCAGAGGCAAAAGGATTTATTGGACAAGCACAAAAAATAAATGAATTATTTGATGCAAGAGAACAAAATGAAAAGCCACTTAATAGAGAAGAATATTATAATAATCAAAATAAGGTTGACAGCAATGAAAAAAGCAGAAACATTATAAAAATTGATTATCATATCCCTGAAAAAGAAATTGCAGACAAAAACCTAGACCTAGCAATCCTAGTAATCACAGACATAATCAATACAAACTCAAGAATAATTGCACTAGGAAAAGAAAAAGAAGTAGTAGAAAAAGCATTCGGCAAAAAGCTTGACTCTGACGACTCAATGCTTCTAGAAGGCGTAGTATCAAGAAAAAAGCAAATCGTCCCACCACTTCTAGCAGCATTATAAAACATTAAAATAACAATACCACGGTTATTGAAGTTAACTTACAAAAATATATCAACCTAATTTATACAAGTGGTAATTGATACATGTATTAAAGTTGCGTAATAATATAATTAATTTGGGTATATTATTAATCAAATAAAGAGATATTAATTAAAAAAAGATATAAAAACAAAAATATGGCGAAACATTTTGTTCCACCATATTTTTGCTATATTACAAGGAAATTACAAAAAAGTAAAGAAAATGTAAAAATAACTGTAAACCCGCGTCTCTGTACACACACACCTTCCATTTATCTACCATTGACGAAATTTTTGTTTGTGGTAAAATTTATACGGTAATAAGATATTTAGGAGGATATTACAAATGAAACAAAAAGCAAAAAGAAGTGCTATGAATAACGGTATTACGCTAATTGCGCTTATTGTAACTATTATAGTACTTTTAATTTTAGCGGGTGTTACAATTAATATGGCAGTAAATCAAAATGGAATATTTAAGAGAGCACAAAATGCAACAACAGCATACAAATTAGCTGAAGCATCAGAATCACAAGGATTGCAAAATGCAACAGATGAGATGGACAAATACGCAAAGCAATATGGACTAAACCAAGAAGAAAATAGTGGAGAAATATATTCAAAACTATATGATACAGATGGAGATGAAAATGGTGATTTAATCGTACTGGCTAATGATAATAAAGATTATTATGAAGATGCTACATCTATTACAATGGTAAAAGATGTAGGAAATATTAATACATTAGAGAATTTCAATACATTCAATATAAAAAATATAAATAATAAAGATAAATATTTACCAATACTTAAAAACTCTGGAGAAACAAATGGTATAAATACAGATTATATATGTAAAGTGAGAATCCAAAATAAAATATACCCAACATCTTGTAGAGGAATGTTTGCTGGCTTATCATCCATTGAAACCATTGAAGGAATGAAAAATATAAATACTAAAAATGTAACAGATATATCATGTATGTTTGAGGAATGCAGTAAGTTAGCTACTATAGATTTAAGTAATTTTGATACATCAAATGTAACTGATATGTCGGGTATGTTTGGGGATTGTGAAAATTTAACGACTTTAGATTTAAGTAATTTTGACACGTCAAATGTATATGATATGTCATGTATGTTTAATGAATGCTACGAGTTAACAGCTTTGAACGTAAGTAACTTTGATACTTCGGGTGTTGATAGTATGTGGTTTATGTTCTATGGCTACACTGAGTTAACAACACTGGACATAAGTAATTTTAATACATCAAATGTAACTGATATGTCATCTATGTTTGAATTATGTGATAAATTAGAAAATATATATGTAAGTATCAAGTGGAATGTAGAAAATGTAACAAGTAGTGAAAAAATGTTCAAATATTGTGAAAGCTTGCCTAACTATAATTCAAGTTCTTTAGATAAATCGAAGGCTAATACAAGCAGTACAGGATATTTAACTTTAAAAAGCTAAAGCAATTTTGAAAACGTATATAAAAAATTATGTATAATTACCAAATATATAAGCAAAATGGCAATTTTAGGCAAAACTATTGACATTTTGCTTAATATTTTATATAATAATTATGTCAATAGAAGGAGCATCTATTTATGAATAATATTGATTTAATGAATTTCTGGATTAAGAGTTCAGATGAAGATTATATAACGATGCAAGCAATGATAGAAAGTCATAGAAACACTTGGACCTTATTTATTGGACATTTAGTAATAGAAAAGCTATTAAAAGCTTTGTATGCTAAAAATAATAAATCGGCACCTTATGCTGATAGAACGCATAATTTATTGTTACTTGCAAAAAAGTGTAATTTGGAATTAACAGATAGACAGCTGGAAATTTTGCAAACAATAACAGAATTTAACTTGAATGCTAGATATGATGATTATAAAGAAAGTTTTAGAAAAAAGTGCACAGATGAATATACATCAGAGCAAGTAAAGAATATTGAGGAGGCAAGAAAATGGCTAAAACAAATATTGATAAAGAAGTAATTGATAATATTATTAAATTTGTTGAAGAAATAAAAAAATACTATAATGTTAAATATGTAATTTTATTTGGTTCTTACGCTAAAGGTACTGAAAATGAAGGTAGTGATATTGATGTGGCAATTGTTTCAGATGATTTTACGGATATAATAGATGATGGAGCAAAACTATTTGGATTAACTTGGAACATTGATACAAGAATAGAACCACATCCAATCATGCTTGAAGACTATAAAAATATATCAACTCCATTTATACAAGAGGTAATTGATACAGGTATAAAAGTTGCATAATAATATAATTAATTTTGGTATATTTTTAATCAAATAAAGAAGATTGTAATTAAAAAAAGATATAAAAACAAATATCCTCCAGCTAAGCCGGGGGATATTTATTACCCTATAAATAATTGAACAAATATCATTCCATATTTATCACTCTCTACTGTAGCTATAGCAGTATAATTGTAATCCTTCTCAAGTATGTTATCTCTATGAGCTTCAGAATTAATCCAAGCCTCCACTGCCTTATCGGAATTAATATTTCCTGCCAAATTCTCTCCTGCAATTTTATACTCAATTTTTTTATCTCTCATTATATTAAACGTGCTTCCGTAAGTTTCAGACGTATGCGAAAAATTTTTACTTTCCAACAAATCTTTCGCCTTAATCTCTGCAACTTTTTGTAACTCTTTTGAATACTTCAACTTTGGCAATCCATTTTCTAGTCTATATTCATTTATTTTTTCAAAAACATTTATTTCTTCTTCATTTAATATAACTTCTGTATCTTGGTTTTTTGTATTTGTTTTGTCTTCTCCATACGCAAATACTTCATATTTCGCAAGACAAAATATTTCTACAAAAATTTCTATCATAAGTAGTAAAAGTAAAAAACGCTTTAACTTCATTATGACCCCCAATATAACAATTCCTCTAATTTGTTATCTTTGGTTATTATGATACACGAATAAAATAATACACTTCTATTGTATCACTTTTTGTAAATTATGTCAACTAATTATGTACTTTTGCTTGACACTAAATAACTATTTTCACTTATATTTAACCCCCTTTTTTTGACATAATTCTAAAAAATTTTCTTAGTTTCGACAAATTTCTACAAACTTCAACAAATCTCGACAAAATTCGAAAAAATAATCACAATTTTTCAATTGAAATTTATTCCATTTCAATCTACAAAATCATTAGAGTTTTTTTATACGGGCTCCAAGGCTTTAACCGATTTTTCGACATTTTATACGCCCCAAGTTTTAAATTGTTACAAAATTGATAACAAAATATAATTTTAGCCCAAAAGCATTTTTTTCGTAAGAAAAATTGCAAAAGCCCAAACAATAAGGGTTTGCAATTTGTAAAAAAAACCTCTATTATATAAAAGAATATAAAACTTTTAATAATAAGTGACAAAATGTGTCAAAATACTACATTTTATTGGAAATCCAGATTTTATAATATAGATTTTATAAAATAGGTAATCCTCTAAATATCACAGTAGTAACAATATTTTGACATAAAATTACCCTTACTTTTTAAACATTTTGTTTAACAATGGTTTAAAAAAGGGAGTTCACTTCAAATATAGATAAAAATAAACGGAAAGGAGAAAGTTATGGCTACCAAGGCTACTAAAACACTAAAGAAGTTAATTCCAATACTATTATTGATTAGCATAATAGTTGTTTTGCTATATCCAAAAGTATTTGCAACCCAATTAACTAATACATCAGATCAATACATGGAATTAAAAGTCGTTAGCGTAAAAGACGTAACTAACACAGATAAGCAAGTCATTTTAGAGTGGTGGTCATACAACCTAAAATTTAAGGGGCTTGACTTGAGGTTCTCATATGATGAAACAAAGCTAAAACCATCAAGTATTACTGATAATAGTTATGTAACAGACAACACCTCATTTGAATTTGAAAACAATTTTGGCTCATATATGGACTATTTCGTTTTAAATTCAGATAACGGAACATACAGATGTGTAATGAGCTTGGAAAACTATGATACAACACATGCAAACATAGAAAACGATTCCACATTAGGATATGTAGTAAACACAAACGTTGATGGCGGAGTTTTACTAGGAAAAATGAGCTTTAGATTATATAACGGTTCTCTTGACGAAGATACATTTAAACTAAAAACAGATACAACCTCACCAACAACCGGTATAAAAATCGCTCAAACTTCAGATTCAGCCTACGAAGACCAATCTGTATTTAAATTTAAAGCACTCAGTGATGACGCAAAATTAAGTAGTATACAGTACTCATTCTTCAATTATGAAGAAAATAAAACAACAAAGCCAGAAAACTTAACATATACAAACTTAGACATGAGCACTCCAGAAAGCACTTCAACAGATACTAATTCAAAGTACACAATTAATTATACAGACAAACTAGAAAATATAAGTTTAAGCTTAACAAAATCAAACGAAAATGCAACCGTAAAAATAAATAATGAAGAAACGGATGTATCAAACACCAAAGAACTCGCGTTAAATCCTCTGGGACAAGGGGATACAACAATAGAAATTCTGGTAACAGCGCAAGATAAAACTACACATACATATGAAATAACAATTCATAGGCCATTTGCAACAATAAAAGGAACACTAAAATATGACAAAATAGAAGAAAATGAAAATCCAGACATTGATAAAACAACAATGCTAAACATTTATAAAACAGGCGATTTTGACTGGTATAAATTGCAAGACATATTTGCGGATGACGCACTAACATATGACGACCTAGACCAAATAGAAAAGGTATCAGAAGAAAAATCTAAATCTGATGGAAGCTATGAAATATACATAACGCCAGGTACATATGATTTACAAATAGATAAACGAGGTTTCCTAGATTATATTATTTCAAACATAGCACTTAGCGAAAATGATGTAGTAGACTTAGGAGAAAAAACATTAGTAGCAGGAGACGTAAATAGAGATGCAATTATTGGACTAGAAGATGTACAAGACTTCTTAGCATGCAAAGATGCAGCAAAAGGAGATCCTTATTACAAAGAACAATATGACTTGGTACAATATGATGTTATTGGACTGGAATCACTACAATATATAGTTGCAAACAAAGATAAACAAATTACAATAGAAAAAAGATAACCCCAAAATTTTATAAACGTTAATAAAAAAATAAGAAAAATAAAAAGGAAAAGGAAAAAGAAATGGAAGAAACTAAAAAAATCAAAAAGAGAAAAATAATATCTCTCTTAACATTAATTGTTATGATTTTTAATATGGTCGTACCAAATACTGCTTTAGCAGTATATACCGAAAATGGGCAAGCCAAATACAATGTGTTAAGAATATCAGATATTACAAAAAAATCAAGTGGAAATTACGTATTCTATGTTGAATATGGAATTATTGGAGATGCATATGCAGGCTCATTTGATATATCACTAAAATATGATACCACTTTATTTGGAACAGCAAGGAAAGATACAGGTGCAGCAAACACATCTATAGCAAGAATAACAGAAACAAATTCAGATTTATTTACATTCCAAGTAAAAGAAATACCATCAGGAGCAGGAACTATAAGAATGATGGGTACAACAACAGACTGGTGGAACCCTGTTAATGATGGAGATGAAAGCGATGACTATGGAAATGAAATAAGTGTATTCAAAGTTTATTTCTACTTAAAAGACCCAACAGCATGGAAACTAGATGGTAGTAAAGAAATAACAAGTGACATGATTTCATGGTTACCAACAAACTCTCTAAAAACAGGATATAAACAAAGAGTTGCAGACGATGAAAATGGAACAAATCCAAAATATCTTCAAGACTTAAGCTATCTAGCCACATCTGGATTTGCAGAAGCCACAAAAAGTGTTACATCAATTGCGGTAAAAACAAACCCAACAAAAACATCATATGAACATGGAGATAGCATAGATTTAACAGGAGGAGTAATAACAGCAACTTATGATGATGGAACAACAGAAGATGTTGACATGACAGACTCAAAAGTAACTATCACCTCAGGCTCAACAGCAGATGTAAACTCACCAACAGTTACAGTAAAATACTCAGGACAAACCGTTTCTTTTCCTATTACAGTAACAGACCCAGTACAAAGTTTAGCAGTTACATCACCAATGACCACTGTAGAATATAATCATGATGACACTTTAGACTTTACAGGATTACAATTAACAGCAACAAAGAAGAGTGGAGCAACAGTAGCTTTAACTCAATCAAGTACAGGAGTTACAACTAGTGAAACAAAAGCATCAGTTAACTCAAGCAACTTTACACAAACATCTGCAGCAGGAGATGTACCAGTAAAAGGAACACAAAAAATTATATTCACATATGAAGGCAAAACAGCCACACAAACAATCATAGTTAACGATGGTGTAAGCAGTATTTCACTAACTAGCCAACCAACAAAAACAGTGTACAAATATGGAGAATCATTAGATTTAACTGGAGCAGTAGTAAAAGTAACATTAGGAAGTGGAGCAACAACAAACATAAACCTTCCAGATGGAAGTATTACAGTAGGAACATTCAGCAATACAACAACAGGAAGTAAACAAAACTTATCAGTTGCATTAGGAGATAAAACAGCATCTGAAACAATAAATGTAGAAGTTTATGATTATGTAACAAGCTCAACATTAGTTACACCAACAAAAACAGACTATAACTATGGAGAAAGCCTTAGCGTTACAGGTGGAAAACTTAGACTTGTAAAGAAAAGCAATGCAACACAAGATGTAACCTTAACAACAGATATGGTTAGCGGATATAATTCACACACAGTAGGCACTCAAACACTTACAGTAACATATGTGCCAAAATACACATTATCAGACTCTCAAGTAATAACAGGAGAAACAATAACAAAAACATATGCAATAGAATTATACGATGAACCAACAGCAATTCAAGTACAAAATGCACCAACAGAAGCAAACTATGGTAACGAATTAAACTTAACTAACACAACATTAGCTGTAACAAGAAGAAGCGGATCAAGCACAGTTAACGTAACATCAGATATGTTAAGTGGATACGATAAAAATACAGTAAGCACACAAACAGTTACAGTAACATATGAAGGACAAACAACAACATTCTCAGTAGAAGTAAAAGATTACGTATCAGACATAACTTTAACAAACCCAACAAAAACAGCATATACATATGGAGAAAGCCTAGATTTAACAGGAGGACAGGTACAAAAAGTAATGGCATCAGGAGCAGCAACAAATGCAGTAGCGCTAACAGATGCAAGCGTAACAGTATCAACTCCAAATATGAATCAAGCAGGAACACAAGCCGTAACAGTAACTTATGCAGGAAAAACAAAAACATTTGATATTACAGTAACAGATGAAATTGCAAGCATTGCTGTAAAAACAAATCCAACAAAAACAACATATGGCTATAATGAAAGCTTAGATTTAACAGGCGGAACAATAGAAGTAACAAAACAAAGTGGTGCAAAATCAACAGTAAGCATGACAGACTCAGCAGTAACCACAACAGAAGTTGGAGGTTCAGCATTAGACTTAACCAACGTAACATTTGGCTCAGATAATAAAGCCACAAAGCAAGTACAAATAAATTATGCAGGAAAAACAGCAACATTACCAGTAACAATAATAAATAAAGTTACAGGAATAACAATGCACACAACACCAAAAACATCATACAATGTAAATGATTCTTTAGACGTAACAAATGGTGAAATCTTAGTAACAAGACAAACAGGAACACCAGAAGTAAAAGCGATAACAACAAGCATGGTAAGTGGATTCACAAGTGCAACAGAAAATACAAGCTTACCACTAACTGTAAGCTACACAGAAAATGGCGAAACAAAAACCACAACATATACAGTATCAGTAAAAGATAGTGTAACAGCAATACAAGTACAAAATGCTCCAACGGAAGCAAAATACGGTGAAGAATTAGACTTAACAAATACAAAAATAAAAGTAACCAAAGGAAGTGGCACAACCACAATACCAGTAACAACAAGCATGTTAACTGGATACAATAAAAACACCTTAGGATCTCAAACAGTAACAGTAACATATGGCGGAAAAACTGACACATTTAGTGTAGAAGTAAAAGATTATGTATCAGACATAACCTTAACAGCTCCAACCAAAACAGCATATACATATGGCGAAAGCTTAGATTTAACAGGAGGCAAGGTACAAAAAGTAATGGCATCAGGAGCAGCAACAAATGCAGTAGCACTAACAGATGCAAGCGTAACAGTATCAACTCCAAATATGAATCAAGTAGGCACTCAAGCCGTAACAGTAACTTATGCTGGAAAAACAAAAACATTCAACATTACAGTAACCGACGAAATAGCAAGTATTGCCGTAAAAACAAATCCAACAAAAACAACTTATGGCTATAATGAAAGCTTAAACTTAGCAGGCGGAGAAATAGAAGTAACAAAACAAAGTGGAGCAAAAACCACAGTAAGCATGACAGATTCAGCAGTAACCACAACAGAAGTTGGTGGTTCAGCATTAGATTTAACCAACGTAACATTTGGAACCGATAATAAGGCAACAAAACAAGTACAAATAAATTATGCAGGAAAAACAACAACATTACCAGTAACAATAGTAAATAAAGTTACAGGAATAACAATGCACACAACACCAAAAACATCATACAATGTAAATGATTCTTTAGACGTAACAAACGGTGAAATCTTAGTAACAAGACAAACAGGAACACCAGAAGTAAAAGCAATAACAACAAGCATGGTAAGTGGATTCACAAGTGCAACAGAAAATACAAGCTTACCACTAACTGTAAGCTACACAGAAAATGGCGAAACAAAAACCACAACATACAACGTATCAGTAACAGATAGTGTAACAGCAATACAAGTACAAAATGCTCCAACGGAAGCAAATTATGGTGAAGAATTAGACTTAACAAATACAAAAATAAAAGTAACAAAAGGAAGTGGTACAACCACAATTCCAGTAACAACAAGCATGTTAACTGGATACAATAAAAACACCTTAGGATCTCAAACAGTAACAGTAACATATGGCGGAAAAACTGACACATTTAGTGTAGAAGTAAAAGATTATGTATCAGACATAACCTTAACAGCTCCAACCAAAACAGCATATACATATGGCGAAAGCTTAGATTTAACAGGAGGCAAGGTACAAAAAGTAATGGCATCAGGAGCAGCTACAACCCCAGTAGCACTAACAGATGCAAGCGTAACAGTAAGTACTCCAAACATGAATCAAGCAGGAACACAAGCCGTAACAGTAACATACGCAGGAAAGACAAAATCATTTAATATAACAATAACAGACGAAATTGCAAGCATAGCAGTAAAAACAAACCCAACAAAAACAACGTATGGCTATAATGAAAGCTTAAACTTAGCAGGCGGAGAAATAGAAGTAACAAAGCAAAGTGGTGCAAAATCAACAGTAAGCATGACAGACTCAGCAGTAACCACAACAGAAGTTGGAGGTTCAGCATTAGACTTAACCAACGTAACATTTGGTACAGATAATAAAGCTAGCAAGCAAGTACAAATAAATTACGCAGGAAAAACTGCAACATTACCAATAACAATAGTAAATAAAGTTACAGGAATAACAATGCACACAACACCAAAAACTTCATACAATGTAAATGATTCTTTAGACGTAACAAACGGTGAAATCTTAGTAACAAGACAAACCGGAACACCAGAAGTAAAATCAATAACAACAAGTATGGTAAGTGGATTCACAAGTGCAACAGAAAACACAAGCTTGCCACTAACAGTAACATACACAGAAAATGGAGAAACAAAAACAACAACATACAACGTATCAGTAACAGATAGTGTAACAGCAATTCAAGTACAAAACGCGCCAACAGAAGCAAATTATGGTGAAGAATTAGATTTAACAAACACAAAAATAAAAATAACCAAAGGAAGTGGTACAACCACAATCCCAGTAACATCAAGTATGTTAAGTGGATATGATAAGAACACTTTAGGCTCACAAACCGTAACAGTAACTTACGGTGGCAAAACAGATAAATTTAGTGTAGAAGTAAAAGATTATGTATCAGACATAACTTTAACAAACCCAACAAAAACAGCATATACATATGGAGAAAGCCTAGATTTAACAGGAGGCAAGGTTCAAAAAGTAATGGCATCAGGAGCAGCCACAACCCCAGTAGCACTAACAGATGCAAGCGTAACAGTATCAACTCCAAATATGAATCAAGTAGGCACTCAAGCCGTAACAGTAACTTATGCTGGAAAGACAAAATCATTTAATATAACAATAACAGATGAAATTGCAAGCATAGCAGTAAAAACAAATCCAACAAAAACAACTTATGGTTATAATGAAAGCTTAAACTTAGCAGGCGGAGAAATAGAAGTAACAAAGCAAAGTGGAGCAAAATCAACAGTAAGCATGACAGATTCAGCAGTAACCACAACAGAAGTTGGAGGAGGCTCATTAGACTTAACCAATGTAACATTTGGCTCAGATAATAAAGCTACAAAACAAGTACAAATAAATTATGCAGGAAAAACAGCAACATTACCAGTAACAATAATAAATAAAGTTACAGGAATAACAATGCACACAACACCAAAAACTTCATACAACGTAAATGATAGCTTAGATGTAACAAATGGTGAAATCTTAGTAACAAGACAAACAGGAACACCAGAAGTAAAATCAATCACAACAAGTATGGTAAGTGGATTCACAAGCGCAACAGAAAACACAAGTATGCCTCTAACAGTAAGTTATACAGAAAATGGCGAAACAAAAACAACAACATACAACGTATCAGTAACAGATAGTGTAACAGCAATTCAAGTACAAAACGCGCCAACAGAAGCAAATTATGGTGAAGAATTAGATTTAACAAACACAAAAATAAAAATAACCAAAGGAAGTGGTACAACCACAATCCCAGTAACATCAAGCATGTTAAGTGGATATGATAAGAACACTTTAGGCTCACAAACCGTAACAGTAACTTACGGTGGCAAAACAGATACATTTAGTGTAGAAGTAAAAGATTATGTATCAGACATAACTTTAACAAACCCAACAAAAACAGCATATACATATGGAGAAAGCCTAGATTTAACAGGAGGTAAGGTACAAAAAGTTATGGCATCAGGTGCAGCAACAAATGCAGTAGCACTAACAGATGCAAGCGTAACAGTATCAACTCCAGATATGACACAAATAGGCACACAAACCGTAACAGTAACATACGCAGGAAAAACAAAAACATTTGATATTACAGTAACAGACAATGTTAATAGTATAAAAGTTAATAATGCTCCAAGCACATCAGACTATGGAAAAGACCTAGATTTAACACAAACAACCATCACCGTAGTAAAAGACAGTAATCCAGCAGGAATTACAATCCCTGTTACAAAAGAAATGATAAGTAACTTTAATAAAAACACCTTAGGAGCACAACAAGTAACAGTAACATATGCAGGCAAAACAGACACATTTGATGTAACAGTAAACGACTATGTTGTAGACTTTGTACTTACAGCCCCAAGTAAGACAAGCTACGAATATGGCGAAGAGCTAGATTTATCAGATGCAGTAATAACAAAAGTAACAGCAAGTGGAGATAATACACAAACAATTCCAGTAGAAAACAGCATGGTAACTGGATATGATTCACATAAACTAGGAGCACAAACAATAACTGTAACATATGCAGGAAAGACAAAAACTTTTGGAATAGAAGTTAAAGACTCAATAAAATCTATAGAAATAACTACAACTCCAAAAACAAGCTATAAATACGGCGAAAACTTAGACATAACAGGTGGTAAAATCAAAGTTACAAGAAGTAGCGGAACAACCACACAAAACATAACAAGCTCTATGGTAAGTGGATATAATCCAAATAAACTAGGTGCACAAACAGTAACAGTAACATACCAAGGAAAAGCAACAACTTACACAGTAAACGTAGAAGACTATGTTAAAGACATTAAAATTACAAAACCAGAAAAACTAGTTTACAATTTAAATGAAAAATTAGACCTAACCGGTGCAAAAGTATCAGTTGAAATGGCAAGCGGTGCAATAAGAGAAACTGTACCAATGTCAGAAAATATGATTACAGGATTTGATACAACAAAAGTTGGAGCAAAGAATTTAGTAGTAACATATGCAGGAAAAACAGCAAACTTTGGAATAAACGTAGTAGACCCATTAGCAAAAGTAAAAATACACGCTTTACCAATCAAAACAAACTATAAATATGGCGAAAAAATGGACTTGACAGGCGGAAGTATTGAAGCCATAAGAAATAGTGGTGCAAAAGAAATAATTCCAATGGAAGAAAGTATGATTTCAGGATTTACAACAAATAAACTAGGTCAAATACTAGTAAACGTAAATTACCAAGGAATGAAAGACAGTTTCTATATCAACGTAGAAGACTACGAAAAAGAAACAAAATTAGTACCACCAACTAAAAAAGACTATGAATATGGTGAATCATTAGATTTAACAAACGGTTCAATAAAAACAATTATGGCAAGTGGAAAAGAAAAACAAGTAAAATTAGATCCATCAATGGTAAGTGGATTTGATAATAAGAAAACAGGAACACAAACATTAACTGTAAATTATGGAGAATTTACACAAATATTTGACATAACATTAAAAGACAGCTTAGGCGGAATTGCTTTAAATAGTGCACCAAACAAAACAAAATACAATGAAGGAGACAGCCTAGACTTAACAGGAGCCACAATAAAAGCAATAAGAACAAGTGGTACAAAAGTAATGAACATTACTAAAGAAATGGTATCAGGATACAATCCAAATGTTTCTGGATATCAAGTAGTAACAGTTACTTACGAAGGAAAAACAACAGACTTTGTAGTTTATGTATATCCAAAAGTAGCCCCATCTACAGAAGATAATACAAAAACAACAGATAACAACAAAACAACAAACACTTATGTAAAACCTACAAACAAAAATACAAAAGTACCACAAATAAAAATAAAAAGAAATGGAAATAAACCTAGCGCTATAAAAGCACAAAATGATGAAGCTACAAAAGAAGCTCAAAACAATGATGAAAAAGTAGAAAGTAACACTACTACAGAAGATGTAAATGCACAAGAAAAAGCAAAAGATACTACAGAAAACAATGTAAAAGCCAATGAAGGCACAACATCAGAAACTAAAAATGCTGAAAAACCAACAGTAACATTAGGTGAAAGAGATTATAATGATAGTGCAATAACAGCAATCCAAAAAGAAAAGCTAGCAGAAATTTTATTACCATTAGCTTTAATAATGTTATTAGCATTACTAATCTCAAGAAAAAATACAAAGATATATGTTGAAGAAGATAAAGAATTTGCATTAGGTGGAAAAGTTAAATTAAGCAATAAAAACTTATACATAAATGTAAATGATTATTTAGACGGAGAAACATATAAAGGAAAAGTTAAAATTGTATTAGACGATAACATCAGTAAAAAGCTAGATGGAAAAGAATTAAGTATTAAGCATAGAGACAAAGAAACAAAGCTTAAACTAAAATACGAAGATAAACCTATTGAAATTATCTTAAAGTAAAAACCTAATACAAAAGAATAACCTAGAAATACTAAGGAAAGGAGCAGAAAATCTGAGCATGAAGATTAGCAAAAAATACAGACAAACAATAAAAAAAAGATTGCTTACAAGTGTGTCAAGTGTAGCTACAGTATTAATGCTAGTTGCAGGAACTAAGCTAGCTGGATTTTCTGCGCCTGAAATAAAGCAAATAGGAATAAATGCAAGAAATTACATAGGGACCGTTTTAACTGCTGAAAGCACAGCTTCTAACTCTACAACCAGCACTGAAACGGCAACTACAATAGGGAAAGAATATGATTTTGATTACACAGGAAGTGTACAAACATTTACAGCACCATTTACTGGATATTATCAAATTGAATGTTGGGGAGCATCAGGCGGAAGAAATATAAATACAGCTTGGGGAAGTAGATATTGGTCGAATTTCGGAAATGGAGGCTATTCATCTGGAATAATTAAACTTCATAAAGATAAAACAATATATATTTATGTTGGACAACAGGGATGCGATGGTACAAATTCTGCATATAAATTAACAAACACTTCATTTAATGGTGGAGGCGCAGGATGCGGATCATCTGATGTAGATGATGGCGGTGGAGCTGGCGGTGGCGCCACAGATATAAGACTAGTTAATGGAAACTGGAATAATTTTGAAAGCTTAAAATCAAGAATTATGGTTGCTGGAGGTGGATCCGGAAGTGCTGTAATTGATCCATCTTTTACCGCAAGAGCTGGAGGCTCAGGAGGAGGAATATCAGCTACAGGAAGTGTATGGAAATATCAAAATATACAAATCTCAAATCATAGCTATAATGCAACTCAGACAACCGGATACAAATTCGGAATAGGAGAAAATGGTGTAACAGCAGGTAGAGCCGGAGGTGCAGGAGCCGGAGGAGGATATTATGGAGGATATTCAAGTAAGGATAGTCCAGCAGGTGGAGCTGGTGGTGGCTCTGGCTATGTTTCAGGACATGAAGGGTGTGATGCTATATCAGAAGAATCCACAGAAAGCAATATAATTCATACTGGACAGAAAAATCACTTTTCGGGGTATATATTTAGCAATACTAAATTGATTGATGGAAATTCATCAATTCCAACACATGATGGTACATCAACAATGACTGGAAATTCTGGAAATGGATATGCCAAAATAACATCAATAAGGGAAGCCTCAACGGATAATACACTAGGACAATTAAAATTAAAATATGGAGATGAAGAACATACAATAAACTTAGGAGAGCAAGATGTACTCGACAAAGTCTTAAATAATAATGATAATGAATATTCATTTGAAGTTCCATCAGACGATATTCAAATTTCGATAAATTTATCAGCTAATGATAGCAGCGCAACAGTTGAAGGAGAAGGCACATTTGATTTAAAACCTGGAATAACAACAATTAAATTAAAAGTTATAGCAGAAAATGATGACGAAAGAATTATAACATTAAATGTAAAGAGACAAGTTTCATCAAATTCATATTTAAAAAATATCACAATTGGTGGAAAAGATTTAGAAGGATTTGAAGCAACAAAATTAAATTACAATATTAACTTACTTTATAGTGAAGACTTAAACACCTCAATAACTGCAGAAAAATCTCTTGATTTACAAACTGTTGAAGGTGAAGGAACATATGAAATAAATTATGATGAAAAATTGGTTACTTTAAAGGTAACAGCAGAAGATGGCGTAACAACATCAATTTATAATTTATATTTAAAACGTGTTGACACAACACTTCTTAAATCATGTACAATAAAAGATAATGATGACTTCGGAAATAAATTTGATAGTAATACATTTGATTACGATTACGAAGTAACAAGCGGAAACGTTTCATTAAATATTACTGCAACACCTTATGACCCAGATTGTTCTGTAAAAATAACAGGAGCAGGTTATTTAAAAGAAGGGAAAAATACTGTAACAATTACAGTTTCAAAGGAAGGACTTGAAACATCTATATATACTATAAATGTTACAAGAGATGAAGAAAATGAAACTCAGGAATTCAAATATCCGTATTCTGGAAATGTACAAACATTTATTGCACCAGTAACAGGATATTATCAAATTGAATGTTGGGGAGCATCAGGTGGAAGAAATATATCTTGGGAAGATAAATATTGGTCGAACTTTGGAAATGGAGGTTATTCATCTGGAATAATCAAACTCAATAAAGATGAAAAACTATATATTTATGTTGGACAACAAGGAAGTGATGGTACAAATTCTGCGTATAAATTAACAAATACATCATTTAATGGTGGAGGAGCAGGATGTGGATCATCTGATCAAGATGATGGCGGTGGCGCTGGAGGTGGTGCCACAGATATAAGATTAGTTAATGGAAATTGGAATAATTTTGAAAGCTTAAAATCAAGAATTATGGTTGCTGGAGGTGGATCTGGAAGTGTTGTAGTTGGTAGATCTTTTACTTCAAGAGCTGGAGGCTCAGGAGGAGGAATATCGGCTACAGGAAGTATATGGAAATATGAAGACATTCAAATCTCAAATCATAGCTATAATGCAACCCAGACAACTGGATACAAATTTGGAATAGGAGAAAATGGTGTAACAGCAGGTAGAGCCGGAGGTGCAGGAGCCGGAGGTGGATATTATGGCGGATATTCAAGTAAGGATAGTCCAGCAGGTGGAGCTGGAGGTGGTTCTGGCTATGTTTCAGGATATGAAGGTTGTGATTCTATTTCAGAAGAATCTACAGAAAGTAATATAATTCATACAGGACAGAGTGTACATTATTCTGGATTAAAATTTAAGAATGCTTCGATGATTTCCGGCAATCAATCAGTCCCAACATATGATGGTACAAATGTTATGACCGGAAACACTGGAAATGGGTACGCAAAAATTACACTTATGAAAGAGCCATCAAACGATGCCCTTCTAAAACAACTTCAAGTCAGCTATGGTACAGAAGAGCACACCATAAACATTGGCGACCAAGATATTTTAGATAAAGCATTTAGTTATGATGATACAGAATACACAATAAATGTTGCATCAGACGTAACCAAATTAACACTATACGGAATTCAAGACCATATTGCAGCAACAGTTGATGGAAACGGAACTTATGATATAAAATCAGGAACAAATACAATCACTCTAAAAGTTACAGCAGAGAATGAAGACGTAAAAACTTACACAATAAATGTAGTAAGAGATGCTTCTTCAAACTCAAAACCAGATAACATAAAAATAAATGGAATCATTGATGCATTTATAAAAGAAGGTTCAGACTACGGTAAGCTAAAAAATACTGCAACTGGAGAGGAAACAGAGTTTAGCCCAGATATTCATGAATATTCAATGACATTGCCAGCAAGACAAAAAAAGATTTCATTTGATGTAACAAAAGGCCATGATTATGAAACAGTAGTTGGTGATGGAGAATATACATTACAAGACAATGATAATACATTTACAATAAAAATAACATCAGAAGATGGCACAAGTACAAGTGAATACAAATATAACATTTTTCATGATATGACAGGAAATTGTTTGCTTTCAGAATTACATGTTACAAATATCGAAAAAGACATTGATTTTGAGCAGGAAACATTGGAATATTATATAACAGTTCCAAATGATACAGACCATTTAGATATAACAGCAGTTCCAGAATCTAATAAAGCCACAGTAAAAATTATTGGAGCAGATTCATTAACAATTGGCTTAAACGAAGTTTATGTAATTGTTAATGCAGAAGATGGTGAGCAATTAGTATATGTTATCCACACATATAGAATGAAAAGTGGAAACACATTTATCAAATCTCTAAAAATTACAGGATTAGATGGAGATAAGAAAGACCAAGAATTAACGTACACACCAGAATTTAATAAAATTTATGAAGATTATATTGTGGAAACCGTTCCAAACAATGTAACCAAAATTAATATTTCTGCAGAAACAGAAGAAACAACAACAAAGATTTCAGGTAATGGGGTTCAAAATTTAAAATCTGGAATTAATGTATTTAAATTAACAACAACTGCAGAAGATGGAACAAATGGAACATACACAATAAAAATTGAAAGAGAAAAATCTGCAAATAATTATTTATCAACATTAAGCGCAGATGAAGGAGACTTTATAAAAGAAAGTTCAGAAACGACTGACACAACATCAGATTCTAGTACGACCACAACAGAAAAACAAGAATTTGACAAAGAAACATTAAATTACAATATGGAAGTTTCTTCTGATGTAAGTAGTTTAAATTTACATTATGCAACAGAAGACTCAACCGCAACAGTAAGAATTGAAGGAAATAGTAATTTCAAAGCAGGCGGAAATATTGTAAAAATAATTGTAACAGCTGAAAACGGAGATGAAAGAACATATGTTATATCAGTTGAAAAAGCTAAATCAACAAATAATAATTTAAAAGCTTTATGGACTGATAAAGGCACATTAAATCCAACATTTGATAAAGACACCACAGAATATAATGTAGAAGTTGAAAATGATGTAGAAAACATTACGGTTTCAGCAACAAAGGATGATTTACGATCTACCATAACAGGAACTGGAACATATGCTCTTGAAGTAGGAAAAAATACTATTGAAGTTAAAGTTACATCAGAAAGTGGAGATGAAAAAACTTACACTATTAATGTAAATAGAAAGAAAAATAGCAATGCTTACTTATCAAGTTTAACTTTAAAAAAAGGGCAAAATACAATCACAATAAGCCCAGAGTTTAATAAAGAAACAGCTGAATACACAGCAAATGTTCCATATACTTATTACAACATAAATGTTAACGCAGAGCCAGAAGCGAGTACTACAACAGTTTCAGGTGATGGCAAACATGATTTAGAGCAAGGTGAAAATACAATAGTTGTAACAGCAACTGCAGAAGATGGAACAACAAAAGATTACACAATTAAAGTTACAAGAGTTGCTCCAGGAGTAGACGTTGATAAGCTTTCAGACGAAGCAAGATTATCAAACTTAGCTCTAAAAACAGGTTCATTTACAACAAGCTTTGACAAAGACACATACACATATTACACAACAACAGAAGATAGTAGCCTTGATTTAATAGTTACACCAATGGAGAAAAACGCAACTTATGAAATCAAAGGAAATGAAAACTTTGTTAAAGGCACAAACGAAGTAACAATAGAAGTAACATCACCAAGTGGAAAAGTTACAAAAACATATACAATAGTAGTAACAAAAACAGCTTCAAGCAACAATAATTTGGAATACATTAAAGTTATAGGCTACGAATTAAGCCCAGAGTTTAATCGTTCAACAACATATTATGAAGTAAGCGTACCAGAAGAAATAAAAACAGTAGTAGTTACTGCAAAGCCAGAAGATGAAACATCCACAGTTACAGGCACTGGAAAGGTAAGCTTAAAACCAGGCAAAAATACAGTAACAATTACAGTAACATCAGAATCTGGAAGAGTTAAAACATACACAGTTGTTATAAACAAACCAGCATCAAGCAATAACAATTTAATCAATTTGGACGTATCAAAAGGAACTCTAACACCAACATTTGATAAAGATACAACAAGTTACAAAGTTACTCTTCCTTATGAAGAAAATACAATTGATGTAATTGCAAATATAGAAGATGACACTGCCACGGTTACAGGTAATGGTAACTACAAATTAAACGTAGGATTAAATACAATAAAAGTAAATGTAACTGCGCAAAACGGAAGCATAAAAACTTATGAAATTGATGTAACAAGAAAAACAGCAGTAAGTGCATTATTAAAGAATTTGGAAGTTAAAAATTATGATATATCACCAAAATTTGATTCAAATACATTAGAATATGCAGTAACTGTTGATAATGAAGTAACATCACTAAGTTTAACAACAGAAACTCTAGACCCAGGAGCAACCGTAGAAATAACAGGAAACGAAAACTTTAAAGTAGGGTTAAACCAAGTAAATATTAAAGTAACATCAAGTGATGGAAGTAAAACAGAAACTTATACAATAGATGTTACAAGACAAGTATATGCAAATAACTTCTTAAGTTACATTATGCTATCATCAGGAACATTAACACCAAAATTTGATAAAACAAACTTAACATATACAGCAGAAGTTGAGGCAGAAACAGAAAGCATAACAATTGAAGCAGAGCCAGAAGATTCAAGTGCTACATTAACTGGAACAGGAACATTCTCATTAAACAAAGGAGAAAACTGGTTTAAATTAGTAGTAACATCAAAAACAGGAATTTCAAGAACATATAGAGTAAAAGTTACAAGAAAACAAAGTTCAAACAATTACTTAAAGGATTTAAAAGTTAGTGTAAGTTCGCAATTACAAGAAATTACACCAACATTTAATAAAAATACATCAGCATATGAAGTAACAGTTCCAGCAGGAACAACGTTAGCATATATTGATGCAACTCCAGAAGATGAAACAGCATCAATTGGTGGTGCAGGATATGTTCAAATTTCATCAACAAAAACAGTTCAAAACATAGTAGTTTACGCAGAAAATGGAGATACAAGAACATACACTCTAACAATAAATAGAGAGCCATCAACAGTTTGTGATTTAGCAGATTTAATTCCATCATCAGGAGTATTAGACCCAAGCTTTAGTTATGACACAACAGAATATTCATTAGAATTAGGAAATGCAGATGATTATCTATCATTTACGGTTTCAAAGATTGATGAAAATTCTACTGTTTCTGGAATAAAAAAACAATCAGTTCCAGATGGAGAAAGCACAAGAATAATAGTTGTTACAGCAGAAGATGGAAAAACACAAAAAACTTATACTGTAAAAGTAAATAGAGTAAGAACAGATGATGCAAGATTAAAGGAATTGAAATTAAAGGATTATGAGATTTCACCAGAGTTTAACAAAGATACATACTCATACACAATTACAGTTCCAAACGACAAAAAAACATTTACAAAAGATGATATAGAAATAGCCACACCAATTCAAACAGGAGCAGTAGTTTCTTATGACAATGATTTATCATTATCAACAAAAGAAACAAATACATTTAATGTAAAAGTATTAGCAGCAGATGGAATTACAAAGAAAACATATACAATAAACATTGTAAGAACAAAGGGTTCAAGCATAAAAACTAATTCTTTAACACCAAGCACAGGCACGCTGGATCCAACATTTAGTGCTGATACAGACACATATTCTCTAACACTTGGAAATGACGACAATTACTTGTCATTTGATGTAACAACAGAAGATGACCAAGCAGTTGTAACAGGAAACGATGAGCAAGAAGTACCAGATGGAGAAAGTACAAGAACAATTACAATTACATCAGAAGATGGTACAAACACAAAAACATATACAATAAATGTTAATAGAATTAGAACAGATGATGCCAGATTAAAAGAGCTTACATTAAATAGCAATTACACATTAGACAAAACATTTGACAAAGATACCTATGAATACACAGTAACAGTCCCATCAGACACATTAACATTTGCAAAATCAGATGTATTAACCGCAGTTCCATTATGGGATACAGCAAGTGTAACATTAGATGACGATTTAAGCAATTTGGAACAAAGAACAACAAAACCATATAAAATCACAATTACAAGTGCAAATGGAACACAAAAAGTTTATACATTAAATGTTCATTGTGCAATAATTCCAGACACAAACGCATACTTAAAATCTCTAGCAACAAGTGAAGGAACATTAGATCCAACATTTGATAAAGATGTTACAAATTATACAGTAACAGTTGAAGGCAACACAGATAAATTAACAATAAGTGCAGAGCCAGAAAGCGAGTATGCAACAGTAGAAGGAACAGGAGAAGTAGAGCTAACAATAGGAAACAACACAAAACAAATAATTGTAACAGCAGAAGATGGAACAACAAAATTATATCAAGTAACAATCAAGAGAAAGTCAAATGATGCAAGATTAAAGAGTTTAAAAATTAGAAATTACGAATTCGACCAAGAATTTGACCAAGATAAATATGAATATACGTTAACAGTTCCAAACGATAAGTTCCAAACCACAGCAGAAGAATTTGAAGCAAAACCATTGTATAGCACAACAGAAATAACAAACGACGGAACAATAGAATTATCAACATTGGAGGTTAACACATATCATATTTACACAAAATCAGAAGATGGAACAGACACAAAAACATACACAATAAAAATCACAAGACAAAAATCATCTGATTCAAAATTGTCAAAATTAGCAGTTGAAGGATGTGAGCTAACAGAAACCTTTGACCCAGACAAAACAACATATACAGCATATGTTCCAAAAGGCACAGAAAGCTTTGATACATCAAAAATAAGCTATACAACAAGAGATGAATACGCAGTTGCAACACCATCAACAACAGGAACACTAGACTTAGCAGGAGGAAAACATAAATATACAATAAGTGTTACAAGCCAAGATGGAACAACAACAACACTTTACACATTAAATGTTGATTATGAACCATCACATAATGCATACTTAAAATCATTAACAGTAAATGATGGAAAAGTAGCATTATCACCAGAGTTTAGTAGAGACGTAACAGAATATAGCGTATCTCTTAGAAACAAGCAAAGCCAAATTACAATAAACGCAGAGGCAGAAGACCCATATGCAACAATCGTAGATGGAACAGGAACATTCGATATTACTCAAGCAAGCACTCAAATACTTGTAAAAGTAAAAGCAGAAGATGGCAAGTACAGAATTTACATTTTAAATGTAACAAAAGACATGACACCAGTTACAACAATCAGCGGAACAATAACAACAGAAAATGTAAATAAAAAATATGAAGCAACAATAAAGCTTTACAAATCAGGAACAGAAACAACCGGAACAACGGGAACATCTCAAGAAACTGGAACAAGTACAACAGAAAACAAAACAACAGACACAACACAAACAACGCAAGAATCCGGAGAAACACAACCATTAAAAGAAGTAGAAACCGGAGAAGATGGAAAATACGAATTTGATGTTGAAGCTGGAACATATGATGTTGTAATAGAAAAAGCAGGCTACTTAAAATACACATTAAAGAACATAGAAATATCAGAAGGCGACGAAATCGATTTAGGAGAAAATCAACTAATAGCCGGAGATATAAACCAAGATGGTGAGATAGAAATATCAGACTTAGTAGGCTTAAACGATAATGTTGGAACAACAATCACAGACGACAACAAATCTCAAAAAGCAAAATATGACTTTAATGAAGACGGAACCGTAGACGATTCAGACAGAAAAATACTAAAAGCTAATTATGGGGAATTAGCAACAGTAATAGACGTTTCAACTATAAACAAAACAGAAGAATAAAATGTAAAAAAGCTTAAGAAAAAAAGCAAATAAAATCTAATAAAACAAACCTATTGAGGTTTTATTAGATAAGCAATTAATGAAAAAATCATAATTAAAAAACTAAAGAAAGGAGTAGAAAATCCAGTAATGAAACTTAGCAAAAAATACAGACAAACAATAAAGAAAAGATTACTTGTAAGTATGTCTAGTATAGCTACAGCATTTATGCTAGTTGCAGGAACTAAGCTAGCTGGATTTTCTGCGCCTGAAATAAAGCAAATAGGAATAAATGCAAGAAATTACATAGGTAGTGTATTAACTGCCGAAAGCACAGAAGCAGATGCAACAATAGACAATGTAACAATAAATGGTACAAGCTTTGCAATAGAAAGTGGAAAATATGATTATGATGCAACATTATCATATAATTCAGAAGATATGGTAACTATTTCTGCAGACAAGAAAAACGACAATCAAAAAATAGACGGCTTAGGCTCTTTTTTGCTAGATAAAAATAATAAATATAAAGCACAAATAAAAGTAACATCAGCAGATGGAAGTGCAACAAACACATATAATTTTAATTTAACAAAAGAGAGCTCAAATAAATTAAAATCATTAAGCATAGCTGGAGTTACAATCTCTCCAGAATTTAGTGCAGATACAACTGAATATTCAGCTCAAATTTTATCAAACATAACAAGTCTTGATGTTTCAGCAACACCTTATGATAGAAATGCAAAAGTAACAATATCAGGAA
>Ga0256406_1002462_pt1 | contig 26053 bp, 15 predicted proteins | sample RumenRJG_03DNA_FD_185986 | JGI IMG/M metagenome (GOLD analysis project Ga0256406, IMG submission 185986) | Bovine rumen microbial communities from Lethbridge, Alberta, Canada - RJG_03 | ecosystem: Host-associated > Mammals > Digestive system > Stomach > Rumen | place: Canada: Alberta | collected...
ATGTTCCCGTTGTTGAAGTTCCTGTACCTACTTCCACAACAGCATCCTCTCTTTGCAAAGATTCCACATAATATGTAGTTGTTTCATATAATATAGGTGTAGTATAGTCTCCTGTTGCAAGAGGAGTACTACTTGTTAAGTCTGAATACCAAACCAATCTATTACTTCCTCCATTTGCAGTCAAAGTTGTTGAACTTGCATAAGGAATATTCACATTTTGTGTTACAGGAGGCAATGGTGTTTGCAAAGAAGTAAGTGTCATGCTTACTGTATCGTTGTAGTTTATTGTATCTATAGCAAGATTAGAATAAATTACAACAGTAAAATCACGTGTTTGAGTAGTAGCACTTACATCAAAAGTACCATTTAAAGTATATGTTGCTGTATCTGTAGAAAGAGAAGGTGTATAATTGTCTGCGAAAGTAGAAATCATTGTTCCTCCTTCATATAATTCTGCTACCAAAGGAATAGGTGTTGTGGTTGCGTATGCTCCCATATTAACCATTTTTACAGTAAATGAGACATCTGTTAATCCACAAGACTCTGCTTCTAAACCATTGGCAAGTTCAATATGTGTTAAAGCTATTTCATTAACAGGAGGATCATTGATAATAACATTAAACACTGTTTTATCTCCGTAACAATCATTAGCAACATGAACAGTTAAGTTGTCATCGTATGTTCCTATTGTCATTGGATTAGCATCTGAAGCACAATTCCAAGCAGAAGCATTTGTTCCATTTACATTTGTTCTTCTTATTCCAGCAATGTGAGTTGTAGGAGTTGTACCAGATATTTGTTGTGTTGTTGTAGGAGTTACAACATATCCACTCCAAGCAGAAGAAGGAACACTTGTGTTATTATGGAAGTTTGCATAGTTTATCGTAACAGCATCCAAGATACTATCTGTATTGTCCTTTATCAAAAATCCTGCTGAATTAGTGTCTATAACTCCTGTACCACTTGACATATACAAGACTTCGTTTGTAGAAGTACCAGCCTTATTTACTAACCACACAGATGTGTTTGGTTGAAGAATAAAGTTGTTAGGGAAAGTATATGTCTTGGTCATTGAAGCACTCAAAGTCTTAGGTGAAGTAGGAGTTCCCGGTTTTGTATCTCTAACATATGCAAACTTATACCCTGTCATATTTATAGCACCTGTTCCAAGATTAGATATTTCATATACATTGTTGGCTACAAGATCCCAACTTGGCATAGGGTCAGTAAGTCCTTCTGTTGCAGAAATAAATTGTATCTCTGTTATTTTCAGTACAGGTATTTCTGATTTACGAGAGAAGTAAAAAGCAGTATCATGTAGCAAAGCATCTGTTACATAGGTATGAGATTTAAGGAAAGGTTCTTCGTCTGTAAGATGATAATACCAATAAATACTGTCTTGTGAAGTAACATTAAGCGTTGCTGTTGCTCCATAGTCTATATTAATTGACATTGGAGATAAAGCAGGAAGTTGAGCAAATGAATTCACGTATGCCCAAGCAGTGTCATTGTCGTTTATTGTATCAGCAGTAACATCTGACCAAGTTTTAAGAGTGAAATATATATCAGCAGTGGTCGTTGAGAAGTTAAAAGGAGTAGATATTTCTACAGTGTAAATACTATCAGGTATGATTTGATTTGGATAAGTATAAGAAACAACGTTGTTATTATCTACCTTATATTTAAACTTTCCATTACCTGCCAAAATAGTGTCATTACTTAAATTTATAAACGTTACAAATACAGTCTCGTTTTCAAAGAAGCAAGAACTGTAAGTCTGATTTCCATCAAAAGTACCTGAAGTCAATCCTGTTGATAGAACATGTATGTTACTTCTTGGAGCTTCGTATTCTCTTGCACCAATACAAGGGTTTGCATTTGTTGGACGATTGTGTCCGTAGAAGTCTTTTGTAATATTGTTTATTGAAACACCACGACCACAAGGATAAACTACAGTTGTATATAGATTATCCCAACTTGCAAATACTGGGTCTCGCGTATATGAAGAAGATGTTTCTCCGGTGTATAACTGCCAAGATTCTTCTGTTGTATTAGTTGCACCATTATAAGATAACAAAGGCATTCCAAGAACAGAAGTAGTCTTGTAATACATATTATTTGAGAAAGTAAAACTTGCAGAAGAGTTTTCTGAGTCAGTAGGTTTTACTACAAGAGCAAAACCATGCCCATCACTAACCATCATATTGTTTTTAAAGATGTTGTTAGATGTTTCTTGACCTTCGGCTCCAAGATTTATGCCAACAACTCTTCTGTCGTATGAATAAACAGATTTACCATAAACATTATTGAATGCTATAGTATCATTAGAGCCTGAAACCAAATTAACACCATAACTTAGATAAGCAGCAACTGACTGCTCAGAGAAATTATAGATACTTAACTGGTTATTGACTACACGTGAATTACTTACGAAAGACAACGACAAAGCACTCAATCCTTTTAACATAGCTCTATTAGCTTCAAAGTTGAGTCTTTGTGTGTTCATAGCAGTAACAACATATCTTGTTTCTGAAAGACCTGTATAATTTGATTCTTCAAAACCATTAACAAAGGTATTGCCTTGTATTGTTGTATTAGAGTTATATTCTACATAGATAACTGTTCTTGTTCCTACATTGAAAGTTGAGTTCAAAATCTTCACTCCTGTGTTTGGATTTATAGGAGAAAGACCCTTGATGTAGATAGCTCTTGGATGGGAAGCAGCAGTTTTGAAATTAAATACACAACTGTCTATTCTTACATTGTTTGCTGCTCCAACATTGATATAAGATGCTGCCTGCGCATCCGTAGTTGATGCAATTGGAGAAACAATAGTATCCACAAAACGCAAACCTACAAGATCTATATCATCTGAAAGATTTGAGAGTTTTATCAATGAAGATGCTGTTGTTGGTTTAATATCAAAGTATTTCAGTTTAAAGTGTTTTACTCCATCTAAAGTAAATGTTGGTTGGAGTGTTGAAGTTGGTTCATTGTTGTTATCATAAGCTACTGTAGCAAATTTTGCTCTATTATTTGTATCAGCACTTTCAAATGTTACTGTATTCAAAGCACTAACACCAGGAACACAATCAGGGAAAACTATTGAGTTGTCATATAGAGTACCTCCTTTTACTTTAAATGTTACAGGTCCATTGACTCCACTATTTATCATCATAAAGAAAGCGTCTTCAAAAGTTTGGTATGTTCTATTTGCTGGCACTCCCGCAACTGTTCCGCCTATAGCATAAACACCATTCATCTGACCTTCTGAAACAATAATATTGAAATGTGCTGTATCATTTCTCAGATTCCAATCTATTATATTTTCATTGTAATCTAAAGCACTCCAAACAGTAAGTTTATGCTGGCCAGCAGCAGGTGAGAATGCATTAGTTAGAGTAAAGTTGGTTGTAGCATTTGGCTCAAGATGACCCGTCCAAGTTGCTGATTGAATATTTGAAGTGTTATTATCAAGCATATAATACACTTTTATTGTATCCAAAGCACTTGTTCCATCATTTTTTAGTTTTATTGTCAAAGGATAGTTTTGTCCTGCAATACAATAGCCTGTAGTTGCTACCACACTATCACAAGTTGCAGCATTGGCAGGGCTAATAATAGAATCTCTGCTTATTCCAGCATCATGTTCAAAGAAACATATATCAACAAAATCAAACTTAAAATTAGGCCTTTTTGTCATTTGGCTATCATTAGGAGGCCATTGTGTTATACAAGCTTCCTGATAGCCACTTGTTCCTAATTCCACTCTCTTGGTTGCTGCTCCTGTCGCCGTAGAAATACATTCCACCTTAGTTACAGATGAAGAAACAACATTTGGAGAGTCAAAACAAGAAGTAATTATAAGGTCTGAAATACCATCCCACGTAATGTATTGATCTTCTGTAAATGGGAAATAGAACCAGCCTTCTCCCGGTAGAGCAAGGTTAGGATTGTTATACACCTCATTTACCCCTTCGTATGGGTCCTGAGAACTTACTGTATCCATAGGAGCAATGGTTCCAACGCTAAGTCTAAAATTAGGCAACAAAGCTCCTGTTGCTCCTGCCTGGGTTACTTTGATAGACAGACCCCTAAGAACACCGGGACCAAATCCAGCATTCAACAACTCACTTGCCTTGTACCTTGTCTGATACTTAGCTCTTGTAACAGTAGAACCTGTTTTGAAAATCATCTCATCATTAGATGTTCCAGTCTGTGTAATAGTAGTATCTCCTACATAAGGTATTACTGACTTTGTTTTAAAATAAGTCCCGTAAGGGAATGGATATGTCAGTCTGTTATTTTTATGGTCGTTTATCACAGCACGCCAACAGATAACAGAATCAACACCAGCGTATGGAATATGAGCAATGTATTGAGTGTTGATAACATTGACCAATGGAACTCTATATAGTTGTGTTGGAGAACCTTGCAGATAATACTCTACATACAAGGAGTCTGCAACATTTGACAAACTACCATTTCTATCTTGCAGGTTAAATGATATTTCAATATCAGAACAGTTAGGGAAGTTATAGTTTTTAGGAACAGAGATAACGCTTGTTATCTGAGGAACTCTAATATCCTCATTTGAAATATTGGATTCAAATAATCGTATATCGTCCAAGAACCATCCTGTTGCGGTATTGGCAGAAGTGGTCTGAGGAATAACAAAACGAACCTGAAACGTGTTATCATTGGCTGTCAAGATGTTACTCAAATAGAAGACAGCATGTTTCCAAGTAAACTTATTGTAATAGTAATTACTCGTATCCGTCAGGTATTGTATCATTGTAGCCTTTGGAATACTTACATTACCAAAAAAGCTCCAATAATAATATGTATAGAACAGACCATCAAATGACGCTTCATTACCTCCATAGGTACGGTCAAAGTCTTGCGGAGAAATTCTTGTACCACCATCGTTCAGAACCTGCCATTCTGAATTGGAACTCGTCTTCACCTCTATGTAAGCTCCAACAGTAGAATTCTTTATTATAGGCAAATGGGACATTTCTATTCTCACATTGTGTCCTGGAGTAATGTTATAGACAGGAGAAGTGAATGTTACAGCTCCTGAACTACTTGGTTTCATCCAAAGACTCTTTTCTCCGGTAGAATGAATATCCTGGTCAATTACAACATTTTGAGTATTAGATGCCGTCCAACCAGCAGGCATACCATTTTCAAAAGTTACATGGTCTTTCAATATAGGCTGAGCATTCAAAACAAACACACCTACAAAAAGACATACAATACTAAAAAGTACCTTTTTCATTTTATTTATGTTTTATTATTATCAATGATAAATACACTATAATTCAACCTGCAAAGTTACATTTTTTTTCTAAAAAATCCTCATCTTTAACTCATTTTATATTAATACTAAAAATAAAAAACTAATAATCAGATTATTAAGTCTATATTTTCAACACAAAATCAATAGCATTATTCGTGTTTTTTTGTCTTTTTTTTGAGTATAAAAACCTATCATAAAAAAAAACAAACATCACAACAAACAGAAATCACTCTACTATAACTCATCCATTCAACTCAACTACTTGTTAATTCAATACTTTCACTTATCAGACAACAAGATACAAAATTTGTTGCAAGTTCCAGTAAAAAAAATAAAAAGAGGCTGAAAAGAAACAACCACCACTTTTTTATTTGAATACCGTTTTAATATTATTCTTTCACAAATTTTTGTTTCCATATCCACAAAGACATATTTTTTTTCTAATTGCAAAAGACTATTTAAAAAGAAATTAAATCTTGGTTTTACATCTAACAAAAAAAGAGTTGGTTTTAATTTTTTAAAACCAACTCTTTACACCCTAAACATCAAGATCTAAATTTTTAAATCCAACTCTTTTTTCTTAATTGTTAAAAGTATTATATACTCTACTGAATAATATACTCGTCTATATTTTTTGTCTGAGAAGAGAAATTCACTCCTATCTTGTATAGTTTTCTTTCATCCTGTTGGAATGCAAGAGGATAGTCTTTGCTGTCTATCTGCTCTAAGGCTTCTTTTGCAGATTTGTCAAACTTAAACTCAAAAACATAGATATAGTCTTTGGTCTTTATTACCATATCTATTCTGCCATTGACTATCTTATATTCTGCTTCACTGTAGTAGCCTAATAACCTGCAGATAATAAAGACAACAGTCTGATAATGATTCTCGGTATCTTTGATAAGGTCGTATGGCGTCTTTGCAAAGAATACTTTCAGTTTGGTTAAGAAGTCTTCTATCCTTCCTGCTCGCAAATCTCTTGCAAAAGCAATGAGAAATGAGGTAGACATATTTTCCTCTGTGTTAATATACTTAGGAAGAAGGAAATCAAGAAAACTCTGCTCTACTTCTCTATTTGGATAGCCAAGAAGATATGAAGAAAAATCTCTATCATAATCCTTTATAGTCAGATAACCTGACTGATAGAACAATGCTATAGGTGCATTCAGCATACTCTCTTTGCTGGTCAAATCCACTGCATCTATATTCCCTTCCGAGAAATCTTTTAAGTCATAGTCGTTTTCTTTCAACAACTTAATAAGAAAAGTCGGAGTCCCTGTCTGAAACCAATAGTTTCTAAACTTTCTTTCTGTTAGTGAGTTTAGCAAGGAGAATGGATTGTAAATATCTATCTCTATGTTTTCTGAGAAATGATAACCATCATACATTGCTTTTAGTTGAGAAAGTATATCCTCTTTTGTGGTGCTTTCTTTCTCAGCAAAAGCATGCAAATGTTCTTTGAAGTTGGTCTTTATCTCTTCTTCTGTTATTCCGCAAATATCGGTGTAGTTCTCATCAAGTGAAATATCCATCAAGTTGTTCAAATCACTGAAAAGACTTATCTTTGAAAACTTAGTAACTCCTGTAAGCATACCAAAGCGGATATACTCATCACAACCCTTTAAAACAGAATAAACTCCTTTAAGTATGCCTTTAAATTTATCATGCAGTTCTTCGTTGTCTATTGTTTGTAATAGCGGTTTATCGTATTCATCTACAAGTACTACAACCTGCTTGCCTGTCTGCTTGACAGCTGTCTTTATTATATTAGAAAGTCTATCTTCAGGATTAACAAATTTTGTCTGTATATTATATTGTTTTTCCCATTCTGACAAATGATAATTCAAACTATTCAATAATCGCTCTTCACTGTCATATATGCCAGAATTCATATCAAGATATAACACAGGATATTCTGTCCATTGTTTTTCTACTTTTTCAATATACAAACCCTTAAACAATTCTTTCTTACCAAGAAAGTAGGCTTTTAAAGTGGAAAGGAAAAGACTCTTTCCAAATCTTCTTGGACGGGAAAGAAAGTAATACTTATTGGTCGTAACAAGTCTTTCCAAATGTTTTGTCTTATCTACATAAAGATAGTTGGCCTTGCGTACAGCCTCAAAACTCTGCATGCCTATAGGTAAATTCTGCATAATATCCGTCTTTGTGTTAAAAGTTACTCACCTGCAAAATTACAAAAAATCTTTATATCCGATAAATAATCAATAAAAAAAGAATGTCGTGTTGGCATTGCAAAAAAAAGGAACATATCCTTTTGGGGATATGTTCCTTGATGTTTTTTTTCAGAAATCTTATTCCCTGATAAGTTTCTCTTTGTAATGCTATTCTTTTTATTTAAATGATTTTTCAAAATAACAAACCAACCATTGTCCGTCCTTTCTTCCTCCTACACGTTTCAATAAGCCTTGTTCTTGTAGTGCTTTGAGGTATTTTGCTACCATTCTGCTTGAAATACCAATATTTTGTGCTAAAATATCTCTGGTAACATTTGGATTCTCTTTTATCATTCTTAGTATTTTATCAGAGGTTTTTTGTGAACCTTTTTGTGAACCTTTTTGTGAACTTTTTTGTGAACCTTTTTGTGAACTATTCGGATTGTTCCTTTGAAATGTTACTCTTACACCACCTTCTATTGCTTCCACCCTTGGAATTGGTAAGCCCGCATTTTCAAAACCATTACATATTTTCTTGTATCCTCGTCCCCAGCTTTCTATAAAACCGGCCTTAAAAAAAGCATACGCAATATTTTTGTTTCTGGGGTGTGAGGAATGTTTCTTTAACAATGTTTCTGGTGTAAATCCTTCTGGCAAAGTTCCATCATTCCATACCTCTATGTAGTCATCCCACACACGCATTTGTATAGGAGCACCCATATAATCTTTGTGGGCTATTGCATTATAGAGAATCTCTCGCAATGCATCTTCTGGAATTTCAAGTGTCTCAATGCGCTGCATAGACTCATAATGAATTAATGATGTCAAGTATTTAGTTTTAAGAACCTCCACTACCTTATCTGTCATCTGAATAATGTTGCCTTCAATCACATCTTGTGTAACTAAATCTGCTTCATCATGTCTAAAACGACCAATTTTAAATTCCACACAAGTAAAATAGCGATGTGGGTTCTTTGCAAAAAGCAACAAAGCCGCATTTTTCAATTTTCCTAACTCATCAAACAAGTTTAGATTCTCCAGCACGTTTTGTGTGGAAGCACTGTACTCATCCTCATTGATACGTCCGGCTTTTATTCCCTTACGCAAAAAATAGTCAATGGCAATTCTATCAATATCATTTATCGTAGCATGTTCATTTGATATTTCATCCCACGAACGCCCCATTTTCTTTAGTATAAATTGCTGCAAAGCAAGCCCCCTAAGTTCTTGCATTGTACTACCTGAACGATAATAGTATTTGCCTTTATAGTTGATAGGTATATTACTTGGCTCTATTACTACTTCAATATACTCCGTCCCGTCATTTTCATGCAGATTTACATCCGCAACAATACCCATCGTCGTAACAATCTTGTTTGGAAGATCTTCCATCAACTTTTTGGCATCCTTTAAGTCACAAACGTTACCTGCATCGTCAATACCAATAAAAATGACACCACCCTGTGCATTGGCAAAGCCACATATCCATTTCAGATAGTCATCTTTCCATATCTTCTTATACTCTATATTCTGAGACTCCATGTTTCAATAACGCTGAAAATAGAGAATTGTTGTGTTTTATACACCATATTGCTGTTTTTCAGGTACTGTAAAAAAAGAATGTCGTGTTGGCATTGCAAAGAAAGGAACATATCCTTTTGGGGATATGTTCCTTGAGAATGTTATTTAAAATAAGATTATTTTCTTATTAATTTCTCTGTACGAACAGAGTTAGCAGTTTGGATTCTGATGTAATATACTCCACTTGCAAGTTTTGATGTCTCGACTTCCATCGTTTCTTGTCCAAGAGCAAGTTTTGTTGTTGAGATTACTCTACCTGCTTGGTCGGTAACGATTACTGTTGCTTCTTCATTTAAGCCCTTAACACTCAATGTTGCATTCTCTGATGTTGGGTTAGGATAAAGAGCTATTGAGTATTCATTCTCAACCTCTGCTATACCACTATTATGTACAAGAGTTAATACATATTCTTGAGGACAACCATTCTCATCTTCACCTGTTACTGTGTAAGTACCAAATTCAGTGTATTGTTCTCCTCGCCAAGTGTATGGAAGTTCATCATTGTTAAGTGTTACTGTCTCTTCTATTGGAGCATTTGCTGGACGAACTGTTAGGTTAAGTGTAGCAACAGAATCACATCCAGCAGCAGGTGTTAATGTAGCTGTGTAAGTTCCTGTTGCGCTATAAGTCTGTCCATTGAACTCATATGTCTCGCCGTAGCAAACTGTAACATCTGTTGTTGATGATGTAGGCTGATTAACTGTAAGAACAAGGGTAGCTGTACTATCACAACCAGCAGCATTTACAAGAGTAGCTGTGTATGTTCCAGCTGTTGTGTAAGTCTGTCCGTTGAACTCGTATGTCTCGCCTGCACATATTGTAGCCTCTGTTGTAGAAGCAGTTGGAGTACATGGTTCTTCACCTTGCTCAAGAGTTGTGAAGGTAAGTTCTGAACCATAGACTGTTCCAAGGGCTGTTGTAGCAAATGCCTTATATGTATAAGTAGTATTTGCTGTCAAGCCTGTAAGAGTTGCAGTCATTGTTGTGCCTGTTGCTGAAACAACGGTGTAATCGGTTGCAGTCGCAAGCTTCCACTCAAATCCACGTGCAGTTATTGTCTGGTTACCTAATGATGTTATCTCTCCATTAAGAACAGCTGATGTTTGAGAAACACTTGTTGCTGCGTTGGTTACTACTGTAGGTTGAACAGGCTCTGGTGTTTCACCGTCTCCGTCAATTGTTATGTTATCTATTCCTACACCATATCCAGAATGAATAGCACCAAGGAACATTAACTGATATTCAGCAGAAGGTTCAGGCAATGTGATTGTCTCATTCTGCCAAGTATTTATGTTAGAACTCCAAGAAGTAAGGTATGTCCATTCTCCTGCTGCGCTTGTTCTGTAATACAATCCAAGTGTATCTTGGTCTGAACCCCAAGCTTTCTGGATGTGAGAGAATGTTAAAGTAGGATTTCCTATTGAAGAAAGATCAAAAGTAGGAGATAGTAGTTGTGCATGATGATAAGCATTATTATTGTTTAAGTACAGATACGCACAATAAGAACCGTCTGCTGGAGCAGTTGAACTACTATAATAGTATTCGCTTGTAGTCCAGTTAGATGCTTCTGCATCCACAGGATTAGAAAGCCAGCAGCCAAGGCTGTTACCTTCAAAGCTTTCTGTGTATGGAAAGTCTGTTATAGTAACACATGCAGTAGTGAATGAAGTAGTGCCTGCAGAAGACATACCATCTTCATCACCGCAGTTTGCTCTAAGTTCTACTGTGTAAGTAGTGCTTGGACTTAAGTTTTCAAGAGTATAAGGATTCTCTGTTATTGTCTCAGTTGTCCAATCCTCATCTGATAGTGTCTTGTACTTTAACTCATACTCTTCTGCATCGCCTGTGTAAGATATTGTAACAGAGGTCTCTGTTATATTACTAATTGTTACTACAGGTGCAGGACATGCTATGTCTGTTGTGAATGTCTTTGTTGTAGACCAAGATGTTGTGTTATCTTCACAAGTAACACCAACCTTAACAGTATATTGTGTCTCTGGAGCAAGACCACTAAGAACGTAAGGATTTTCTGAAACGCCTGTAACTTCGGTGAAGTCTTCGTCAGCAGCTGTCTTGTATGCTACTGTTACGGTTTCAGAAGTAGATGTCCATGCAAGTGTTGCACTATGTCCAGCAATGTCGTTAACAACTAAATCTGTAGGAGCAAGGCAAGAAGGAGTACGCAACAAAGATACATCATCTAAATAAGTACCGTCTGCATCATCTCCTCCTCCTATGGATGTAAACTTAAACTGAATATTCGTAGCCTCTGTTTCTAAAACTATGTTTGCTGGAGTGAAATCTGAAGTATATGTTGTATATGAAGACAACAAAGTCCATGTCTCTTCTTCATCTGCACGATAATAAACATGCAACTCGTCTGACGCACTATTCGAATAAGTAGGGATATGGTAAAAGAAAGTAAGCATAGGATTCGCTAAACCAGAAATATCAAAGATAGGAGTAAGAGCCTCATAGGTATCATAACTATATCCATGTCCTATATAATAATCGCTTGAATAATAATCCCAAGGAGTCTGTCCTGCATTTAATGTCCAACACATAGGCTCAGAAGAGAAATCCTCTACCCATGGATTATCATCGGTTACAACAACTATAGAACAAGCAGTTGCAAAAGTTTCCTCTGAACTATAAACATAAGTTTCGTCGTCGCAAAGTCTTGAAATTCTTACGTTGTATATAGAGGCAGGAAGAAGTCCTGTTATTGTGTGAGGAGATCCTGTAACAGGTTCTTGAATCCATTCATCAGAACTTGCAAGTTTATATTCTATGAAACTTGCTTCTCCTTCCCAAGAGATCTCAAGGCTTTCCTGCGTAGCATTTCCTAAGGCTACTGAGGTAGGAGCAGCACAGCTTATATTTTCTATAACAACATTATCTATTGCCATACCATAACCATCATTACCAACACCAAGAAATGCTATCTGATATGTTTCACTTGCCTCAGGTAGAGCAATAGTGTTTGTTTGAGTAACGTCGGAAATTGAGTAATCGTCATTAGAACCATGGGCAGCAAGTTCTACCCATTCTGCATCTGAACTTGTTCTGTAGTAAACATATATAGAATCAATATTATTATTATAAGAGTCATAATGTGCTTCCCAATTGTAAGAAAGATAAGGAGAATTTAGTCCTGTTATATCCAGAACAGGAGAAATCAATCTGTTAGAACCATCGGTGTATGATCTGTATGCTACTTTACTTCCTCCATAAGTGGCGATTGTCCAATGCGAAGAGCCTGTAACTATTTCTTCTGTCCAGCAACCGAAGTCTGAAGAAGAAAGAGTCTCAAAGGTTTCTGTCCATGGGAAGTCTGAAATAGGTAGACATGCAGTTCTTATACTTCCAACATTAGAAGTTGGATTATTTTCTTCACCACATAAAGTCTCAATGTAGAAAGAGTACAAAGTAGATGCTTGAAGTTCATCTATAGTAATTGTATAAGTATTCTCTACACCTTCTACAGGTTCTATACCGTTAGTATATTCTGTGTAGTCTTCATCAGTATCTGCTTTCATATATACAACGAATTCTTCACCAGTTGATGTCCACGTAAGAGTAGCAGCATCTTCGGTGCTTGTTGCTGTGATACCACTAGGGGCAGAACATTCTGGAATAAGATCCAATGTAATATCATCAATATAAAGAGAACCAGTGGAAGAGGTTGATCTTATTGCTATAAAGTGACCCTCGCCTTGATAATTGAAAAGGGATAGAGTATATAGGGTGTAACTGTCAGTAGGTATAATAGAATGCAAAGGAGTAAATGTGCTTTCATCAGCACTATTAGTCATAACTCCAACCTCAAAAGGAACAGCACCTCTTGCCCATAGAGAAAGCTCAAGGGTATTGGCATCCATTTCTACAGGAGTAAGAACTACCGTAGATGCAGTATAAGACCAATACAATGAGTAACTACCACCATGAGCATTATAATTATACGCATAAGGATAAGAAGAGTTTGTCCTTGACCAGCAAGAAGGAAGCAAATAATAAGATGATCCACCGTAAGAAACATTGTCAGATTCAAGATCCCAAGTCTTTGGTAAGTCTTCCAATGTTAAGAACATACAAGGAGTAGAGAATGTTTTTTCTACTGTCTCTAACTGAGTAGTCTCATCGCAAATAGCAATTACCTTATAATAATATTGTGTATTAGGAGTAAGTCCTTCTATTGTTGCAGTATAAGTATTCTCTTCGTCTGCTGCTTGGATAATATCATCTTCCATTGTTACTATGTTAGTAAGAGATCCTGCAGAAGTTCCATATGCTATCTGGAAGTTTTCACCCGTAGAAGTCCAAGCGATAGTCACATCAGTAGGAGTAACATCAAGAGAGGTAATAGTAGGGCGAGTGCATTCTGGTAATTCATCTACTTTTACATCATCTAATCTTAGGTAGTAACCATCGGTTGGAGCATTTCTTCTTACAAAAGCAATATAACGGTTACCACTATATCCTGCCAAAGGTATTTCGTATAATTGCCATGAACCTTGAGGTATATCTGTCTGATATATTTGAGTGAATCCTGGCAATGGGTCATTTGATGACTCTGGAACAGTAAGCTCTATGTCTTCATCTGAAATCCAAATAGAAATCTCATCAGGCTCAGATGTGCTAGAGTTTGCTCTTTGAGCCCAGAAAGACAACATCTTGTTTCCATCCAAAGACAAAAGAGGACTTACTAACCAATCGTTGTGATTCTCTGGACCATCGTTGTGGTCAGTATAGCAGGCAGCAGCACCATTACCGCTATGAGAAGTGGTAGAGTATCCCCACTTCCAGTCGTAATAGGAACTTGTAGCACCACCATTATAAACAGCCCAGCAAAGAGGAGCAGAAGTAGAAGAAAGAATGCTATTTGGAAGCCAATCTAACTCAAAACCTTCTTCCCAAGGAAATTCTGTAATAGTAGCACAGGTTGTAGATGCATAGGCTACTTCTAAACTTGGCAGTTCAGAACCACCGCATACAACAGCAAGAGTCCATTCGTATGTAGTAGAAGCTGTTAATCCTTCTAAAACATAACCGTCTTCACCCCAAGCTACATCTTCCACAGCAATATAGTCTTCTGAAGAGGCTGCATTTTTGTAGTATAATGTATAGGATTCAGCATTCTCAACTTCGTCCCAAGAAAGAGTAACAGAGTTTTCTGTAGATTCCAATGTTGCAAGATTTATCGGACGCGTACATTCAGGCATCTCATCTACTTTTACATCATCTAATCTTAGGTAGTAACCATCGGTTGGAGCATTTCTTCTTACAAAAGCAATATAACGGTTACCACTATATCCTGCCAAAGGTATTTCGTATAATTGCCATGAACCTTGAGGTATATCTGTCTGATATATTTGAGTGAATCCTGGCAATGGGTCATTTGATGACTCTGGAGCAGTAAGATCTATATCTTCATCTGAAATCCAAATAGAAATCTCATCAGGCTCAGATGTGGTAGAGGTTGCTCTTTGAGCATAGAAAGACAACATCTTGTTTCCATCCAAAGACAAAAGAGGACTTACTAACCAATCGTTGTGATTCTCTGGACCATAGTTGTTGTCAGTATAGCAGGCAGCAGCACCACTACCGCTATGAGAAGTGGTAGAGTATCCCCACTTCCAGTCGTAATAGGAACTTGTAGCACCACCATTATAAACAGCCCAGCAGTCTGGAGCAAGAGTACCAAGGATAGATGTAGTAGTCCAGTTTGACTCAAAACCTTCTTCCCAAGGAAAATCGCTTATACCGCCTTCGCTACATGCTGTACGGAAAGTAGCATTTTTCCAAGCAGAAAGACTTGAACCACAATCTGCCTGTATTCTTACTTTATAAGCAGTGTTTGGTGTTAAATCAGTAAGAGTTGTTTCTGTTCCGGTAAGACCAGAAACAGTAGTTACAGCATCTTCATCATCCCAATCTGCAGAAGCAAGAGCATATTGTAAGTTGATAGAAGCATCAGCATTGTTTTCATTCATTGTCCAAGAAACAGTAGCAGCATTAGCTTCAATACCACCAACTGTTATCGTAGCAGGAGCATAACAAAAATCTCCTTCAATAGGAGAAATAGTTAATTGAATATTAGGAATGTTGTTCGATACTCCTGCATTAGAAGACATACCTGAAAACTCTATAGGAGTATTATCTCTATAAGAATAAATAGAACGGCTTGTTTCACTTGTAGATTGCCAAGATGGAAAAGAACCATAAGCATCATAACTATTTGTTATATCCCTTACTCCCACAACAAGGTTATTACTTCCTGAATAAACAAATGGAGTTTCAAAGGTTATAGTTGTCCAACCACCTGCTGTAAAGGTAACCGAACCACTATAGACTTGTGTTAAGTCGGTTATCGCATCACCTACAGAAGAAAAAGTAGATAAAGTAGTTTCTCCCATGTAGATAACAACATTTCTCGTAGTGCTATTATTTACAGCATAGTAACTAATAGAAGAAATTTCACCACCCATGCCTACTTCAGTAGCAAGATAAATAGTCTGCGTGGCAGAATTTCCATAATAGGTATAGGTAGGAACATAATCTTGTGTCGTTGTTCCCGTTCCGATAGTCACTGTTTCTTGCGACCATCCGCTAATGGACAGTATCATCGCCATTAACATAAACATAAATAACTTTTTCATTTTAATTAAATTTTAGTTTATAAATTAAGTTAATTGTTTCTTTCTGTTTAAGGTTCTATTCTTTACATATAAATGTAAAAAATAAAATCTTATACACAAACCGCAAAAATACAAAATATTTTTTAAACCGCAAAAAAAACAGTCTTTTTTTTGCAATAAAAAATTATTTTCAATAGTAAATATCCAAAATATGTCCAAAAGACCCATGATGTCAAAAGTAAAAAAATAAGGTCAAAAAAAGTAGAACAAATTTCAAACATCTGCTTTCAGGGAGTTGAGCAGGGTATTGTTTTCAATTTAGTATAAAATTACTTTTGAAATTCTTGTGTTCCTCTCTGTCATGTACTAAACAAGAAAGAATCGTTATTCTTGTGAAAAAGAGTTGATTTTTATTACTAAAACTTGTAAGTATGTTTTTTTTTAGTATTTTTGCCGCTTATTTCTAAACCGATTATTATTAATAATAAGATATGAAAAAATTAGCGGTAGTTGCTCTTGGAGGCAACGCTCTTATAAGAAGTAAAGAAAAAGGTACTTATACAGAACAAATAAAAAATGTTATGACTACTTGTGATGCCATAACCAACCTTTTGAAACAAGACTATAACGTCGTTATAGCTCATGGTAATGGACCACAAGTCGGAAATATCCTTTTACAAAACGAAGCGGGTAAAAAACAATTCAACGTAGAAAGTATGCCTATGGATTATTGTGGGGCGCAAACACAAGGTTCTATAGGATATCTTATTGATCAATGCCTTAGAAACGTTATGAGAAAGGAAGACATCAAAAGAGAGGTTGTCGTTTTACTTACTCAGGTAATGGTCGATAAAGATGATAATGGATTTAAGAATCCTACAAAACCTGTTGGTCCTTACTATACTGTAGAACAAAAAGACGAATACATAAAAACTACTGGTGCTACGTTTAAAGAAGACGTTAAACGTGGTGGTTGGAGAAAAGTTGTTGCTTCTCCTGCTCCAATAAAAATAGAAAATGTAGAACTAACCAAACAACTTGCTTGCGAAGGTTATGTTGTTGTTACTGCTGGTGGTGGTGGTATCCCTGTAATTGATAAAGAAGGTAAGATAAGTGGCGTTGAAGCTGTAATAGACAAGGACCTTGCTTCTGCTCTTACTGCTGTAGAAATAGGAGCTGACGAATTCTATATTCTAACAGATGTTCCAAAAGTATATATAAACTACAATAAACCCGGTGAAATGGCATTGGATTCCATGACTGTCAAACAGGCAGAAGAATATTTGGAACAAGGTCAGTTTGGAGAAGGAAGCATGGCTCCAAAAATAAGAGCTGCTCTTTATTATGTAAAGAATGGTGGTAAAGAATGTATTATAACTGAAGCAGGGCAACTTGGTAATAAAGATTGTGGCACAAGGATAATTTGGTAAAAACTATGAAAAGGTTATACTTTGTTTTATCGACATTATTAATAATGTGTACTCTCGCAGGATGTGAAGCAGAGTTTTCTCCAGAAGGAGATTATTCTGAACAAATGATGGTTTATTGCCTATTGGATAAAAATTCTGATACAACATTTGCGAGAATAGAAAGATGTTTCCTTGGTAAAGGCAATGCTGTTGAATATGCAAGAAACAAAGATAGCATCTACTATAAAAATGGCGATTTAGATGTGAAACTTTATGCATATACTTTAGACGATACCAATAATGCAAAAAAAACATACTCTTTCACATACACTACAAGGCCAAAAAACGATGGAACGTTTTATTCTAATGGGAACACTCCTATATATTATTGTGTAACTAAAAATGAATTACAGAGCTATAGTTTCTATAAAATTGTGATAAAAAACCTTAAGACAGGGTTAGTAGTTTCTTCTTCGACTTATATGGTAGATGAATTTGAAGTAACCTCTTCGGATTTAAGATTTCAAGTAGCAAATGCTAATAGTACTAATCATTTAGAAGATTTCAAAGATATTCATTGGTCTGGTTACAGTAACAATAGCGCAACAGAACAGAACAAGGCAAAGTTTTTCCAAATGGATATAGTATTTTACTACGGAAAAAACGGAACTAACGTAGTTGATTCTGTTAGCATGCCTATTTTGTCAAGGGCTGTCAGTGGAACAACACAGCAAAACAATTTTGTCCGCATAACGATTAATGACCTTGTTTACAAAATAAAAGAAGAACTTAGCAAAAAGGGGCAAAATACAATTAAACCAACTGCTACTCATAATTTCGTTATAAAAGTATATGGTAGTAATAAAGATATGGCTGATTATATGTCTGCAAACAATGCTGCTCAAACAGCTTTGAACTACAAGCCTATGTATTCCAACATTAATAATGGTTACGGCCTGTTTGCTTCAAGAAATGTTGCTTTTAAAGTTATAGACCAATCAAACATATCAACTAATTTTTGGATAGAGCTGAAAAAGTTAATTACGATTGTTGAATAGTGGAGTATAAATAAAAGTTTTTGTAATAAAATATTTCTTCGTAATTTTGCACGAAATTAAAAAGTAAAAACACAGAATAATAAAACAGATAAAAGATTTTTAATACAATGAATGTAAGTCAAGAAAAAACTGGAGATTTAACTTTCTCTTTGAAGATAGAATTACAGGAGAGTGATTATAGAGAACAAGTAGAAAAACAACTTAAAGATCAAAGAAAAAAAGTAAATATGCCAGGTTTCCGTCCTGGTCAGGTGCCTTTGTCAATGGTAAAGAAGATGTATGAAACTCCTATTAAGGCACAAGAGGTAGAAAAACTAATGTCTGATAACCTTTACAAATATATTGCAGATAATAAGATTAAAGTTTTAGGATCTCCATTGGCAAATAATGAAAAAACTCCAAAGATAGATTGGAATACAGATACAACTTTTGCCTTCTATTTTGATATTGCCGTTCAACCAGAATTTTCTATTGACCTTAAAAAGGAAAAGACTACCCTATTTGAAATAGAACCTACTGAAGAAAACTTAAATAAATTTGTTGAGGATATTCGTTTGCGTTATGGAAAATTAGAGAATCCAGAAACAGTTGGTGAAAAAGATATGCTTTATGGTCATTTAGAGGAACTACAAGAAGATGGTACAAAGAAAGAAAACGGAGTAGATACTAATGCTACTATTTTTGTAGATCGCATTGCTTTAAAGACAATAAAAGACAAATTTATTGGCAAAAAGAAAGATGCTAAAATAACATTTAAACCTCACAAAGCATTTAAAGACGTTAATCAACTTGCTACTGTTCTGCACAAAACAGCAGAAGAATGCAAAGAATTCACTTCAGACTGCATATATACTATAGACAATATTCAAAGAATGGAAATGGCTGAAATGAATGAAGAATTCTTTAAACGTGCTTATAAAGACAAGGATATTAAGACTGAACAAGAATTTATTCAAGTTGCAAAAGAAGATATTTGCAAAACTTATGCTCAGCAGTCAGATAACTATTTCCTTAATAAAGTTAGCGAACAACTTGTAAAAAACACTAAGATTGATCTTCCTGAAGAATTCTTAAAACGTTGGCTTGTGGAAACAAGTGAGGGTAAGATGACTAAAGAGGAAATAGAAAAAGATGCTGACAAATATCTTGACGGTGTTAAATGGCAACTTATAGAGGGTAAAATCATAGAAGAAAATGAAATAAAAATAACAGATGAAGACATCATCTCTTACTATAAAACAGAGCTTCTACCTAACTATTTCCCTCCTATGCCTGACCAAACAGAAGAACAACAAAAAGAGTTTGATCAAAGGTTAGACAAGATTGCTAAAGATATGCTAAAGGAGAGAGAGCAAACAGGACAAGTTTACAATTTCTTACTTGACAGACAAATGACTCAAGTACTAAAAGACAAGACTTCTGTAAATGTTAAGAAAGTAGATTCAGACGAATTTATAAAAGAAGTACAAAAAGCCGATGAATCAGCAAAAAAATCTGATAAAAAATAATACATTATTAATATGTCATTAAAATGTGGTATAGTTGGTTTGCCTAATGTGGGCAAATCAACTTTGTTTAATTGTCTAAGTAACTCTAAGGCTCAGTCTGCCAATTTTCCTTTCTGCACTATTGAGCCAAACGTTGGTATGATAAGCGTACCGGATGAGCGTTTGAACGTTTTGGCAGAGATAGATAAACCTGAAAAAATTGTCCCAACAACTGTAGAAATCGTAGATATTGCTGGTTTAGTAAAAGGAGCAAGCAAAGGAGAAGGATTGGGAAATAAATTCTTAGGAAACATTAGAGAATGCGATGCTATAATAGAGGTTTTGCGTTGTTTCGATGATGATAATATTGTTCATGTTGATGGAAGCGTTGATCCTATCAGAGATAAGGAAATTATTGATATGGAACTCCAACTGAAAGATTTGGAAACAATAGAGTCTCGTTACGCAAAAACAGAAAAGATAGCGAAAGTTGGAGGAGATAAGAAAGCCAAAGACAGTTTTGAAGTCATCAAAGCATATAAAGAAGTATTAGAACAAGGAAGAAATGCAAGAGAGATAACTTTTGATAACAAGGACTTAACTCTTGCAGCTAAAGAATTGTGCTTACTTACCGCCAAACCTATACTTTATGTTTGCAATGTTGATGAAAAGAGTTGCAAAGAAGGTAATACATACGTTGATAGCGTAAGAGCAATGGCAGAAAAAGAACATGCAGAAGTGCTTGTTATTGCTGCTAAAACAGAAGAGGATATTGCAGAACTTGACACATACGAGGAGAAACTTATGTTCTTAGAGGAGTTAGGATTAAAAGAAAGTGGCGTAAATCGTCTGATAAAATCTGCCTACAAGATGTTGAACCTTGAAACTTTCCTTACGACAGGACCTAAGGAAACTCGTGCATGGACTTTCCATAAAGGCGATAAAGCCCCTCAATGTGCAGGAGTGATACATTCAGATTTTGAGAAAGGTTTTATTCGTGCAGAAGTTATAAAGTATGATGACTATATACATTACAGAAGTGAAGCTGCTTGCAAAGAGGCTGGCAAAATTTCTATTGAGGGAAAAGACTATGTGGTGCAAGACGGAGATATAATGCATTTCAGATTTAATGTTTAGAAACCTTAAGAATAAAAATAACAAAAAACGATACAACAATGAAAATACTTGTTTTAAATTGCGGAAGTTCATCTATCAAATATCAATTGATAGATATTATCAGTGACAATGAGTCAAAACTTTTGGCAAAAGGTCTTTTGGAAAGAATAGGTTTGGAAATGGGAGAATTTACTCACAAGGCCAACGGAGAAAAACATTATGAGCAACTGCCTATCGCTGACCACAAGGCAGGAATCAATATCGTTTTGAAAGCCCTTACTGATGAAAAAATAGGCGTGATTAAGTCTTTGGATGAAATTCAAGCTTGCGGTCATAGAGTAGCACACGGTGGAGAAAAATTCACTAAGAGTGTTCTTGTTAATGATGATGTAAAAAACAGTATCAGAGAACTTACTCCTTTGGCTCCTTTGCACACTCCAGGTAATCTTGCGGGTATTGAAGCAATGCAAGCTCTTCTTCCTGGCAAACCACAAGTAGCTGTTTTTGATACAGCATTTCATCACACTATGCCAAAGGAAGCATTCCTTTATGGTATCCCATACGAATACTATCTAAATGATAGAATACGTAGATATGGCTTCCACGGAACATCTCACCGCTTTGTCGCTCCAAAAGCAGCAAAAATGGTTGGCATGGATGTAAATAATGCTAAGATTATTTCTTGCCATTTGGGTAGTGGTGCTTCTATCTGTGCTGTAAAGAATGGTAAGAGTATAGATACTTCTATGGGATTTACTCCATTGGAAGGTTTGGTTATGGGTTCCCGTTGCGGTGATTTAGATGTTGGAGCTTTGTTATACATCGCAGAAAAAGAGGGTTGGGACTACAAACAAACTAACAACTTCCTTAACAAGCAATGTGGATTAAAAGGTCTTACAGGTGGTGTTGTAGATATGCGTGACATCATGGCTGCTAAACGTGAAGGTAAAGAAAGAGAAAGCAATGCTTTTGATGTTTTTGCTTATAGAGTAAAGAAATATATTGGAGCATACGCAGCAGCTATGGGTGGAGTAGATATTATTCTATTCACAGGAGGTATTGGAGAAAATGCTTGGTGGCAAAGACAAGAGATTTGCAATGGTTTAGAGTTTCTTGGTGCTGTCATAGATAAAAAAGTCAATGAAGAAATGGCTGGACAAGACGGTATTATTTCCACTCCAGAAAGTACAGTAAAGATTCTTTCTGTAACAACAGATGAAGAATACGTTATTGCTAAAGACACCTATGAACTTTCAAAATAATGAAACTATTAGGTAATTTTCTTTTAAAACTTTGCGGTTTTCATCTTCATAAAGATTTTGATGTGAAGATGAAAAATGCTGTTATCATTGAAGCTCCTCATACTTCTATGTGGGATTTCGTAATTGGCAGAGCAGGATTGTGGGTATTAGGAATAAAATGTCATTTCCTCATAAAAAAAGAATTATTCTTCTTCCCCCTTGGTTTAGTTCTTAGAAGTTTGGGGGCAGTACCTGTCAATAGAGGGAAAGATGGCAAAGGTTTCTTTGATGATATTATCAAAGAACTGTCTTCTAACAAAAACTTCTCCCTTGTCCTTACCCCTGAGGGAACACGAAAACGTAACAACAATTGGAAAAAAGGATATTACTTTATTGCACAACAAAGCAAAAAACCTATCTTTATGGCTTGGATAGACTACAAAAAGAAAGAATGTGGAGTAAATCCTAAGCCGATATATCCTACAGGCAATTATTCAGAAGATTTTGTTGTCATAGAAGATTTTTATAGAGGAATAAATGCAAAACACCCTGAAGGATTTAACCTGACTCCAAAAGAGTAACACAACAAACTATCTAATAAAAAAAGCAACACCTAATAACGAGATGTTGCTTTTGAATTTTAAAGTTTTTTTTGCTTTTTGTACTCCAAAAATTTCACTTTTGGGAATTTTTGATTATAAACTACACTGTTTTTTAATATCCACAGCTAATAATAATTCTTATTTTTCGTCCTTCCGAGTAAATATAAGATAGTATGCCTCATTATCCTCATACATCTCTTTTACTATATACCCTTTCTCTTTCCAATAAGATATGTTTTCTGACAACTCATCTATGGAATAAGCTACCATGCGGACAGATGAGAGAGAGAGATTTTCTTTTGAAAACTTTCTCCTGTTTACTTCTACAAATGCCGTATCCCCTTCAGGTGTTGTGGCTTTGATTACAGTTGTTTTTTCTTTGTCATCGGAAAGATTCTTCTCTGTATAATCTATCCGCTTTTGTGCAAATGCTGTTATACTTAATATGGACAGCAAACCAATTAACGCTATTTTTTTCATTGCTTTATAATTTTTTTTATTATTAAGTTACAAAACTTTCTGTCTTTTTTTCTGTTCTTTACTTTCTCTTTTCTTTTTACCGTTGATTATTTTTTTTATAAAAGATACCATTCCAAGTAATACCATTATTACCTAATATCAAACTGTCTTTTCTTGATTCTTTAGAAAAAACTATTATCTTGAAATCTTTATTTGTATTAATTGTATTGTATCTCATTGTCATTATTTCTTCATTATTCTTTATAGATATACTATCTGCACTTAGTTTTATTTTTTGTGGTAATATATCTAAAATATCTTCACTTGAAGATGAATCTGATAAGATAAACACCATAATGGGATTATCTCTTATTAAATCTGAATATAATTTATCCTTATCCAAGTTACTTTTATCTAAAATATATTCACCATAGAAGTCTGTCATATCAGACTTACAAGCACCTAATGCAAGGATACAAATGACAATTATAAGTTTTAACGTTTTCATTGTTAATTTTTGTTGTTTACATTATTTACACATAAATTTAAAATGTAAGATAAATCACTTATTGCTGTAAGTCCTTCTTTCTCTAATTTTTCATTAAAAAGACTCCCTTCAATGTGTGCAACAACGTCGTCCCTATGTTTGGTTATGCCTTTGAAATGATATGTTTTGTTTGTGGTTTCATTTGTTAATGTTACATCCCAATGAACAACTTTTATAGGAGGAACACCTAAGGTAATTTTTATTTCTAATGTGCCTTTTATATGCCATGTATTTCCTTCTTTATCTGTAACCCTTTCATCTATCTCTACTTTCTTTTTTTTCTCAAATGTTGCGTCTTGTTCCTCTTTTAAAGTATCTGTTGAATCCTCTTCATTACAACTTGTAAATACTGTTACACCTATTGTTATTGCCATAAATAATATGGCGAGTTTTTTAATTTTTTTAGTCATTTTTACAATTTATTAATTATTCTTTCCTACTCATTTAAAGGCTTTTCGGAATCCGCCTATAATTTATTCATTTTTACTTTTAAGACTTTTGAATCTTCATATTTGCGAAACATTCACTGGATGTTTGACGCTATTACAATTGTTTTTACCCGCTATTCATATTTCCTCCTTTCGCATTATCAAAAAAATACTTTATATATACTAAATACGCCAAAAAGGTAAAAAGTTGCAGGCAAAAATCAATTATTTTTTCAAAAAGTTTTTAATCTATTGATTCTCACTAAGAAAAAAATTTTGTTTTTTTGATATATTTCACAAAAAAAACGAGGAGTTTTTGTTCTCCTCGTTGTATTTTGCATAAATCTTAGTAAAACAAGACTTATTTCTTTTCTATGAAAATATAAACATAGTATGATTGAGAGGATGATCGGATTTTATTAAAAACGCTACGGTCGCACCGTCCGATTATCGGCTTCTTTTCTTGATTACTCTCCTCGGCAGGCAGGATGTCTTGTTCATCCATTGGTGCATAGGTAAGACCTATCCTGTCATTCGCAAGAGTATATACTTCCTGTGCCATATAGATTGTTGAGACGCTGCTTTTGTTGAGTGCATTGAGGAAACTACTATGAGAACCATACATCTTTTCTCCAGAATTGTAGGTCAATAAAACTCCATTATACCCTGCTGATGAATAGACTTTTTGCAAAGCAGAAGAATAGGCGTTGAAGACGTTTAGCAGTTCTGATTTGCTTTCATCCGGGATATAATAATGCAAAGATTTGATTGTATTGTTGGTATTATCCACACAAAGATGGAAAACAACAGTTTCTCCGTCATTTACTTTCATATACACAACTTTGTCCTCAGTCTGAGTTATTGCAGTTTGTGAATACCGTTCAAAACCTTTGGACTCCAAAAACGCCGTTACGTTGTCAATACTGCCCGCCTCATAAAGACTCTTCAGTGTCTCATACTCTACATAATAAGCATTGCTTACATGTTTTGTAGTCTCTTCGTCTGAATCACTGCATGCAGTGAATAACAATCCTATACAAAGGACTCCGATAAAAAACTATACTCTTTTCATTTCTTATGATATTTATTTGTTTATTTATATTTCTTTTATTGTATGACGATTAAAGACACCCAAAAGTTACAATTAACTATCAATAATTTTTTTACGGGAGATTTCTTGTCCGCCTCTGTATATTATTTCTACTCTAATCATACGCCCGTGATAAGGATAATAATCCGTGTAATAAGTACCATCTGGTATAACTTCATCCTCGCCATAGAACATAAAACGCTTTGATTTACTACTTGTCCATCTACTCATAGTTATAGTCCATGTCCTGTCGCTATTAAGAACCATACCTTCATATACCCAACCATCTTTTTCCATACTTGCAATGGTATCTTTTACCTTATCAGCAGTAACAGTTATGTAGACAGTTTCTTTTTCTTTCGTCTTCCTTTGAATTGATTCTTCTACATTGGATTGAGCAGAACAAAAACTATTTGCTCCAAGAAACATTATCATAAAAATAAGATTCCACAAAAGTATTCTTTTCATTGTTTCCTTACCATTATTTGTTAATATTATATTTTTCATATTCACAAGGTGTATCTGTTTCTACATCCACTTGATAAACTATTGTCTGGTCATTTTCTATTGATGTAAAGGTTACTACGCTAACACAAGGATATTTTTCAGACAATTCCATAGCTAAATCTATAGCCTTATTTTTTGCATAGTCATTATCTCCATCCTTGAAAAAACGACCCTTTGTTATAGGGGCATTCCTTAAATCTTGTTCTCTATCATTAATCCATCTTTTTATAACCTTATTATCCTTTATAGATTCTTTGATCTCAATTCTATAATTTTTATCAATATCATAATAACCGACATATAAACCATCTGGAACAATATCGCCTATTAATTTATTTTGAATCAAGATTTCTTTCCTACTTGATTGTTCTTCGTTGTTACAACTCGTAAACATTGCCAAACTTATTGTTATTG
>Ga0256406_1002463_pt1 | contig 26021 bp, 24 predicted proteins | sample RumenRJG_03DNA_FD_185986 | JGI IMG/M metagenome (GOLD analysis project Ga0256406, IMG submission 185986) | Bovine rumen microbial communities from Lethbridge, Alberta, Canada - RJG_03 | ecosystem: Host-associated > Mammals > Digestive system > Stomach > Rumen | place: Canada: Alberta | collected...
GGGGTAGCGAATAATTGCTTTTGCCATATTTAATTCCCATAAGTGTCATTCTGAGCGAAATGTCGTAAAACATGAAGTCAATATAGAATTGTTAGCAACTTGTTGCTCTACAATTCTTAGGTTCGAGGAGCAGAATCTAAACGAAGCTATAGATCCTTCGACGCGCTTCGCTTGCTCAGGATGACATGTTTTATCTATTTGTCGCACCAAATCTTGAGAATGTCACCATAAAGGTCTACGCGGCGATCGCGGAAATGCGGCCACCAGCGACGGTTTTCTTCTGTTTCCTTCAGGTCGATTTCCACAATGCTTGCCCCCAAGAAATCGGTATCGCACTTGTGAATCAGGTAACCATCAGGGGCAGCCACGAAAGAGGTTCCCCAGAAGGTGAGTTCGCCTTCGGTACCGATGCGGTTTGCCGAAAGCACAAAGGTGCGATTTGCAATGGCGTGTCCACGCATCACCGTCACCCAGCTATCCTGCTGGCGCGGGTAAATTTCAGCCGGTTCAGACTTCATCCAACCAATCGCAGTGGGGTAGATAAGAATGTCTGCACCCTTCAAGCTCATGATGCGGGCGGCTTCGGGGAACCACTGGTCCCAGCAAATCAGCACGCCCAGCGTACCTGCGCTCGTCTTAATGGGTTCAAAACCGGTGTCGCCCGGAATAAAGTAGTACTTCTCGTAAAAGGCCGGGTCATCGGGAATGTGGCTCTTGCGGTAAAGGCCTGCAATGGATCCGTCACGTTCAAAAACGAATGCGCTGTTGTGATAAATGCCGCGAGCACGCTTTTCGAAGAACGGGAAAACGATAACGGCGTTAATCTCTTTGGCAATGCCCTGCCACTGCTTGACAATGGGGCTATCCTTTTCGATGGCCATGTCAAAAAATTCGGCATTTTCTTCGAAGGGGAAATACGGCGTATGGAACATTTCAGGGAGAACGACCAGGTCGATTCCCTTGCCTTTAAGCGCGAGCGCCTGTTCCACGTACCATTGATTATTGCTTTCGGGATTCCCCGTCCACTTGCCCTGCAGGGTTGCTGTCTTGATTTTGTTCATGGTCCAAATTTAGATTATTATTGTTCAACTTCAAGAACCAATAGTCTTCGCTATTGATAGAACTCGCGTTAAGAATCGGGTCATTTTCCGGATCGATCATAACTACCTCAATGTATCGCGGACAAAGCCATCTTCAGGAGGTTCACCAAACACTTCGAAGGTTCCAGAACCAATCACGGCACCGTTCTTGTAGGCGATTTCGACGCGGTACTTGCCCGGCGGAGTGTTCTTCTTGCGAGTAAATGTCCTGAAGCCTGATTCACGGCCACCGTTAATGGTCATGCGGCCCGAAGAAATACGGTCCGTAAGCATGTACTTGCCTGTTCTCGGATCCTGATAATACCACAGGTATTCCAGTTCGGCCTTGAGCTTTGCCGGGGCATAAACCGAGGTCAAGAAGTAGACTTCACTGCTGTCTACACGGTGCACGCTCGGAATCTTGAGGCCAATCATCTGCAATAAGCTCGGGTCGTCCACATCGCAGCTGTAGCTCACCTTATCGAAGTTTTGGCAGGCCAGCTTTTGCTTGAGTACCAGCGGTACAGGCGGAACCCAGTTCATAATGTAGGCCACAATCAAGAAAATGCTGATGAGGGCCGGAGCGACAAGAATGCTCTTCTTGCGGTGCGAAATCTTCCAGATAAACAGGCACAATCCAAACGAAAGCACCGTACTGATCAAGAACCAGATGAATCCGATTCGGTGAACCAGGTGCGGAATCGCAAAGTTCATGAACATGGTTCCCAGCAGGCAGAAGAAGGCGAGACTCACGCCAAAGCTTTCGTACTTCTTTTGCAGGAATTCGTTACCCACAAGCAAAATGGCAAGCAAAATCACCAGCAAAAAAGAGGCCAACGAACCGCTACTCTTAAAGTAGCAGACCACTAGGGCACTGAACAAGCCGCCGAAGAAGAACTGAACTGCCCAAGTAAAGCGTTGTTTCCAGGTTTCGCTCCATTCACGGTCCAAGAAACGGTGGCGTACAACAATCGCATTTTCAGGAATCGCGGTCGATTCGTAACCCACATTCTTGGCCAACTTGGAGGCGGCCCCTTTTGCCTTGACAGCGGCATCTTTCGCTTGGGCAGAAGCCTTGGCAGCTGCTTTAGAGGCGGCCTCCTTGGCCTTAGCAGACGCAATGGCTGCGGCCTTAGCCGTCGCTTCTTTAGCTTCAAGAGCGGCGCGGTTAGCGGCTTCCTTGGCGCGGGCCGGTGTTTTCTGGGCGATAAAGCTGGCCGCTCGTCTAAAGCGGGATTCTTCCGTTTTAACTTGAGGCTCTTCTTCAGGTTCCGCAACAGGTTCTTCGGTTACGCTGTTTTCGACAACAGGCTCTTCGGGCTTGGCAGGCTGTTCTACCGGTTTGGCAGGGGATGCCGCCTGTTTTTGAGTGGGAGCCGGTTTCTGCTGGGCCTTGGCAAGCGCCTGCAAGCGTTCCTTAGTCCAGCCTTCGGGGTGTTCCAATTGAGCCGAAAGCAAAATCACCAGAATAAGCGCTCCGGTGTAATAAGCCAACAAAATCAGAATATCCGAGCCATAAACCATTTGGCCCAAGGTTATGGAATCCCACGCAAAACCACCTAAAAAAGCTATTGCCGGGAAAAACTTTTCAATCTTTTGAACAGCGGGCTTTTCCCGCAATTTATTCACAAATTCCATGCCCATAAAATATAAAATACAGAACCTTCAGAACCCATTAAATTATCGATTCATGGGCAAGAATCCATTTTTCTCGTATTTTCCACTTGCTTTTTTGTGCAGTTGTACTTATATTTAATAGTGAACAAAGGTGCAACTAACCAAAAAGGCAATATAATGGACATTCGTGAAAAGCTGAACATTCTTTCGGCAGCCGCCAAGTACGACGTGTCTTGCTCATCCAGCGGCTCCAAGCGACAAGCGCCTAAAGGTGGGCTCGGAAGCGCCTGTAGCGCAGGCATTTGCCACACCTGGTCTTCTGACGGGCGCTGCATTTCGCTTTTGAAGGTGCTCATGAGCAATGCCTGCAAATATGACTGCGCCTACTGCATAAATCGCCGTAGCAACGATATTCCGCGGGCAACCTTTACGCCCAAGGAACTCATCAACTTGACGCTGGAATTCTACCGCCGCAACTACATCGAGGGCCTTTTCTTGAGTTCTGCGGTAATGGGCACGCCTGACCGCACCATGGAAATGCTGATACAAGTGGCCAAGGAACTGCGCACCGTCCATAAATTCGGCGGATACATCCACCTGAAGGCGATTCCAGGAGCCAGTCACGAACTTTTGTATCAAGCGGGGCTTTATGCCGACCGTAGCAGCGTGAATATCGAGATTCCCACCGATAGGGCCTTACAATACCTCGCTCCCGAAAAGAATCACGCTTCGATTCTTGCCCCCATGAATTTTTTGGCAGAACACAAACTGGAATATCACGGCGAGCGCTCCCGTTATTCGCCAAAGTTTCTACCTGCAGGCCAAAGCACCCAGATGATTGTGGGGGCGGCAGGGGAGTCGGACTTGCAAATTCTGACTCTTTCTAACGGATTCTACAAGCAACAGCAAATGAAACGAGTCTATTTTTCGGGTTATGTACCTATTAATGCCGACAAACGCCTCCCGGCACTGACTACAAAACCGCCTCTGGTACGCGAACATAGGCTTTATCAAGCAGACTGGCTTATGCGATTCTACAAGTTCGGCTACGACGAAGTGGTCGACCAGGCACACCCGAATCTGGACTTGGATCTGGATCCCAAGGCTGCGTGGGCCTTGCGCCACCCGGAATTTTTCCCCATAGACATTCAGACAGCCGACTACGAAATGCTCTTGCGGGTGCCAGGAATCGGCGTCAAATCAGCGCAATTGATCGCTTCGGGGCGCAGGTTCTCTAAAATCCGGTTGGAGCACCTGAAAAAGATGGGCGTGGTACTGAAACGAGCCCAGTATTTTATATACCACCCGGATACTCCCGCCTGTTTGCGCAGGCTTTACCCCGAAATGGTGCGCCCCTTGCTGCTTCCCAAGCCCCAGCCATTGCAGCTTGACCTGTTCTCCAACCAACCCCTCGCACTCCCCGCCGCAGGTTAATTGCATATATAATGTTAAATGTGTAATGTGAAATGAGTAATGAATAATCTCACACTACACACTACACACTTCACACCTCACATTTCACATCTCACATCCTTATCCCATGCTTTCCATCTCATACGATTCAACATTCGACGGATTCTTGAGCGCTGTTTTCGAGATTTATCGCCAACATTTAGATGTGGGCGAGTTTCATGGAGATCGAAGCACCGCCCCATGCGACCTGTTTTCTCAACCCTTCCGAATCGAGACATCCGAAGAAGCCGCCACCAGGCTCAAGCGTGCTATCGAAAATTACGCCAGCGCCGAAATCCTGGAACTTCTGCATGTCGCCTTCCGCTCCGAAGAAGATGGCATCGAGATGAAGATTCTTGCATACCTCCGGAAAGTCTTTGACGGCAATGATCCGAATTACGCCAAGAACCCCACCTCCGACGAAATGCTCCCGCTGTTCATGACCGCACGGGCCGTGCGACACGAAGCCGGCGGCATGCTGGGAATGGTTCGCTTCAGCAAGACCTCCGACGGCACCTATTTTGCCGAAATTGAGCCAAAATACGACATTTTGGACTTGATTGTAGGGCACTTCCGCGGGAGATTTGCCAACGAAAAATGGGCAATATACGACTCCAAGCGCGGTCACGGAGTATATTATGCAGGGCATCAACTGGCAGAAATCACCATCCCGAACCTTGCAGATGTCACAAAGGCCACACCTCCCGACGAAATGGTGAGGCTCTGGCAGGACTATTACAAGTCCATCGCCATCAAGGAGCGCGAGAATCCCCGCCTTTTAAAACGCTGTCTTCCGGTGTATTACTGGAAACACCTACCCGAAAGACAATATTCCCGTTGTTGATACCATTCCAACCATTTTTGTGTGATTTTTCAAAAAAATTACCCTTGTCGATATAAATAATTGTATTTTTCCATTGAAATATAATGGAGATTGAGTTGTTATGAACATGGTTTCGGCCAAACCAGGATTTTTTGTACAGGATCGTTTTTTATATAGCAAGGATAACGAAAAAGTCATTCTTCGTGGCATCAACCACATGTTTATTTGGACAGACCGCGAAGGAAAGACGATCCCCGAAATAGCCAAGACGGGTGCCAACTGCGTCCGAATCGTATGGAATACCCGCGGCCGGGTCAGCGACCTGGACAACATTATCGTACAGTGCATTTCCAACGGAATGATTCCCATTCCCGAAATTCACGATACTACAGGCAACTGGGATCGCCTGAACGAAGCGGTAGATTTCTGGCTCCGTGAAGAAACCGTGCAGATGATTTCGAATCATCAGCAGTACCTGATTTTAAATATCGGTAACGAACCCGGTGCCGAGCCGAAGGATCCCGACGAATTCTTCACCGTGTATAATTCCATTGTCACCAGAATGCGTGCCGCTAACATCCGCATTCCTTTGATGATTGATGCTGACCAGTGGGGCCAAAGCGAAAAGAACTTGCTGAAGGTAGGACCCAAGCTTTTGCAGGCCGATCCGGAGCACAACCTTCTGTTCTCGCTCCACATGTGGTGGCCTACGGAACGTCACGACCCCAAGGCAACGGGTTATGCAACGGTCCAGGACCGCATTACCGGCGTTCTCGAGGCATCCGTAGAAAAGAAACTTCCCTTAATCGTAGGCGAGTTCGCTCCCGTGGCCGCCGGCGACGTGAAGGAAATACCATACAAGTTCATCATGTCCGAAGCCGAACGCCTGAACATCGGCTGGCTCGCCTGGAGCTGGGGCCCGGGCAATTTCGACAGTCCCGAAATGGACATGACCGTCCATAGTTCCTTTAACACCCTGGTGGGCTGGGGCAAGGATGTCTGCGTGGACAACCCCAATGGTATCCAGAATACCAGCGTCATTCCCACCTTTATCCAAGAAAAGAATTTCGACACCGGTTCCCAGGCTATTGGAGCGAACCTGATCCAAAACGGCGAATTTTCGGGCGACGATCCCCTGGCCAACTGGCAAGTGGACTTCTGGGGCGGCAAGGCCGATGTGCAAGTCAATAATGGAGTCGTCCGTTTTGACATCAAGAAGGCTGGCAAGGAATCCTGGAACCTGCAGTTCAAGCAGAAACTTTCACTCCGAGAAGGCGTCACCTACATTTTCAGCATGCGAGCCAAGGCCGACAAACCCCGCACCTTGAACGTGAATATCAAGCGCGATTCCGAAGAATACACGCCCTACGCAAACGGCCGTATCCTGGACTTGAGCACCAGCTGGCAAAGCTTCAGCTGGAAATTCACCATGAAGGAAGATTCCGACATGGAAGCCCTGCTGATTTACGATATGGGGGGAGTGCCCATTTCATGGGAACTCTGCGACATATCCCTTGTGCAGGCCCGTAGCGTAGAAGACCGACTGAACCGCACCTTCCAGCGTAACGTTCAAAAGAATTCCGGCTACTTTAACGCCCCAAACACTCCGTGGGAATTACATTTGTACTCCACCAAGGGCGAACTTTTGGAAATTCTCGACAAGGGCCATGGTGGCGAGGGCATGCGCCAATACCCGAAGATTGAACGCAGCGGAATCATGGTGGTGAAGGACTTATCCAAGTAGTCATCACACCTGTGAATATTCCAATTTGAAATAAAAAAACTCTTATTTTTTATGATATAATGGCACTTTTTCATAGAAAATGTGCTATTATATGTGTAGTGTTGTATGGCTAATGCCATATGCACCAAAGAAGGAGATTTTATGGACCTACAGGAATATGTCAATCAATTTGACTCGATGACCTGTATCATGTCAGTCGAGAAAAATCCCGATGGAACAGCCGGAAAAATTCGAATCGAAGTAGGAAATAAAGCCTATCTTTCCACATTTGAAAAGCAATCCGATTCACCCGCAATGATGAACGATGGAAAAGGCTTCATTCCCGGACAGGAATATACCGAATATATTCCGAGGGACTTGAATTTCGAGCATTTTGTTTGTTCCAGTGCTGTTGACAAGAAGCCCATGCACGCTTACATCCACCCGGATCGGTTTCCATTCTGGTTCAACATATTCAGCCTGCCGTTGAACATCGACGACCCCAACAAATGGTACTGCACTTATACACAGGAACTTTCTGCCGAAGCCAGCACAGAACAGATGACAAACCTGTCCGCGAAGACAACCTCCGATGTCTTGCAAACATGTATCAAGCTTCGCAGTTCCAAGAATTTCTTGAAAACCATGGATGAAATTATCCATGATATTCGCGTTACTTGCGAAGCAAGCTATTGCTGTATCATGCTTACAGATTTCAAGGAAAGCACTTGCAGTCTTTTAAGTGAAGACATTGCGGAAGGGGTACCACAGCGTTCACTCAAGAATTTTTTAGACAATTCCTTCATTAATTACGCCAAGTCTTGGCTTGAAACTATTGACGGAAGCAATTGTCTAGTCATTCAAGACGAAAACGACATGGGCGAAGTCAAACTCCGCAACCCCAATTGGTACAGGTCATTAAAAAGTGCCGAGGTGGAAAGTATTGTTCTCTTCCCGCTCCAGTACAACGGCGAAACGATTGGCTTTATCTGGGCAACCAACTTCGACACCAAGGATACCGACCGCATTAAAGAAACTCTTGAACTTACGACCTTCTTCATTGCGTCTGAAATTGCAAACTATCAGCTTCTACAGCGCCTTGAAATGCTGAGTTCTACAGACTTGTTGACGGGAGTATTAAACCGTAACGCCATGAACAACCGCGTCCTCCGCATGGTAACAGGTCGCGAACGAGCCCCTCAATCAATCGGCATTGTCTTTGCCGACTTGAACGGACTAAAGCCAGTGAACGACAAGGAAGGGCATAATGCAGGAGACTGCTTGCTTAAAGAAGCTGCCATGATCCTCAAATTGACGTTCGTCGGTTGCGAAATTTACCGTGCCGGCGGTGACGAGTTCGTGATTATCGCCTTGGACAAACCTGAAAAAGAGCTTGAACCGCTCGTCGATAAAATCCGAAAGGACTCGGCAGACCCCCAAAATGTCAGTTTTGCGGTGGGTTTTTACTACGACGACAAGGGTGGCGACATCCGTGTTGCAATGCGCGAAGCCGACGCCCTTATGTACGAAGACAAAAAACAATACTACGACCGGTTCCCGGAGCTGCGAAAAAGATGAAAAAAGAGGAATTGCAAAAGTTTGTTGATTCTTTCCGTGCTATGACAAGCATCCTTTCTGTTGAAAAAACAACAGATGGAAGTATTGGGACCATCCGCATCGAAGCGGCTAATCCGCAGTATGTCAAGTCAATGGAACAACGAGACGGCGACGGCAATTCCGTATTTAACCAGAAATTTATTCCAGGCTCCAATTACGAACGGTACATGGAAAAGGAACTTAATTTCGAGAAGTTCGTTTACCAGAGCGCCATTCTGCATAAGCCGCTTCATGCCTACATTCGTCCGGAACGCTTTAATTTTTGCATCAACCAGTTCTTGATGCCTATTGACGTCGATGACGATGATAAAGGCTATTGCGTCTTTACCCTTGAAATCCAGCCCGAAGAAGACCTTGACACTTCCACAAGGCTTTCTTCTGAAATTTCGCAAAACGTGCTCAAGGCGTGCATCAAGCTGCGCGGCTCAAAAGATTTCAGGAAAACGATGAATGAAGTGATAGAAGACGTCCGCAAGATTTGCAAAGCAAGTTCCTGCAGCGTTCTTTTGACCGACTTCAAGGAGAGAACTTGCTCCATTTTGAGCAGTGCCCGAAATGAAAGCATGGTCGCACTTGACCTTGATCAGATATTCAACAATGAATACATCTCTATCGCAGAATCCTGGATTGAAATACTTAAGGGAAGCAATTGCCTGATTATCCAGAACGAAGCGGATATGGAAATTATTCGCCAGAAAAACCCGGACTGGTACAAATCGTTGACAGATGCCTGTGTCAAAAGCATTGTCCTGCTGCCATTGACGAACAATGACGAATTTATCGGGTTCATTTGGGCAACCAACTTTGACACCTCCAAGGTTTTGCTCATTAAAGAAACCCTCGAACTGGTAACCTTTTTTATAGCCTCCGAAGTGGCCAGCTATAAACTGGTGCAGCGCCTTAGGTACTTGAGCAACGAGGACTTGTTAACTGGCGTGAACAATCGTAACGCCATGAACAACAGGGTGCTTCAATTTGTAAGCGGCGAAGTCCATTATAAAACAATTTCTGTGGTCTTTGCAGACCTTAACGGTCTTAAGCCCATTAACGACAACGAGGGACATAACGCCGGCGACGCCCTCTTAAAGAAAGCTGCAGCGATTTTGAAGGAAACCTTCCACGATTGCGAAATCTACCGTGCCGGCGGCGACGAATTTGTGGTAGTGGCAATTGACATTCCCAAGGCAAGCCTTGAAGCTAGAGTCGAAAAGCTGCGCGAAAAATCCAAGGTCAAGGGTAACGTGAGCTACGCTATTGGATTCTACCACGATGAAAACGGGGGAGACATCCGTAAGGCGATGCGCGAAGCCGATGCCCTCATGTATGAGGACAAGAAGCTTAACTACGCCCACAGCCGTGGTTAAAAAGACCGCTCGCGCCCAATCGTACTAAGTTCGTACCCAGAGCGCTCGCTCTCGCAACCACGCCTCGTTAATACGACGAGGCGTTTGTTGCTCACGATAGACAGCAAACATTCAAAAAGCAATTCCGATGATATGTATCATCATTTTTTGCGCAGTTGTATCATAGAAAATTTGCGATTTTAGCACAGGTAAGGCCATTTTTAAGCATTTCTAAACAATTTTAAACTTTTTGTATCATAATCTATTGACTTTGTAACTAAAAGAATATATATTCAAGAATATGAAACCCGTAATGGAATATACCAGCTATCGCGTCTATATTCGCGACTACTATGCCGAACGCAAGGAGCGCTGCGGTTTTACGTGGCGCGATTTTGCGAAAGCTGCCGGGTATTCCTCACCGGTGTTCCTGAAACTGGTCTGCGACAGCAAGGCGAACTTGAGCGAGGCGGGCATCGAACGCGTTGCCTCTGCTATGGGTCTTGTTGGAGTGGACTTACAGTATTTTCGGCAGCTTGTGGCTTTCAACCAGGAAAAGTCCTCTGCCGCAAAGAAAAAGATTTTTGCCGAAATGCGCAAGCTTGCCAACGAGAATTCCTTTGCGTTGGTGGGCGAGGATCAATACGACTATTACGGAAGCTGGCTGAATCCTGTTCTCCGTGAAATGGCCCCGCGCCTGAATGGCGCGACACCCGCCCAAATGGCGGGGGAGCTCGTCTTTGACAGCGACGCAGCTCACGTAAAAGACTCTCTCAAATTACTCGAAAAGAATGGTCTTCTGGAAAAAGACGAGCAGGGCCATTATAGCCAAAGCAGTCGCTCCATAACAACGGGCAACCTCGACGTCACCTCGCTGGCTATACGAGAAATGCATCGCCAGATGGGTGAGCTGGGCGTTCAAAGCCTGGATCAGGTGCCGGTTAACGAACGTGACATTTCCGGCCTCACCATTGGTATTTCCGAGAGCGCTTTCGAAAAAATTTCCAAGGAAATCGCAGATTTCCGTCGCCGTATCAGCGCCATTGTCATGGAAGATTCTGGCGAAGAACGAGTTTACCGCCTGAACGTGCAGCTATTCCCCCTTACACGCACTTTGCCGAAGGAGGAACGCCATGCTTAAGATATTTAAAATTGCAAGCCGCGTTGAGCTTTGGGCACTCGCCTCTGTCGCATTCACCATGTCGGCATGTGGCGTCTTTTGGGCCGGTGGTGTCGACGAAGAAACCAATACCGTTGCAGGCGTTGATCCAGAAGATTCCAAACCCGATGCAATCGCTTCGGCAGACAGCATTGTTCCCACCATTGACACGTCGTACTTCACTAACCAGCCCATCGAAATCGTAAAGCCCCCTGAAACGGGAACACAGCTCGTAATTACCAATCCTGATCCTGTCAACGATGAACCTTCTCCACCTCCAACCGACGATACAGAATTGCACGATTTTACCGGCAGGCTCTACAACGGCAATGGTGAAGCGCTGAATATTACAGTGGAACTCAAAGATGGTGGCAACGTATCTACAAAAACCGATGCTGCCGGATACTTCCAGTTGAACGCCTTGCCCGTTGGCGTTTACCCGCTGATTGTTTCCTCCGGCAATTCCAATGACGGTGTCGCTTATTTGCTCAAGAACTCCTCGACAGACACGGACCTGCTTGGCCCCGTCCCCTCATCGGTAATTTCCTCTATAACGGAATCCGATTTCGAAGCTCCCGATATACAAAACTTTAATTATAAAGACGAAGGTCCTGGTGGCGCAGGATGCCCACCACTTCCGCAATCCGGATCATCTAGCTCCTACCAACCCTCAAGTTCTTCCAGCCAGATTATTTATCTAAGCTCAGGCTCGGGCGTAAGCGTGATGGCCTCGAACGAATTACCTCATGATGTCGACTACGGCGTTATCTACAGCTGGAAAACGATTGAAAACGCTTCCACCGAAATAGAGATCGATAAAGAACGCATTTGGTATAATGAATGGACGATCGAAGTAAACTTTGAACTGGGCTCTATCGATTACAATAACAATTACTTCAGACACATCTTCGGTAAGTTCAGGGGCTCCGACGGCATATTGGCGCTAACAATCATCAAAGGAGTCTGCGGAACAGAAGCTCCTTCCTACGCCCTCTTTGTCCTCCACCAAGAAGGATTCAACTGTAACGAGGCCGTGATTTCTACAGCCGAAGTCGAGACCGGCAAAAATGCATCCATCACAGGAACCTTTGACGGAATAGTTGCAACACTGTACAAGGACGGCTTCAAGATTGCCGAAAAAGCTGTCGGTTACAAGCCACTGCAAGATTTCAATACGTCGCCGTTTGTATTTGGAGATGAAGAACTGGATTTGAAACTGAAGGATGTGCGGTTGGGTGAAAAAGCAATCACTTCAGCAGATGTACTCTACAGGTACTATCAATAGGAGGCGCACAATGATGAACACTATCGATCTTGCATATTTCGAAGTTAACGAATACGGCCGCCTTCTTAGCGGTAACAGGCGCTTCTGCCGTATGTTCGGCTTTGAGCAGTCGGAACTCCCGTGGCATTACGTGACGGACTTGTACCGTTACATAAGCGACTGGGAAAAGTTCCGCAACGATACGGTCAACTCCAGCTTCAACACCCGTATGCGAAACCGTCGCGGGCGCAGCTTCGAGTGCTGTATCATACGTGAAATTGTCCAGAACGCCGATGGCGAAATCATTTTCCGCAATACCGTTCGCAGGGTAGGCGAGGGCACCAACGTCGTGAACCAGACGGCGCCGTTGTCCATGGTCTTCTTGGCCAAGTGCGCCGACTGCGGTGCCCAGATCCGAGTGACTTCTGTCGCCGAGACCAGACTCCGCATGCTCTGCAACCATTGCGCCGCCAAGGCTTTCCCGGAGGCATACTACCGCAAAAGTGCGGAAGTATAGAGCCGAGTGATCTATGTGAGCCCAAAGCGGATCATCTTAATGAGCCGTGTGGGCGAGAGCGAGGCGATATCACATTCTTGTTTGTGCGATAGAGCCGAGCGGTCTGTTTGTGGGTTAAGAACGAAGAAGGGGAAGGAGGAAAAAGAAAAGCGGCTCGATGAGCCGCTTTTCAATTTTCTTTGCTAAGGTCTCAGCAATTATACGCCAAAAGCGTCATCAGCTGCTGCAGAAACCTGAGCTACGTTTTCAGAAGTCATTTCCGGTTCAGCGGCTGCAACAGCTTCGTTTTCGAACTGGTCACCAGCCTTCTTTTCAGAAATGGAAAGCTTACCTTCCTTGAACTTGTACATGGCGATGGTGGTCGGCTTCTTGGTAAGAGTGATATAACCCTGAGTTGCCTGCTTGTTGACAAAGCGGGCTTCCTGGGCCATCATGACCACTGCGCGGAAAACGGAGCCTTGACATTGTTCGTTTGCATAAATGTCATCAAGATAGACTCTCTGTTCTTCAGCCATTAAGGTACCTCTGAAAATGTTTTAGAAGAGGGAGAGGGATTCGAACCCTCGTTACCGTGAGGTAAACACGCTTTCCAAGCGTGCGCCTTCAACCACTCGGCCATCCCTCCAGGATGTGCGCCAAATATACCATTTTATTTTTCGTTTGTCAACCATTTTTGCCGTTTTTTTGCAATTTTTTGCAAAAAAAGCAAAAAATATTGACATTGTACACCTACAATCGACTCAATTCGTCCCACACGACCTGCATAAGCGGTTCAATCGTCTTTGCTGTGAAGTCAAACTTGATATTTGCAGCGGCAAAAAGCTCCGGCAACGGGCGGCTGTCGCCCAAACTTTCGGCCTTGAACAGGTCATCAATGGCCTTTTTCGGGTCTTTTTTGAAGTTTGCCCAAATCTGGAGCGCGCCAAGCTGAGCAATTCCGTATTCAATGTAGTAGAACGGGCATTCGAACAGGTGCAACTGCTTCTGCCACAGGTTGTTGCGAACAGCCTCAAAGCCGGAATAGTCCACACCGGCATCGTAGCGGTCCATGATACCCTTCCAAATCTCTTCGCGATCCTTGGCCGTATGGTTCGGACGGCTGTAAAGTTCATGCTGGAAGCTGTCGATGCTTGCTACCCAGGGGAACAGCCAAATCACGTCTTCCAATTCGCCTTCGATACTGCGGCGGATAGCCTCTTCATCGTTGCCGTAGAAGGGTTTCAGGTTGCTCGTACCAATAAGTTCCATACTCATGCTGGCCACTTCGGCGAATTCAGAGGGAACATCGCGGTAGGCGAGAATGGGTTGATTTGCCAGGGCATACTGATGGAAGGAATGGCCCGATTCATGCAGCAGCGTGTAAATGTCGCGGTCGGTTTCCGCCGAATTCATAAAGATGAAGGGGAGACGGCTTTCGTCAAAACCGATCTGGTAACCACCCGGAGCCTTGCCCAAACGGCTATCCGGATCGATAAGCTTCTTTGCCTGCATTTCGCGAGCCCACTTGCCGGCCTGCGGATGAATGGATTCAAAAATCTGGTCCACCTTCTCGATGAGTTCGTCACCGTTGCTGTAAGGCTTTAGCGGAGCACGATTCAGGGGATCCACGCTCAAATCCCACGGACGAAGCGTCTTGAGCCCCATTTTCTGGGCACGTTTCTTGTAGATTTCTTTAAGGAGCGGGAGCACCAACTTTTCGACGCTCTCGTGGAAATTCTTACAGTCGGCCGGAGTGTAGTCGAATCGACGCTTGGCCAAGAAAATATAGTCGATAAAGTTCTTGCAGTGAGAGTTTTTCGCGATTTTATTGCGAATCTGGAAAAGCTTATCGAAGGATGCATCGAGGGCATCCTTATCCTTGAGGCGGCGGTCCCACATGGTGCGGAAGGCCTTCTCGCGCAAGTCGCGGTCGGTCTTTTCCAGGTAGGCGCTCAACTGTTGCATCGTCTTGACGCCGCCATCGAATTCCACGCTCATGCCACCGGTAATCTTCTGGTAAGCCTGAATGGCAATGGTTTCTTCAGTTTCAAGGGGTATGTTGGCGGGGGAGAACAGGTCCAGAGACACCTGCACGCTCTTGAACCACACGCCGAATTCATCTTTCAGCTGGTCCTTGGCGGGGTGGGCCATCAGCTTCTTGTTCAGCTTGTCACTGAATTCATTAGAAAGCGGATCCACATTGCTGACAAAATCTTCATAGGCCTTGGCGGCGGCTTCGTCCTTGGTATTCACGGTCATGGCCACGTAACGGCGGCAAGAAACCTCCGAAAGGACCGAACCCAGCTCGCTCCACTTCAAAATCCAGGCACGGAGAGCATCAGGGGAGTTCGGGATATTTTCATCCAGAAGGCTCTGGTATAATTTTTCAACTTCCTTGACGTTGTCTACATTAAAATTTTCAGGTACAAAAGTGCGCATAAAATCCTCTAAAATCCGATTGCTCCTACCCAATCGCTTACAATATTGTCCAGAACCGAGGTGCGGGCCTTGTCAGCAAGAGCCTGCTTCTCTTCTTGGCTAATCTTACGATCCATGTCAAAATCCAACGTGAACGCTTCAGCCTGAGCCTTCAGCGCCACATCCATACGGCCCACAATATGAACCACATTTACATCCATGAGTTTGAAAATACGACGGTCAATGGGCATTTCTGTCACCAGAATCACCTGGTTATCGCCCGGAACCAGCTTCACGGAATCACGAAGCGCTACAGGGAGTTCCATCAGGGAATCCAGCACCAGGTTTGCCATCAATCCACGGATCCAAAGGGTATCTTCGCCCGTATTCTTGGCGTTCAAGCCGACAGTCAAGTATGCCTTGCCGATTTCTTTTTCGAGGATTCCTCGGGCAAAATCCTGCACCAAGGCAACCACGTGGGGATTCGGCAAAAGCCCCTTCATCAAGTCATCCGATTTCGGGAAAAGATCCTTGTTGAGCGTAGCCGAATCCAGGGACATGCTCACGAATTCCAATTTAGTCTTGGAAAGGATATCAGCTGCAGAAAGTTTCTTGGCAGCCGCACAGCCCGAGAAAAAAAGAGCTAGGCATGCCAATGCCGCAAGGAGCACCAAAAATGTTCTAGACTTGAATTTATTCATCAATTGACAATATAACAAAAATATGCATATAAATAGGCTCCAAACAGCCTTAAAGGCCCTTGAAACCCCTCCCCAACACTCCTACACTTTATTGCCGATAATGCGGATTATGTAAACTAAACAATATCGAAAAGAAGGAGGTTTTCCGCCTACTTTACTTATAAGGCTTCTCAGTACTTCACCTGTTCGGGAATGCACTGAATCAATCTTTCCTTGGGGATTGTCAAAAAATACTTGACAAGTTCGGCGTCCAGCTGCGTGCCAGCCACATCCTTGATAATCTGGAGAGCGTCTTCGTGAGTCTTGGGCGCTTTGTAGGAGCGACGCATGGTAATGGCCGAATATGTATCGGCAATGGAAATAATTCGAGCGGGCAACGGAATTTTGTCGCCCGGACAGCTGTAGTAACCGTGGCCATCGATTCGTTCATGATGGTAAAGAATCCAGCTCATGATATGTCCAAAAGTCTGGAGCGGTTGCAAAATCTTGACGCCGACTTTAGGGTGACGCTTCATAACAACCCATTCGTCCGGATCCAGTTGAGCGGGCTTGTTCAAGATAGACTCCGGAACGCCCAATTTGCCCACATCATGCATCAAAGCCGCATATTCCAAGCTAACCGGATTGATGCCACGCTTGATGGACGCAGGCAGATATTCGTAGAAAAGCATGGTCAAGCGTTGCACATGGCGGCTGTGGCCGTTCAAGTTCGGGTCACGGGCATCGATAACGCCCACCAGAACCTCAGCAATATCGATACTTCTGGATTTAGCGGTTTCAAGCAACCGGAACATAAGTGTCAGAACTATGGCTACAAAGACGCTCCCGCCAAAGAGGATCATCGCCATCACAATGTCCGGCTCCCCCACAAACGCACTGAACAGGTAGCCCATCAAGAAAAAGCACAGCAAGATTCCGGCAATAATTTTCCAGACGCGGTCACGATGACTCCCTGCCGAAAGCACATCGTGGGTGCTTTTTACAAAAAAGAAATACCTGACGATGTTTACCACCATCAGAATTGACCCCAAAACAATTAATATCGTAACTAAAGCGTCCACCAAAAAGAAAATACATCTTTTTTAACGAAAAAACACATGGCGAATATTCCAAATTGGAAAAATCTGATAAATTTGTCTTGACACGGTTCGAGAATTGGCTCTGAAGTGTTGATTACCGGATGTTGAAAAAGCCTTTGATTCTTCCCAAAAGGTCGTACAGCTTGCCGCTTTTTTGTAGCGTCTGCCGTGCTTTGGCTTTAAGGATGCGAATCGTTGATTGTTGTGGCACTTCCAGTTTTTGCATCGGATCTCCGATAATCGATTCTCCATAGAACCAATCGTAAAGGTCTTCCTTGTGGCCGTACTGGTTCCTTTTCACCCTTTCGTTTACCCATTCCAGGAATGATTCGCCAATGAATTTGTACTCAAAGGCGTAATACATGAAACCATCCATTTGGTCACTTCCACTGGTTTTGGATGAACCGATACTTACAAAACCGCCGTTAATCGTGTTAAAGATATGCTCGCTTCCAACAGAGGCACTATTGGCGTTGCCGTAGAAATCATAGCAGGTAAGTGGACCACAGCAGGCAAAGTGGAAAAATCTCGGTGACACACACATGTTTCTTTCCACTCGTGTTATATCCAGCCCGTTTCCAAGGCCAGTCTGGCCTCCGTGCCCACCGTAAAGGGCCCAATCATACTTATCTGATTTTATGTTGTCTAGATATTCCTGCCCGTCAGCGATAGACTTATCAAGGGAGTCTGGGGAATAAAGGAGACTCAAGCCATCAACGAATTTCTGGTCTAGAGGATTGTTTAGGCCTCCTTCCTCTGTTAGGAACATGGCACTACGCGTAGCTTTCTTGAACAAACCGAGATAGTAGTTGTGGATTTTCCCAAAATAGTTCAATAAAAGTGTTTTGGGGTTGCCGTAAAAACCTGCCGTGTTGGGGTCAATTCGAGAAACCCATATTTCAAAGGAATCAGAAACTGCGCCACTTTTGGAATAGTGCCCATCAAAAACCCCATTGGATTTTCCAGAAATCCAAAGGTGCTTTATGTCTTCTTCGGGGAGCGAATCTTTCATGAAAATATTTCCGTAAAAGGTTTGGTTGAGACCGCGTGTGGTCTTGTCATTTTGACGCCAAACGGAATCAGGGATTGGTTCATAGGAGGCATTATTCCCGCATTTCCATTTTAGTGTAAGATAAGCGGCGCCATATTCCTCTGCATAGTTTAGTTTGAATTTGTAGAGACTGTCTTTCTTGAATTGAAAAGCGCTGTAATAGGGAATGTCCCAGTTGTTGAACCATGCGTCAATGAGCAGGGAATCATTAATCCAAAGGCGCCTGTCGTTGTCCGTGGTAAGTTGCAGGGAACAAAGTGCGGTGACTGGAGATTTGAGGTATCCGGAATATGCAATTGAAAAACTATCCGCCGGTACTTTCCCTGGTATCGGAGAACCGTCGCGTACATCAAAGTTTAACGTTGTCGTGGTGGTTTCAAACAACTTTCCGCCATAGGCTTTGGGGCCTCCGGCAGCAGTGTCTTTCCAAACACCGTCAAGATCCATGAAGTAAAAGTCTGTTACCCAACGTTGGTATCGGAATCCATATTCTGTTTTCTGGTAGAATTCAAATTGAGCTCGCGGAATGTCTCCAACGAAAATGGCTCCCGCGATGGAGTCCTTCTTGCTTACGAGTATTTCTTTTAGGTCGGTGACTTTACCGCCGTTCTTCTGGGATTTGAAAGATATGATAGAGGCATTTACTTGATAAGTATTCCAAATGTCATCTGTATAGGTGTCTATGGCATTCCTGATTTCGTTGTCTTTTATCATTTCATCGTCAACAACGATGAGGATATCAGATGCCCTACTCCATGCGCAAACAGAAAATAGGAGAAAAACCCCAAAAAAGTATTTAAGTGTATTTTTCATGAAAGCCCCCCTGAACTTCATTAAAGACAAAACCCCTTTTTTGAGAAAATATATAATTTTTTTTGTAAAAAATGTGATTTGGCTTGACAAAAATGGTTAAAATAGTATATATTTGTGCAGTGAACAGATGTTTATGATTTAAGGCTATTTTGAGGCGTTGTAAACAATGATTGAACGGATTCGTGGAATTTTGATTGAAAAGTCCCCCACTTTCGTGGTCGTGGATGTAAACGGCGTGGGTTACGGCGTGAATATTTCAGCCTACACAGCAGGCAAATTGCCCGAAGTGGAAAGCGAAGTGACTCTCTACACGAACCTGGTGGTGCGTGAAGATTCCATGACGCTGTTCGGTTTTGCCGACAAGACCGAGAAAGAGACCTTTATCATGTTGCTCGAAGTGAACGGCGTAGGTCCGAAGCTTGCCCAGCGGATTTTGAGCGGTAGCTCCCCCGCCGACCTTTTGAACATGATCGCAAGCGACAACAAGAGCGCCCTCGGCAAGATCAAGGGGCTTGGCAAAAAGACTTGCGAACAGATGGTGCTTTCGCTCAAGGACAAGGCGGGAGCCATGATGCAGGCCTTGGGCGATGTCGAAGGCTCCGGCATTACAGGTATGGGCGCTCTCACCGGCCCGAAGATGGAAGCGGTTCTTGCCTTGCATACGCTAGGCGTGAAGGATCCAGCAGCAGAAAAGGCCGTGATGAAGGCTGCTGAAATCTTGGGCGATTCTGCAGATGCCGCAACCCTTATTCCCGAAGCTTTGAAGTATTTATAAGCACGTCATTGCGAGGAGAGTCTAGCTCGACGAAGCAATCCATGAAAATGCAGGATTTATAAATGGACGATCAAAGAATCATATCTCCTGAACGCCGTGTCGGCGACGAAAGCGATGTAGAGCGATCCCTGAGACCGCCTTCTCTTGAAGAATTTACCGGACAGAAGAACATCAAGGAAAGCCTTTCTATTGCGATTGAAGCTGCGAGACACCGTGGCGATTCGCTGGATCATTGCCTTTTTTGCGGTCCTCCGGGACTTGGCAAGACGACTTTGGCCGGAATTATCGCTAAAGAAATGGGCGTGAATATTCATATTACGAGCGGTCCGGTGCTTGAAAAGGCGAGCGACCTTGCCGGACTTTTAACGAGTCTGCAAGAAAACGATATCTTGTTTATCGACGAAATTCACCGTCTGAACCGCGTGGTGGAAGAATACCTCTACCCCGCTATGGAAGATTTCAGGCTTGACATTATGCTGGATTCTGGGCCGGCGGCTCGCAGTGTGAACTTGCCGCTCAAACATTTTACGCTGGTGGGGGCAACAACCCGCAGTGGCCTTTTGACAAGCCCGCTGCGCGACCGATTCGGCTTGCAGTATCGCCTGGAACTCTACGATGAAGACGACATCAAGAGCATCTTGATGCGCAGCGCGAAGATTTTGAATGTGGGACTCGAAGAAGATGCGGCCAAACTTTTGAGCGGGCGTTGCCGAGGCACGCCGCGTATCGCTAACCGTGTACTGAGGCGCTGCCGAGATGTCGCCCAGGTGCGAGGCACCGGCGTCATCGACTTGATGTCGGCTTCCAAGACGCTTGAAATGCTTGGAATCGACGGTGAAGGCCTAGACCACATGGACCGTAAAATTCTCTCGATGATTATCGATAAATTCGGCGGTGGCCCCGTGGGGCTGGGCACCATCGGGGCTGCGCTCGGCGAGGAGCCGGACACCCTCGAAGAAGTCTATGAGCCGTACCTGATTCGCAAGGGGCTCCTCGCGCGAACGCCGCGTGGCCGTACCGCCACGCGCACCGCCTACGAGATGCTTCATCGCAGCATTCCGAAGGCTCTTGCTGAAGCATCTGCGCAAGGAACGTTGGACTTGTAAGCAGCCCAAACAGCCGATACACTTATAACATTTTAACATCTGCGGACGTTGTAACGTTCGCATTTTCTTTATAAATTCACTAACGGTGATGTGGATGTGTTAATTGGAGGCATGATGCATCTTAAAACAACTCTTTCCGTACTCGCAATCGCGGCGGTAGCAACTATGGCAAAAGACTATTCTGGCGCAGAACTCTACACCAACGAAACCTGGATGTACGGTAAGTTTGAAGCCCGTATGCAGATGGCCGCAGGCTCTGGTACGGTAAGTTCCATGTTCCTCTATCACAACGACTCCTATTTGGGTGGCAATGAACCCTGGGTCGAAGTGGATATCGAAATTTTGGGCAAGAACCCAAGCAGCTTCCAGTCAAACATCATTACAGGATATGGTGAGGGTGATGGACAACCGAACCGCAAAATTACAAGCGAACAGCACCACCCCATCAACCCTGCTTCAAACGCCTCATTCCATACTTACGGATTAGAATGGACCCCGAATTATGTCGCATGGACTCTTGACGGCCAGGTCGTTCGTAAAACGGTTAAGGGACAGGAAAGCGGCTGCAAAACCGAAAAAGGCGGTCAACAACAGAGCTACTGCAACCAGGTGGAAGACCTCGGCAAGAAGCCCCAGGGTCTTCGTTTCAACCTCTGGTCTCATGAAGACGCAGGTTGGGTAGGCCAGTGGAACGACAATATCCTCCCCGTTTATCAGTTCATCAACTGGGTCAAGGTTTACGAATATAAGCCGGGACAGGGCGACAACGGAACAGACTTCAAACTTCAGTGGACAGACGATTTCCAGACATTCGATTCAAAGCGTTGGAACTTGGGTGACTGGACCTTCGATGGCAACCGCGTCGACATCAGCCCGAGCAACGTCTATACGAAGAATGGCATGGCCATCATCGCCTTGACCAAGAAAGGTCAGGAAGGTTTCAACGGACAGGTTCCTCAAGATCCCGAAGGCGACGCAATGCTCAGCGGATCTTCGCAGCAGTCTTCCAGCAGCGAACAATCTAACCCGACTAGCTCTAGCAGCGAATTCAACCAGTTCAGCTCTAGCAGCAATACACAAGGCATTCTTCAGAACCGCGCCAAGCTTCAGAACAAGGAAACCCGCAGAACAGTCAATGCCAAGGGCGCTCGCGTGAACCCGAACAGCAAGGCCAACTACCAGGTAGACTTTACCTTCTAATTCATCCAACCCCAAACAACCCCGGCCCGCATAGGAACCTCCCCTGTGCGGGTCTTTTTATTTAATGACCGCGCGAGCTGCAAACAAGTCGGTTCTTCCCATTGGCTCGCGCTCTCGCGACCGCCCCAGCTTAACGCTTGGGGCTTTGTCGCTCACAGTTTTTATTATTTTTCGGACATGAAACAGCGGATTATCAAGGCTTTGCTCGATATGAACCTCGCCGAGGGCGACCGACTCCCATCGGTGCGTTCCATGATCAAGAGCTTCGGAGCTTCGTCGGGCACGGTGCAGGCGGCGCTCGCCGAGCTGGAATCCGTTGGAAAAATTTGCAAAATCCAGGGAAAGGGCTGCTTCTGGGGCACATCTCCCCTACGGACCAAGGTACCCTACGTTCACGAGACCGTCTCCGAAAAGCTCGCCAAGGCATTCGAGCGCGACTTTGCGCAAGGCTACCTGAAACCCTCGCAACCGCTTCCACTTTCCAAGGAACTCTCCGCACGCTACAACGTGTCGCAGGGAACACTCCGCAAGTTCCTGGAAGAAAAGGTCGCCCGCAATATCCTGAAAAAGGAAGGACGCCAGTACCTTTTCTACCGCAAGCAGCAAAAGAAGGACGACGCGCCTCTCAGCGAACTCATCTTCGTCACTCGCTGTAACAGCTGGGGCGGATTCAGCGCCGAAAGTGAACGCGAGCTGGACTTCTTGCGACTGATTTACAAGACCGCAGGTAAGAACCATTATAAGCTGACCCTGTTCGGCATCAACGACGCCTCGGGCAAGCTCATTGACCGCAGCGGCAAGCCATGCAAGCTATCGGAACACCCGAACGCCGTGGGAGCCGTGCTTTCGACGCTCTTGGTACAGAACTTCAGGCCGCTCCTGACATTCTTCGCCGACGCCAAATTCCCCGTGGCCGTATGGTGGGAACACCCCATCGATGCCGTTCCCCGCAGCTTCTTGCGCAAGGACAACTGGATTTTCTTCAACTCCACCTTCGGCAAGACCCCCGGCAAAGAAATCGGCCGCTACTTGCTGGGCCTCGGCGTGACCGAAGTCGGATATTTTTCGCCGTACCACAACAGTTCCTGGTCCAAGGACCGCCTCACCGGTCTCGAAGAATCAGGACTCGTGGTGCACCCCTACGTGGATGCAGAATTCGCAAGCCCCTGGGATTACAAACAAATTGCCCGTAAGAAAGTCGAAAAGCTCTCCGTGGAAATCATGGCGCGCACTCTCGAAAAAGAGAAGCTAAAGACGCTCGCCGAACGCGCCCTAGAATTCCAGGCGAAAAACGGCAACAACATGCCCTGGATTTGCGTGAACGACGAAGTCGCGGGAATCTTCATGGAAATGGTCGAAGAAAACAACATGGAAATCCCCGAGCCAAACATCGGGCCGACCTACATCGCCTTCGACAACTCCATGGAAAGCTACCTGCTGCGCATTCCCTCTTACGACTTCAACACCGACGCGCTCGTGGAGCAAATCTTCTACTATATCAGCAGTCCCTCGGCATTCGACGGCATCAAAAAAATCCACCACATCCTCGGGAACGTGGTGGAGAAATAAGTCTTAAGGTCGCAAGCGTTTTGCCGCGACATTCACCTAGCTACTTGTTTTTATTAACAATCAGGGTCTTGGCCTTGAAGGTCTTCTTGTCAATCCACTTGACCATCAGGGAGACCTTGTTGTCCTTGTCGAGGGCGGCCCAGTACTTTTTGAGCGTGTCTTCGGCATTGTCGAAAATCGGCATCAGCTTCGGGAATCCGTTGAAAGACGGAATCGGGCTGCCATCAGTTTCGTAGGTGCTGATGAAGTGGCCGAGACCGGGCAAAGCCTTCTCGTATTCAAACGTCATGCGTTCGCAGCCGGCGTCTTCGCAGTTATTACGGCTCTTGAGAATGGAGAGCTTGTAAACGGCGGGCTGGGCATTCTTGTAGTGGATACCGGAAATACGCGGCGTGAAATTCGGAGCATCGTCTTCGTACTGGCGCGTAGCGAGAGCGCTTTCGAAGGTACCGCCGAGCTTGATGGCGTCGTAAATCGTGTCGGTCTGGTCGCCGTTCGTGATAATCTGGACGTCGGCCGTGTGGCGTGCCGGGTAGTAGATAATCAGGTGCGGGTCCGTGAGCTTGGATTCGTCGAAGGCCTTGGTCTTCATGAAGCCGGTCTTGGCTTCGATTTCGAAAACGCGGTTACGGCTATTCACGCTACGGCCCATAATCCAGTAGACCTGCACGTAGGACTTGCCGTCGGCACTTTCGCCGAGAACAATTCCACGTCCAGGATAAGGGTTATTGGAGAGGGCCTTGAAATTCTGTTTTGCTTCGTCTGTGTACTTCATGGCCCCAAATATAGCAAAGATATCACAATGTATCGGGAGCCTTTTCGGGGGCTGGGCCCGGAATTACATCAAAGACATTTCCTTTGAATTCGAAGTAATTGATATCCTTTTCTGAAGCCGGAAGGTCAAACGTATAATATGCGTAGCATATCCAATTCAGAGAAAATACGGAATCACTATCCGGCACGATTCGCAGGGTATCCCCCACGCGCTCAATCTGCACTTCGTCGTTATGGTATTCAAAGTCCACGTCTATGTCCGGAATAACAATCTGGTAACCGACATTTTCCGTATTCGTCAAGTAGGCTTTGTTACCGGCATTGGCGTTGTTCATGCTGCAGGGACCCGTATTAGCAACGGCGGTCTTGACAGCATCTTTTCTGCCAATAGCACTATTGGTAACGCCGCTATTGGGGATAGCCGAATCCTGCCCTCTGGCATTCGTGCTGGATTCGTTCCCGCAGGCAATAAACATAAGTGACAGCATGGCTGTACATGCAATGATTTTTTTCATATCATTATCCTCCTATAAATGAAGTCCTTGAATGAATGCCTTATTCCGCATCGACAATGTCCATGATTTCCGGCGTAAGAAATCCATTACCGTTATCAAAGTAGAGTAATGTCGCATGGGTGTAGGCCTCATCGTTATCTACGGCGAAATCAATCCTGGACTTGCAAATACACCTCTGTGCATTCGTATAATCGTATTTCGCCTTTACAACAACCGTATCTCCCAAAACGTGGACATTAAGGGTGTCAATTTCAATACCACATGTGAGCGAAATGTTTTCAATGGTAAAGGTTGTCCGATCGGTACCGACATACCTGTAAGTAAACGGAGGAATCCTTTCTCCACGGGAAACAACCAAGGTGTCATCCATTATGCGTTCGTTTTGACATTGGACATTGGCATCTATAATGCCAATGTCCAACGAACTCGAACTAGATACGTCCGCAACATCGTTCGACGAGTCACTACTCAACGGATTCAATGCGTTAGTGTTTTCCGCCATGGTATTGGGATCCACCGATCCTCCACCGGAACACGCAATCACAAGTATCAAAAACAGAGAACCTGAGACAAGAGCAAACTTCTTAAACATGGAGTTTCTCCTTTATCTTATCCGTAAACGGGAAAAACTGGAAATTAATTCGACAAACTTGGTTTGAATCTTTGTATTCGTTAGCAATGGATAGAATTTTCTTGCCACAGGCTTCTAGCTCGTCGACAATTCTTCGGCTCGCTTCTTCGTTCACGCCAAGCGTAAGCCCGCTAAAATAACGTTCGTCTGGAGAATAGCGTTCTACTGCGCGAGCTGCCATGTTCGCCATTTCTTTGTGCATGGTACGAATGGCTATGGGCAAAGCCTCTTTAGAACCGATAACGTTCTGTTCTGTTTGCGAATAGACCTTGTCTCCGTCTTTTTTCAGGAATCCTGCCTTAACCAAGAAATTCAAGATATCGCGCACTTCTTCGGCAGATACATGCTCCTTGCATTCTTCGGCAAGATCACGTGGGTTGGCTCCAGGCATCATCGGGGCAAGTTCCCTGAGTACGGGGTACTTCCAGGATTCATAATACTGGAATGCTTCGCAGTCAACGACACGCATGCTATGTTCCACCGCAATCTTCTGCATTTCAAGAAGTGCAGCTTTCTTGATAGAATCTTTTTTGGCGTTGCAGAACGTTACCATTTCGTGGAAGTAATCTTTTTCAAAACCGACAAGTCCCAAGGCTTTCGCGACATTTTCGATTTTTGGCTTGCCCAACCTGCTTTCGCCCTGGCAGACAAGCTTCAAGAAGTTCGGCGAAGTAAAGCCGGCACTCTTGCAGAACTCTCGCCACGAGAACGCACCCAAGCGTTTGCGCTCGTCGTAGTAATCCTGTATATACAGGCGATAGTCCTTATATTCGAGTATCGATTTCATGTTTATTAATATACCTTTTCTCTAATTTA
>Ga0256406_1002466_pt1 | contig 26014 bp, 20 predicted proteins | sample RumenRJG_03DNA_FD_185986 | JGI IMG/M metagenome (GOLD analysis project Ga0256406, IMG submission 185986) | Bovine rumen microbial communities from Lethbridge, Alberta, Canada - RJG_03 | ecosystem: Host-associated > Mammals > Digestive system > Stomach > Rumen | place: Canada: Alberta | collected...
GCGTACCGGACCGTGCAGGACATCCGGGGACGTGCGATCCGGCAGATTCAGGTGCTGCCGCTTGCGTACCTTGACAGCCACAGCACCGGCGACATCGTCCAGCGGGTCATCGCGGACACGGATCAGCTCTCCGACGGACTGCTGCTGGGCTTTCAGCAGCTCTTCTCCGGCGTGATCACGATCATCATGACGCTGGTCTTCATGTTCTCGAAGAATCTGGAGATCACGCTGCTCGTCCTTGTGCTGACGCCGGTGAGCTTCCTTGTGGCGCGCTTCATCGCGTTCCGCAGCTACCGGATGTTCCGGCGCCAGACGGAGATCCGAGGCCGCCAGACCGCTCTGATCAACGAGATGATCGGCAATGAGAAGGTGGTGAAGGCATTCGGGTACGGGGACAGGGCCTCCTCACGCTTCCGCGAGCTCAACGGGGAGCTGCAGTACTATTCCCAGAGAGCCGTGTTCTTCAGCTCGCTGACGAACCCGTCCACCCGCGCCGTGAACAACGTGATCTACGCGCTGGTCGCGCTGATCGGCGCGTTCCGGATCATGGCCGGGGCGCTGACCGTGGGCGGGCTGACCGTCCTGCTTTCCTACGCGAATCAGTACATGAAGCCGTTCAACGACATCAGCTCGGTGATCACGGAGCTGCAGAACGCGCTGGCCTGCGCCGCGCGGGTCTTCGAGCTGATCGAGGCGGAGCCGGAAAGCCCGGACGCGGACGGGGAGATGAGCGGCGTGAAGGGCGCCGTGGATATCGGCGATGCCGCCTTCTCCTATGACAAGAGCCGGAAGCTGATCGAGCATTTCACGTTTCACGCGGATCCGGGCATGACGGTCGCCATCGTGGGACCGACCGGATGCGGCAAGACCACGTTCATCAATCTGCTGATGCGCTTCTACGATGTGGACGGGGGCTCCATCCGGATCGACGGTCAGGACATCCGCGGCGTGCCGCGTCATGCCCTGCGCCGCCAGTACGGCATGGTGCTGCAGGAGACCTGGCTGAAGGACGCCACGGTGCGGGAGAATATCGCGTTCGGACGGCCGGACGCCACGGATGAGGAGATCATCCGGGCCGCGAAGGAGGCGCACAGCTGGGAATTCATCCGCCGGATGCCGCAGGGCCTCGATACGCCGGTCAATGACGATTCGCTGAGCGCGGGACAGAAGCAGCTGCTCTGCATCACGCGGGTGATGCTGACGCTGCCGCCGATGCTGATCCTCGATGAAGCGACCTCCAGCATCGACACGAGGACGGAGGTCCGGATCCAGCAGGCCTTCGACAAGCTGATGGAAGGACGGACCAGCTTCATCGTCGCGCACCGTCTGTCCACGATCCGCCACGCGGACGCGATCCTCGTGATGCGCGACGGGAAGATCATCGAGCAGGGAACGCACGAATCGCTGATGGCGAAAGGCGGATTCTACACGAAGCTCTATGACTCGCAGTTTGCCGGCCTGAGCACATGAGCGGCCGGTATGATTCCTGCAATACGAGACAAGCCCTCCGCCTGCTGTGCGGAGGGCCTGTTCGTATAAGGGAAGGAGTTTGCCGGCGGTCCGCCTGGCAGTGCAGACCGCCGGCCGTATGAAAAAAGAAGTATGAAATGATGTTTCAGATGGTTTTCATCTGATATTTCGTATGGTATCGCCTGGATGTGTACGAATTTTGACATGAATCGGACGCTTCTGTGAAGCCTTGCTGAAGCGAAACTGAAGGCGGGTGCATGTCCCGTAAGAAACGGTGGAAGATTGCGCCGCGGCGTGGTATTCTGAAGCCGGTTTTCGTATCCGGACGGTGGCGCGGACGCCGCCGGAGAGGCGGACGGCTCCGTTTGCTGCATCAGCCCGTCCGGGGGCGGAGAAGCGAACATGATGAAACATCATCCGATCAGGAGGAAACTATGCAGTTTTTTGAAGATCATGGTGCACTGGTGGCGCGGCTTTACGGAGAGACGCTCAGGATCGAGGCGTGGGGACCGGATTCCTTCCGTGTCCGCTCGACGATGCTGCCTGAGTTCAGCGGACGGAGATGGGCTCTTACGGAAGAGGCGCCCGCCGCTCGGGCATCCGTCGAGATCGGCGAGGAGGATCACTGGGTCGGGGACGGAACCGTCGACCGGAAACCCGTCGCGTCCATCACGAACGGACGGCTGAAGGCGGTGGTGAATTTCGCCGGCGTGATCACATTTTACCGGGACGGCGCCCTGCTGCTCCGGGAGTATTTCAGGGCTTACGACGGCACGCTGAGCCGGGAGTCACGCTGCCTCAAGGTGGTGAACCGCGAGTGGAAGGGCGTGATCGGCGGAACCGAGTTCTCGCTGAACCTGAAGTTCGAGAGTATCGACGGCGAGAAGATTTTCGGCATGGGCCAGTACCAGCAGAAGTATATGGATATGAAGGGCTGCACGCTGGAGCTGGCGCAGCGCAATTCGCAGGTGACGGTGCCGTTTCTCGTCTCGAATAAGGGCTACGGCATGCTGTGGAACAATCCGGCGGTGGGCCGCGTGACGTTCGGCAAGAATTATACGGAATGGATCGCCCGCGCGACGCGGGAGATGGACTACTGGATCACGGCGGCGGACACGCCGAAGGAGCTGCTCGCTTCCTACACGGCCGTCACGGGCCGGGCGCCGGCGTACCCGGAGGACCGGATGGGACTCTGGCAGTGCAAGCTGCGCTACCGGACGCAGGACGAGGTGCTCTCCGTCGCGCGCCGCTACCATGAGGCCGGGATCAAAATCGATCTGATCGTCATCGACTTCTTCCACTGGACGCTTCAGGGAGACTGGCAGTTCGACCCGGTCTACTGGCCGGATCCGAAGGCGATGTGCGACGAGCTGCATTCCATGGGAATCAAGGTCGTCGTCTCGGTCTGGCCGAGCGTGGACCGGAAGAGCGTGCATTTTCAGGACATGCTGGAGAAGGGGCTGCTGATCCGGACCGAGCGGGGCGCGCTTCAGACCTACGATTACCAGGGCGACTGCGTCGAGATCGATCCCTTCAACCCGGCGACCCGGGAGTATGTCTGGAATGTCTGCAAACAGAACTACTACGATTACGGCATCGACGCGTTCTGGCTCGACAACTCGGAGCCGGATTACGGCGTCTATGACTTTGAGCACTACCGCTATCAGGCGGGGCCGGCTCTCGCGGTGAGCAACCTGTATCCCCAGCTCTACAGCCGGGCGTTCTTCGACGGCATGCGAAAGCAGAGCGATGCACCGGTGGTCAACCTGCTCCGCAGCGGATGGGCCGGCAGCCAGAAGTACGGCAACGTGATCTGGTCCGGCGATGTTCCCAGTACCTTCGAGGCGCTCTACGATCAGGTGCAGTGCGGACTCAACATGGGACTCGCGGGAATTCCCTGGTGGAATACGGACATCGGCGGGTTCATGACGGACGATGTGCATGATCCGGACTGGCAGCAGCTGCTGATCCGGTGGTACGAATTTGCGGTGTACACGCCGGTCTTCCGTCTGCACGGGGACCGCGGACCGTACAACATCCCGAAGCTCGACGATCGGGATTTCGGCGGCGGCTATCTTCATACCGGCCAGCCCAACGAGATGTGGAGCTACGGCGGGGAGAATTTCCGGATTATGAAGAAGTACTATGATATCCGGATCGGGATGCACGATTACATCCGCTCGCTCTACGAGGAAGCGTCCGAAAACGGTTCTCCGCTGATGCGCGCGATGTTCTATGAGTTCCCGGAGGATCCCGTCTGCTGGGAGCTGCAGGATCAGTACATGTTCGGAAGCCGGCTGCTGGTGGCACCGATCCTTGCGCTGAACGCGTCGGTGAGAGAGGTCTATCTGCCGGAGGGCAGATGGAAGGAGCAGCGGACCGGCGAGGTCTTTACGGGCGGCCGCCGGGTGAACGCGGACGCGCCGCTGGATTACCTTCCGGTCTTCGAGCGGCTGGACTGACGGAGACCCCGGAGAACGGGAGGCGCACGTGCCGGATCCAGATACGGAAAGCGTTTCGCTGAGCACGGGGAAAAAACGGTCGGGACGGGCCGGAAACGGCCTGTCACGGCTGTGTCGGGGGAAGAGGAGAATGCAAATGAAAACGGTTCATAAGGCTTCGCCGGCTGAACTCGGCGAATCGGTTTTTGACATCGGCTATCTGCTGTTCGATCTGATCGCCGCGATTGTATTTTTCGCCGGGGCGGACGGCCGCGTCACGTTCCTTTTGTACGGCGCCCTCGCCCTGCTGCTGGGCGGAGGCGACGCCTTCCATCTCGTGCCCCGGGTGCGGCGGGCTCTTATGGGGGAGACGGACCGCACGGAGCATGACCTCGGCCTCGGGCTCGCCGTCTCGTCGGTGACGATGACGCTGTTTTATGTTCTGCTTTACTATATCTGGCGCTCGATCTTTCCGGAGATCCGCGTGCCGGCCGCGCTTCCGGCCCTGATCTGGGTCAGCGCGCTGGCGCGGATCGCGGTCTGCCTTCTTCCCGGAAACAACTGGTTCCATAAGGAAGGCAGCCGGCGTTTCTCGCTCGTCCGCAACGGAATCTTCGTCGTGACCGGTATCGAGGTGATTGCGCTGTTCCTTTATTCGGGAAATGCACACGGCCTTCGCCTCTACCGGATGGCGGCCGCGATCGGCATCAGCTTCGCCTGCTACCTTCCGGTGACGCTCTTCAGCCACACCCACCTGAAGATCGGCATGCTGATGATTCCGAAGACCTGCGCGTATATCTGGATGCTCGCGATGGGACTCGGAATGCTGTGATTAGAGAGGATAAACACCGGGGGCCGGAAAACGAATTTCGCTTTCCGGCCCCCGGCTTTTTCCGCAAGGCGATGTCCGCAGCGGACTTTTCACAGCTTCAGCTTATCAACGATATCCCTGAGCGCGGCGCGGACCGGAGAGTCCGCGGGCAGCTGGACGATCGGCTTGCCGTCGCAGTCGAACTGGTAGACGCCCTGATCCTGAGGCACGACGCCCAGCAGATCCAGCCCCTGCTTTCTGATTTCCTCCATCGTGCCGTCGTCGAGCTTACCTTCGGGCGCCCGGTTGACGATGAGGCCGATCTGCGACGGCTTGAAGTGGAGCTCGTTCATCAGGTCCTTGATCCGGCCGGCGGCCTGCACGCCGCGGCGGGAGCAGTCGCTGACGAGGATCGCCGTATCCATCTGCGGAAGAATCCCGCGGCTGATGTGCTCCATGCCGGCCTCGTTGTCGACGACGATATACGGATAGTTGTTCTGAAGCTTCTGGATCTGGGTCTGAAGCAGGCCGTTGACGTAGCAGTAGCAGCCGCTGCCCTGCGTGCGTCCCATCACCATCAGGTCGAAGTCGTCCTCTTCGGTGAGCGCGTCGTTCATGCGTATCTCCAGATAGTCCTGCTTCGTCATATTCTTCGGGATCAGGTCGTCGTTCTTGGCGGAAGCTTCGATGATCTCCCGGAGATCGCCCAGCGTCGTCTCGACTTCCACGCCCAGCACCTCGTTGAGGTTGGAGTTCGCGTCGGCGTCGACGGCCAGCACGGGCCTGCGGCCCGTCTCGCAGAGATACTGAATCAGAAGGCCGGTCAGCGTGGTTTTTCCGACGCCGCCCTTGCCGGATACTGCAATCACTTTACCCATTTGACTTTCCTCTTTTCCGATGGCCGCGGGCGCTTAAGGAGCCGCAGCCGGTCATCTGTATGATTCGGTTTCTGTTTCCTATTATATTGGATACAAAATAATAAGCAAGCGTCAAATCATCCGGTCTGCCGCCGTGCGGCCGGGTGAGATGACGCGCACAGTCGATCGCCTGGAAGCGGCTCAACCAAAAGTCTGCCGCCGTGCGGCCGGGTGTGCTGCAGCCTCAGAAACAGAAGCGGCAGTGCGCAAAGGTCTGCCGCCGCGCGGCCGGGTATGCTACAATCAGCGCAGAATAACAGGCATTCCGCGGATCAATCCGTCATGCCGGACTGCAGCAGGTGAATTGCCATGAAAGAAATCAGCAGGATTCATTCGATTTACATGCATCTGGCGCTTCTTGTCGCCGCGGCGCTGGCCGCGACGCTGGTCACGTACTACTCGCTGTACTATGCGCTCGGCAGGGCGGTGGACGCCTACAGGAGCGATCCGGCCGTCACGGCGAAGCTGGACAAGTCCTATATCAAAAAGCTGAAGAGCTATGTCAGAAAGAACGGGATCGGCACGGACGACACGGAGAAGATCAACGCCTGGGTCACGGAACAGAAGGTTCTTTCCATCCAGATCCTGAAGGACGGGAAGCTGATCTACGATTCGGACTATTCCACGGACGATCCGGACTGGGAGCCGGCGGACGGCGAGGGAATCTACGACTGGGTGTCCGATTCCGCGACCGTCTACGACATCTCCTTCGATGACGGAACCGCGCAGGTGGCGATCTACGGCTACTACAACCTCAGCATGTACAACATTGCCCTGCTGATCTCCATGGTGGCGGCCTTCGGCGTGATGATGCTCATCGTGCTGATCGGCATCTCGCGCACGGTGCGTTACATCGTCCGTCTGAGCCGGGAGGTGGAAATCCTTGAGGGCGGCCATCTCGACTACCCGATCACGGTGAAGGGACGGGACGAGCTCGCGCTGCTGGCCCAGAATCTGGACAACATGCGCCGCACCTTCCGCGAGCAGTCGGTCCGGGAGGAGGAACTGCAGCGGAAGAACCAGACGATGGTGACGGAGATGTCCCATGATCTCCGCACGCCGCTGACATCGATCCTTCTGTATACCGAGATCCTGAAAAACGGCCGGTTCTCCGACCGGTCGGAGGCGGAGGATCTGCTGAACCGGATCGAAGAGAAAGTGTACCGGATGAAGGACCTGGCCGAGACGCTGCTGAACTACTCCATCCACCCGGATTCGGAGCGCCGTATCGAGCTGGAGAAGGAAGATTTCGCGGATGCATTTTATGAAATGCAGTCCGAGACCGCCTCCTATCTGGCGAGACAGGGAATCCGGACGCAGACGGAGATGGAGTGGCGGCATCTGGCGGTGGCGGTTCAACCGGATTATCCGGCCCGGATCTTCGAGAATCTGGTATCGAACCTGGTCAAGTACGCGGACCGGTCCGTGCCGGCGGAGATCCGGACGGTCTATCCGGAAGGGTTCTGCGGTTTCGTCTTCCGGAACCGGACGGCGGAGAAGCCTTCCTCGCCGGAGAGCACCGGCGTCGGACTGGACAGTGTCCGCAGCATGATGAACGCGATGGGCGGCCGGTGCCGGGCGGTGCGGGACGGTGATTTCTTCGAGACGGAAATTCTGTTCGCGCGGTGGCAGGACCGGGAGGAGGAGCCGCCGGCCGAGACGGACGGAGCCTGTGATCCGGTGAACGGGGAGATCCGCGGGGAAGCGGCGGGCGGCCGGGACGGGTGATGACGGGCTTTACAGGACGGAGGGAATCTGTCAGAGGCGTCTGCCCTGTCCGAGGTTGACAAAACCAGCGGGATGGTGTAATTTAATTACAGTTAAACGAGACTAATTAAAGGCGCCGGGAAGCGGACAGGACGCCCCGGCGGAACACACAGGCGCGGCGGAGCAGTCCGCCGGATATGCGGGAGGTGCCTTATGAATCTGATTTCCGTGGTGATTCTGCTGCTGATCGCAGCGGCCTTCGTCCTTTCCCTCCGCTATGTCAGAAGACACGGGAGCTGCGGAGACTGTGAGGGATGCGGGGGCGGCTGCTCCGGGAACTGCTCGTCCTGCAGGACGCATGAGGCGGAGACGAAACGGGGCGAGCTGACCGAGACCTATAAGCGGTACGCGAGAAAGTACGGGAAGCCGGTTGACTGAACCGGCTTCTTTTTTTTATCGCAATTTTCCTGTTTATACACAGTCTGTACACGCGGACAGACCATACTTATGACAGATCATATGCCCGGCGGAGGCGCGGACATGGTATACTGTTTTTATCTGCAGGCTTGTCCGGACGGACAGTAAAGGGGAGAAGAAGCCAATGAAAAAACTGTTTCGATCGAAAGCGACGCTGATCGTCACCTATATTGTGATGCTCGCGGTCTGTGTCTATCTCAACGTGACGGCCGGCCGGCTGGACCGGTCCAACATCATCGTGAGCGGGGCGATGTTTCTCATCGTTCTGATTCTCTTCCTCTATGCCTTCGGACGCTTCCGCGCCGTCGACGGCATGATGCGGGATCTTCAGAACGCCGCGGAGACGATCCGGTCGGATTACAGCCAGAAGCATGAATACCTCTGGGAATCCTACCGGAACCGGGAAACGCTGTTCTCCGATCCGGTTCTCCGGGCGCAGTATGAGAATTTCACGGCGGAGATCGCCCGGACGGATCAGCTTTCGGACGGCGTCTACAAGTGCGACATCGAAGACTACATCAACCATGATCTGCTGGACGAGACGGTCAACCGGAACGTGCTGAATCTGGTATCCGGGACCATGACGGGACTGGGCATTCTCGGGACCTTCATCGGGCTCTCCATCGGTCTTCAGCAGTTCAACACCGGCACGGCCAGCGAGATCACCGAGAGCATCGCACCGCTGATTCAGGGGATCAAGGTGGCCTTCCACACTTCGATCTACGGCATGGTGTTCTCTCTGGTGTTCAGCTTCGTCTACAAGAACAAGCTGGACGACGCCGACCGGGTGCTCGATGATTTCCTTGACGCGTACGATTCCTATGTCCTTCCGGATTCGAAGAACGAGAATCTGAGCCAGATGCTGACCTACCAGAAGAAGCAGGCGGAAGGAATGAAGGAGCTGGCGGATTCGCTCGGCCGGCAGTTCGGATCCACGCTGACGGAGATCATGAACAGCCAGATGGACCGGATGAACGGGACGGTGAAGGACTTCGCCGAAGTGGCCAGCCGGAGCCAGGTGGAGGGCATGCAGACCATCGTCGATCGCTTTGTCGGTCAGATGGACCAGGCGCTGGACGGCCGGCTGACGGCGCTGTCCGGCACGCTCGACGAAATTCTCGGCTGGGAGAAGGAAAACCGGGACTTTATGACCCGGACATTGAAGGAGATCGGCGGCCTTGGCACGGATCTTACCCAGATCGGTCTTGTCTCGAAGGCCGCGGTGGAGAGCATGGCATCCTATATGCAGAAGCTGGGTGAGATGCAGGCCGGCATCAATCAGGATCTCGGCCGTCTCACGGACGAGCGGCAGCGGAATGCGGAGGTCCTCGAACAGCAGCAGCATTACATTGAGGAGCTCGTGTCGTATGAGCGGCAGCTGAGCACGTCCTCGGAGCAGTTCAGCCGGAAGATGGCGGAGCAGCTGGCCTTCCTTCAGAGAATGGAGAGCAAGATCGCGGACAACGCGCGTCAGAATATCGCCGATGTGACCGCGGCGGCGCAGGAGGCGACACGGCAGCTTTCCGTTTCCTCGACGGAGGCGGGCGACGCGCTGAAGCAGTCCGCTCAGTACGCGGCGGATACGGTCGCTCAGACAGCTCAGGCGCAGATGGAGCAGGTGATGAAGGGCTCCGGCGACGCGGCGGCCGGTATGAAGCAGTCGGCTGATGAACTCGCCGAAGCGTCTGAGAAGCTGAGCGGGCAGCTGGCCGCTTCGCTGAAGAAGACCTACGATACGGTTGACCGGATGCAGAAGGAGCTGGAGTCGCTGATCTACGCGATGGATGTGCTGCGGCGCAACTCGTCGGTGATGAAGCAGCTGCAGTGACCGGACGGCCCGGCGCGGGCGGCGGCATGACAAGGGTGAAACGGAGGAACGGATGGCGGGACGGAGAAAAAGACGCAGGGACGACGAGCCTTCGTACTGGCTGTCGTATTCCGATATGATGGCGGGCCTTCTGCTGATGTTCGTGATTATCATTTCCTTCACGATGATGCAGGCGAAGACCAAGTTCGAGGCGGACGAGAAGGAACTGAAGGCCCAGCAGGAGACGCTGGCAAGGCAGCAGGCGCAGCTGGAGGATCAGAATACGACAATGAGCGAGCAGTCCACGACGCTCACCGAGCAGGAGAGCCAGCTGGCGGCGCAGAAAGCGGCGCTGGAGAAGCAGAGGGAGGAACTGGCTGCCCAGCAGAAGAAGCTGAAGGAGCAGCAGGACCAGCTCGCGGCGGCGCAGGCGACGATGGATTCGCAGGAGTCGGCCCTCTCGGACGCGGAGACTACGCTCACGCAGCAGTCGTCGGAACTGACGGAGAAGGAAAAGGAGCTGGCGGAAGCGCAGGCGGCACTGAAGAAGCAGCAGACGACACTGGAGAACCAGCAGAAGAAGCTGGCCGGCGCGGAATCAAAGATCAGCTCTCAGCAGCAGCAGATGGAAGATCTGGTCGGCGTCCGGAAGGAGCTGATCGAGCAGCTGAAGAAGGCGTTCGAGGGAACCGCCAACGTCACGGTGGATTCCGACGGCTCGATCGTGTTCGAGTCCAGCGTGCTGTTTGACTTCAACGACGCGAAGCTGAGCGATGACGGCAAGACGTTTCTGAAGCAGTTCCTGCCGCAGTATTTCAGTATTCTGCTGAGCGATCAGTTCAAGGATTATGTGTCTGAGATCATCATCGAGGGCCACACGGATACGGACGGCGGATACCTCTTCAATCTGGAGCTTTCTCAGGAGAGGGCGCTGGCCGTGGCGACCTACTGCCTGACGGACGACGGGAGCGTGCTGCCCGCGCAGCAGGTGGAGGCGCTCCGGACGCTGGTGGCGGCCAACGGCAAATCCTACAGCGATCCGATCCTGAATCAGGACGGTTCCGTCAATATGGACGCGTCGCGCCGCGTGGAGTTCAAGTTCCGCCTGAAGGATGAAGAGATGGTGAACCAGATGCTGGATATTCTGAACGGCGGACAGACGGATTCGCAGTAAGGCGGTGAGGCGGATGAAGGAAAACAGAACGCCGGAGGAAGAGATCACGGCGCTCCGCAGACAGTATTACGCCAGAAAGCGGGACGCGGAGGAGGCGGCCCGCCGTGCTTCCGGCGCCGACGCGGGGACGGAGGAAGACATCGCCTCGATTCTCGGCGACGAGGAGGCGCCTTCCGCCCGTTCGGGGAAGGTAAGAGCGCTCCGCGCGGCGGCCGCCGGTCAGGCGGCCGGGCGGGCGCGTCAGGCGGCGCTCCGGCTTGTGCGGGCCGAGCTGAAATACAAGACGGGGATCGAAGAGGCGATTTCGATTCTGAACGAGATGGCCAACCGGAACGAGACGAAGGCGATCCTTGTCTTCGCGAAGCTCTTCGAGAAAGGCGGCCTTTATACGCAGGATTACGGAAAGGCCAGAGAATGCCTCGAGTGGGCGGAGGAACTGGGCGATCCGGAGGCTGATTTTCAGCTGGGCCGCTACTACCGGCTGGGCCTCGGCGTGACACGGGACGATGAGACGGCGGTGAGCTATTTCGAGAGAGCCTCCCGCGGAGGCGTTCACAAGGCGGATTACCAGCTGGCGGCTCTCTATTTTCAGCAGGGAAGCCCCCGGGCGGCCGTCCGCCGGCTCGAGCTGGCGGCGGTCCACCGCGTTCCCGGAGCACGCTACGATTACGCGATGTGCCTTCTCTACGGGGACGGCGTGAAGGCGGATCCGGCGAAGGCGGTGCAGATTCTGGAGGAGTCCTCCGCCGACGGCGACCCGGAAGCCGCGGAAAAGCTGGCGTTTCTCTACGATCAGGGATTCCGGGTGAAGGCGGATCCGGAGCGGGCGGCGGCGTTCCGGGCTCGGCTCGCAAATCTTACGGGCACCCGTTCTTTGTAGTACAATGTAATACAAAGGAGAGATTTGAATGGCCGTATCTGTAAGATTAAATGAGGAAGACGCCGCGCCGTTCCGGCAGACGCTGAGAAACAGAAACGGCGCAGAAGGATCGTGAAGGACGTACGGACGGGAGAACCGTGAAAGCGTGCGGAGGCGGAAGCGGATGAGCGCGGGCTGGACAGAGGAGGAAGGGAGTACGCTGACCTACAGGTATCTGAAGCTGGAAATCTTCATCCCGGAGAGCCATCTGGAGATTCTGAAGAAGACGCTGCGGGACTGTGACGCCGGACACATCGGACGCTACGACAGCTGCCTGTCCGTGAGCCGTGTGACGAGCACCTGGCGTCCGCTGGCCGGTACGCACCCGTTTCTCGGAAAAGAGCGGGAGATCAGCGAGGAGCCGGAGATCAAGGCGGAGGTGACGATCCGGGCGGAGCAGCTGAAAGAGGTCCTGAAGGCGGTCCGGCGCGTCCATCCCTATGAGGAGCCGGTGATTAACGTGATCCCGCTGCTGGAGACAGGGCTTTAAGACGGAATGTTTTTATGCTTTTTTATCGTTCTTCCGGGACACTTTGTGTTACGGTAGGAATGATTCATACAAACGTGACCCGGCTTTCCGCGCGGACGTTCCCGCGCCGTACCGGGGCTGACTGGATGCGAGGAGGAAGCAAAATGGGATTCAATCCGAAGAATCTGCTGAAGGCGAAGGAACGGTACAGGATTTTTAAAGAGCAGCACCCGAAGATGATCAGCTTCGGGCGGACGCTGAACCGGCATGCGGTGAAGCCCGGAACCGTCATTGAGATCAAGGCGACGACGCCGGAGGGCGAGTCGTACACGGCGAACCTGAAGGTGACGCCGGAGGACGTGGAATCCCTCCGGATGTTCATAAAGTAAGCGCGTGCCGGAGAGCAGCAGGAGGATGAAAAGAGGTCTGATCCGTTTCTGATGACGGACCGGGCCGCTTTTTTCGGATATGATGAAAGAGCGCACCGGGGCGGCCGAGAAAGCAGGACAAAGGAGGCCCATCCCGCGGCAGCGGAAGCGGACAGCGAGGGGAGGGAACGGCAGATGAATTTTTCTGAAGAAGCGGTGAAACCGGAGCTTTTCGGAACGAAGGATTCCGCACGCCTTGTGATTCAGATGACGGACGATCACGACATGGAGCTGATGGAGAGCGAGACGGCGGAACTCCGGGAACGGACGGGAGGTGAAGACTGGTGCCTCGCGGCAGTTCCTGTGAAAGACTGGGAGCAGGATCTCACGCCCTGGCCGGCGGAACCGGTGTTCGGAACGAAGCCCTTCGGAGCCGGCGCGGACGTGACGCTCCGTCTTCTCACGGAACGGATCATCCCGGAGCTCGCCGGTCCGGAGAGGCGAAGGCTGTACCTGTGCGGCTACTCGCTGGCCGGCCTGTTCGCTCTCTGGGCGGGATATCAGACGGATGCATTTTCCGGAATCGCGGGGGTATCCCCGTCGGTCTGGTATCCGGGATGGACGGATTTTGCCGCTTCCGGGAAAATGCGCGCGCCGGCGGTTTATCTCAGTCTCGGGGACAGGGAACACCGCTCCCGCAACGCCGTGATGGCGAAGGTCGCCGACGCGATCCGGGAGCAGGAGAAGCTGCTGGAACGAGACGGCACGCCGAGTCTCCTCGAGTGGAACCGGGGGAACCATTTCGTGGACAGCGACCGGAGAGTCGCAAGGGGAATCGCATGGCTGCTGAGGCGGACGTGACAGAAAACTAAAACCGGGGCGGCCGCACGGGATTGAATCGTGCGGCCGCCCCGGTTTTGTCATATCGTCTGATGCCGGACCGGCGCTTCAGTCCATCGCGCCGCGGATCAGTTTCATCAGCTCGTCATAGGTTTCGCAGGACGGGATGTCCGGGTTGTCCTTCCGGATCTGCTCCGTGCTGCGGAACAGGAAGCCGGCCTTGCTGGCACGGATCATGCCGAGGTCGTTGTAGCTGTCGCCACTGGCGATCGTGTCGAAGCCGATGGACTGCAGCGCGCGGACAGTGTTCAGCTTGGAGTCCCTGATCCGCATCCGGAAGCCGGTGATTTCCCCGCCCGGAGCCACCTCCAGCTCGTTGCAGAACAGCGTCGGCATCCCGAGCTTGCGGATCAGCGGCGAGGCGAACTGGGTGAAGGTATCGCTGATGATGATCAGCTGGGAGAAGGAACGAAGTTCATCGAGAAAGTCCTTCGCGCCCGGAAGCGGATCAATGGTCGCGATGACGTCCTGAATCTCCCGGAGGCCGAGGCCGTGCTCCTTCAGAATCCCGAGTCTCCAGTTCATCAGCTTGTTGTAATCCGGCTCGTCCCGGGTCGTTCTTCTGAGCTCGGGGATGCCGCTGGCTTCCGCGAACGCGATCCAGATCTCCGGTACGACGACGCCTTCCATATCAAGACAGGTAATATACATACGTTCCTCCTCAGCACTGTCGTGGGTTTATTTCCGCATCCAGACCACGTAAGCCGAGTGCTGTCTGCCCGCTCCTACGCAGTCGGTTTGTATTGTACACGATTTTTCCGGAAAATGCATCCGGCAACCGTCAGCGAAGGAGAGGATCCCGCCCGGTTCGCCGCCGGAGCATCAGACGCGGCGGCGAACCGGGCCGTCCGGCGGATGCGGCGCGCCGTGTCAGGCGCGTGCTCCCGCGTTCAGCTCCCGGTAGGTCCGGCGGATCAGGATCAGCGCGATCACGAAGGTCAGCAGGTCGGACAGAGGCATCGAGTACAGTACGCCGTCAAGCCCGGAGAAGACCGGCAGGAGCAGCGCGAAGCCGACGCCGAAGATAATCTCACGGATCATCGAGAGCGCGGTGGACTGCGCGGCCTTGCCCATCGCCTGAAGGAAGATGAAGCATGCCTTGTTGACGCACGCCAGTACGATCATGCAGAGATAGATCCGGAAGGAGCGCAGGGCAAAGTCTGTGTAGTAGCTGCTCTCATTGGCCGCGCCGAATATGGCGATCAGCTGCGCCGGGAAGCACTCGACGATGACCAGCGCTACCAGACCGACCAGAGCCTCCAAAAGGAGCAGCTTCGTGAACAGTTCCTTCACACGGTCTCTCCGGGAAGCACCCATATTGAATCCCACAATGGGAATGCAGCCCGCCGCCATGCCGACCACGATCGAGATCACAATCTGGAAGAATTTCATGACGATACCGACGACGGCCATCGGGATCTGCGCGTACTGCTCCTGCCCGAAGACCGGATCCAGTGCGCCGTACTTGCGGATCATGTTGTTGATCGCCGCCATCGCGGCCACCAGAGAGATCTGGGACAGAAAGCTCGTGATGCCGAGAGAGAGCATCTTCCGGTCCACGCTTCCCTGCAGCGCGAAATCCCGGCGGGTGGGTCTGACCTGCTTCATATGGACCAGATACCAGACTGACAGCGCGGCGGTGACGATCTGACCCATCACGGTGGCGACTGCCGCGCCCATCATGCCCCAGTGACACAGGAAGATGAAGATCGGGTCGAACATGATGTTCAGTATGGCCCCGGCCAGAGTGGATACCATCGCGAACGCAGGACTGCCGTCCGCCCGGATGACCGGGTTCATGGCCTGGCCGAAGACGTAGAACGGGATCCCCAGCGTGATGCAGAAGAAGTATTCCTGCGCGTAATGAAAGGTCTCCCTGTTCACTGTTCCCCCGAACATCGAGATGATGGGATCCAGAAAGACCAGGTAGAGCACGCAGATCACTATGCCGGAGGCTGCGCTCAGCACCACCGCGTTGCCGACACTCCGGCAGGCCGTTTCCTTTTTGCCCTGACCGAGGCTGAGACTCACGAACGCGCAGGCACCGTCGCCGATCATCACCGCGATCGCCAGTGCGATCACGGTCATCGGGAAGACGACGGTGTTGGCGGCGTTACCGTATGAGCCGAGATAGGACGCGTTGGCGATGAAGATCTGGTCGACGATGTTGTAGAGCGCGCCGACCAGCAGCGAGATGATGCAGGGAACAGCGTAGCGGCGCATCAGTTTCCCGATATTCTCTTCTCCGAGACTGACAGTTGCATTGGATTCCATTCTTTTCGTTCCTCCTCCGTTTCATCCGCCGACTGCCGGAGCCGCTGCCCGGCCTCTGCCGGCGGTTTTTTCAGACAAAAAACGTGCGTCAGAGCAACTGGATTTACACAGTTACACTGCCACACGTTCCCCGATATTATAAACTGGCGCATGATTTTTCTCTAATTGTTTTCTGAAAAAGCAAAAGGGAGCTTAATATGCATAATGCTGGTATGTGGAGGAAAAATGCTTCTCAGGACAAGCAAAATAACGACACAACAAAAAGAAAGTGAAAAAAACAGGAAAATAATGCACAACACAAGGGCGAAAACAAATAATATGACAAGAATCAGGCAAAAAAGTTCACATCGGATCATAAGGTTTCTTTTTATAATCGTATGTATAAAACACACAGCGACGGTTGTCATCTGACCGGAAGACATAAGTCAGGGGAGGCAGTATGAAGAAAGCCAGAATTATCAGTAACAGGTCGTTTGAGATCGGAAAAGTAAAGGATACGATGTTTTCATCGTTTACGGAACATCTCGGACGGAGCATCTATACCGGCATCTATGAACCGGGCCATCCTCTCGCGGATGAGAACGGATTCCGCACAGATGTAATGGATCTCGTCAGGGAACTTGGCGTCCCGGTGATCCGTTATCCGGGCGGAAACTTTGTGTCCTGCTATGACTGGCATGACGGGATCGGCCCGAAAGATCAGCGCCCGAAGAGAATGGATTATGCCTGGTCGAGTATTGAGACAAACCAGTTCGGTATAGACGACTTCTGCCAGTGGGCCGAAAAAGTGGGCGTCGAGCCGATGATTGCCGTGAATCTGGGAACCGGAAGCATCAAGGATGCCGGAGACCTGGTGGAATACTGTAATTTCCCAGGCGGCACGTACTGGAGTGATCTCAGAATCAAAAACGGACACAAAGAGCCGTATCATGTCCGCTACTGGTGCCTCGGAAACGAGATGGAAGGAAGCTGGCAGGCCGGTCATCTGTCGGCGGAGGATTACACGAAGAAGGCGCTTGAAGCCGCCAAAATCATGAAGTGGGTCGACCCCACTATCAAACTGATTGCCTGCGGAAGCAGCTATGAAATGCTGCCGACCTATATGGAATGGGACCGCACCATGCTCAGCCAGCTCTGGGATCAGGTGGACTATCTGTCCACGCATAACTACACGATGAATTCCGGTCAGGGAACGGAGAATTATCTTGCCTCCTACAAGCAGCTGGATGAGCATATCCGGAACAGTCAGAGAGTAATTGAATATGTGAAGGCAAAGAACCACTTCAGCAAGGATATCAAGATCTGCCTTGATGAATGGAATGTATGGAATTTTCAGGATATCAAGCTGGATTCACTGGATGATCTGGCGGGGCTTACCACGTTCGAGATGACTTCCGCGGACAAATGGGAAATTGCGCCGCCGATCCTTCAGGAAAAATACAGTCTGCTCGATGCAACGGTCTGCGGAGGACTGGGAATTACGCTCCTGAATCATGCGGACGTCATTGATATCGCCTGCCTTGCACAGCTGATCAATGTGATTGCCCCGATCACGACAAAGCCGGGCGGCGGGATTCTCAAGCAGGCGATCTATTACCCGTTCTATATGCTCAGCAAGTATGGACGCGGAACGGCGATGCAGACAGTCATTGATGCGCCTGCGGTTCATACAATGTACGGCGATCTGCCTGTCATTGAGCCGGCTGTGATTTACGACACAGACCATGATGAAATTCATCTCTTCGCTCTGAACGCTGATACGGAAGATGATGTACAGCTTCAGATTGAGCTTCAGGATTTCGGGACCAGAAAAATTACCGGTCACTATACCCTGTCCGGTCCTTCTCAGGACAGCGTGAACACGTTTGAACATCCTGACCTTGTGAAGATGACGGAATCAGTGGTAACAGAGCCGGATCAGGTGATTCTTCCGAAATCGTCCTGGAATGTCATTGTCCTGAAATAATCGGGTATGCGCTGGGAGGATACGGAACATGGCATCAGATGTAATTTTACGAACAAGTCATATAGTGAAGAATTTCGGACTGACACATGCGCTCAAGGATGTGTCGGTCAGTATCGGACGAGGCGAAATCATCGGGCTGATCGGAGAGAACGGATCAGGAAAATCGACTTTCTCCTCGATTATCTCAGGCGTCTATTCCGCGACGTCGGGCACGATGGAGCTCAACGGGGAACCGTACCGGCCGGTCAGCATCATGGATGCGCAGAATCATGGGATCGCCATGATCGCACAGGAGATGGGAACGCTGGCGTCGATCCGGGTGGCCGACAACATTTTCCTCGGACGGGAACAGCTGTTCGCTAAAAACGGGCTGATTGACAGAAAGAAAATGTATGAAGAAGCGGAGAAAGCGCTTCAGAAGACCGGAATCAGCAATATTTCTCCCGCGGATCCGACCTCGAAATACGGATTTGAGGACAGAAAGCTGATCGAAGTCGTGCGGGCTCTGTATGCTGATCCGGACATCTTTATCGTCGATGAAACCACGACCGCGCTTTCACAGACCGGACGGGAGATTGTCTATCGGATCATCAGACAGTTTAAGGAAAAGAAAAAATCCGTCCTCTTCATTTCCCATGACCTCGATGAATTGATGAGCGTCTGCACCAGGCTGATTGTTCTGCGGGACGGCGTGCTGATCCGGGAACTCAGCCGGGATGAATTTGATCCTTCCCTGATCAAGGAGCTGATGGTCGGACGGAAAATGGATGACAACTATTATCGAAGCGATTTTGACGGATCCTGTGATGATCAGGTTGTCATGCAGGTGAAAAACGTCCACACGGAAGGCTGTCTGCAGGATGTATCCTTCGAACTTCATAAGGGGGAAATACTGGGCATCGGCGGTCTGACAGACTGCGGTATGCATGATCTTGGAAAGGTGGTTTTCGGTGATATCCGGCCGGTCTGGGGAGAAGTGATTCTTCAGGATGGAACGGTGGTTCATTCGGAGAAGGAATCGATTTCCCATCATGTCGGTTATGTTTCAAAGAACCGGGATCAGGAATCGGTGATTCTGACCGCGAGCATCCTCGATAATCTGGTTCTTCCGTCGTTCCGTTCGGTGGAAAAGGCGGGACTCATTTTCAAAAAGGCGGAGCGTTCGTTTTCAGATCGTATCATCGGGGAAATGAGCATTAAATGCAATTCGGCGCAGCAGGATGTCGGCGATCTTTCCGGCGGAAACAAGCAGAAGGTTGCGTTTGGCAAATGGCTTGGAAACGGATCTCAGGTCTTCATCCTGGACTGCCCGACAAGAGGAATTGACATCGGCGTAAAGGCGAATATGTATCAGCTGATGTATCGTCTGAAAAAAGAAGGAAAGTCCATTCTGATGATATCGGAGGAACTGCCGGAACTGATCGGAATGAGCGACAGAATTCTGATCATGAAGGATGGAAGGATCAGCAGAAGCTTCAGCCGTTCAGAGAATCTGACTGAATCCGAACTGATCAGAAGCATGCTGTGAGGGAGGTGGAATTCTATGGCGGATTACTCCGCAGCGAATGATCTGCGAAGAGAGGGAGAAGCGGCAGACGCAAAAGAGCGCATGATCGCCCGTCTGAAAAAACTGATCCCGTTTCTTGGCATCATTCTGATGATTTTGATATTCGAGGCAGGAAGCCATGGCAAACTGCTGACCAGAGGCAATGTGAACAGTATTATCAATCAGACTGTTTATGTCGCGGTCATGGCGTTTGGCGCGGTGTTCGTTTACTCACACGGCGGCATGGATCTTTCTTATGGTGGCGTGCTGGGATTCAGCGTGCTGATCGGGATTCTGGTCGCGAACACCGGGGTGCCGGTTGCGGTTGTGATTCTGGCAAACATCATTTCCGCGCTTGCCTGGTTCCTGCTGAACGGATTCGTATCGGTGTATCTGAAGGTTTCCTCATTCATCGTATCGCTGTGCGTAATGTACATGTGCCGAGGCATTCTGAATACAGTTTGCGCGAAGCAGAAATTCAGTGTACCTGTTTATATGTATTCCTTTGACAGCGTGCCGATCAAGTTGTCAGTACTGGTTGTCAGCTTTATCGTCTGCTACCTGCTCTTTGAAAAAAGCCCTGTTGGCAAGGCGAACAAGGCGATCGGAGGCAATCCGGTAGCAGCCCGGCTTTCCGGTATTCATACGGAGAGAACCAGAATGCTGGCCTATGTGATCAGCGGCATCACCGTCGGGGTGTCTGCTTTCATCCTGATGGCGCGTGCGGGAAGCGTGAGCACTTCCACCGGTCAGGGAATGGAGATGAACGTTGTCACTGCACTTGTGCTCGGAGGCGTACCCCTTTCCGGCGGGTCACGAGTGAAGATGACAGGGTCGCTGGTTGGAAGCTTTTCGGTCATCATACTGCGCAACGGCCTGATTATTCTCGGCGTGAACGAGCGGGTTGTCGAAGGCATTCAGGGCATTGTCCTGCTTCTGCTGGTACTGCTCACATACGTCAAGAACAAGGACGGCATCGAAAACTGAGAGGTTGAAAAGGAGGTTTAGTATGAAAAAGCATTTGGCAAAAAAGTTGACAGCCTTGCTGCTGGCGGTTCTGACAACCATTTCCATGATGGCAGGATGCACCTTCACAGCGATGGCGGACGATGACGCGGCTGCGGTTGATTCCACAACGGCTGCGGTCTGGGGAGATAAGGGCGGAGAGAGCCAGGTATGCGGCGATCCGGACGGAAAGTATACGATCGGTGTCGTGATTCACACCACGACCGATTTCCTCTGCGCGAAGTACAAGGCGTATTCTGATTATCTCGGCAAAAAATTCGGTGTGAAATTCACCTATTACATCATCGAGAATTTCGCGGATGAAACTTATCTGGCGGCGATCGAGAATCTCTGCGCCCAGGGTGTGAACGGCATCATCACGACGAATTTCTCCGGAACGGCTGTCCTTCAGGGACTGAAGATCTGCGAGGAGAATGGCGTGTATCTCGGCGTAGGCTGGGCTTCCATTGACGATTCGATCAAGGATCAGGTTTATGCCAGCGATTACTTTGTCGGCGCGTCGTATGAGGATGACTATAACGCCGGTTACAAGATCATCGAAAGCCTGATTGATGCGGGATGCAAGAACATTGCTCCGATCGGTTACGAGCCCGGCATCACCTGCCATGATAACCGCTGGAAGGGCATGATGGCTGCGTTTGAGGATCACCCGGAGATCAAGAAGGCCGGAGAGTACAGAGGTCTGGAGTTCACAAAGGCGGTTGAGGATTATCTGGCGTCAGACAGCACGATCGACGGAATCGCGATCACGCTTCTCGGCATTGAGTACTGCGAGGAGCCGATCAAATCAGCCGGCCGTGAGGGTCAGGTGAAGATCGCGTTCTGCGATCTGTCGGACAACTGCGGCGCCTCTCTTGACAAGGGCGAAACAACGCTTGCTGTCGGCGGACAGTATGTGGATGTCGTGTTCCCGTTCGTCATGATCTATAACGCTCTTGAAGGACATCCGATGGACAAGGTCGAAGTACCGGTCAACTTCATTTACTGCTACAACGGACAGGATTTCCAGAACTACATGACCTATCTGCATGCGGATGGCGTGTATGCCTACACGGCGGATGAAATTGCGCCGCTGCTTGAAAAGGGATCTTCTTCGGATTCACTGCTCGCCATGGGCAAAGTGTACAGCATCGAGGATGCCATGAAACGGCACGGAGCCGCTTCTTCTGCAGCGTCTGTCGTGTCTGACGTGGAGTCGTCGGCGGCCTGACGTAAACTCGGATATGCCGGACGGAGTATCTGTCCGTCCGGCATATTTCCGGAAAGGGGATATTGAAGTATGGAAAATCGTTCCGAAAAATTGAAGAATGCGTTCAAGGTGATCGCGCTTCCGCTGTTTGTCTATATTATGTTTTTCCTTCTCTCAAAGGGGAACTTCGGAAAACCCAAGAGTATCATCATGAACGTGAAACAGTCGCTGGCGCCCACGCTGATTTCCTACGCGATGATGAGCAATATGCTTTGCGGCCGGCTGGATCTGAGCGCAGGCGCGGTGGTTATGCTCTCGGCCATGTTCGGAGCAAAAATGGTTTATCTGTATGACATCGGACTGGTGCCGTTTGTCCTGCTTGTCGTAGGAACGGGCATTGTGATGGAGATTCTTTCCGGTGTGCTTTACAGACTGCTCCGGGTGCCGGCTATTGTGACATCTCTCGGCGTCTGCATGATCTACGAGACCCTTTCAAACCTGGCCAGCATTTCCTGGGTCACAGCGATCAGCGGTAAGATGACGCTGCTGGGAAGATTTCCCTACTGCCTCATCGTCTTCGCGATCATGTTTGTGCTCATGTGGATCATTTATAACTATACGAAATTCGGATATAATGTCCGTGCCTGCGCCAATTCACAGGTCATTGCGAAAAATGCAGGCGTGGATACGAGGAAAACCGCTTTTATGTGCTATGTGGTTGCGTCGGTTTTTCTCGGAGCGGCGGCGCTGCTGAAAATATCGATTCAAGGCTCCATTGATACGCCGATGTATATGTCAAGTACCAATATTATTTTCAACTGTCTTCTCGGAATTTATGTGGGCGTTGCGCTTCAGAGATACTGCAACATCCTCATCGGAATATTTATTGGTAACTTTGTTCTGAATATGCTGACGACGGGGCTCATGAATATGGGGTTGTCTTCCTCGCTGCAGGATACGGCCTCCGGCATTTTCCTTCTGATCATCATGATTTTCACATACAACAGTCAGAGGGTTCTGGATTATTTTGCAGTCAGAAAGGAACGCGCGGCTCTGGCGAAGCAGTACGGAGCCCGCTGATAAAACAAATATCCGGCAACTTTGGGACAGGCATGTATAGAGAAATCTATGCAGGCCTGTTCAGTCAATCTGTACAGAAAGGACTGACATGATCAAGGTACTTCTCGTAGATGATGAAAGCATGGCATTAGAGTACCTGAAAAATCTGACTGACTGGGAAGGCAACGGCTTTGAACTGATCGGAACGGCAAGGGATTTCGATACGGCGATGCGGCTGTTCCATCGATACAGACCGGATCTGATCCTCTCCGATGTTCGCATGCCGGGCAGAACAGGACTTGATTTCATCGCGGAAATCCGTCAGATTGATGCCAATGTCCGTGTCCTTTTCCTGTCCGGCTATGAGGACTTTGAGTATGCGAGGCGCGCCATTCATCTGGGAGCGGACGACTATATTCTGAAAAGCGATTTGAATGAGGAGTCACTGCTGTCAAGACTTCTTCCCCTGCGCGAGAAAATGATCCGTGAGGCTGAAATGAGGAAGTATTCGGTTCAGTCGGCATTTGAAGATCTTTTTCAGCGGAATCTTGATGAGCGTTACTTCAGCAAGCTGATGAGTCCCGGCGATTATATCAAGATTACCAGAAAGTACTACTGCATCATCTTTACCATCCGGCATGCGCCGGATTTTATGCATGAAATCTTCAGGGATTATTCGGATTCCTGCTATGATCTGGAAGATGAACTGAAGCGAAGAGTGATCGCAAAGGCCGATGAGTGCGGGTGCCGGTTCATTGCCGGATTTTCGATTAATCAGCGGGATTATCTGGCCGTCATGGATTTGAAGCAGCCGACTGCCAGCGAAACGAAGATCGCAGAATGTCTGCGTGAATATGCCGCGGCTGTATGCCGCGTCCCTGACCGAAACCGGATCTGCGCGTTCTATTTGAGCAGAAGCTGCTCCATACGTCACTTCAGCCGCTATTACAGGGAAAATCAGCTGACCATTCTTTCCGGTTCATTAAGAAGGGGATGCTATGTCGGTGAATTTACGGCGTCAGACAGTCTCGGGAAAGATTGCGCCGATGCAAAGAGGGTGACGGAAGAGGAGCTGGTGCAGGATATCAGGAGCAAATCCTTCACGAAGTGCATGGATTGCGTCCGCATGGTGGAGCGAAGCATTGAGGAATCGGATAGCGTAGCCTATCTCTGGTATGTTAAAATTCTGCTGAGGGCTATGCTTGTCTTCGACGGTGAAGTCCTGAACGCCGAGCTGAGGATGCATTTTTCCGTATATGAACACTCTGAGGAGTATCATCTTTACGTTGCGGAAGAGATGGCTGCCTTTCTGAAAAAAAAGGTAGAGGCGCTGAAAAGCGCCTGCGCCGGAGAGACGTACGCGCGCTATTCTCCGAATATATCGAAGGCAATACGCTATATCCGTGATCACTATCAGTCACCCGATCTGTCGGCGGCGGTCGTGGCGGGGCACATCAGCCTGAGCGAATCATGGCTTTCAACAAAGTTCCGGGAGGAAGTCGGTGTCGGATTGACGGACTATATCAATATGACGCGTATTGAGGCGGCCAGACGGATTCTGCAGACAACGGATGATATGATCTATGAGATTGCCGAAAGGTGCGGGTTCACATCAAGCCAGTATTTCAGCAAGGTCTTCAAATCGATCGTCGGAATAACACCCAACCGGTATCGCAAGGAACAGGCCTCTCACGGTGAAGCAACATGAAGCTTACTTCAAAAATCATACTTTCACAGCTCATGGTTTCCCTGTTCGTGATCATTCTCGGAATTATGCTGATGCCGGAAGTGATTTACCGAAACTTCAAAGGAACGGTCCGGTCCAATGTATCAAGTTATTCCTCACAGATCATGAGCAATATCAGCCAGAAGCTGGTAGAGATCAAACGGGAAACAAATGTGCTGACGGCTGATGACGATCTGAAGCAGAAGCTGCAGGAGGCCCTTCATGATCCTTCTGACAGCAGGAATGCGGCCATCAGCCTCTATCTGTCAGGATTTTATATCCGGGACGGAATTCCGTCATATCAGGTTCTCGGAGTCTATGTCACCATTGACGGCACGGATAAGACCTTTTGCTCCGTAGGCTTTCCGGAGGATATCAGTTCCTATCTGGATGAGAACGTGATTCCCGAGATCAGAGGCGACGCGGCTGGGGGCGGATTCATCAGTCCTTTTTCATACAAAAATGATTCGCCGACATTCTGGGCGAATCACTTTGAAAAGGTATACGGATACGCGGAGCGATTTCATGCGGGCGGATGCCAGGGCGTCATTACGGTGATCTCGCCGTATGACAGCATTTCCTATCTGATTGACGGCATGAATAAGTGGACCAGGTCTTATATGCTGCTTGACGGTTCGAATCGGGTTCTGGCGGAAGAGAAAAACGGAGAACCGATTGATGCCGCCTATACGCTGAATCATCTTCAGTACGGATCAACTTATCAGATCGGATATGTTGATGACACATCCGGATTTTCTGTTGCGGCCTTTTCATCCACCGCGAACTGGAAGCTCATCTGCCGGCTGTCCCGGTCCGAGATTCTGCATCAGAACCGACTGGTCTTTCAATTTGCGGTCTGCATTATTCTGATCTTTGAAGTGATCGCGAACGTGGCAATCGGTCTGATTACACGAAATGTACTGAAGCCCCTGCGGGAGGTTTCAGGGAAAATGCATGAGGTCGCAGAAGGAAACATGCATGTCCGAATCGCATTTCAGTCGCAGGATGAAGTGGGCGAGGTCGTGCAGTCCTTCAATATCATGATCCGGAAACTGGATCAGAATATACGAAAACTCATTGAAAAAGAAAATGTTGAGCAGAAGCTTCGATACAGCATTCTGATTTCCAAGATCGATCCGCACTTCATTTACAACACCATGAACACGATCACCTATCTGGCGGAGCAGAAGCGGAATGAAGATGTCGTCAGAGTGAACCGGGCGATGATTGATATTCTTCGGGACCGGCTGCGGATTGATCTCGACGATGTATTCGATACCATCGAGCAGGAGATTCATGTTCTGATCCAGTACCTGACGATTCAGCAGTACCGGTTCGAGAAGGCGTTCAAGTATGCTATTGATCTGGAGCCGGAGTGCGAAAAAGAGTACATTGCGAAGAATCTGATTCAGCCCATTGTTGAAAACGCGCTGCTTCACGGGATTCTGACGAACAAGGATGAGGACGGGGAGTGGCTGGGCGGCTGCGTTTATCTTACTGTAAGACGAGAAGAGCAGAACATCATGGTTCAGATCCGGGACAACGGACAGGGAATGTCCGCGGAACAGCTGCGCCTGCTGCAGAACGGACAGTTCAAGAAGGAGCGGGGGAGGCACATCGGGTTCCGGAATATATCCGACAGGCTGGCGTTTCTTTATCATGGACAGGCGAAAATGAAAATTGATTCGACGGAAGGCGAAGGCACCACCGTGACGCTGATTCTTCCGCAGGTCGAGCATGCGGCAAAGGATGCGGATAAGCGCTTGAC
>Ga0256406_1002467_pt1 | contig 25999 bp, 17 predicted proteins | sample RumenRJG_03DNA_FD_185986 | JGI IMG/M metagenome (GOLD analysis project Ga0256406, IMG submission 185986) | Bovine rumen microbial communities from Lethbridge, Alberta, Canada - RJG_03 | ecosystem: Host-associated > Mammals > Digestive system > Stomach > Rumen | place: Canada: Alberta | collected...
CGTTTCTACACGGGACACAAGATGGAAGAAGACTTTACAGCCCATCGTGCCGACCAGGATGCCGAGGCAACGTACAGAGTGCTGCAGGGCGAACTGGACAAATACAACCCGGCAACTGTAGAAGAAGCTGACCAGGCTCTACCCAACGATATGGATGTGCTGGCAGAGGAGTCGCGTCTTAATAATAATGTGGACTTTGCAGGTCGCATCGTCTGGGAAGATGTGAAGGACGATAAGGGTAACCCCATGCTCGACAGCAAAGGCCAGCCCTTGAGAAGAGAGGTGTTCAACTTTGGCAAATACCGTGGTTGGGGTGTTGCCGATGTGCTCCATCGTGATCCGGGTTATTACAGTTGGATGCTTTCCTCCGATTTCACGCTCAACACGAAACAAGTGCTCACCCGTATCAGACTACGGGAGGCAAAACTCAACATGAACAGTAAGGCTTAGACATGCAGAGGCGGGTACAAAGACGGTTTAAGTTAAGATTAAGGCATTTGCCCACACCAGGACGGATTTCGGGGCAATGTCAGCGGATGAAGCAAAGCCTGCGGCAAGAATCATCTCTGCCGGGCTCTCTTTCGCTGACATGGCTACGACAAAATCTGCGCCAAGGAAGTCTTCTTGTGGTATTGCTGCTTTTGCTGGTTGTGCGAACCGCTCCCGCGCAGGAGCTCAATGCTAAGATCACCATCAACCACAACCAGATTACAGGTACCGACGTATCGGTGTTTGAGAATCTGGAGCAGACGCTGCAGCAGTTTGTCAATGACCGTCAATGGACCAGCCTTCAGTTTCAAAAGAATGAGCGCATCACCTGCAACTTCAACATCACCGTGACCAAATACGACCAGTCGACGAATCTGTTCACTTGCAAAGCGCTCATTCAAGCAAACCGGCCTGTGTACAATTCTGCGTATACAAGCATATTGTACAACAATACAGACAACGACTTCAACTTCAAGTTTGCTCAGTTTGACCAGCTTGAGTTCAATGAGGAGCAAATTGACAACCAGCTCACGGCGCTCTTTGCCTATTATGCCTACCTCATCATCGGCATGGATCTCGACAGCTTCTCACCGATGGGCGGCAGTGACGTGCTGGAACGTTGCATGAACCTTGTCAACAATGCACAGAACCTTGAATTCACCGGTTGGAAAGCATTCGACAATGACCGCAACCGCTTTGCTATCATCAATGACTATCTTGATGGCTCCATGGCTCCCTTCCGCCAGCTGCAGTACGACTATTATAGAAAAGGTCTGGATGAGATGGCGAACAATGTGGAACGAGGGCGGACTGAGGTCACCACGGCCATAGAAAATGATTTGAAGAAATGTCATGAGGACCGGCCAATGAGCTTGTTACCGCAGATATGGACGGATTATAAGCGTGATGAATTGGCTAATATCTATAAGGGTCATGGCACACAAAAGGAAAAGGAATCAGTCTATGACATCCTCTTCTCTATCAATGCCTCGCAAAACAATGCGTGGGAGAAAATAAAGCAATAGTTAACAATGCTCAGACAACTTTATATAAAGAATTTCACCCTCATAGACGAACTGGACATCAGTTTCCGACCTGGCTTTTCTGTCATCACAGGTGAGACGGGCGCTGGTAAGAGTATCATCCTTGGAGCTCTGCAATTGCTTCTCGGTCAGCGTGCCGACAGCAAGCAGATTAAGGCTGGATGCAGCAAATGTGTGGTTGAGGCTCATTTCGACTTATCACACTATCAGTTGGAAGGTTTTTTCACGGAGAATGAAATCGACTATGAGGCAGAGGATTGTATCATACGTCGCGAGGTGAACGCCAGTGGCAAGAGCCGGGCTTTCATCAATGACACTCCGGTGTCGCTGACGGTCATGCGCGATTTGGGCAACCAACTGATAGACATCCACAGCCAGCATCAGAATCTTTTGTTGCAGAAGGAAGACTTCCAATTGGAGGTCGTTGACATCATTGCCAATGATCAAAAGCAGCTGCAGGCTTACAAGAAGGCTTATTCCGCGTGGCTCTCAGCCAGAAAGGACTATGAGGCTTTTGCCGAGCAATGCAAAAAAAATCGCGAGAACGAAGACTTTCTTCGCTTTCAGTTCGGCGAACTTGACAAAGCCAAACTGATAGATGGTGAGGATGAAGAACTTGAGCAGCAGTCGAACACGCTCAGCCATGCCGAAGAAATCAAGAGTGCCCTCTATGAGGCTTCTTCCGCATTGTCGGCTGAGGAGACAGGGTGCGAGAGTCTTGCCCGTAAGGCATCAGAAAGGTTGAACGACATTGCCGACGTCTATTCTGAGGTCAAAGACACGGCGGCCCGTCTCGACTCGTTGTATATCGACTTAAAGGATATTGCGCAAGAGATTGACAATCGTTTGGAGAACATTGATTTCGATCCACAGCAATTGGAAACCATCAATGCCCGTCTGGATCTCATCTATTCTCTTGAACAGAAATTTCATGCTGAATCGGTGAGCGAACTGCTTCAGCAGCAACAGCAGTTGGCGCAGCAGCTGGAGAGCATTGACAATGGCGACGACCAGCTGCAAGCACTTCAGAAAGCTGCCGATGAGGCTTATGCACATTGCCTGGAAGCCGCCGAAGAACTGACGAAAGTACGCAAGCAGGCAGCCAAGACGGTCGAGCAAGAGATGCTGCGCCGCCTGGTGCCACTGGGCATACCAAAAGTACGTTTTGCCATCGACTTCAGTCAAAGAGACTGTTCACCGACAGGTCGTGACAAGATCGCATTCCTTTTCAGTGCCAACAGCAGCACGCCACTCAGCCCCATCGCCCAAGTGGCATCGGGTGGTGAGATTGCCCGAGTCATGCTGTCGCTTAAGGCTATGATTAGCGGAGCCGTCAAGTTGCCCACCATCATCTTCGATGAGATAGACACCGGTGTGAGCGGGCGTGTCGCAGAGAAAATGGCCCAGATCATGCGAGAGATGGGCGACAACAACCGGCAGGTCATATCCATTACCCATCTGCCGCAGATTGCCGCTATGGGCACGACGCATTACAAGGTGAGCAAGGAAGAGACCTCCGAAGGCACCATCAGTCAGATGCGAATGTTGACAGACGAAGAACGTATCAGAGAAATTGCCCAAATGCTGAGTGGTAGCGATATCACCGATGCAGCCATTGCCAATGCAAGGGCACTGCTCCAGCAGTCGATGAAACACGACGCTTGATGCGCCATATATAATAATAAGGTGTAAGAAAACATTAGTAAATTAGAATTGACAACTCATAATGAATCGTATTATTAGACAACTCTTACTGTTAATTTCATTCCTCATGCCTTTATGGGCTGCGGCTCAGTCACCGGCAGTGAAAAAGGCTGGTCAGAGTGTTCTCGTCCTGACATCTTTCAATAAGGATGGAACCATTCACACCGTTTCCCATGCTGTGCTGACGGGCAACACGGGTGAGGCCATTGCCATGTGGCATGATTTGGAAGGCGCCGACCATGCCATCGTCATTGACAGTAAAGGTAAGCAGTATAATGTTGATGCCATGTTAGGAGTCTCGGAAAACTACGACGTCTGTCGCTTCCGACTGAAAAACTATACCAATGCCGCCACTGCCCTGTCTTTGGTTACCTCAAACGCAGAGCAGCCGTCACTTTATCTCATCGGTTACGACCTTAAGTCTCCCAGCGTGAAGCAACTGAAGCCCGTACGTGTAGAGAAATTCATGACCGACTACAATTATTATGTCTTCCGCGACGAAGACGTGTCGGGCAATCAGTTGGGCTGCCCTGTCGTTGATGCTGAGGGGCATCTGGTTGGCATCATGCAGCGTCCGGCCGCAGGTGGCCAGGCGTTTACTGCCGACGCGCGTCTGACCACCACGTTTAAGCTCACAGGCTTCTCTATCAACGACCAGACGCTTCGTGCTACGGGCATTCGTGTGGCATTGCCTTCTGATCATGAGCAGGCGACACTCATGCTGATGTTAGCTACCAACCAGGCTGACAGCGTGAAATACAACCAATATGTAGATGACTTCATCCAGGCCTTTCCCACGGCCACAGAGGGATATAATGCCCGTGCTACACAATTGATGGCCAAGGGTGATTTGGCTGGAGCCGACGACATGCTTCAAACCGAGGTGAAGCGTGCAGAGAAAAAGGATGAGGCTTACAGCAACTATGCGACGATGGTGTATAGAGCCGTGCTGTACAAAGTTGACACTTTGTACACCAAGTGGAACCTCGACCGTGCCATGGATTTGGCCAAGGAAGCAGAAAAAGTCAATCCCATCCCCAGCTATAAGCACCAGCAGGCTCAGATACTGTATGCGCAGGGTAACTACACGCAATCGTTAGCTTACCTCGAAGCACTGCGTCAGACCAATTTCCGTTCGAATGGTGAGATATACCTTGAAGCTGCACAATGCAAGACGATGCTCAATGCACCCAAACAAGAAATCATGGCGCTCCTTGACTCGGCTGTCAATGCACAAAGCGGTGCCGCATCGGCTCCTTACGTGCTGGCTCGCGGCAGGGCTTACGACAACAACGGCGAATACCGGAAGGCCTTCTTGGATTATCTCACGTATGACTCACTGATGAATGGCCGTGGATCGGCAGACTTCTACTTTGTGAAGTACAAGTGTGAGAACCGGATTCATCAGTACCAACTGGCTCTCAACGATATTGCCCATGCCATCGTTCTCAATCCTTCAGAGCCCCTCTACTATGCGGAGATGGCAAGCTTGCAGTTGCGAGTCAACCAACCTGACCAAGCTGTGAAGACATGCGACTTGGCATTCCGCCTGCCCAACGCTGATGAATACAGCGACCTCTACATCATAAAGGGAATTGGTCTTTGTGAGACCAATCATAAAGAAGAAGGACTGGAAAACTTGAAGAAAGCGCAGGAGAAAGGCGACACTCGTGCGCAGGCTTTAATAGAAAAATACAGCAAGAAGTAAAAAAAATACTCTTTTCTTTTTGTATTAAAAGAAAAATGTATACCTTTGCAGTCGCATTGCCGATATGGCTCAGTTGGTAGAGCAACGCATTCGTAATGCGTAGGTCCTCGGTTCGAGTCCGAGTATCGGCTCCATTTTGGTAAAAAGTATTTCCTATATTTTTGTTGCGGGATTAGCACATCGGTAGTGCACGGGCTTCCCAAGCCTGGGAGGCGGGTTCGATTCCCGTATCCCGCTCTTGCTGTGTCAGTTAGTCAGTATCAAAATGGAGAAGTCCGGAAGTTCAGAAGTCAAGGAGTTCTGCCATTACTATAATGATACCTTATCATCAGATACTTATGCATTTGACTGAACTGCCGGACTTCTGAACTGCCGGACTTCTGCAATTTTGCCCCCTCTCGTCATGAGGAGTGAGAAGCTTAAATCATATTCTCAAGTGCTCTCATGAGTGATACCGAAGTACTACTGTTGTATCGATGCAGCCCTCACACGGCTAAGCGTTTCAGGCGTCATCTGCAGATAGCTGGCAATGTAGACCAATGGAGCACGGAGGACAACTTGTGGCTTGAGCTTGCAAAGACGCAGATAACGGTTCTGAGCCGTTTCGAAGCGCAGCAAGTCAGCATGTACCTGAGAGATAATCAGACTCTCCTCTAATATCTTTCGATACATGATCTGGATGTTGACATTGTGCAGTGCCACTTGCTCCAGCCGATGCTTCGGAATGAGATAGATGTTACTGGGTTCGAGCGCCTCGACCTGCAATTCAGAAGGCTCTTCTTTGAAAAGGCTTTCTATGCACATGAATATCTCACCGTCTGAACCGATATGCTCTGTCAGTTCCTTGTTGTTCTTATAGTAGAATTGACGTACAAGTCCTTTGTCTATGTAGTAGATGTTTTCGCACACCTCTCCCTCTTTCAGTATCATTTCGCCTTTAGAATACTTCTTCGGGACGAGTATGCTTTCGAGCGTGTCGAGCTCCTCGTGAGTCATCGTACTGTACTTGCGTGCGAGCTCACGAGCTATGTCTCTTGTTGTGTTTTGCAATTCTTTCATCTTCTCTCTATATAAATTGTTCAGGTACTCAATGTTAATCTAGTTTCAGCACAGCTAAGAATGCTTTCTGCGGAACTTGTACGTTACCAATCTGTTTCATTCGCTTCTTTCCTTTCTTTTGTTTTTCAAGTAATTTGCGTTTTCTGCTTACATCACCGCCATAGCATTTGGCCAACACATCTTTACGCACCTGCTTTACTGTCTCGCGTGCCACTATCTTGGCACCGATAGCAGCCTGAATGGCAATGTCAAACTGCTGGCGCGGAATGAGCTCCTTGAGCTTCTGACACATGTTGCGTCCCAATGTCACTGCGTTGTCCTGATGAGTAAGCGTTGACAAGGCATCAACGGGTTCTCCGTTGAGCAGAATGTCCAACTTTGCCAATTTTGACGGGCGATAGCTGTCGATATGGTAGTCAAACGAAGCGTAGCCTTTTGATATTGATTTGAGTTTGTCGTAAAAGTCAATCACAATCTCTCCTAAGGGCAGCATGAAATGCAACTCCACGCGATTGCCTGACACATATTGCTGGTTAATGAGCTCACCGCGCTTGTCAAGACACAATTTGATAATTGGACCGATATAGTTTGCCGAAGTGATGATGGTCGCCCTGATATACGGCTCTTCGATATGGTCTATCTCCGTAATATCGGGCAAGCCACTCGGATTGTGCACTTCCAGCTCCTCACCCTGCTTGGTAAACACCTTGTAGGAAACATTGGGAACGGTTGTGATGACCTCCATATTGAACTCACGGTCAAGACGTTCCTGTACGATTTCCATATGCAGCAGTCCAAGGAAACCACACCTGAAGCCGAAGCCTAAGGCCTGCGACGATTCCGGCATGAAAGTCAGACTGGCATCGTTCAGTTGCAGCTTCTCCAATGAGCTGCGCAGGTTCTCATATTCGGTGGGATCGATGGGATAAACACCGGCAAAGACCATGGGCTTCACCTCTTGGAAGCCTTCTATAGCCTTGGAACAGGGCCGGTCAACGTGGGTGATAGTGTCGCCCACCTTTACTTCCGTAGCATCTTTGATACCCGAGATGATGTATCCCACCTCTCCGGTAGACAGTTGCTTCCGCGGCTCGAGGTCCATCTTCAGCACACCCACTTCATCGGCAGTATACTCCATACCAGTCTGTACGAACTTTACTTTGTCGCCTTGCTTGATGGAGCCATTGATGACCTTTCCCAAGACGATAATGCCTCGAAAGGAATTGAAGATGGAGTCGAAAATCAGCATCTGCAAAGGCTGGTTAGGATCTCCTTTCGGAGCTGGTATGCGGTCGACAACGGCCTTTAGAATCTCTGGCACACCCTCACCAGTCTTTCCGCTGGCCCGGATGATGTCAGCAGGATCGCAACCAATTAGGTCAACGATTTCGTCCTCCACTTCATCAGGCATGGCATTGGGCATGTCTATCTTGTTGATGACCGGGATAATCTCCAAGTCATGGTCGATTGCCATGTACAGATTGGATATCGTCTGAGCCTGGACACCTTGCGTGGCATCAACGACAAGCAATGCACCTTCACAGGCAGCAATGCTACGAGACACCTCATAGCTGAAGTCAACATGTCCCGGAGTATCAATCAGGTTGAGGATGTAGTCCTTACCATCTTTTTCATAAGCCATCTGTATGGCGTGGCTCTTAATGGTAATGCCTCGTTCCCTCTCCAGATCCATGTCGTCAAGCATCTGGTTCTCAGTGATTTTTATAGTCTTTGTATATTCGAGCATACGATCGGCAAGCGTCGACTTACCATGGTCGATATGGGCGATGATACAGAAATTTCTAATATTTTCCATTCAATATAGTATCTTCTATTTTCTCGGTTGCGTCTTTATTGCAAAGTTACAAAAAAGTAGCCAATTTTTTGTCCGGTAATGTGAGATTTTTCATAACTTTGCATAAAAGTAATAGAAATTTTGCAAAACGCATGAAAAAGTTTTTGATAGCAGCCATTGTAATCGTCTCCATGTCTTCCTGTCACCATGACTCATTGGAAGACAGGGCTGAGAAACTCACAAAAGACTATACAGAGCGTTACTGCCCTACTCCCGTCCAGAACATGCAACGCACTGACAGCATAACATTCGACCGGTCGACGCATACTTTCAACTATTACTACACGCTGAGCGGCAAGGCCGATGATGCCAAAGTCATCGCCAAGAATAAAGGGAAGCTGAATAAGGAGTTGCTGCGTCAACTCAAGGACAACACCAGCTATAAAGTGTTTAAAGAAGCAGGTTTCAACTTCCATTATGTGTTTAGATCACAGGCCAATGGCAAGGTGTTGTTAGAGAGTAACTTTACGAAGAAGCTATACCATTAACTCTGGTGAATGCCAGTGGTTATTCATAGTGATTGCTGTTAATAATTTTCATGTTTTTAGACGTCCGTGAGTCGCGGTCTAACCCGCCAAGCGGTCACTGACTTTAAATAAGCCAGTTTTAAAAGCAATTAGATAAGCAGTTAGTTATCAAGTAATTAGGCTTCATTACTTTCTAAAATCATCTTCTTAGCCTTGAGATTTCGGCGACAGGCCCTTGGCATATCGCCGAAATGAAGTAGCCGTATCGGCGAAAAGAACCGACGACATCGCCAAAATTAAGTTGCGATACCGCCGAAAGGCCGATGCTCTTCCGACGATATCGCAACATGAAAAGTTCAAAAAGAGAGTTCCGACGCTCTTTTTGATGTCAATATACCCGATAATGCCCTTTTCCTTTCTCAGGAGCATGTTAAATTCTCGACAGCATTTTGACAATATTTTTCCGAGTGTTCGAAGTCTTGTTCTAAGCGCTTGCTACATGGAATAAGAGAATCCGATGGAGACGAATTCCTTAAACATCCAGTAGCCCATCTTGTTGTCTTTAGAGCTACCGTCGTCGAAGCGGGGATAGAGGTAAATCTTTGTAGCCAGATAACGGTTGAACTGGAAGGAGAAAGTATTTTCCCACTCTGCCTCCGTTCGCTCGTAGGTTGTATACCAGTACAAGCGTGTCGCCCACGAAATATTGTCTGATATTTTCCAATTAAGCCGAATGGTAGTCTGCGAACCGAAATCGTTAAGCGAATGCTTTCCTTCGTCAATACCGTTGCGTTTTGACAGGGCCAAGCGTCCACTGTACTTGAGGTTATACGCAAGCGGAGCCAGGTGGAAGCTTCCAGTCAGTCTATTCTTAAGCCAGCTCACGTTGTAGTCCATACCGACAGACAAGTTGAGGTTGAATGGCGAGAAGAAGTCTGACTTGACTGTTGAGCTATTGGTGCTATAGTGTCTGGCCCACTGCGTTTGAGCAATGAGCTGGAAGGTGTAGTACCATTTTTTAGTAGCCTGCAACCCGAGCTTGCCGGTATATCTGAGAAGGTCTTCCGACGTGCGCGTCTTGTGCACTGTGTCACTGCGTGTCGTCTGCAAACCATATTTCATCTCAAGGGTATTGTCCCATTTCACCTTCTGCTTGTTGTTGTAGTTGGCATTGAGCGTAACTGATCCCATCATGGAATAGTTGCTCTCCCCTCCCTGATACCAATTGTCAGTGAGATAGTTCTGTAGGAACTGCAGGTAATAGTCACCACTGAACGCCCAGAAGTTAGGCTTCAGCACAACAACGTCAACGGGCAAAGCTTCCGGTTCGTTGGGTTTGGTTTTCTTGATGATCACTGAAGGGCTCTCTGTCACTGTCCGTGGTGTCAATGCAGGTCCGGAAGCATCAAGCTTTTGCTCTGTGTTCTTAACCAGTTCGGGATGGTTGAGATAGATGTTGAGCAATGTCATGTCATCATCGGTCAGGTCCTTGTTCAATGAAAAAGCATTGTGCACCACGCCTTTGTAGTAGGTCATGGGAAGAAAAAACGGAGCGGTGTCAATGGCACCCGAAGGTTTCAGGTCGACCTTGCCGGCGTATAGAGAGTCGCGATATGCGACAATAGAATCGGAGTATTTCTTTTGCCATTTGTTTTCCGTCTGAGCTTTTCGGTTTTTCGTCAACCGATAGCGCCCTTGCCCATACGAAGCAAGGGGGAAGAGCATTATCAATAATGCCATGGCAACGGCATTGGTGGGCATGGATCTTTTCACTTTGTTCATGTTTATGGTGCAAAGGTAAACATAATAAAAGAAAATACCAAAATGAATTGTTGTTCATTAAATAAAAAAGCCGTATCTTTGCAACAAAATAAAGGTATTACATTTAACCCTCACTGATTGTGGCAGAAACAAAGTACATTTTCGTCACTGGCGGCGTCGTTTCATCGCTTGGAAAAGGCATTATATCGTCGTCAATTGGTAAGCTTCTTCAAGCAAGAGGCTACAACATTACCATTCAAAAGTTTGATCCTTACATCAACATTGACCCTGGCACCCTCAATCCTTATGAGCATGGAGAATGCTACGTTACTGTAGATGGCATGGAGACAGATCTTGACCTCGGTCATTATGAGCGCTTTACTGATATCAAGACCACTAAGGCCAACTCAATGACAACGGGTCGTATCTACAAGTCGGTTATCGACAAGGAGCGTAGAGGCGACTATCTGGGCAAGACTATTCAGGTGGTGCCTCACATCACTGATGAGATCAAACGTAACATCAAGCACCTTGGTCTTAAGTATAACTACGATTTCGTCATTACAGAGATTGGCGGTACAATCGGCGACATTGAGAGCGCTCCCTTCCTTGAGGCCATCAGACAGTTGAAATGGGAGCTTGGCAAACGGGCTGTCAACATACACCTTACTTATATACCCTATCTTAAGGCAGCAGGTGAACTGAAGACGAAGCCTACACAGCACAGCGTGAAGGAGCTTCAGAGCGTTGGTATCCAGCCCGACATCCTTGTACTGCGCACAGAGAAGCATCTCAACGATGACATTCGCAAGAAGGTTGCCGCTTTCTGTAACGTGGATTTCGACTGCGTCGTGCAGAGCGAGGATCTTCCCAGCATCTACGAGGTTCCTGTCAACATGCAGAACCAAGGATTGGACACTGCTATCTTGCGCAAGGTAGGCGAGCCCATTGGCCCCACTCCGGCTCTTGGTCCGTGGAAGTCTTTCCTTGAGCGTCGCAACAAGGCTACCAAGGAAGTGCATATTGGTCTTGTCGGAAAGTATGACCTGCAGGATGCCTACAAGAGCATCCGCGAGAGTCTGTCACAGGCCGGCACCTATAACGACCATAAGACTGTTATCACTTTCATCAATTCGGAATATATCACGGAGGAGAATGTCGGTGAGAAACTCGCCGGACAAGACGGAATCGTAATTTGCCCGGGATTTGGTCAGCGCGGTATAGAGGGAAAGATCATTGCCGCTCACTACACTCGGACCCACGACATCCCCACATTCGGTATCTGCCTGGGAATGCAGATGATGGTGATAGAGTTTGCCCGCAATGTACTGGGCTATGCCGACGCCAACAGTCGTGAGATGGATGAGACGACACCTCATAATGTCATTGACATCATGGAGGAGCAGAAAAATATTACCAACATGGGCGGTACCATGCGCCTTGGCGCGTATGAATGCGACCTCAGACAAGGCTCACGCGTGTTTAATATCTACAAGCAGGAGCATATCCAGGAACGGCATCGCCATCGCTATGAATTCAATAACGACTATGAGAAAGAGTTCGAGCGTAATGGCATGATGTGTGTCGGACGTAATCCGGAGAGCGACCTCGTGGAAATCGTCGAGATTCCCAGCCTGAAGTGGTATATTGGCACTCAGTTCCATCCCGAGTATCAGTCAACGGTGCTTCACCCCCACCCCTTGTTCGTAGATTTTGTCAAGACAGCCATCGCTAATCAGAAAGACAAATCATAATCAAATATAGTCAAAAGAAACGGAAAACAATAATGGATAAAAATTCAATTATCGGATTTGTCCTTATCGCTGCAGTTCTGATCGGTTTCAGTTGGTACTCTCGGCCTTCCGAAGAAGAGCAGAGAGCTGCTTTCGTGCAAGACTCCATTGCACAGGTCAATAGAGAGAAAGCAGAGAAGGCCGCAAAGGCTGCTGCATTCAAACGTCAGCAAGAAGCCAAGCAGAATATTGCCGCCGATACAACAGCCCTTTTTCATAAGGCGCTTTTCGGTAAAGCAGAAAATATAGTATTGCAGAACGAGAAGGTAGCCCTTACGCTCAACACTAAGGGCGCCGTCGTCACAAAGGCTTATCTGAAAAACAAAAAGGGCTCGAAACGCTTTGTTGGACACAACATCAGCGACAAAAGCGGGAAGAGTGATGACCTTAACGGACTGACCCTGTTCAAGGGCAGTGAACAGAGCCTTAACTATACCTTGATCGCCAAGGAGATGAACATCAATACAAGTGACTTGTATTTCACTCCTTCGGCTGTCACCGACTCTACCGTAACGTTCACAGCAGAGGCTGGAACCGGCAAGAAGCTGACGCTCACCTATAAGTTGGGCAAGGACTATATGCTCCACATGAGCCTGCGTGCAACCGGCATGAGCGGACTGTTTGACCCAAATGCCAACAAGCTGAACGTCAGCTGGCATCAAATGGTAAAAGAGCAGGAACGTGGTTTCACCTTTGAGAACCGTTATGCCCGTCTCGACTGGAAGAATACCGATGGCGGTACCGACTATCTGAGTGAGGCTTCCAACAAACAAAAGACTACGGAGGAGAAGATGGACTGGGTGGCTTACAAGAATCAGTTCTTCTCTTCTGTGATCATCTCCAAAGACGGTTTCGAAAAGGGTGCTGACCTGCAAAGTGTGGTCTATGACAAGAAATCGCAGGAAGACAGAAAGGTACGCTATCTGAAGGATTTCAAGTCGAACATGAAGACGGCCTTCGATCCTTCTGGTGCCAAGGCTTCAGAGTTTGAGTTCTACTATGGTCCCAATGACTTCTACACATTGAAGCATGTAGAGAAGGAAAGCACCTTCAACAAGGAACTTAACATGGAGCGCATCGTCTATCTGGGCTGGCCACTGTTCCGCATCATCAACCGTTGGTTCCTCATGCCTGTATTCACATGGCTTACCAACTGGGGCTTCAACATGGGTGTGGTACTCATTCTCATCACCATGCTGCTGAAGGTCATCACCTACCCGATGGTGAAGAAGAGCTATATGAGTTCGGCGAAGATGCGTGTGCTCAAGCCGAAGCTCGACGAGGCTACGAAGCAATACAACAAGCCGGAAGACCAGATGCAGAAGCAGCAGGCAATGATGGCCGAATACAGCAAGTATGGCGTGTCGCCACTGAGTGGCTGCCTGCCCATGCTCATCCAGATGCCTATCTGGATTGCCATGTTCAACTTTGTGCCTAACGCCATTCAGCTGCGTGGAGAGAGCTTCCTGTGGATACACGACCTCAGTACCTTTGATCCGATATTTGAATGGGGCACCAACCTGTGGCTCATTGGCGATCATCTCTCGCTGACCTGTATCCTCTTCTGCGCCGCACAGATCATCTACTCGTGGTTTACGATGCAGTTGCAGAAAGACCAAATGGTGGGACAACAGGCTGAGCAGATGAAGATGATGCAGTGGATGATGTATCTCATGCCGCTGATGTTCTTCTTTATCTTCAATGACTATTCAGCAGGTCTTAACTTCTATTACTTCATCTCATTGTTCTTCTCCGCAGCCATCATGTTCCTGCTGAGAAAGACCACCAATGACGAGAAGCTCCTGGCTATCCTTGAGGCCCGCTACAAGGAAAACAAGGATAATCCGAAGAAGATGAGCGGACTGGCCGCACGCATGCAGGCACTGCAGCAGATGCAGCAGCAACAGATGGAAGCTCAGCGTAAACGACAGAAATAGCAATAATCATAATTAAGGATTGGGAGAATTGTCTCTCAGTCCTTATTTATACATATATTATTTAACAAGCATGAATAAGGCGATAGCATTATTACTCGGCATGACGCTTCTTGGCATGCCGCAGATTCAAGCTAAGACAATGATTCCACAAAATACAACCACCACATCATCCGACTTAATGACACCTGAAGATCTTTGGGCAATGGGACGTATGGGTGGCGCCGCTGCCTCTCCCGACGGGAAGCTGGTGGTGTATCAGATAACTAAGTATAGCGTAAAGGACAACAAAGGCTGCACCAAGCTCTATATCCAAAGTACTTCAGCCTCTAAGAACAAGGTGCCAGCCTCGCAATGTCTCACCCCTGACAATACCAGCGAAAGCGACGCCGCCTGGATTGACGGTGGCAAGAAGATTGCTTTCCTGCGCGAGGGACAGGTGTGGGCTATGAACGCAGACGGCACAGGGCGCGTCAAGCTCACCGACTCGAAGATTGATATTGAAGGCTTCCGTTTCTCACCCGACGGCACAAAGGTCATACTGATCAAGAGTCTGCCCTACCACGGCAGCATTCAGAAAAACCCTGACGACCTGCCACTGGCTACGGGCCGTCTGGTCACCGACATGAACTACCGCCACTGGGATCACTATGTGGAAAGCATAGCCCATCCCTTCGTGGCCAATGTGAACGGCGACAAGATTGACGAAGGTGTCGACATTCTCAACGGTGAACCTTACGAATGTCCGATGGCACCCTTTGGTGGCATCGAGCAATTGGCTTGGAGCCCCGACTCAAAGCAGATTGCCTATACCTGCCGCAAAAAAGAGGGCGTGCAATATGCCATCTCAACCGATGCCGACATCTATCTCTACGACGTGGCCACGAAGACTACCCGCAACCTCTGCAAACCAGCTGGCTATAAGGAACCGGCCGTTGATGCTACAAAATCCATGCGCGACCAGGCTGTCAACCATCAGCAGGGTGACATGCACGTGGGCTACGACCAGAATCCGAAGTTCTCGCCCGACGGCAACTATATCGCCTGGCAGAGCATGAAGCGTGACGGCTATGAGAGCGACCGTAACCGTCTCTGCGTCTTGAACCTGAAGACAGGTCAAGAGACTTACGTCACCGAGAGCTTCGACTCCAACGTCGATGACTTCTGCTGGAGCAACGACTCCAAGTCACTTTACTTCATCGGCTGCTGGCAGGCGCAGGTCAATCTTTATTCGACCAATCTCAAAGGCAACGTGCAGCTTTGGAAAAGCGATGATTATGGTTTCGGCGACTTTGGTTCGTTGCAGATGCTGGGCAACGGCTTGAAGAACAAGATTCTCTTGCTGACGCGCCACTCTATGATTCATCCAGATGACCTCTTTGTCATCAACCCCACAAAGAGCGGCATGACCCAGATTACCGATGTCAACAAGGACATTCTCGCCAGGTTGGCCAAACCTACCATTCAAATGCGTTGGGTGAAGACTACCGACGGCAAGAAGGAGCTCGTTTGGATTATCCTGCCGCCCCACTTCGACGCCAACAAGAAATATCCCACCTTATTATATTGTGAAGGTGGACCGCAGAGCCCTGTTTCACAGTTCTGGAGCTATCGCTGGAACTTCTACATCATGGCAGCCCACGGTTACATCATCGTGGCTCCTAACCGCCGCGGACTCCCTGGCTTCGGCTCAGCGTGGAATGAGGAAGTATCGGGCGACTGGACGGGTCAGTGCATGAAGGACTACCTCTCTGCCATCGACGACGCTTCGACGAATCTGCCCTACGTTGACAAGGATCGTCTCGGTGCTGTCGGTGCCTCGTTCGGCGGATTCTCGGTCTATTATCTCGCCGGTCATCACGACGGCCGCTTCAAGTGCTTTATCGCCCACGACGGAGCCTTCAACCTTGAGTCGATGTATACAGACACCGAAGAGGCCTGGTTCTCCAACTGGGAATACGACGATGCTTACTGGAACAAGGATCAGACGGCCAACGCTAAAAAGACCTATGAGAACTCACCCCATAAGTTTGTGGATAAGTGGACAGCGCCAATCCTTTGCATCCATGGTGAAAAGGACTATCGCATCAATGCCAATCAGGGTATGGGCGCTTTCAATGCAGCACGCATGCGTGGAATCCCTGCCGAACTTCTTATCTTCCCCGATGAGAATCACTGGGTGTTGAAGCCGCAAAACGGCATCCTTTGGCAGCGCACCTTCTTCAACTGGCTCGACCGCTGGCTTAAGAAATGAAATTGACGACGAAGTATGAGAGACGTCGTCTGTAACAAATGAATTATGATAATTAAAAGAACAAGATAATAATGGTAGAAAAAATTCAAAAAAAACTGAATGACAGCGCGGCCATGAGATGGACCGCACTTTGCATGGTAGCCTTTGTCATGCTCTGCGGCTATGTGCTGACCGATGTCATGAACCCTTTGAAACCTCTTTTGGAGAATGAGTTGCAATGGACCAGTTCCGAATACGGCATCTTTACAAGTGCTTATGGATGGTTCAACGTGTTTCTGCTGATGCTCATTTTCGGTGGTTTGATCCTCGACCGCATGGGCGTGCGTTTTACAGGATTGGCCTCGAGCATTGTCATGGTCATTGGCTGTGCCATCAAATATGCCGCTATTGCCGGATTTATCGGTAATATGAACGATAAGATCTTGGGCATTCACACCATGGTACTCTATGCGAGCCTTGGCTATGCCATCTTCGGTGTCGGTGTGGAAACGGCCGGCATCACGGTTTCCAAAATCATCGTCAAATGGTTTAAAGGCAAGGAGATGGCACTTGCCATGGGTATGGAGATGGCTACTGCCCGCATTGGTACCATGCTGGCCATGGCTATTACCGTGCCTATCGCCAACGCCTTCCACAGTGTGTCGGCTCCAGTCCTGATGTGCCTCATCCTGCTGTGCATCGGTTTCATCTCGATGTTCATCTACACCTTTATGGACCGCAAGCTTGACGCTCAGTTGGCAGAGGAAGAGAACGACGAGGAACCGTTTAAGTTCTCCGACATTGTCCCAATCATCAAGAACCGTGGCTTCTGGCTTATCGCCATTCTTTGTGTGCTGTTCTATTCTGCAGTATTCCCCTTCCTAAAATATGCTGCCGACCTGATGGTGCAAAAGTATGGTGTTGACCCAGAGTTTGCCGGACTGATTCCAAGTCTGCTGCCTTTGGGAACACTTTTCCTTACCCCTCTCTTCGGTTATGTGTACGACCGTATTGGTAAAGGTGCAACGATTATGATTATCGGTGCCTTCATGCTGATCTGTGTTCATGCCGTGTTCGCCATCCCATTTATCAACAACTGGGTGGTAGCTGTGGTGCTGACCATCATCCTGGGCATCGCCTTCTCATTGGTGCCAAGCGCCATGTGGCCATCAGTGCCTAAGATTATTCCTGAGAAGCAGTTGGGAACCGCTTACTCTCTGATCTTCTGGGTGCAGAACTGGGGATTGATGGGAGTGCCCTTGCTGATTGGCATCGTACTTGACAATTTCTGTAAACTGCCTGTTAAGGGCGCTCATACGGAAGTGGCATACGACTACACAATCCCAATGTTGATCTTTACAAGTTTTGGTGTACTTGCACTTATCTTCGCTATCTTGCTGAAGCTCGAGGACAAGAAGAAACATTATGGACTTGAAGATGCCAACATCAAAAAGTAAGTCTCTGGCATATTGTCGTTAACAAACCAATAACAGATATGTAATAAGCCACAGGGTGTATCAAAATTGGTGAAGTCCAGAAGTCCAGAAGTCCGGAAGTTAGGAAGTTCTGTTAAATCTATAAGTATCTAATAATAAGCTATCATTATAGTAATGACTGAACTCCTGGACTTTTGAACTTCCGGACTTCTCCAATTTTGATACACCCTCTTTGTTATTATTGAAACACTGTCCATCCTTATACTTACTTTTATGAGCAGCAAAAGCAAACGATGGTCTGTCCTTTTCATGGTGTCCATTATCATGATGACGGGATATGTGTTTTGGGATATCATATCCCCACTATCTACACAGATGCGGGCCCCTGTTAGTGAAGGGGGGCTGTCGTGGTCGTCAGTTGAATATGGCTTTTATGCAGGGAGCTACTCACTGTTCAACATCTTCTTGTTGATGTTATTCTTTGGGGGCATTATCCTTGACAAGTGTGGCATTCGCCTTACCGGCATGCTGGCTACAGGAGCAATGTTGCTGGGTGCCATTGTCAATTACCTCGCCTTGACAAGTATTTCGCCGTCTGTGACGACCCACGTCTGGTTTACCTTGTTTGGGCTCATTCCCTCAACATTGAAGTTGCAGGTGCTGATTGCATCGTTGGGCTTTGCTCTATTTGGTGTAGGTTGTGACATCACCGGCATTACAGTATCAAAGATTATTACCAAGTGGTTTACAGGTCATGAACTGGCTTCGGCCATGGGTGTTCAAGTAGCCATGGCCCGTTTGGGCACTGCTTCAGCACTGAGTCTTAGTCCTGTCTTATCCCAATATTTTGGTCTGCCGGTGTCGGTGCTTGCAGGAGTGGTTGTCCTGTTGCTGGGATTTGTTTTGTTCTTCTTCTATACCTTTGTAGACCGTAAAGCTGACAAGGTCCAGTCTTATAGTAAGATTGAAGATCATTCAACTGACAACAATTTTCATTTCTCCGACTTCGTGAAAGTCATCAGCAACTCGTTTTTCTGGATCATTGCCATCCTCTGTGTTTGCTATTATAGCAGCATCCGTCCGTTCATGAAGTTTGCCACAGACTTGTTGGTCAATGAATATAATGTACAGCAATCGCTTGCAGGATGGATTGTTTCTGCCATACCTTATGGCACCATCATCCTGACTCCGTTCTTTGGCATGATTTATGACCGCGTGGGTCATGGCGTATGGCTAATGATGGCTGGTTGTCTGCTACTGATGGGCAGCCATCTGGCACTCGCCTACCCACTTGTTCATTCTATCGGATACGCATTACTCATTATGGTACTCATTGGCATCGCGTTTTCTATGGTACCCGCGGCATTATGGCCGAGCATTCCCAAACTGGTTCCAATAAAGCAATTGGGCACAGCTTACAGCATTACCTATTTCATCCAAAATGTGGGGCTGATGATAGTGCCGATTCTTGTGGGAAAAATAATCGATGCGCATACTTCGACAAATGGCCATGTGGATTACACCCAGGCAATGCTCATCTTTGCTTTATTCGCTTGCGCCGGGGTCTTGTCGTCGTGTATACTTCTTCTCTTTGACAAGAAACAGAATTTGGGGCTGGAAAATAAAAACATTAATTCATAAGACTATGGCAGAACATAACGACTTAGGGAAATGGGGCGAGGAATACGCCATGAATTATTTGCGTGACCATGGTTATATCATCTTGGAACATGATTGGCGATACGGGAAAAGCAAGTCTGATATTGACATCATCTGTAAGACAGAAGACCAGACTATGGTGGTCTTCGTGGAGGTGAAAACGCGCAGCCATCATGAAATCGCCAATCCGGAAGATGCTGTCAATCGCAGGAAGATCTATCATCTTGGCAGAGCTGCTGATAACTATGTAAAGTTTAATCATGTAACAGAGTTGCTACGCTTCGACATCATCACGATTGTCGGGTGTAAGGGTGGAAAAGTTGAAATCAATCATATGATAGATGCCTTCAACCCGCTATTGCTCTGATACATGTCACAATGGTCCCGCCTGCGGGAGAATATTGATCTACTCGACGATTATAGACAGAAGCCTCTCCTAAGAGCAACTATATATCAGCTATTTGACTCTATCCTGTCTTGACCTTTTATCTTATTCTTAATTAACGTTAATCAGATATATTTTTATAACGAATTATTTGAAGTTGTAGAAAAATTTCTATAATTTTGCACCACAGAAAATATTTCGAACCATCAGTTTCCTTCTCGGAAACATCTTTCAGAAAATTTATTTCCAAAATGTATAGTAAAGACGAACTGTCATCCAAAAATGATGCAGAATTGGCAGGCATTGCCCACGACATGGAACTCGACGCCAGCCAATACACAAGCAGGGACGAGCTCATATATTCTATCCTTGACAAGCAAGCTGAAATCGAGGGAAGACAAAATCCATTATCACCATCCCGCCACAAACGGGCACGTATCGCGAAAAAACAAGTTACGCATCCCAATGATCTTCATTCTTCCACCACTGAGATGAATGAAGACAGCAAGAGTCTTGCCCAACAACTCAAAGACTTGCAAGATGAGCTTGACGCAATGCCTACACATCGTGGTCCTAAAACAAAACGGGAGCGCGAGCTTCTGAACAAAATTCGTACCCTTAAAGAACAAATAATGAACAACGATAAGCCGGAAACTGATGACGATCACGTAAATAATGATCAGTCAGCTACAGAACTTGACAATAGCAACAATCAAGCCAGCGAAGAGGAAACGCAAGTGCAAGACGATGCGGATGCGAATGTATCTATGAGCGATGAAAGCGGATCCGACACAATAGATAATGACAACAATCCGGAAGGAAACAGTCTCATCGATCGTCTGAAAGCAAAGATGAATGCTCACAATGATGCCAATGACCAAGTTGTTGACACCGTTTGGGAAGGCGATCCCGGCGATGGAACTGACTTCATCACAGTCGTTGACCTGCCCATTGAAGACCAAGGTGCTTTACCTTCCTATGACATGCTGGATGTCCCCATGCAGCAAAATTATGCTCAGCAACAGGAATACACGCAGCAGCAAGAGCAGGAGCCAGAACCGGAATATCAGCCGTTCAACTTCGATAATATCATCACTACCAACGGGGTGTTGGAGATTATGCCTGATGGATATGGCTTTCTCCGTTCTTCCGATTACAACTATCTTTCTTCTCCCGACGATGTCTATGTGTCAACCAATCAGATACGCCACTACGGATTGAAAACCGGAGACGTAGTGGAAGGATACGTTCGTCCACCCCACGAGAATGAGAAATTCTTCCCTCTGACAGATATAGAGACTATCAACGGACGTAAACCGAACGAGATACGCGACCGCGTACCATTCGAGAACCTCACCCCGCTTTTCCCTGACGAGAAATTCAATCTTTGTGGTGATCCCGCCACAACCAACTTGTCAACACGTATTGTCGACCTCTTCTCACCCATCGGTAAAGGACAGCGCGCACTCATCGTGGCACAGCCAAAGACGGGTAAGACCATCTTGATGAAAAACATTGCCAACGCCATAGCTGCCAACCATCCGGAGGCTTACCTGATGATGTTACTCATCGACGAGCGACCTGAGGAAGTCACCGATATGGCACGCACAGTCAATGCAGAGGTGATAGCCTCTACCTTTGACGAGCCCGCCGACCACCATGTGAAGATTGCAGGTATAGTATTGGAGAAGGCTAAACGAATGGTGGAATGCGGACACGATGTTGTGATCTTCCTCGACTCCATCACACGACTTGCACGTGCTTACAACACGGTATCGCCAGCTTCCGGAAAGGTGCTTACCGGTGGTGTCGATGCCAACGCCTTGCAGAAGCCAAAGCGTTTCTTTGGTGCCGCACGTAACATCGAGGGAGGAGGATCACTGACCATCATTGCTACAGCTCTGATTGATACAGGTTCTAAGATGGACGAGGTGATCTTTGAGGAATTCAAGGGTACCGGCAACATGGAATTACAGCTTGACCGTTCTCTCTCCAACAAGCGCATCTTCCCGGCTGTCAACCTCGTGGCATCGAGCACACGTCGTGATGACTTGCTTCAGGACAGGACGACACTCGACCGCATGTGGATCTTGAGAAAATACATTGCTGACATGAACTCACTTGAGGCCATGAATACCATCCATGATCGCATGGAGAAGACCAAAGACAACAATGAGTTCTTGTTGTCAATGAATGGCTAAAACATCTAAGTTATAAAAGCTAGCAATAAGCTTATAAAGATGACTCACAAGGATTTGTGAGATTTGATTAAATAAAGAAAAAGGGCTGTGTCAAAGTAACATCACACTTTGACACAGCCCTTGATCTTTATAGTTGTTGCTTCTCAGCTTACGAAACTTGTTCAACGAAAATAGAATCGTCTATTCCATCACTTACATGAGAGCATGCATGGAACTAAAGCGACTGACACAGAAATGCTATTTTCTAAGCTTCTTCTTCAAAACAAGCTTTGGAATATTAACCTTGTCGCCTACTGCCAACGAACGCTTGCCACTATTGACTGCCTCTATATAACATTCCATGCCTGGGCCAAGATAAGTACGACTTATACCCGACAAGGTCTGACCGTCCTTAACAGTAACAGTTTTCTCGATACCCACAATCGTATAGGCACCAGTACGTATACGCACATCATTATTGTAATCACTGTTCGAAGGAACCTCCTTTGCCTTTGTTTTATCCGATTCCATCGTTTTTTTTGTTTCGACCTGAACAGGCTTCTTTGTGGCAGCCTCCGAACTCACATTAGATAATGTTTTGTCCTTTTGAGGATTGTCCGTTGGCTTCAAAGGCTTGTCAGCCAAAGAAGGTTCAGCAACATGACCCACCGACTTTGGCGCTTCTGTCTTTACAGCAACACGCTTTGCCACTACGGGGCGATTGCTGTTCACAATGGCTTCAAGATGAGAAATGCGATTGTCTCTCAGTTGCAGCTGACGGAAAAAATAATATCCGCCACCAACAATAAAGAACACCAATACACTGGCGACTAAAGCTAGCCATTGATACAATCGTCTACGATGAGTAGCCTCTTCGTCCAAGCTGTCTTCGTCGCACTCAACTTCTTGCGCTACATGATGCTCAACGGTCGATGACTGCAAATCTGCAACGGGCGTTGCATCATGCTCATTGTCCTGCGTGGTTTCAATCTCCATGCCGGAATCCTTAGAAGAAACATCTAATGATGCAACTTCTTGCTTGTCATCTTCGGGAGTAAATGGAAATGACTCATGCTCATTGCCAACAGAAGCAGCAACATCGGCATCAGGTGTTGGAGCAGATACAGAATCAGGCGTGGACCGCTCTTCATTTGTCTTGTCGGTTATCAATTGCACATCTTTGTGAACACGTTCATCAAAATGCGCCATTTCATCGGAAGATGCATAAGTAGCAGGCGCACCCGACTGTTTTTGATCCGTAGAATCATCCTCAGTATCAGGCATGGATGCTGCACTCTCTGACGGATACGCATCTTCGACAGTAACCGTGGTATCAGCGTGCGATACAACATCCGCATGCTCAGGTTGGACTACATTCTCAACTTCCGACGGCACTTTATTGTCTTCCAGCTTCGTTTCCTCTTTAGCAGGTTCTTCGTCCGACTGTTTAGAAAAACTACGGTCAATATCGGTGAAATCGACACCGTCATTCAAGACCACCGTATCAAACTGAGCAAAAGGAGCATTGACCTTATCGCGCAGAGCATTGTCAGGAGTAAAGGATAGCTTGTCACGACTTTCTATAGTTATCGGATTACCTGTGTTCACATCGATACTCCGGCGTGACGACATATTAATAATCTTGAATGTACCCAATCCCTTTACCTTAACTAGCTTATCCTGACGCAGTCCATCATTGAGCACGTCAAACATAAGGGATACGAACTGCTCCGCATCTTTTTTGCTTAAACCATGCTTTTCCACCAATTCATTGGCGAGTTCTTTGTTTCCTATCTTGCTCATTCCAAATTACTATAACCTGTCATGCTTCCGGCCTATGTCATTCTTTATTGAGACCTGCACGACTGACTGCTTCTATGTATTCTTCAGGTCCTCCTTAATAGCCACAATAGGCTTAAAAGAAAGAACCAACTTAGGAGGAACCAGCATGCGTTGCTTAGTTCCAGGATTTACAATAATACGTTCCAATCGTTTCTTTACATCAAAGGACCCAAACTTGGACACCTGAACCGTATCACCCGCCTCAAAGGCGGCGCTCATCGTCTCCACGATTGTACGTACCATCTGCTGAGTGTCTGTCTGCGTATAGCCTGCTCTTTCGGCAAGCTCAGCGATATATTCCTTATTGTTCATACCACTTCTCCATAAAGGTCAAACTCGTCATTGTCAGTCATTTTAACCTGATAGAAATGACCGGTATGCAACTTCTTCTTGTCAGCAGGTATAAGCACTTCAGGATCAACCTCCGGTGAACAGAATTCCGTTCGACCGACATAGTAGTTGCCTTCCTTCCGGTCGATGATCACCTTGTAAATGTTACCAACCTTTGCGGCCTCAACAGCATTGCTGATTTCTTCCTGCACGGCCATGAGCTTGTCAAGCCGCTGCTGCTTTATCTCAGCGGGAACATCATCTTTGTAATGCTCGGCAGAATAAGTACCTTCTTCTTCTGAATAGGCAAATGCACCCATACGCTCAAAACGCTGACTACGCACAAAGTCGAGCAACTCTTGGAAGTCATCTTCCGTCTCACCTGGGAAGCCAACCATGAGTGTCGTACGCAAAGTGATGCCAGGCACACGCTCCCGAATCGTTTTTAATAGTTCCAACGTATCCTGCTTACTCACATGACGGTGCATTAACTGAAGCATATGATCAGAAATATGCTGTAGGGCAATGTCAAGATACTTGCACACATTATCTCGCTCGCGCATCACATCAAGCAAGTCCAGCGGAAATTGGTTAGGATAAGCATAGTGAAGACGAATCCATTTCACGCCATCTATGTCGGCCATGCGATTGATAAGCTCCGCTATCATAGGTTTACCGTAAAGGTCTACACCATAGTAAGTGAGTTCTTGTTCGATAATTTGGATTTCCTTAACTCCTTCACTGACCAGTTCCCTTACCTCATCGAGGATGTCGTCCATGGGACGGCTGACATGTTTGCCCGTGATAAGAGGAATAGCACAATAAGCACAATGTCTGTCGCAGCCCTCGGCAATCTTAACATATGCATAATGCGACGGCGTGGAAAGCAACCGGCGTGTGTTGGCATCGGTACGGCGCGCTGAAAACTTGACAGCCGCTTCACCTACTTGCGGAGCAGGACCAAGGTCATCAAGAAGCTGACGATAGTTGAACTTACCGTAGAACTTGTCTACCTCAGGAATACTATCTTCAAGTTCCTTCTGATAGCGCTGTGACAGACAACCCATTACATATATTTTCTTCAACTTACCCTTATTCTTCGCATCAACAAGCTCAAGAATCGTATTAATGCTTTCCTCCTTAGCGCTCTCTATAAAGCCACAGGTATTGACAATAGCTATCTCACCTTGTATACGTTTGCCATCATGCACACAATGATAACCTTTGTCGGCAAATTGACGCATGAGCTGCTCAGAATCAACCAAATTCTTAGAACAGCCCATGGTAATAAAATCTATCTGATTTTTCTTCATGTTTAATCCCTATTATTTACTTCATGCAATAACTCCATGGAGTCAAAAAAAATAAGCATTAGAAAAGCGAGTCGACAAACTCCTTCTTATTAAACAACTGAAGGTCTTCCATTTTTTCGCCTAAGCCTATGTACTTAACAGGGACTTTCAATTGGTCGGAAATGCCGATAACGACTCCGCCTTTCGCAGTGCCATCCAATTTGGTTATGGCCAAGGAAGTAATATTGGTAACGGCCGAGAACTGCTTTGCCTGCTCAAAGGCATTCTGTCCCGTGCTTCCATCCAAGACCAGAAGGACTTCATCGGGAGCCGTTGGCACAACCTTTTTCATGACATCCTTGATCTTTTTCAATTCATTCATCAGCCCTACCTTATTGTGAAGTCTGCCAGCCGTATCAATCAGCACAACATCCGCATTATTAGCCTTGGCACTCTGCAAGGTGTCAAAGGCGACACTGGCAGGGTCGGCACCCATCTGCTGTTTAATAACAGGCACGCCAACCCGGTCACCCCAGATCTGAATCTGCTCAACTGCTGCTGCGCGGAAAGTATCAGCTGCACCTAAATAGACTTTTTTTCCTGCTTGCTTGAACTGATAAGCCAGTTTACCAATAGTTGTAGTCTTGCCTACTCCATTGACACCAACCACAAGAATGACGTATGGTGTGTGATCGGTAGGTAAATCCCAATTAGTACCATCACTGGTATTGTTTTCAGTCAACAATGCCGCAATTTCCTCCTTCAAGATGGTATTAAGCTCCGATGTAGAGACATATTTATCACGAGCCACTCTATCCTCAATACGATG
>Ga0256406_1002468_pt1 | contig 25995 bp, 27 predicted proteins | sample RumenRJG_03DNA_FD_185986 | JGI IMG/M metagenome (GOLD analysis project Ga0256406, IMG submission 185986) | Bovine rumen microbial communities from Lethbridge, Alberta, Canada - RJG_03 | ecosystem: Host-associated > Mammals > Digestive system > Stomach > Rumen | place: Canada: Alberta | collected...
CATCTCCCAGATTGCGAAAACAAAGGAACTCTGCGGCGATCAGATCGAGCTTTACTCGGGCAACGACGACCAGGTCATCCCGATCATGGCGCTCGGCGGCCTTGGCGTCATTTCCGTGCTTTCCGATGTCGCACCCGAATACACCCATGATATGTGTGCCAGAATGCTTGACGGCGATGTAAAGGAAGCCGCAGCCATGCAGCTGAAGGCGCTTCCGCTGATCGAGGCTCTTTTCTGCGAAGTGAACCCGATCCCTGTCAAGACGGCTCTGAACATGATGGGCTTCGAGGTCGGCGCTCTCAGAGGACCGCTGTACGGCATGTCGGAAGCCGGTCAGGAAAGACTGCGCGCGGCTCTGACTGATTTTGGCATTCAGCTGAAGAAATAAGTTTCATGTAAATAAGTACGTTTCAGATGAATAAGTAAGTTTCATGTAAATAAGTACGTTTCAGATGAATAAGTAAGTTTCAGGCCGGACGGATTCATCTTTCATCCGGCATCTGTGTCGGTCAACGGGCGGACACGGACGTATGGAACAAGGGTTATGTAAAGAAGGGCATTGTCAATGATAAAAATCTTACTGAGCGGCTGCAACGGCCACATGGGACAGGTGCTGACAGATCTGATCGCGGCAGATGAGAATGTCGAAGTTGCAGCGGGTATCGATATCGCGGCAGATGCGGTAAAGAGGGATTATCCTGTTTTTTCTTCTCCCGATGAATGTACTGCGGACGCCGATGTATGCATCGATTTTTCCAATTTCCGTGCTGTCCCGGCACTCCTCGAATACTGTGAAAAGAAAAAGCTTCCCCTGGTGCTCTGCACCACGGCACTGACAGATGAGATCCTGGCACAGGTGAAGAAAGCTTCGGAATCTGTTGCCATCCTGCGTTCTGCCAATATGTCCGTCGGTGTCAACCTTCTGATGAAGCTGCTGAAGGAAGCGGCAAAGGTACTGGCACCCGTCGGATACGACATGGAAATTGTCGAGGCGCATCACAACCGCAAGCTGGATGCTCCGAGCGGAACCGCTGTTTCTCTTGCAGAGAGCATGAATGAAGCGCTGGATAATGAATATCATCTGGTATTCAGCCGTCACGACCGCACGGAGAAGCGTGATCCGAAGGAAATCGGCATTTCTTCTGTCCGCGGCGGAACGATCGTCGGCGTGCACGACGTGATTTTTGCCGGCCAGGATGAAGTCATCGAATTCAAACACACTGCTTACTCAAGAGCCATCTTCGGCAAAGGTGCGATTGAGGCTGCCAGATTCCTCGCCGGAAAACCGGCAGGAATGTATGATATGTCAGACGTTATCTGATGACACATGATATCTGACGGCATCTGATGGTATCTCAGATGTTATCTGATGTTATCTTAGATGTTATCTGATGATATATGACAGATGATCTGTGATGTGATTTCTCATCTGTGCTGAGGCATCAAAAAGGAGGTCCCTTCCGGGGCCTCCTTTTCTTTTGCCTGTCATCATGCTCAGATGACGGGGTACTTATTCTTCTGTATGATCTGCGTTCTCATCCGCAGCAGCATCATCTGCCGGAACTTCAGCAGCATCGATGTTTTCTCCGGAAATAAGGGACGGATCAATGGTCTCCTCATCCTGAGGCTCATCGCCGTCACTTGCGGAAATGATCTCCTCATCTGCCTCGCGCTGTGCCGCTTCCTCGGCTGCCTTTCTCGCCTCAATTTCAGCATCAGTGTTCAGCTTCAGATTCCGGTAATATTTCATTCCGGTACCTGCCGGGATCAGTTTACCGATAATAACATTTTCCTTCAGTCCAACCAGGCGATCGGTCTTGCCCTTGATCGCGGCATCTGTCAGTACACGTGTCGTCTCCTGGAAGGATGCTGCGGACAGGAAGGAATCCGTTGCCAGCGAAGCCTTGGTAATGCCGAGAAGGATTCTCTCATAGGTTGCCGGTCTGGTACCTTCTTCCTCTGCCTTGTCGTTTGCATCAAGGACATCCAGATAATCGACCATACGGCCGGTCATGAATCCGGTGTCACCCGGATCATCGATGCGGGCCTTTCTCAGCATCTGACGGACGATGACCTCGATATGCTTGTCGCAGATATCAACACCCTGCTGACGGTATGTCTTCTGAACTTCGTTCAGCAGATAGTCCTGAACTGCTTCCGGTCCTCTGACCTTCAGCAGATCGTGCGGGTTGATGGAACCTTCAGTCAGCGGATCACCGGCTTCATACGCAACGCCGTCCGGATTTTCCTCGATTTCCTTTTTCAGTCTGGTTCCGAAAGGAATCAGATAGGTTCTGGAATCACCGTCCTCATCGTTGGTGACAACGACCTCACGTTTCTTCTTTGTATCCTGCAGACGGGCAATACCCTTGATCTCGGTAATGATCGCGAGTCCCTTCGGCTTACGGGCTTCGAAAAGCTCCTCAACTCGGGGAAGACCCTGTGTGATATCGTTGCCGCCCGCAACACCGCCGGTATGGAAGTTTCTCATGGTCAGCTGTGTACCGGGCTCACCAATTGACTGTGCTGCGATAATGCCGACTGCCTCGCCGACCTGAACAACCTCACCCGTAGCCATGTTTGAACCATAGCACTTGGAGCAGATGCCCATCTTGGAACGGCAGGTAAGAATCGTGCGGACTTTCACCCTGGTCAGCGGCTGACCGTTCTCATCCACACCGATGGAAACGACCTTTGCTGCACGGGCCGGTGTGATCATGTGGTTCTTCTTTACGATCACATTGCCGTCTTTATCCTTAATTTCATAGCAGGAGAATCTGCCTGTAATTCTTTCCTGAAGACTCTCGATGACACGCTTGCCGTCGGTGATTTCCTCAACCCACATGCCCGGAATCTCTTTTCTGTTCACCGAGCAGTCAGGCTCACGGATCATCAGGTTCTGTGATACATCGACCATACGACGGGTCAGGTAACCGGAGTCTGCGGTACGAAGTGCGGTATCGGACAGACCTTTACGGGCGCCGTGTGCACTCATGAAATACTCCAGAACGTCCAGTCCTTCACGGAAGTTCGACTTTACAGGGAGCTCAATGGTCTTACCTGTGGTATCGGCCATCAGACCTCGCCATCCTGCCAGCTGCAGAATCTGCTTATCGGAACCACGCGCTCCTGAATCCGCCATCATGAAGATGTTGTTGTACTGATCAAGGTTCTCCTTGACGGCTTTCTCCAGTTTTGCACCGGTGTCCGTCCAGGTCTCGATAACTTCCTGATAACGTCCCTTCTCATCAACAAGACCGAACTTATAGTTCTGGGTGATCTGATCCACCTTCTTCTCGGCCTCTTCGATCAGTGTCTCCTTGCTTTCCGGAACGACCATATCCTCGATGGAAACCGTCATGCCGGCTCTGGTGGAAATGTGATAGCCCATGGCCTTGACATGGTCCAGCACCTCTGCCGTAACAGTCGCACCGTGGATATCCATGACCTTCTGGAGGATCTTCTTCAGATCTCCCTTCTTTACCATGAAATCAATCTCCAGTGCCAGCGCGTTGGCCGGATCCGAACGGTCTACATAACCCAGATCCTGCGGAATGATCTCATTGAACAGGAAACGTCCGAACGTGCTCTCGATCACCGCTGAGATTTCGTTGCCGTCCGCGTCTTTACCGGTGCGGCGGATCCTGACTCTCGACTGGAATTTCACGTAGCCGTTTTCGTATGCAAGAATAGCCTCATTAAGATCTTTATAATAATTGCCCTCGCCGATAATTCCCTTGCGTTCCTGTGTCAGGTAGTAGATACCGAGAACCATATCCTGTGAAGGAACAGCCACGATACCACCGTCAGACGGCTTCAGCAGGTTGTTCGGCGACAGAAGCATGAAACGGCATTCCGCCTGTGCTTCCGCGGTCAGCGGCAGATGGACTGCCATCTGGTCTCCGTCGAAGTCTGCGTTGAAGGCGGTGCAGACAAGCGGATGAAGCTTGATTGCCTTGCCTTCTACCAGGATCGGCTCGAAAGCCTGGATACCGAGACGGTGCAGCGTAGGTGCACGGTTCAGCATTACCGGATGCTCCTTGATGACATCCTCGAGAACGTCCCATACCTGAGGATCCATTCTCTCGACCATCTTCTTGGCCGCCTTGATGTTGTGTGCCATATCTCTGGCTACCAGTTCCCTCATGACAAACGGCTTGAACAGCTCAAGTGCCATTTCCTTCGGAAGACCGCACTGCCAGATCTTCATTTCAGGACCGTTGACAATAACGGAACGGCCGGAATAGTCTACTCGTTTGCCGAGCAGGTTCTGACGGAAACGTCCGGACTTGCCCTTCAGCATATCGGAAAGCGACTTCAGCGGACGGTTGCCGGGACCGGTGACCGGTCTGCCGCGGCGTCCGTTATCGATCAGCGCATCAACCGCCTCCTGGAGCATCCTCTTCTCGTTGCGGACAATGATATCCGGTGCACCGAGATCCAGCAGCCTCTTCAGACGGTTATTTCTGTTGATAATTCTGCGGTACAGATCGTTCAGGTCGGAAGTCGCGAAACGTCCGCCGTCCAGCTGTACCATAGGACGCAGATCCGGCGGAATAACCGGAATGCAGTCGAGGATCATCCACTCCGGACGGTTGCCGGATTCGATGAACGCCTCAAAGACCTCAAGTCTCTTGATAATACGTGCCTTCTTCTGTCCGGAAGCTGTCTCCAGTTCTTCCGCCAGTGCATCGTATTCCTTCTGCAGGTCGATCTCGCAGAGCAGCTCCTTGATGGCCTCGGCACCCATGCCGACGCGGAAAGCGTTGGAGCCGTACTCTTCTACGGCATTCTGATACTCCTGCTCGGTAAGCACCTGCTTCTTCTCCAGCGGTGTCTCACCGGGATCCAGAACAATGTAGCTTGCGAAATACAGAACTCTCTCCAGCGTTCTCGGCGAAAGGTCGAGAATCAGTCCCATGCGGGACGGAATGCCCTTGAAATACCAGATATGCGATACCGGAGAAGCCAGCTCAATGTGGCCCATTCTCTCACGACGAACCGAAGACTTGGTGACTTCGACGCCGCACTTATCGCAGATCACACCCTTATAACGGATTTTCTTATATTTACCGCAGTGGCACTCCCAGTCCTTTGTCGGTCCGAAAATACGCTCGCAGAAAAGGCCGTCCTTCTCGGGTTTCAGAGTGCGGTAGTTGATGGTCTCCGGCTTTTTTACCTCGCCGTGGGACCACTCGCGGATTTTTTCCGGCGACGCAAGGCTGATCCTGATTGCGTCAAAATTCAGCTGCTTTTTCGGCTCGTCTTTTTTTAATGTCTCAGGCATTTATATGCTCCTTTCGATCACTCATTGTCATCGTCGGAATCGTCAGCATCAAGGCTTTCCATGAATTCCTGCTCGTCCTCGTTCTCATCATCGTCGTACGATTCATCAGAACTGTCGTCCGTCTCATCATCCTCGGCACTGACAAGCTCTCCGTTCTGGAACTCCTGCTGACCGTAACCTGCGCGGCGGAATTCATTCGCATCCGCACGGTTGCTGTTGCGCTCATCATCTTCCATGATCTTGCGGAAGCTGGTGTTACCGTAATCAACGGACTCAAGGATCTTGACTTCATTGCCCTTTTCGTCCAGTACCTGTACATCAAGTGCCAGAGACTGAAGCTCTTTGAGGAGAACCTTGAAGGACTCGGGGATACCCGGCTCCGGAATGTTCTCTCCCTTGATAATGGCCTCGTAGGTCTTGACACGTCCCACGACATCATCGGACTTCACGGTCAGAATTTCCTGCAGCGTGTAAGCTGCGCCGTAAGCCTCGAGTGCCCATACCTCCATCTCTCCGAAACGCTGGCCGCCGAACTGAGCTTTGCCGCCCAGAGGCTGCTGGGTAACCAGAGAGTAAGGACCGGTAGAACGTGCATGAATCTTATCGTCTACCAGATGATGCAGCTTCAGATAATGCATGTGGCCGATGGTCGTCTTGCCGTCAAAAGGCTCGCCGGTACGTCCGTCGCGGAGCTGAACTTTACCGTCGCGGTTGATCGGAACGCCCTTCCATACCTTTCTGTGGTCTCTGTGATCATACAGATACTGCATAACTTCAGGAAGCAGGACATCTTTGTATTTCTTTTCAAAATCTTCCCACTCGCTGTTGACATAGTCGTTGGCAAGCTCAAGTGTATCTCCGATATCCACCTCGGATGCACCGTCGAATACCGGCGTGCTGATATTGAATCCGAGCGCCATCGCCGCAAGGCTCAGATGGATCTCAAGGATCTGTCCGATGTTCATTCGTGACGGAACGCCGAGCGGGTTCAGCACGATATCCAGCGGACGGCCGTTCGGCAGGAACGGCATATCCTCGATCGGGAGGATTCTGGAAACGACACCCTTGTTACCGTGACGGCCGGCCATCTTATCGCCGACGGAGATTTTTCTCTTCTGAGCGATGTAAATGCGGACTGCCTGATTGACGCCGGGCGCCAGCTCGTCGTCATTCTCTCTGGTGAAGACACGCGCCTCAACGACGATACCGTATTCACCGTGCGGAACCTTGAGCGAGGTATCTCTGACCTCTCTTGCCTTCTCACCAAAAATCGCGCGGAGCAGACGTTCCTCGGCCGTAAGCTCGGTCTCGCCCTTCGGCGTAACCTTGCCGACCAGGATATCGCCGGCACGGACCTCGGCACCGATGCGGATGATGCCGCGCTCATCCAGATTCTTCAGCGCGTCATCGCCGACGCCGGGTACATCCTTGGTGATCTCCTCCGGTCCGAGTTTTGTGTCACGGGCTTCACATTCATATTCCTCAATGTGAATGGATGTATATACGTCATCGCGGACCATACGTTCTGACAGGAGAACGGCGTCCTCGTAGTTATATCCTTCCCAGGTCATGAAGCCGATCAGCGGGTTCTTGCCGAGTGCCAGTTCTCCGCCGGAAGTGGAAGGACCGTCGGCGATAACTTCACCGGCCTCCACATGCTCACCCTTGTCGACGATCGGTCTCTGGTTGTAGCAGTTGCTCTGGTTGCTTCGCTCGAACTTCATCAGATGATATACGTCATGGCTTCCGTCATCGTTATCCATGCGGATCTCATAGGAAGTAGAGTAGGAAACCGTTCCCGATTTTCTGGCTACGACGCAGACACCGGAGTCCACGGCCGTCTTCTCTTCCATACCGGTTCCCACGACAGGAGCCTCGGTAAACAGAAGCGGAACCGCCTGACGCTGCATGTTGGATCCCATGAGCGCACGGGTCGGGTCATCGTTCTGAAGGAACGGAATGAGTGCCGTAGCGACAGAGAATACCTGTCTCGGGGATACATCCATATAATCAAAGAGGCTTCTCTCGTACGCCTGGGTCTCGGTTCTGAAACGACCGGAAACATTATGGTGTACGAAATGTCCGTCGGGTGTCAGCGGCTCGTTTGCCTGAGCCACATGATAATTATCCTCCTCATCAGCTGTCATGTAGACAACCTCATTGGTGACAACCGGATTCGACGGATCCTGTGATTTATCAATCTTGCGGTAAGGAGCCTCGATAAATCCGTATTTATTGATTCTCGCATAGGATGCGAGGGAGTTGATCAGACCGATGTTCGGGCCTTCAGGCGTCTCAACAGGGCACATGCGGCCGTAGTGCGTATAGTGAATATCACGCACCTCCATGCCTGCACGGTCACGTGAAAGTCCGCCGGGACCGAGAGCGGAAAGTCTTCTCTTGTGGGTCAGCTCGCCGAGAGGGTTGTTCTGATCCATGAACTGGGACAGCTGGGAGGAGCCGAAGAATTCCTTCACGGCAGCCGTCACCGGTTTGATATTGATCAGAGACTGTGCGGAAATCGTGCTGAGATCCTGTGTGGTCATTCTTTCACGTACCACACGCTCCATTCTGGACAGTCCGATCCTGTACTGGTTCTGAAGAAGCTCACCCACGCAGCGGATACGACGGTTGCCGAGATGGTCAATATCGTCCTCGTTGCCGATGTGATACTCCAGATGCATATTGTAGTTAATGGAAGCGATGATATCATCTCTGGTGATATGCTTCGGAATCAGCTCGTGAATGCGCGCCTGAAGTTCATCTCTGATGTCCTCGGGATCCTGATACTGCTCAAGGATCTCACGGAGAACCGGATAATATACTTCTTCTGTGATGCCGAGTTCCTCTGCCTCTTCCTCGCTGATATCGACCCACTTCGTGATGTCGACCTCCATGTTGGAGAGAACCTTGACATTGCGCTCAGGCGTCTGAATCCAGACATAGGGAACAGCGGCATACTGGATCTCATCTGCGAGTGCGCGGTCTACCTTCTGACCTGCCTCCGCAATGATCTCGCCCGTTTCCTCGCTGACCACATCCTCCGCGAGCACATGGCCTGCGATACGGTTGCGGAATGCAAGCTTTTTATTGAATTTATAACGGCCTACCTTAGCCAGGTCATAGCGGCGCGGATCGAAGAACATGCCGTGAATCAGGCTCTCCGCATTTTCCACAGCGAGCGGCTCGCCGGGACGGATCTTCTTATAGAGTTCAAGAAGGCCTTCCTGATAGTTTGTGGCAGTGTCCTTGGTGAAGCTGGCAAGGATCTTGGGCTCTTCGCCAAAGTAATCAAGGATTTCCGCGTTGGTCCCGATGCCAAGCGCACGGATCAGAACGGTGATCGGCGCCTTGCGGGTACGGTCCACACGGGTCCAGAAAACGTCATTTGAGTCTGTTTCATATTCAAGCCAGGCACCGCGGTTCGGGATTACTGTACACGAATACAGCTCCTTACCGAGTTTATCATGGGCGATTCCGTAATAAATACCCGGAGAACGAACCAGCTGGCTGACGATAACACGCTCCGCTCCATTGATCACGAAGGTGCCTGTCTTTGTCATAAGAGGGAGGTCGCCCATGAAGATTTCATGTTCATTGATCTCGTCCTTCTCCTTATTGATCAGACGGATCCTGACTTTGAGAGGTGCTGCATAGGTAGCATTGCGCTGCTTGCACTCTTCAATCGTATACTTCATATCGGCCGGATCTGTGCACAGCTTGTAGTCGACAAACTGCAGGCTCAGCTTACCGCCGTAGTCCTCAATCGGGGAGATGTCATCGAAAGCTTCCTTCAGACCTTCCTTCAGGAACCAGTCATAGGAATTCTTCTGAACCTCGATCAGGTTCGGCATCTCGAGGACTTCTTTCTGTCTCTGGTAAGTCATGCGCACATTTCTGCCGCTGTGAATCATGCGTATCCTGTTTTTCTCCATTGACGTTTCACCTCTTGTGATTTAATATTGAGTTATCGAAGGGTTATACAAAGCACATTTTCCTTCCCGCAGATGATGCGGTAATTTTTTTCGGGAAAAAGGTAAAGGCATACCGTCCCAAAATAGTGCATTTTATAGATTATCACAGAAGCCCAGAACTTGCAAGCAATCCTTGCAAGTTTTTATTGTATAAGCTCTTCGAATCGCAGACAGACTCGTCACACGCGAAGCGTGTGTAAGAGGCTGTATGCGGTTTCGAAGGCAACAGGTATGAGCACGAAGTGACGCGTAAGCGGAACGAAAGTGCGAATATACGCGGGCAGTGAGCCGCATCCGTACACGCGAAGCGTGATACGGTGAGGCGAACGCCGCGACAGACCGACGAAGTCGGGCTTACCTGTAGGATTGCGGGAGTGCGAAGCACGGAGCAATCCGTAGCTTATACAATATGTGGCACTGCTTGTAGTATGGGGTTTTGCTGTATTAAGCAGTCGACACACGATACGGAAGTCTGTATAGTTCCCCCTCCAGCCACGAAAGACAAAAGAAGTCCGCAGAGTACCTTCCGGCACTCTGCGGACATTTTTTACTTTATTTCCGGCTTTTCTGCTGATTACTTCAGGGTGATCTTAGCGCCTTCAGCCTCAACCTTAGCCTTGATATCCTCAGCATCTGCCTTGGAAGCGCCCTCTTTGATAACCTTCGGAGCGGACTCAACCAGATCCTTGGCATCCTTCAGGCCAAGACCGGTGATCTCACGAACGACCTTGATAACCTTAACCTTGTTCGGTCCGATCTCAGTCAGCTCAACGTCGAACTCGGTCTTCTCCTCAGCTGCCTCACCGGCACCTGCGCCAGCGCCTGCAGCAACAACAACACCTGCGGAAGCAGATACGCCGAACTCTTCCTCGCAAGCCTTTACGAGATCATTCAGCTCGGTTACAGATAACTCTTTGATAGCGGCAATAAACTCTTCAGTGGTTAACTTAGCCATTGTAATAATCCTCCATTTTTATTTATGATTTGAAAAAAGATAAATCGATGCGTTAATTCACATCCTGAACTGCCACACAGCTTATTCGGCTGCCGGTGCAGCTGCCTCAGCGGCAGGTGCTTCCTCTGCAGCCGGTGCGGCAGCGCCGCCCTGATCTGCGATGGCCTTGATGACACGTGCGAAGCTTGCGATCGTTCCCTGCATGGAACCAAGCAGACGTCCGAGCAGTTCCTCGCGGGACGGAATTGCTGCGAGTGCTTCAACTCCGGCCTTATCATAGTACTTGCCCTCGGCTACGCCGGACACTAACTCAACCTGCGGATTCTTCTTAGCAAACTGTGCGATAATTCTGGCCGGAGCGGTAGCATCTTCCTTGGAAACGGCGATGGCGTTGGTTCCGTTCAGATCATTGCAGAGCTGCTCGAAATCCGTACCCTTGAAAGCGATGTTCAGCATGCGGTTCTTGTAAACCTTGTACTTCACATTGTTCTCTCTCAGAGTTTTACGAAGTTCGGTGTCCTGTGCTACGTTCAGACCGCTGTAATTCACGATGATGACGGACTGGGCGCCGTCGATCGCACTGGAAATCTCCTCAACGATCGGCTTCTTCTCTTCAATTTTTGCCATGATCTGGTATACCTCCTTATAAGATTTTGTGTACCAGCGCTCGATTTTGAAGGAAAAAGAAAACCGCATGCCACAGGACATGCGGATGTAATCTCAAAACGAAATCTCATCCTCGGCAGGCGGCTGTGCCTTACGTCCCTTTTCCGGGGCACCTGCTGTCTTCGGCGTGATACATGGTGTAGTATAAGCACTGCTGACAGATCTGTCAACTGTTTTTTTAAAAAAGGGAAGGCACCCGTCGGTGTCTTCCCTTTCATCATTCTCAGGCGAGCTTCAGCGGATTGATCTTCACGCCGGGGCCCATCGTAGAAGTAACGGTAACACTTCTGAGGTACTGTCCCTTGAGTGCTGCCGGTCTTGCTTTATTAATAGCATTCATCAGTGTCTGGAAGTTCTCGTAAAGCTTCTGATCATCGAAGGAAGCTTTTCCGATGACTACATGGATAATGTTAGCCTTGTCAAGTCGATACTCAACTTTACCTGCTTTGATATCGTTGATTGCCTTGGTTACATCCATGGTAACGGTTCCGGACTTCGGGTTCGGCATCAGGCCTTTCGGTCCGAGTACACGTCCGAGACGTCCGACAACGCCCATCATATCAGGTGTGGCAACAACAACATCGAAATCAAACCAGCCGCCCTGGATCTTCTCTACGAGGTCCTGATCTCCTACGAAATCAGCGCCTGCTGCTCTGGCTTCATCAGCCTTTGCATTCTTTGCGAATACCAGAACTCTTACAGTCTTACCTACACCGTTCGGAAGAACAACGGCGCCGCGGATCTGCTGATCTGCATGACGTCCGTCACAGCCGGTGCGGATATGTACTTCGATGGTCTCATCAAACTTTGCCGTAGCGGTCTTCTTGGCCAGTGAAATGGCCTCTTCCGGATCGTACAGCTTGCCGTGCTCAACTGTTTTAGCAGCCTCTGTATATTTCTTTCCGTGTTTCATTTTATATAACCTCCTGTGGTACTGGCGGGATCTTTCCGGTCCCTTCCACTGTTTTTTCTGTAGCTGCCGCTCTCCGTCCCGGCGCTATGCCATCCTTGCGCTTTCACCGGACTCGATGCGGCTGTCGAAAGTATCTGTAACAGGCAGAAGCATTATTCCTCTACGGTAATGCCCATGCTGCGTGCGGTGCCGGCTACCATGCTCATGGCTGCTTCGATGCTGGCCGCATTCAGATCGGGCATCTTGGTCTCAGCGATCTCGCGAAGCTGATCCTTCTTCAGTACCGCAACCTTTGTCTTGTTCGGTTCTCCGGATGCCTTCTGGATGTTGCATGCTTTCTTGATCAGAACCGCAGCCGGCGGAGTCTTCGTGATGAAGCTGAAGCTGTGGTCTGCATATACAGTGATGACAACAGGGATCAGAAGATCTCCCTTGTCAGCTGTTCTGGCATTGAACTCCTTGGTAAACTGTACGATGTTGACACCGTGCTGACCAAGGGCGGGTCCAACCGGCGGAGCCGGGGTTGCCTTGCCTGCGGGAATCTGTAATTTGATATAGCCTTCTACTTTCTTTGCCATTTTTGGCACCTCCTAAAATAATGTGGTATTTGCGGGGATTTTTCCCTCCCACCGGCCGTTAACCGACCTTACGGACTTCTGCGAAACCAAGTTCAACCGGTGTCGCGCGTCCGAACATCTCGATCAGAATCGTGACCTTGCGTTTGTTGAGATTGATCGCCGTGATCTTTCCTGTGGAATCTTTCCATACGCCGCCGATAACAACCACTTCGTCACCGACTTCAAAATCAACGACTACCTTTTCGTCTGAACTTACGCCGAGCGGCTCCATGTCAGACGGAGCCAGCGGAACGGGTTTGGAACCCGGTCCTACAAATCCTGTCACGCCTCTGGTATTGCGGACGACATACCAGGTGTCGTCGTTCATAACCATGTTGACCAGTACATAGCCCGGATACATCTTCCGCTGAACAGTCCTGCGAACGTCATTCCTGACTTCCACGACCTCTTCCATCGGAACCCGGACTTCAAGGATCTGATCTTCCAGATGACGGTTCGTGACCGTTCTCTCCAGATTGGCCTTAACCTTGTTTTCATATCCGGAATAAGTATGTACTACATACCATTTCGCTTCAGATGACTCAGCCATCAAAACCGCCTTTCCATCTTATTACCCGATTACCAGCTGGATCAGCTGCAGTCCCAGATTATCGATCAGTGTGATGAGAAGACAGAGTACCACGGAAACGCCGACCACGTAGCCGGTCTGTTTCAGCAGCGTCTTCCTGTCTGTCCAGACAATCTTGTCCCATTCAGTCTTCAGACCTTTGGACCAGCTGCCTTTTTTCTTAGTTCTGGCCTTCTTCGCCTTATCTGCGGCTGCCTTGTTTGAATCTGCCATAACTTCTCCTTTTCTGACACACGGATTCTCCTGTATCCTCAGCGGATCCTCTGCCCGAAGCCGGACGGCAGGTCCCTGCATCAGAACTTTACTGCCTCTGAACTGCGATTACTTGGTTTCTCTGTGAAGCGTGTGCTTTCTGCAGAATCTGCAGTACTTCTTGATTTCCATACGCTCCGGATGAGTCTTCTTATCTTTCGTCGTATTGTAATTACGGTGCTTGCATTCCGTGCACTCGAGAGTAATTCTTGTACGCATCGACTGATACCTCCACACTGCTGCATTTCTTTACATTAACAGACACGATTGCGGCTGAATACCGGGATCTTCGTTCCTGCGCCCATGGGAAACAGTCACGTTAACTGCCTCTTGATCTGAAAAAAAGCGTAAAAAAAAAGGACCCGCTTCCAGTCACCAGTAAAATATAACATGCAGCGGATCCTCTGTCAAGGACTGTTGTTGTCGGGATGATCTGAGCTGCTTTCAGCCTGTTATCATTCAGGATAAATGCACTCTGTCCCCGTACTGTCAAAATATTCCAGCCACCGATCGTCGGGCCGGGTATCGGTTATGATCCCGTCCACCAGTTCGATGGGACCGGTTCTGGTGAATGCTGATTTGCCGAATTTGGTGCCGTCTACCACCAGATAGCTTTTCTGGGCACATTCAATCGTTTTTCGCTTCATGGTGGAGAAGGCTTCAATGGAATCCATAATCCCGTGTTCAAAATTCAACGCCTTGCACGAGATGAACGCCTTATCGGCAAAATAACTTGCCGTCGACTCTTCTGCAGCCGGACCGAGAAGCGCGAGATAGCCGCTCTTGACCGTTCCTCCCGTTGAAATAACATTCCAGTCAGGCACTTCTGAGAGCTCGAGGATGATTTCAATTGAATTGGTAACAACAGTCAGCTTCTGCTTATTTTTTATCGCCTTCGCAATAAAGAGATCCGTTGAACTGGCATCCAGCATGATGTGATCGCCGTCATGCACCAGGTCTGCCGCGAGGGAGGCGATTTTCTGCTTCGCCTCGACGTTTTTCCTGCTGCGGATGGTAAGCGGCATATCGAATCCTACGTTGTCATTCAGCACAGCGCCGCCGTAGCTTTTTGTCGCATATCCGTCGCGCTCCAGCTTTTCGAGATCTCTTCGGATTGTTTCCTCTGAGACATCAAAACGTCTGCTCAGATCTCCGACGACTACTTTTTTCTTGTCCTGAAGTTCCTCAAGTATCAGATTTCTTCTCTCAAGGGCCAGCATCGCGGGTTACTCCTGTTCTGTCACGCCTTTTCTTTCATCATATCAGGTCTCATAAAATTGTCTGGATCATTTTCGGGTCCGGATGGGCAATTACCGATGAGTCGAGATACATGCCCTTTTCACCGGCAATCTGCTTTGCTCTCTCGATCGACGCCGTCACCGCTGATACCTCACCGGTGATAAGCATGAACGATTTTCCGCACATGCCCTTGGCCAGCCGAAGCTCGATAATGTTGACAATTGCCGTCTTGGCTGCCATATCCGCTGCTTCAATCAGAGAGGACACATCAAAGGTCTCGAGGATACCGAGGGCGTCCACGTGATCCACCTGTGTGGCACCGTAGATGGCCGGGAACAGTGACTCATGAGGATTGCCGAGTACAAAGTTTCCGATCAGATCCCACTCATAGGTATGACTTGCTGCCTCGACGGCGGATTTTACGGCACTCAGATCACCGGTTATGATTGCGATATATTTACCCGGACACACGGTCTGGGCTTCGACGATATCCACGTCCGCCGTCTTCACCATCAGATCGGCAGCTGTAATACCGGTTGGAATACTTTTGAATTCAACCATTCCGATTGCTTTGCTCATAACAGTGCTCGTCCTTTCTATCTCTTCTCGATCCGAATATAATCACTCGTCACGTCCGTCACCACACCGGGAAGAGACGCGTGCATTCCTACGCTGAGGCCGTCTCCCGGCTTCGCAATCATCTGGCGGTAGTCCACATGATCGCCGATCTTTACGATCGGAACTGCCGGAGCACCGATATGCTGCCTCATCATGATCATGACACTGTCCTCAGGCTGCAGCTCATCGTCGAGCGGAGCCGGCAGGTCATATCTGGAAAGTCCCAGCCGCGCCATCAGGCGTTCCTCCGGAACCTTTCTGTACTCTCTGGATTCACGTACCGGGACGGCCTCTACCTTCGGAGGACGGATACCCTTCTTTTTCAGGCCGGCCTTGTATTCCCCGATCAGTGTTCTCGGAGCGAGATCCTGAGGACATGCATACATCTCACAGACGCCGCACCCCGAGCAGAAATTCGTGTTGAGGAACGGATTGAGGTCCTGAAAATCTGCATTGGAAGCGGAGCGCATGAAGCGTGCCGGATCGATGGGATGGCCCAGTGCATGTCTCGGACACATATTCGTACAGGTCTCGCACTGACAGCAGATGGAAGCTGCCCTCTTCAGATCAATGGAGGCCTTTCTTTTCTTTTTCATGACGACCGGATGATCCTGCGGAAGAACCAGAATCGCATTGGTCGTCTTCGTCACACGGCCTGACGGGTCCTGAATACGGCCCATCATAGGTCCTCCGACGAAATATACCGGATTCTCACAGGTGACCTCGCCCGCGAGATCTACTACCGATTTATAGGTACAGCCTACAGATACCGGTACGGTCACAGGATGCGTAACTTCTCCGATTACCGTCAGGTATTTGAAGGTTACGGGCTTTCTCTCTACCACCGCACGGTAAATATTGTACATGGTCTCGACATTGTAAACAATGCAGCCCTGTTCAATCGGCAGTCCTCCTGGGCGGACAACTCTGCCTGTGCACTCATAAATGAGAACCACCTCGTCGCCCATCGGATAGACTTCCTGAAGATAATGGATTTTTATCTCCGGATACTTTTCAACTTCTTTTTTGATGGCCTCAATGGCCTCGGTGTAAGTTCCCTTGACGCCGATGATGGCCTGTCTGGCACCCGTCACCTGCACAACCATGTGAAGACCAGCCAGGATCTGATCCGCATGAACCGTGATCAGTCTTCTGTGCGGCTGAAGCAGCGGCTCACATTCCGCACAGTTTAACAGAATGGTGTCCGCATTTTTATTCAGTTTCGCATAGGAAGGAAATCCGGCTCCGCCGGCACCTACAACTCCGCCCTCGCGCAGTCTTTTCTGAAATTCTTCAAAATCAATATCCATGCCATACTCCATTCCGGTTATCCGTCCGCTTCAGGCGGAAGCAGGGCGGTTATTTTCAAATTCAGAATTGAGGAAACGCCGGCGATTCTTCATCATTCCGGTTCCGTTCCATCACTTTCAAACACGCCGCCGTCATCAATGATTCCGACGATAGCCGCGTCGACCGGGGCATCCGGCATGTCGCAGCCGATTCTGGCTGAACTGCCCTGTGCCACAATAACATATTCCCCGATACCGGCGCCCACAAGATCAATGGCAATAATCTGACGGGTATCGGCTTCCATATGACGCAGAGGTTCTACGATCATGAATTTGCTCCCCACCAGCTTTTCACTTTTGCGGGTGGAAATCAGGCTTCCGACTACCTTCCCTGCTATCATAAGTTCCTCCAGTCCGTTTGTCTTCTGTATGAATCAGCCGCGCCAGGCCCGGCATAAATGCCTGCCGGATGCGCGGCTGACTTTCTTTTCTTTCAAGCGCTGCTTTTACTGCTTTACGATTCTGACCGTGTCGCCCTGTTTGATACCTGCGGCATTGGCCTCATCCGTATCAATATGCATTTCCAGTGTGAACTTCGGATCCACACGGATAACTACATGATTGAAAATCGTTCCACGCTCATTATCCGCTCTGACCGAAACAATGTCGCCGTTCTTCAGGCCGGCCGCCTGTGCATCCGACGGTGTCATATGAATATGACGCATCGCGATGATGGCGCCTTCCTTCAGATAAATGGCTCCCTTGGGTCCGACAATGGCGATCGGCGCACTGCCGTCAAGGTGGCCCGATTCACGAATCGGTGCCTTGATGCCGAGTGTGCGCGCATCCGTAGCTGAGATCTCAACCTGCGTTCTGCTTCTTACCGGTCCGAGAATGCGGACATTCTCAATAGCACGGAGCTTCAGACCCACGATGGTGACCTGTTCGTTTGATGCGAACTGGCCGCCCATCAGATCTTTTTTCTTCGTAAGCTGATATCCCTTGCCGAAAAGGGCCTCTACATGTTCCTGTGTCAGATGGACATGTCTTGCGGATACACCAACCGGAACAAGGAATCCGTTTTCCTTCTCCTCACTCTGGCTGATGGCCTCAAAGACCATTCTGGTGATCTGCTCTACCTGACTCTGATCCATGACACGCCTCCCTGATCTGACTTAATCAGCCGTCGATGTGCGGAAGGATCATCTCAACATCACTGTGCGGTCTCGGGATTACATGGGTAGCTACCAGCTCGCCAAGACGGGAAGCGTTGTTGCCGCCGGCCTCAACAGCTGACTTAACAGCTCCTACATCGCCGCGTACCATTACAGTTACAAGTCCGGAACCGATTCTCTCAGTACCGATCAGCTTTACATTAGCTGCTTTGCACATAGCATCGGCTGCCTCAATCGCTGCTACCAGACCTCTTGTCTCAACCATTCCTAAAGCTTCCTGTGACATTGTTCTTTCCTCCTTGACATTGTGTTCCGCGGGTACACCCGCCTTTACTGGTGTTGATTTCTTTGTATCATTTACTGGTGTTTTGCTGCTGTTTTCTTTTACTTTATCTGATTCCGCAGCGGGTGCGCTCTTCTCCGGCGCAGCCGTCTCCGGCTTAACAGCTGTTTCTGCTTTTACTTCAGCCGTTCTGGCGGCTTCCTTTACGGACGGAGCCGCGGCCGCTTTTACATCGACCTTTTCCGCTTTCACCTGAGTCGGAGCAGACGTCTTCTTTGCCGCATTCTGCTTTTCTGCAGCCTGTGCTTTCTGTTCTGCGCCGCCGGCATGGGCGACTCTTGTTTTCTTTATTTCCGCCATGGATAATCTCCTGTCGTTCTCCACCTGCTCGCGCTCAGCTTAACCAGCCTGATGATTTCCTCATGGGGATTTGCAATCACCGCGTGCAGTGTAGGTTTTTTTATTCCTTTTTCTACGGCTGCATTCACGGCCGTCGTCACCGAGGAAACATCTCCTCCGATGATGAGCGTTACCAGACGTCCGCCGAGTTTCCTTTCCCAGGAAAGGAGACTGACATCAGATGTTTTGCACATGATGTCGACGGCGTCCATAGCTGCTGTGACACCGACTATTTCAACAAAGCCGTATGCCATGCTGCCCATGTTCATCAACTCCTTCAGCTGTTCGCGTCACCGGAATGATCCTGTCAGGATCACTCCAGATTGTGCGGCAGGATTTTTTCTACATCTTCGTGCGGTCTCGGGATAACATGTGTGGCAACAAGCTCGCCGAGTCTGGAAGCTGCTGCGCTTCCTGCCTCAACGGCTGCCTTTGTTGCTCCGACATCTCCGCGAACCAGCACGGTTACAAGTCCTGATCCGATCTTCTCGGTTCCGATCAGATGTACCTCGGCTGCCTTTGTCATAGCATCGGCTGCCTCGATCGCAGCGGTCAGACCCCTGGTCTCGATCATTCCCAAAGCTTCCTGTGCCATTTCCTTGTCCTCCTGTTAAAACTTGTCCAGCGCGCTGATCTTCAGCATCTTTTCCACCCCCGGATCATCCGGGTTCGGGATGATGTAATGCTGTACAACGCCGCTGATCTCGTTTGCTTTCTTTATTCCGGCTTCCATGGCTTCTTCGACCTCTGATACGTTTCCACGATACTTGACGGTCACCAGAAGCGGTACCGGAAGTTCGTCGGCGTGTGCAGGTTTGTTTTTATCAAACACCTCAAGGTGCACGTTGGCTGCCTTGCATCCGGCATCCGCGGCTACAAACGCACATGTAAGCCCGTATACTTCGAGAATTCCGACAGCTTCTGCCATGTCAGTCTGCACTCCTTATCGTCGTCAGTGGTTATTCGTGTTGCCGTCAAGCGGTACATTCGTAACGGCAACCTTCAGGCCCTTCTGAGCCAGAGCGAACTCATGCGCTTCGTTGATTTTGTTCAGCGGGAACGCATCGGTGATCAGATCCGTTACCGGAAGGCCGATCTCTTTTGCTCTTCTCAGGAAATCAAAGGTCGTTGCGTAATCTCTCAGGGTATATACCCAGGAACCTACGAGGTTGATCTCCTTGGAGCAGAGGTCAAAGTGCGGATTGATCGTCGCATCGCCGTTGTTGATGAAGAATCCCAGCTCGCAGAGGCCGCCGCCGTTGCGGATGAAATGATAGATGTTGCTGTGTGCGATCGGTGATCCGGTGCACTGGAAAGCAAAATCAGCGAAATGACCGCCGAATGCTTCCTTCACGGCATTTGCGAGGTTGTCGATTCCCTTGTACTGCATGAAGTTAACGGTATTGGTTGCGCCAAGTTTCTTTGAGAACTCAAGTCTTGACTCATTTCCGTCAACGGTTACGATGTTCTCAATGCCCATCGTGCGGAGAACTGCTACACAGAGGAGTCCGATCGGACCGCAGCCCTGTACGCATACTCTGCTGTTGAAGCGGAGAATTCCGGTTGTCTTCGCACGCTCTACAGCGTGAACAAGAACAGCTGCAGGCTCAATGATGATACGGCTCTTCAGATCCATATCGGATACGTTGAAGAATGTTGATCCTCTGCTTCCCTTGATCAGGATGTAATCAGAGAACCATCCGTTCAGATGAATGTCATCATCCGGGATCAGTCCGTATACATCAGCGGCGCCGACATTCTTTTTGTTCAGATCGAACATGGTGATCTCAGGATCATCCTTGAACATCATGCAGGTAACGATCTTGTCGCCGACCTTTACAGGCTTGCCTGCGGAGTCCTTTGTAACGTTCTTGCCGATCTTGACGATCTCACCGGTTCCCTCGTGTCCGAGTGCTACCGGGATCAGTCCGAACGGGTCCTTCTTGAACTCGTGCTGATCGGTTCCGCAGATTCCTGTGCCTTCAACTCTTACCAGGATATCATCATCGCCTACCGGCGGGATGGGGAATTCCTTTACATCGAAATGGCCGAGTGCAGTAAGCATGGCCACATGCGCGGTCGTCGGAATATTTCCGGAAGCGGCAGCAGCGCCTGCTGAGGGAGCCGCAGCGCCTGTTCCGCTCATTCCGGCAAGAACCTGGCGTACGATATCCTCAATATTCTGAGAATCTAATGCCATTGATTTATCCTCCTGTTATCTGATGCAGAGGCTGTCGACCATGACGCAGCGTCTTCTCTTTGTAAATGTTCTTGCGCTTGTCAGGCCTTCGCCTGTTCTTGATGCAATCGTGAAGGTGCAGAAACCTTCTCCGCCGTAGCCGAGAGCAGCATAGCTCGGTCCGTTCTTTACCAGAATGGCTGTATCCATTGCCTTTGCATATCTGGTGATACGAACGACATCATGTGAATGGATGTGAGCGGAATGGCGGTTGCCATGCTCCAGCCATACGGCCTTCTCAAGAGCGTCATCAAAATCGGTTGCCGGAACGATACCCAGGATCGGCATCATCAGCTCGGTGGAGATCAGAGGGTTCTCTTTCTCGCCGATAAAGGTGATGCAGCGGATTTCCGGTCCTACATTGACACCGATCTTCGCAAGAAGTGTTCTCGCGTCACGGCCTACGCACTTACGGTTCAGCTTGCCCTTCTCATCCATTACGGTGTGGATGAGTGCATCCTGCTCTTCCTTGGAAGCGAGGTAGCATCCCTGTTCCGTGGTCATATAATGAAGGAGTTCATCTACGATCGGCTGTACGGCAACGATCTCCTTCTCTGCGATGCAGGGAAGATTGTTATCGAAGGTACATCCGTTGACGATGTCCTCAGCTGCCTTTCTGATATCCGCTGTCTCATCTACCAGGGCCGGAGGGTTGCCGGCGCCTGCGCCGATGCCTCTCTTGCCGCAGGAAAGTACCGCGGTAACAACGCCCGGGCCGCCGGTAGCAACCAGCAGGCTGATATCCGGATGATGCATCATCACGCTGCTTGTTTCCAGGGTAGGCTTCTCAACGGTAACGGCGATGTTGTCAGGGCCGCCAGCCTCGAGTGAGCACTCGTTCATCATATTGATGGCATAGATCGTTGTCTTGACAGCCTGCGGATGCGGGTTGAATACAACGGTGTTGCCTGCTGCGAACATGCCGATGGTATTGCAGAAGATGGTCTCCTGCGGGTTGGTGCACGGCGTGATGGCGCCGATGACACCGAACGGTCCCTCTTCTACAAGGGTCAGTCCGCGGTCGCCTGAATAGGCTTCTGTCTTGATATCTTCGGTTCCGGGGATCTTGTCAGCGCACAGATGGTTCTTCAGAATCTTGTGACCGACATTTCCCATTCCCGTCTCGTCTACAGCCATCCTCGCCATGACTTCTGCCTCAGCATGAATTCTGCGGCGGATGGTCTGGATGACATGCTCTCTCTGATCGAGCGACATGTTCCGAACAATCTGCTCGGATTTCTTGGCCGCTGCGATCGCGTCATTCATGTCGGTGAAGATGCCATGCTTTCCCTTTGCGGAATCGCTGATGCTCATCTTCGCCATGACTTCCTGCACGATGCTCTTAATCGTGCTTTCATCTACTGCCACGATTTTATTCCTCCTGATTCAAATGTCCGGTCCGGCAGTCTGCGGCGCACGCTGTGCCGGGCCTGCCGTGTGCCGTATCAGTTAAGTCCCAGCTGCTCCATTACTTTCTTAGTGATCTCAGCAACCTGATCGGCGCTGACACTCTTGTTCTCTGCACCATGCGCATAGGTGGAACCTGTGTGCTGTCCGAGACCGTCATTCTTTGCAGCTGCGCAGTTATGGCAGTTCAGTGTATCCTTGTTCTGGCAGATATTTGCCGGATGCTTGCCCGGAAGACCCATCTTGCGGCGGATCTCATACAGTCTCTCAACAGTAGCTCTGTCGAATTCCTTCGGGCCGCCGAGCTGTTTGCTCTGATACAGAAGCTGAGCGTAGAATTCTACGGACTCCATCTTCATATAAGCGGAAAGCAGATCTACGGAGTAGGTCAGTGCGCCGTGGCTCTCCAGAAGAACCGCATCGAAGTAAGGAAGATACTTCTCAATGGCATCCGGAATCTCATTGGTAGAAGGTGTTCCGTAAGGAGCGATCGGTACGCAGCCAAGTGCGATAACAGCTTCCGGCATGATCGGCTGAGTCAGCGGGATGCCTGCGATTGCGAAGGATGTAGCATATACAGGATGTGCATGAACAACAGATCCCACATCCGGTCTCTTCTGGTAAACTCTCATGTGCATCTTGATCTCAGATGAAGGTCTGAATCCCGGATTTGCCTGGATGGTCTCGCCCTTCTCGTTGACCTTGCAGATGTACTCAGGTGTCATAAATCCCTTTGATACACCGGTCGGTGTGCAAAGGAAAGTATGATCATCCAGCTTTACAGAGATGTTGCCATCATTGGCCGCAACCATGTTGCGGTTGTAGATTCTCTTGCCGATGTCACAAATCTGTTTTTTGATCTCAAACTCATTTGCTGCCATTTTGCAACTTCCTCCTTGAAATATGTTGATTTGTGTCGTTTTTGCTGCACATTTGCTGATCGTTCTGAACGCCGGTGGTCTGCAGCCGGCCCTCGTGTTGGATTATGATGCTTTTAAAACCAATCCTTTCGTCATTATAGGGTGTACGCCCTGTAATGTCAATAGAATCGGCGTTGTTTCCTGTTGTTTTGGTGTTAATTCTGTTGGTTTTCAGTCTCTTCCCACGGCATGACGTCGCCCGGTTCCCTTAAGTACTCAAGGATATCCGCCACGCCCTCTCCCCGTCTGGAATCCACATAAAAAATCTTCCGGCAGCCCGCCAGCTTCAGCCAGCCTGTCGCCGCCTCCCTGTTGGCATTGGGATGATTGATTTTGGTGACAATTCCGACCACATCCCGGTTGCAGGTGGCGGTACATCCCGGCGGAAAAAGTGTAAACGGCTCGATTGCCGACATCAGAAGTCCGACCACATCCGCCTCATAGGTAAACATAGCCAGTGCTCTGCCCAGCCACTTCGTCTGTGCATATTCTCCCGGGGTATCGATAATAACGTCAAAATGATTGACGTACTGTGTTTTGTGATAGGTGATCTTCTCACCTTTCAGAGCCTGCGTCAGCGTGGTCTTGCCTGCCTCGCTGCGGCCGATCAGTGCGATTTTTTTCATGAATTTTTCCCGTCAGGTCTTTGTCACAGGCACCACGCTGTAGCCGAGGGTTTCTCCGACATACTGAATGACGGCGCGAACCGCGGATTCCACCTCGGATACTGTTCCCGTGATGATCAGGCTTCCGGAAAAGCGGTCGACGAATCCCAGCTCGATGCCGGCTGCCTTGGAAGCGATATCTCCCATGATGATTGCCGTCTCCGGCGGCGTCACCGTCATGATGCCGATGGCCGCATTGCCGTAATCCACAGAAGGATCCAGGCCGAGCTTTGTGTACATCTCCGGAATCGGTCCGGCAATAATATGGGCCAGCGTGATCTGACGGCCGGGTACCATTTCCTGAATGATACGCTGTTTGTTTTCCTGATTCAGTTCATCCATCTGTCATACCTCTCTTCTTACGGCCGCAGAGCCTCTTTCCGGCAGATAATGCGTCCCGCCGAAGGGATCACGGTACCTCGGAACCTTCGGGTCCGCCTCTCTGATCCCCAGCACTTCTTTCAGTTTTTCCGGATCCGCATTCAGGATCAGTTCTTCCGGAAATCCCGTTTCCCGTATCAGGGCAAGTGCGAGGGAAAAATCGCCGATGTGCTCCGGCCCGTGACTGTCGCTTGAAAGAATGACCGGAAGCTTTCTCTTCCTGCACGCATCGAGCATGCGGATCAGATTCGGCCTCACATCGCCGCGCCATCCGTCCGGTCCGAGCGAAGCATTGTTGACCTCCAGCACCACACCATATTCCGACGCCGCATCAGCCAGCCGCTCATAATCAAGCGGATAGCGCGTATCATCCGGATGGCCGATGATTTTCACCTTCGGATGACGCATGGCCAGCGCATAGGCTCTCGTATTCGCCTCCGCGCTTCCCGGTTTCAGACATCCGTAGTGAATGCTTGCGATCACATAATCAAGCCCGTCCAGCACATCGTCGGGCAGATCCAGCGTCCCGTCAAAATCCATGATGTTGGATTCCGCACCGCAGCAGAGCCTGATGCCGGACCGGATCCTCGTCATGTAAGCGAGCCCGCGGAAATAGGAAACGGTTCCCGCGGCTCTTGTTCCCGGGCCGTGATCCGTGATACCCAGCATGGTCATGCCCTTCGCTGCCGCCGCCTTCGCCATGTCGGCGATGGTACAGCTCGTTCCGTGACCGCTTGCAATGGTATGAGTATGCATATCACAGGTGTACATTGTTTTCTGCCTCCGTCACCATGAACCGGTGCGCGGTTTCGGCTGCGCGCACGGAAATGTCGCAGTCCATGCGGTATACCGGCACCCGGTTAAGCATCATGTTGGTAAGCATCCACATGCGGTGCCGGTGATCCGGACTGCCCGCATGGAAAGACTGATCCGAGGCCAGGATTTTTGCCTCCTGCCAGCCGATTTTTCTGATGGAAATCTCCTGCGCCCTGCCGAGGAAACAGATGGCCCGGACAGGTACCCTGAGATTCTCGTTACGGTGGAATTTCCCGTCCCAGGGTGTTCCGTACACATAAGTCCTGTCCCCCAGGAACCGGATCAGCGGCTTGTCGTCATTGACGATCACTGCCCTGTCCCCGAAGGCTTCCTTCCACATGGCAGCGTGCGTCGATTTTCCCGAACCCGAAGGTCCTGAAAAAAGAAACGCCTCCCCGTCCAGCGCCACCGCCGACGAATGGAAAAACAGTGTGTCGAAGGAAAGCGCCTGCTCACAGAATGCCCTGTAGACAGCAATGGAGGCGAGATATTCCACAGGGAACTGCGGTCCCTGTATCCGTCTCTCCTCCTCGATCATTCCCTTCGTGAGATGCACGGAAATCTGCGGGCGGCCGCCCGCGCCATCCGCGCATTCATAAGCTTTCATCTGTTCTTTTATATGGGCGGATATCGCTCTTCCCGCCTCTTCTGTATCTATGCCGACCGTCAGATCGGCCAGTCTGTATTCTGTCATCGCCCCTGGCTCCCGACATGCCGTAAATACGCAGGATCCCCGGTCTTATCTTACGTTGCGGCAGCCGTCTCCGGTTCCGCATCAGTTGTCAATTCTTCTTTTTCCGCCGTTCTTCAGGACGTCCCTGATGACCTCCTGACGGACACCCTCGCTCCGGATGTTTTCCGCCTGGTAATCCGCATACCGCGCGGCAAGATAGAGAAAATCCGACAGCCGGTTCATATACTGCATGGCCTTCCGGTCCGCCACGTACTTCTGCGCCACAGTCCTGAACCTTCGCTCCGCACGTCTGGCCACAGCCCGTGCCACGTCCAGTCTTGCGGATTCCTCGCATCCCCCGTACAGCACAAAATCCTTCTCGCGCGGGAAAGCATCCTCCAGGCTGTCGATCCATTCTTCCAGTTTTTCAGTTTCCTTTTCGTCGAAACGGTATTCTTTCCTCATCGGTGCCGCAACGCCTGACATGATGAACATGAGCGTCCTCTGGATGTGCGTCAGATGCCGGCGGAGTTCATCGTCCGCAAGCACCTTTGCCATACCCAGATGGCTGTTCAGTTCATCGATGGTGCCGAGAAGCTCGATTCTGTCATCGGTCTTCAGCACACTCTGTCCGTTCA
>Ga0256406_1002469_pt1 | contig 25993 bp, 21 predicted proteins | sample RumenRJG_03DNA_FD_185986 | JGI IMG/M metagenome (GOLD analysis project Ga0256406, IMG submission 185986) | Bovine rumen microbial communities from Lethbridge, Alberta, Canada - RJG_03 | ecosystem: Host-associated > Mammals > Digestive system > Stomach > Rumen | place: Canada: Alberta | collected...
AATTACTGTTATAAGGAATCGATGAAAGCTTTCCGGATTTTCATCCGTTCCGCTTTCTCTGTTCCGTTCGAAAATTAAACTTTTGAATTTTCGAGGATGTGTTCTACTGTTCAGTTGTCAATGTTCAGTGTGTTACCTTTGTGTTATTTCTGTCTTTCAAGTTCTTACTTGCGACAGCTCATCTAAAATAACACTTTCAATCAGCTCTGTCAACAACTTTTTTTAAGTTTTTTTCAAAGCTGAGCGGAGAAGGAGGGATTTGAACCCTCGCGCCGGTATAACCCGACCTACACCCTTAGCAGGGGCGCCTCTTCGGCCTCTTGAGTACTTCTCCAGAGCCCGTGCCAGGCAGTGTATTTGGTTGCCCGATACGTATTTCTAAAAAATAAACGCCACAGCGTGGCGCATGTTCAAGTATATGAAAACATCATCTGTTTGTCAACACATTTTTTAATATTCTGCCATAAATTTTTCCGCGCAATTCTGTAATATGCTGGCCTTTTCGTTCAAACCGGAATTTCAAATTTTTACTGATCCGGTTTGAACAGGTACTGCTTTGATTTTTCACGCTTCGAAATTTAATATTCACTCTCTGTCATAGACACAGCTGCCCTCGCAGTCAATCGCGACAATCACCGGAAAATCGCGCACTTCCAGTCTTCGAATGGCTTCCGTGCCGAGATCCTCATAGGCAATAACTTCTGAAGAAACAATTCTCTGAGACAGAAGTGCCCCTGCACCTCCTACGGCAGCAAAGTAGACGCAGCCATTTCTCACAATGGCATCTCTGACTTCCTGTGTGCGGCGTCCCTTACCGATCATGGCGCGCATACCCATATCCATCAGTTCCGGCGCATATTTATCCATTCTTCCCGCTGTTGTGGGGCCGGCAGAACCGATCGTGCGGCCGGGACGCGCTGGCGAAGGTCCCATATAGTAAATGACACATTCCCGGATATCGATCGGAAGCGCCTCGTGTCTGTCAATCGCTTCCTTCATTCTCTTATGTGCAGCATCTCGGGCAGTATACACCGTACCCGTCAGATATACATAATCTCCCGCGTGCAGACTCTGCACATCTTCTTTGCTGAGCGGCAGCTGGATATGTCTGTCCATCCTGATTCTCCTTTGAGGTTGCTTACAGCAACCCAGATGTATGTATAGTTTTATCAGATGACCCTCACCGCATGGCGGTTCACATGGCAGCAGATATTAACCGCCACCGGGAGTCCCGCAATATGCGTGGGATACGTATTAATATGCACATCCAGACAGGTACACCTGCCACCGAGTCCTCCCGGTCCTATGCCAAGCTGGTTGATGCGATCCAGAAGTTCATTTTCCAGATCCTTCACCCACGGTATATCTGATCTCTGACCGGCCGGGCGGAGCAGCGCCTCTTTTGACATCAGCGCCGCTTTTTCAAAAGTACCGCCGATGCCCACGCCCACATAGATCGGAGGGCAGGCATTCGGCCCCGCATCTTCCACCGCTTTCAGAATCGAATCTCTGACGCCATCCATGCCCTGTGCGGGCTTCAGCATGAATACCTGACTCATATTTTCACTGCCGAATCCCTTGGCAGTCATGGTGATCCTCACCTGATCGCCCGGGACGATCTTATAATAAATGACAGCAGGCGTATTATCGCCGGTATTTTTGCGGATGAGCGGATCACTTACCACGGATTTGCGCAGATACCCCTCCGTGTATCCCTGACGGACGCCCTCATTGACAGCTTCTTCAATCGGAGCGCCGGTAAAGTGCACCTCCTGTCCCACCTCGAGAAAAATAACTGCCATACCCGTATCCTGACAGATCGGGATCCTGTCCTTCCTCGCAATCTCCAGGTTTTCCATCAGCGAATCAAGAACCTTTTTTCCGAGAGGGGAATCTTCCTTCTCTGCAGCATCACGGATACATTTCTCCGTATCCTCCGAAAGCTCATAGCAGACGGAAATACTCATCTCCTTTACTGCTTTCGTAACTTCTGACACATCTATCTCTCTCATGCGTATTCTCCTGTCGTCTGAGTTCCTGATCCACTGCCTATAACGTAAAATTCCTGATCCACTGTCTATAACGTAAAGTTCCTGATCCACTGTCTATAACATAAACGTCCATATCATACGAGCTATACAGTATTGTATGAAGCCCGATTGCGCCATCACTCCGTATCATGATCCATCTGAGGGCTGTTTTCAGCAGAATTACTGTCTTCCTCAGTATCATTATTTTGTGTCTTCAGATCATCTTCTCCGATACTTCCGCCTTTCCCGTCATCCTCGTCGTCATCCCTGCGCACCTTGGCAAGTCCGGCAACCTTCCCGGCGACAGACATCAGCTTAACGCCCGTTGCATCTCTTCCGAGGACGGAAATACCGCTGACCGGCGTCCGGATAATGATGCCGGTATCTGTGATCAGCATAATGTCATTATCTTCATTCACTGCCTTGACGCCGACAAGGGCTCCGCTTCTTTCCACCAGTCTGATGGCATGAACGCCCAGGCCCCCGCGTGTCTGCGCGTGGAATTCATCAAATTTTGTTCTCTTGCCGAGGCCGTTTTCCGTGGCAAACAGGAGATAATCTCCCTGCGAGCGCAGCTGCATGCCGATGACCTCATCATCCTTTTTCAGACGGATACCGTAGACGCCCATCGATCCACGTCCGGTAGGGCGCACGTCCTCCTCATGGAAACGGATTGCCATACCCTGTCTCGTGGCAAGGAAAATTTCCTCGTGGCCGCTCGTATATTTTACCTCGATCACGTCATCGTCATCCTTCAGCGTGATCGCCGCCAGACCTGTCTTCCGCATGTTACGGAAATCCGGAACCGGCGTCTTCTTCACAATACCCTTCTTTGTCGCCATAAAAATATACTGGTCTTCCCTGAACTCCGAGATCGGTATGACAGCGCGGATCTCTTCACCGGGCATCAGCTGGAGAAGATTGACGATTGCCGTACCTCTGGCCGTTCTGCCGGCCTCCGGAATCTGATAGGCTTTCAGCGTATAGGCGCGTCCGAGGTTCGTGTAGAACATCAGATAATCATGGGAACCCGTCATAAAAATATCTTCGACGTAATCTTCAGACAGGTTCTGGGTACCCTTGATTCCCTTGCCGCCGCGGTTCTGGCTGTGAAAATTATCGGGATCCATCCGTTTGATATAGCCGAGATGAGACATCGTGATCACCGTATTTTCCACCGGGATCAGGTCCTCCGTCGTGATCTCCGCTGTATCATGCACGATTTTGGTGCGACGGTCATCGCCGTATTTTTCTGAAATTTCGAGAATTTCAGAGCGGATGACACCGAGCAGTTTATTCGGATCTGCGAGAATCTCACGGTACTCGATGATTTTTTTCTGAAGCTCATCGTATTCCGCCTGCAGCTTCTCGCGTTCCAGACCTGTCAGCGTCTTCAAACGCATATCGACGATTGCCTGCGCCTGCGGCTCGTTAAATCCGAATTTGGCGATGAGGTTATTCTTGGCATCCTGCGTATTGGCTGATGCACGGATAGTCTCAATGACCTCGTCGATGATATCCAGCGCCTTCAGCAGACCTTCCAGGATATTGGCTCTCTCCAGCGCCTTGTTCAGATCATACTTTGTTCTTCTGGTGACAACATCTTCCTGATGCCCCAGGTAGTAGTTCAGCAGCTGAAGAATATTCAGAACCTTTGGCTGATTATCCACAAGCGCCAGCATGATCACACCGAAGGTATCCTGCAGCTGTGTGTGCTTGTAGAGCTTGTTCAGGATGACATTTGCGTTGGCGTCGCGGCGCAGCTCAATAACGACGCGCATGCCCTCGCGGCTGGAGTGGTCATTGATGGCCGTAATGCCGTCTATTTTTTTGTCACGGACAAGCTCGGCGATCTTCTCGATCAGCCGTGCCTTGTTGACCATGTAGGGAAGTTCAGTGATGACGATCTGCGATTTTCCGTTCGACATCGTCTCAATATTCGTCACGCCGCGCACGCGGATCTTGCCGCGGCCGGTGCGGTATGCCTCATTAATACCGGCTTTGCCGAGAATCTCTGCGCCGGTAGGAAAATCGGGGCCCTTGATGATCGGCAGAATCTCGTCAATGGTTGTATCTCTGCCTTCATCCACATGATTGTCAATAATTTTTACGACAGCGGAAATCACCTCACGCAGATTATGCGTGGGGATGTTTGTCGCCATGCCGACGGCGATACCTGTCGCTCCGTTGACAAGGAGGTTCGGAATGCGGGCAGGAAGAACGGTCGGCTCCTTCTCCGTATCATCAAAGTTCGGTACAAAATCAACGGTATCCTTGCCGAGATCGCACACCATCTCCATGGAGATCTTTGAGAGACGGGCCTCCGTGTATCGCATGGCAGCCGCACCGTCACCGTCGACCGAGCCGAAATTGCCGTGCCCGTCGACAAGCGGATAGCGCATATTCCAGTCCTGCGCCATGGTAACGAGGGCGCCGTAAATGGAGGAATCGCCGTGCGGATGATATTTTCCCATCGTATCGCCGACGATACGCGCGCACTTTCTGTGTGGCTTATCCGGTCCGTTATTCAGCTCGATCATGGAATAGAGGATACGCCTCTGCACAGGCTTCAGACCATCCCGCACATCCGGCAGCGCACGTGAGGCGATAACGCTCATGGCGTAATCGATGTACGAATCCTCCATTTTCTTTTTCAGGTCGACTTCCTCAATATTATCAAATTCCTTATCGTCAATCGCCATGATAGTTCCCCATTCTATTCACTGCTAATCTATATCTGCGACTGAAAAAATAATTGATACTGACGATTCTGTCTGCGATTCGAAGAGCTTATATATCAAGGTTCTGCACATCTTTTGCGCGCTCTTCAATGAACTCCCGCCTCGGCTCAACCTTATCGCCCATCAGCGTCGTAAAAGTCAGATCGATCTCAGAAGCATCATCCTCATCCATATTCACACGGAGAAGCACACGGTGCTTCGGATCCATAGTTGTCTCCCACAGCTGGTCGGCATCCATCTCACCAAGACCTTTGTAACGCTGGATCTTGTTGGCGGCGTCGCTGCCGATCTCCGAAAGAATCTGGTCTCTCTCCTCATCGCTGTAGGCATACCACACCTTCCTGTTGCGCTCGATCTTGAAAAGTGGCGGCTTCGCCAGGTACACGTGGCCCTGACGGATCAGCTCCGGCATGAAGCGGTACAGGAATGTCAGCATCAGCGTGGCAATATGCGCGCCGTCGACATCGGCATCCGTCATGATGATGATCTTGTCATAGCGGAGCTTCGTGATATCGAAGTCATCGTGAATGCCGGTACCAAACGCCGTGATCATCGAACGGATCTCCGCATTACCGTATATTCTGTCCAGACGTGCTTTTTCCACATTGAGGATCTTGCCGCGGAGAGGCAGGATAGCCTGCGTTCTGCGGTCTCTGGCTGTTTTGGCGGAACCGCCGGCCGAATCTCCCTCAACGATAAAGATCTCACACTTGGACGGATCCTTATCTGAGCAGTCTGCCAGTTTGCCGGGAAGGGCAAGACCGTCAAGCGCGGTCTTTCTCCTCGTCAGCTCTCTTGCCTTGCGCGCCGCCTCGCGTGCCCGCTTGGAGACGACAGATTTATCGATGATGATCTTACCGACATCCGGATGCTGCTCCAGATAGGCCGTCAGCTGGGCTGATACGACAGAATCCACAGCTCCTCTGGCCTCGCTGTTGCCGAGTTTCTGCTTGGTCTGTCCCTCAAACTGGGGATCCTCGATCTTGACGGAAACGATGGCTGTGAGGCCCTCACGGATGTCTTCTCCCGAGAGATTTTCCTCGTTGTCCTTCAGCAGTTTCATTTTTCTTGCATAATCATTCAGTGTTCTCGTCAGCGCCTGACGGAAACCGATGATGTGCATGCCGCCCTCCGGCGTGAGAATATTATTGACGAACCCGTAGACCGTCTCATTGTAGGAATCATTGTGCTGCATGGCCACTTCGACCATGACATTGTTCTGTATGCCCTCGAAATACATGATATCCGGGTACAGTGCCTCCGCACTGCGGTTCAGATACTGCACAAATTCCCGGATGCCTCCCTCGTAATGGAAGGTGCGCTCCTGTTCTTTTCCCGGACGCGCGTCGCGCAGCACAATGCGAAGACCCTTCGTCAGAAAGGCAGTCTCACGCAGACGGGTCTTCAGTGTGTTGAAATCATATTCCGTATCCTCGAAGATTTCCGGGTCCGGCTGGAAATCTACGCGCGTGCCGCTTTTTTCCGGATCACAGCTGCCGACGACTTTGAGAGAATACATGGTTTTACCTCTCTCATAGCGCTGCTTATAAATTTTTCCATCATGAAAAATCTGCACTTCAAGCCATGAGGAAAGGGCATTGACGACAGAAGCGCCAACGCCGTGCAGACCGCCGGATACCTTGTATCCGCCGCCGCCGAATTTGCCGCCCGCATGAAGAACCGTAAAGACAACCTCAACCGCCGGTTTACCCGTTTTGTGGTTAATGCCAACAGGAATGCCACGTCCGTCATCTTCTACCGTGATGGAATCGCCGTCGTTGATCGTCACAGTGATATTTTTGCAGAATCCCGCCAGTGCCTCATCGACCGAGTTATCCACAATTTCATACACCAGATGATGAAGACCTCTGAGGGAAGTCGTGCCGATATACATGCCGGGACGCTTTCTCACAGCCTCCAGGCCCTCCAGAATCTGAATCTGGTCGGCGCCGTAATCACCTTCCGGCCGGATTGACTCTGTGCTGATATCCCTGATCTCACTGTTCTCATCACTCTGAGAAGGTACTTCTCTGCCGCTCTGTCCCGCGTCGTTATCAAAGACGGTATCCGTTATTTTTTCTTCATCAGACATGTATGTTCAACCTCCTCAGGTCATTCATCCGCGACATGGCCATCCACAATGTGAAAAGCACTGTCCACCTGAAATTTATTGACAATCAGATCATCCATACCCGTACAGGTAATGAAGGTCTGCACATTTTTCATATTCGACAGAAGCATTTTCTGTCTCCCGCTGTCCAGTTCGGACAGCACATCATCCAGCAAAAGCAATGGCGAATCACCCGTGATCTCCTTCAGGAGATCGATTTCCGACAGCTTCAGAGAAAGCGCCGCGCTGCGCTGCTGTCCCTGCGATCCGTAATGACGGATATCAATATCACCGATCTTCACCAGAAAATCATCGCGATGCGGACCCGCCGTCGTTGTCTTCATACGGAGATCACGCTCGCGGTTCGCGGCTATTTTTTCCGCGAAGTTATCCTCGGTGACATCGGGTTCATAGGAGAGACTGATCTTCTCCTTTCCGCCGGTCAGATCCGCATGAATATCCGCAACCACGGGATTCAGTTTTTCAATGAATTTTCTTCTCTCCCTGATCAGCGGAATACCATGGCGAACGAGCTGCTCGTCCCAGATATCCAATGTTCCCTCCAGCTCTCTCCGGAAAGGGATTTCCTTCAGCAGGGCATTTCTCTGTTCAAGGACCTTATTGTACGCTGTCAGAGAAGAAATATAGACATGATCCAGCTGGCTCAGCTCGCTGTCCATAAAACGCCGCCGGTCGCCCGGACCATGCTTGATGATATTCAGATCCTCCGGCGAAAAAAGAACGAGATTGACTCTGCCGTAGATGTCTGCCGCTCTTCTCACGGGAAGACCATCGACAGCAGCGCCCTTTTTTCCCGACCGCCGCAGGTGCATATCGATTTTGTGGGATACCTGATTTCTGCTGTAATACAGTCGGAGATGCGACTCATTCTGCCCGAACCGGATCATCTCCATGTCGCGGCTTCCACGGTGCGACTTGGTCGTCGCCAGCATGCAGACAGCTTCGAGAATGTTTGTCTTTCCCTGCGCGTTATCCCCGTAGATTACATTTGTCCCCGGTGAAAAATGCATCTGCAGTTCTTCGTAGTTTCTGAAATTTTTCAGTTCGAGGGATTCTGCGTACATACCTGTATTTCTTTCCCTTCAAAGGCAAAAACATCTCCCTCTCTGAGTTTTCTGCCTCTTCTCGTCTCAACCTCGTTATTGACCAGCACCTGCCCGTCCAGGATGGCCTCCTTGGCTTCACTTCCCTCATCGACGAGTCCGGCCAGCTTCATCGCCTGCCCCAGACGGATAAATTCATCACGGATCACAATCTGCTTCATGGCATCAACCTCTGTAAATATTGACAGGCAGGATCAGATAGACATATGACTCTTCATCATTGCGGATAAAGCACGGCGCCTTCGCATTGATAAAATACAGGCTCACAGTCTCATCATCGATGACCTTCAGTGCATCGATCAGGAATTTCGGATTGAAGCCGATGGTGATATCCTTACCGCTCTTCTCAATATCGATCTCATCCTGCATGGCGCCGATGGCCGTCTCAATGCCAATCTCCATCCTGTTATCCGTGATATTGAGGACAACGGGCATCTTGTCCGACTCGCGCACCAGAAGAGAAGCACGGTCGATACATCCCATAAACGCCGTCCTGTTTACATTGACCTTTGTCTCATATTCACTGGAGAGCATCTGATCAATGCGGAAATACTCTCCGTCGATCAGACGGGAAAGAATTCTCGTATTCTCCAATTCAAACTGCAGATAATTCTGAGAAAAATAAATGGTGACGAGGTCATCATCCTCTCCGCTCAGGATTCTGGAAATCTCATTCAGTGTTTTTCCCGGGACAACGACCTTTTCATCCGGACACTCATCTCTGAGCGGCAGATTTCTGATGGCGATCCTGTGACCGTCCAGAGATACAACCTTCAGTGTATTGTTCCGCACTTCAAAGAGCTCACCGGTCATCATCTTGTTATTCTCGTTGACAGCGATGGAAAAAATCGTCTGACGGATCAGTTCACGCAGCGCAAACTGGGAAATTGTGATACTGTCCTCTCTCTCCACTACCGGAAGAGCTGAAAAATCCTCTCCGGAATTACCGGGAATATCAAACTTGGATTTGCCGCAGGTGATCTTCGTGACATAGTTATCATCCGTTTCCAGGATAACCGTATCTCCGGAAGGCATTTTTCTCACGATATCAGAAAAGATCTTCGCATTCAGTGCTACGGATCCCTTTTCAATGATCTCGCCCTTTACGATGGTTTCTATTCCCAGTTCCATGTCGTTGGACGTGAACCGGATCTGGTTGAACGATGCATCGATCATGATGCATTCCATCACGGGCATTGTGGTTTTGGAAGGAACCGCGATCATTACGGTGCTGATACTGGCTGCGAGATCCTTCTGGTTGAATGATAATTTCATATGGTGCCGCCTTTCGATAGAGCAGAAAGAATAAATAATAAATTCTTATTCTTCATCTTCATATCTGTGAAATTGTGGAAAAGTCCCGGGAAGACAGGTCGTCACTGACTTTTTCCATGTCTATAACCGTGTCAGTTCAGCCGTTAACAAATGTGGCTGAATTGTGGAAGAAAATGATCCACCTGGTATCCACCCTGTTTTCATCCACAGAAGGGATAAAATGTGGATGAATGTTCAGTAACAGTGGATATCATTCCGGCGGGTTGATCTTCTTTCTGATCATGTCGATTCTTTCCTTTGTCTCCGGATTTTCCCTGTATTCTTTATCAATCTTGTTGATGCCGTACATGATCGTCGTGTGGTTAGTCACGCCGACGCTCTCGGCAATCGTCTGCAGATTATCGCCGATCATCTGACGGCAGAGATACATGACAACCTGCCGTGGATAGGAGAATTTCCTTGATTTGGAAGAACTCTTGATATCCTCCGGCGTGATCTCATATTCATCTGCCACGATCTCGATGATATAGTCAGGCGTTATTTTTTTCTTCTCGTTGGGAGAAATGATGTCCTGCAGCACCTTCTCGGCCAGTTCCACATTGACCTCTCTCTGTTCGAGGTTGGCGAGGGCAATGACCTTGTTGAGAGAGCCTTCGAGTTCTCTGATGTTGGATCTGACGTTGGTGGCGATATATTCCAGCACATCCTGACTGACATTGGATCCATCAAGTTCCTGCTTTTTACGAAGAATTGCCATTCGTGTCTCGTAATCAGGACTCTGAATATCAGCCATCAGGCCCCACTCAAAACGGGAGCGAATTCTCTCATCAAGGACGTCCATATCTCTGGGCGGGCGATCGGATGAAATGACAATCTGCTTGCCGGCGGTATGGAGTGCATTGAAGGTGTGGAAAAATTCCTCCTGTGTGGATTCCTTACCTATAATAAACTGAATATCATCGATCAGAAGAACGTCGATATTGCGGTATTTCTCCCGGAAGGTGGGAAGTGCCGTGTTCTTGCCGTTTCGAATGGCCTCGATGACTTCATTGGTGAACTCCTCACTCGTGACGTACAGGATGTGCATCTCCGGGTGATTCTCAATGATATAGTGGGCAATGGAATTCATCAGATGCGTCTTGCCGAGTCCCACGCCTCCGTAGAGGAAAAGCGGGTTGTACACTTTTCCGGGTGATTCCGCCACGGCGAGGGATGCAGCGTGTGCAAATTTATTGTTGCTTCCGACGACGAACGTGTCGAAGGTATATTTGGGATTCAGACCGGCGATGTGGGACTTGTCCTCAATCTCTTTTTTGCGGCTCTCAGCCTCCACATTTTCCGGAAGAATGAAGTGAATCTCGCAGTCTTCCATGCCGGTAACTTCGCCGATCGCTGCCTTGAGAGGAAGAAGGTAATGTTTGGATACGTAGTCCAGTCCCACCTGTTCTGTGGGAACGAGAATGGTGATGTCTTTTCCTTCTATCTGATAAATTCTGAGGGGTTTGATCCAGGTATTAAAGGAGACGTTGGTCAGCTCATGATCTGTCTTTACGCGGTCCAGGATTTCAACCCATTTTTCTTCTATGATGTTCATACCAATAATTGCTCCGGTTAATTTACTGTCTGTCTTCAGCCTGTCGCTTTGCTGTTTCAGGGGCTTAGCATCAGGCAGTCTTTTTTCCTATTATAAAAGCGGAAGGTTTCCGACTGTCTTTTTTATTCTACAATGATTCACGGTTTTTAGCAACGAGATAATAAGTCTGCCAAACAGATGGTCACCCGGGTGTCTGATGCCCGTGTGGATAACGTTGAAGAATGACTGATATTTTATCATCGCGGAAAAAGGCGCCTGAAATCGTCGAAATTCAGGAATTCGAAAAAAATCTGACAAAATATCAACGCCATTTCCGTAAATTATCAACAATTCATCAACAATTTTGTTGATAAATTACGTTAACTTCGCTTCACATAAATATATGCTTCTGTCACATCTGGTATGTCACAAAATTTCAGGACACAGATGCCTCCAACCCGCAGCAGAGCAGGAAACTACTGTAAAATTTACTTGACTCGGTGGTAAACATTTCATATAATCGTAACGATGTTCACTATGCATATATGGCGATGCGGGTCCGATTTTTACGATTGACGGGCCTTAAGTTGAATAATTCGTCTCGCCGCCGGAGAGCGGTATGTTGAGAAATAAAGGAGGTGTTTCAGATGTCGAAGATGACATGGCAGCCTAAGAAGGTTGATAAGAGAGTCCATGGTTTCCGTGCGAGAATGGCTTCCAAGGGAGGCAGAAAAGTTCTTGCAAGAAGACGTGCAAAAGGCAGAAAGGTTCTTGCCTGAGAACGGAGCCCACTGAACGGGTTTTTCAGAATCAGAGAAGTAAGCAGAGGGCCGCAGTATTTTTACTGTGGCCCTTTGTTAGTGTATAAGTCCGTCGCATGACAGAGGCGGACAGCACACCCGAAGGGTGTGCATGACCGACTCTGTCTTTGCGACGATATACGCGGGCAGTGAGCCGCATTCGTACACGCGAAGCGTGATACGGTGAGGCGAACGCCGCGATAGCCCGACGAAGTCGGGCATACCTGTAGCGACTCGAGAGCACGAAGTGCGAAGCGGCGCGTAGACTTATACAAGTTCTTACTAGAAGGAATGAAAATGGTATTTTCAGAGAGTCTGAAGAAAAATGATGACTTCCGCAGGGTTTACCGGCAGGGAACATCAGCGGCTGACCGCTACCTCGTCATGTATGTGCTGGCAAACAATACCGGAAAAAACAGAATAGGCATTTCCGTGAGCAAAAAGGTGGGTAACAGTGTCGTGCGTCACAGGCTCACGAGACTGATCCGCGAGGCTTACAGGTTGCGGGAAAGTGATTTTTCCAGAGGACTCGATATGGTCGTTGTCGCAAGGGTGGCGTCCCGGAATCATGGATTTCAGGATATTTCGTCATCTCTTTACAAACTTGCGGAGAGACACCATATTCTGGAGGATAAAGCGTGAAAGTCAGAGACACGGGGAAATTTGTGATGATCCGCGGCATTCGCCTTTATCAGAAGTATCTGTCTCCGCTGAAAGGCGGAATCCGCTGTCCGTATATTCCATCGTGTTCACAGTACGCGGTGGAGGCAATTTCCAAATACGGTGCGATCAAAGGAGGAATGCTGGCGTCGTGGAGAATACTGAGGTGCAATCCTTTTTCACACGGCGGGTATGATCCGGTTCCTTAGGAGGAAAAATATTGGAAATCTTTTTGAGTCAGTCGTCGATGCCAATCATCAAGTACGTAGCCTGGCTTCTGGGCTGGCTGATGAACGGCATCTACATCGTTCTTGACAAGATCGGCACGCCGAATATCGGTATGTGCATCATTATTTTTACCATTATTCTCTATGTGGCACTTACGCCGATCCAGGTTAAGCAGCAGAAGAGCTCCAAGGTGATGAGCATGATACAGCCGGAGCTCACAAAACTGCAGGAAAAGTACAAGGGTAAGACAGACCAGGCATCCCAGCAGAAAATGAACGAGGAAATGATGGCACTGTACAGTCAGTACGGCGTATCGCCTACGGGAAGCTGTCTGCCGCTTCTGATCCAGATGGTCATCCTCTTTGCCCTTTATCAGGTAATTCTTTATATTCCGGGCTATGTGAGCGGCATTAAGAATATTTTTTCAGGACTTGCTGCCAACATCACCGGAACCTCAGGCTATTCCGATACACTGACGCAGTTTATCAGTGACAACAAGATCCGTCTGAGCGGCAGCGGTGATATGACGCAGAACAGGGTCATTGACCTTCTGTATATGCTCAAGCCGACGCAGTGGGCCTCTCTGAAGGGTCTGTTCCCGGCACTTACGGATCAGATCACAAGCACGGCTGCGCAGGCAGAGCAAATCAACAGCTTTATCGGCATCAACATCACCGAGACGCCTTGGGACGCTATCCGGGGCGGATTTAGCGGTCTGGTTTCAGGACAGGGCATCTATAATCTGCTTCTGCTGATCGTAGGTATCGGTATTCCGGTTCTCGCATGGTTCACGCAGTGGATCAACGTCAAACTGATGCCTCAGCAGGCAACAGCCGGTTCCAATGATCAGACATCCAGATCCATGAGTGCGATGAACAACATCATGCCGCTGTTTTCCGCATTTATCTGCTTTACCCTGAATATGGGTATCGGCATCTACTGGATCGTCGGTGCGGTTGTCCGTGGCATACAGCAGATCATCATCAACCGGAGCATGAAGATCGATCCGGAAGCGATGAAGAAACAGGCTGATGAGAAGCGTCAGAAGAAAGAGCAGAAGCAGAAAAACTACGTGGAAAATGTCACGCAGGGAGCCCGCACGAACGTCAGGAAAATCCGCAGCAGCGCCTCTGAGACGGGTTATGTGGATTCTTCAGCATTCTATAAGAGAGCCGGAGAGGTCAGCCCCGACAGTCTGACAGCCAAGGCCAATATGGTTCTGGCCCTGGATGAGAAAAAAGAGACGGAGAGGAAAGAGAAGAGACAGAAGGCGGCACAGCGTCGGGAAGCCAGAAGAAATGCCGATCAGTCCGTAAAAACCAGTGTTGACCAGAATAATGCTTCGTCAGATGACAAAACGGCAGAAGTAAAGGAAAACGCTGCAAACGGAGAAGATACTTCGGCAAAAGATACGGAAGCTGATCAATAAACATTGTATTAACTATTTGTGTATCGGTTACACAGATACACGTACACAGATATTTGGAGGAATGTAAATCATGGATTTTCGCCAGTTTTCCGCAAAAACGGTAGACGAAGCGATCACCAGAGCCTGCATCGAGCTGGGTCTCTCAAGTGATCGTCTGGAAATTCAGGTTATCAGTGAGGGCAGTTCCGGATTTCTCGGCATCGGAAGCAAGCCGGCTGTCATCCAGGTTCGTGAAAAAGAAGCACCTGTCGAAGTAAACACATCTGCAGATAAGGAGAGTGTTTCCGTAACGACAGAGAAAAAAGAGGCTGGAAAAGAAAGCAGCGCAGATGTCAGCGCAGCAGAAAAGGCTGCCATTTCTGCTGAGAAGCCTGCTGAAGCCGGTGAAGGAGCTGCTGAAGAAAGTCATGAGGACAGCAGCGTAAATCATCAGGAAGCCGCGGCAGAGGATGAGAAGGATGCGTTTTCAGACAGGCATTCTTCAGTGGGAGGAAGAGCACATGAACCTTCCCGCAGAGAAGGCAGAACACCGGAAAAAAGAAATGCCGGGAAAAGCAGTAATTCCGGGGCCAGAGAAAAGGCAGTGTCTTCCCGTCCGGAGCACGAGGAGAAGCCCATCGCAGACCACAATGATGAAGAAATCGCAGCGATGAAGGCATCTGCTGAGAAATTCCTCAGGGATATTTTTGCAGCGATGGAGATGACGGTTCAGGTGACCATGGAGTACAGCCACGAGGAGAGAAGTCTGAACATCGATCTCGAAGGCGATGATATGGGCATCCTGATCGGCAAGAGAGGTCAGACGCTTGATTCTCTGCAGTATCTCGTATCTCTTGTGGTCAACAGGGAGCAGAAAAACTACGTCCGTGTGAAACTCGATACCGAGGATTACCGCAGACGCAGAACCGAGACGCTCGAGAACCTGGCAAAAAATAATGCCTATAAGGTGAAGAGAACACATCGTCCGGTATCTCTCGAGGCGATGAATCCCTATGAGAGAAGAATCATTCATTCTGCACTGCAGAACAACCGCTATGTGGAGACACACAGCGAAGGCAACGAGCCTTATCGTTATGTGGTCATCACACCGAAGAAGCGCAGTGACAGGGATGAGCAGGATTACTGATCAGATCATTCGCATGAAAAAATGTCAGCTGAATCTGATATAAGTTGAATAACTGAACGGAAGAGCGGCAGCGGGTAATCGCTGCCGCTTTTACCATATGCGTTCAAATACATTACTGTTCACTCTTTGCAGCCGCTGAACTGTAACTCAAATACCGCGCGCATATTGGCGTTTAATGTTATGATGTGAGTGTTATAAGTATGATAACCGGGTTAATAAGGCATTCACTCATTTTTGCACAGATGCAACGCGGGTGATGACTTCAGGCACTGCTGTCATCATGATATAATGCAGAAAGCGTAATGACAGCGTTTATGGAGACAAAGACATGGCAGATTGGCATGAGGATACAATCGCAGCAATTTCCACAGCACCGGCGCCTTCCGGCATCGGCATCGTGCGGATGAGCGGTCCCGACGCTTTTGAGGTTGCGGACAGAATATTCAGAAGAAGCAGGAAGTGTGCAGCGGATCCCTCTTATCAGGAAAAATATCTGTCTGCGCAGAAGGCCAATACGGTGCATCACGGATATATCTGTGACGGAAGTGACATCATCGATGAAGTCCTTGCTGTGCTTTTTCGGGCACCTCATTCCTATACCGGGGAAGATACGGTGGAATTCGACTGTCACGGAGGCATGCTGACGACCAGAAAAATTCTTGAGCTGGCAGTGCATCGCGGTGCCCGTCTGGCAGAACCCGGTGAATTTTCCCGGCGGGCATTTCTGAACGGGAGAATGGATCTGTCACAGGCAGAGGCTGTCATGAATGTGATTTCCGCTCAGAATGACAGAGCCCTGCACAGCGCAGAGCGCCAGCTGGAGGGATTTCTGTCGGAAGAAATCCATAACATTCGGCAGACGCTTCTGCACGAGACGGCAAGAATCGAGGCGGCCCTCGATGATCCGGAGCATATGAGTCTGGATGGCTATGCGCCGGTGATAACGAAAATCATAAATACTCAGAAGAAAAAAATAGAGCGTCTCATCGATTCAGCCGCTTTCGGCCGGTTCATCCGGGAAGGACTGAAAACAGTCATCACCGGAAAGCCGAATGCGGGAAAATCCTCTCTGCTCAATTATATGCTCGGCCGTGACAAAGCAATCGTCACTGAAATTGCCGGTACGACGCGGGATATTCTGGAGGAAACCGTCAATATGCGCGGCATAACGCTGCGTCTTCTGGATACGGCGGGCATTCGGGAAGCCGATGATACGATCGAGAAAATCGGTGTGGAACGTGCGGCGGAACAGGTACAGGACGCAGATCTCGTTCTCTATGTGGTTGACAGTTCCGTAAATCTGGATGATAATGACCGGAAAATTCTTTCCATGATCCGCGGCGGACAGGTGATCGTCATTCTGAATAAAAGTGACCTGGAAAGTGTAGTGACAGAGGAAGATCTGCGGGAGTTTCTCCGGAAAAATGCTGCGGAAAATAAAGCTGTGGCGGAAAATTCTGATGTAAAAAATGCAGTGGCAGAAAATTCTGATGAAAAAAATGCAGAGGTGTATAAGAACTCTGATAATGCAGCCATGTCCGGATATTCGGACAGCATGGATAGAGATATGTACCCGATCATCCAGATGTCATCTAAGAACCGCACAGGTATGGAAGAACTGGAAAAACAGATAGAACGTATGTTTTTCAGTGGAAAGATCGGTCAGGATGATCAGGTCTGCATAACCAACGAGAGGCACAGAGCGGCTCTTGAAGATGCAGATCAGTCACTTTCCCTCGTGCTGAACAGCATAGAAGACGGCATGCCGGAGGATTTCTGGTCCATTGACCTGATGGGCGCGTGTGATGCTCTCGGAAAAATCACGGGAGAGACGGCCGGGGAAGATCTGGTCAATGAAATCTTCTCGTCGTTCTGTATGGGAAAATAAAAATATATTTATAATATATTAAATACTATTTGAACTATATAATGATACAGGTGTCATAAGTATGATAACCGGTCAATAAGTCATTCACCCGCTTTAGCACAAGTGCAACGTGGGTGATGATTTTTGACACTGTTATCATATAATTCGAAACAAAGTGAGAGCACGGAGCTTAAATCATGCAGGTAATCGAAAAAAATTATGATGTCGTTGTCGTTGGTGCGGGCCATGCCGGATGTGAAGCAGCGCTTGCCTGCGCGCGGCTTGGACTGGAGACAATCGTTTTTACGATCAGCGTGGATAGTATCGCCATGATGCCCTGCAATCCCAATGTCGGTGGAACGTCGAAGGGACATCTGGTGCGGGAGATCGATGCGCTCGGCGGTGAGATGGCAAAAAATATCGACCGCACATTTATTCAGTCAAAGATGCTGAATAAATCCAAGGGACCGGCTGTCCATTCCCTCAGGGCGCAGGCTGATAAGCGGGCGTACAGCCAGAGCATGCGGCATGTGCTGGAAAATCAGGAGCATCTGACCATCAAGCAGGCTGAGGTGGCAGAACTGATCGTAGAAGATCATGTGTGCAAAGGTGTAAAAACCTTTTCCGGTGGAATCTATCATGCAAAAGTTGTTGTGCTCTGTACCGGTGTGTATCTGAATGCCCGCTGTCTGTACGGAGAAACCGTCAATTATACGGGACCGAACGGTCTGCAGGCGGCTACGCATCTCACGGATTCGCTGAAGGCCAATGGCATAGAGATGTTCCGCTTCAAGACAGGAACTCCCGCCAGAATGGATGGCAAAACCGTTGATTTTTCCAAGATGGTGGAGCAGAAGGGCGACGTACCTGTTGTGCCGTTCTCTTTTTCCACTGACCCTGACACCGTACAGATCGAACAGGTATCCTGCTGGCTCACACACACAAACAGCAAAACGCATGAGATTATTCGCGAGAATCTCGACCGTTCGCCTCTGTATTCGGGAAAAATACATGCAACAGGGCCCCGTTACTGCCCGTCCATTGAAGACAAGGTCGTGAAATTTGCCGACAGGGACAGCCATCAGGTTTTTGTTGAGCCGGAGGGAAGATATACCAATGAGGTGTATATCGACGGAATGTCTTCATCCATGCCGGAGGACGTGCAGGATGCCATGTATAAAACCGTTCCCGGCCTTGAACACGCAAAGATCGTCCGCAATGCCTATGCGATTGAATATGACTGCATCAATCCGGTTCAGCTGAAGGAAAATCTTGAATTCAAGGCAATCCGGGGACTTTTTTCCGGCGGACAGTTCAACGGAAGTTCCGGATACGAAGAGGCTGCGGCGCAGGGACTGATCGCCGGCATCAATGCGGCCATGGAGATCAAGGACCAGGAACCTCTGATTCTGAAGAGATCCGATGCCTACATCGGTGTTCTGATCGATGATCTCTGCACAAAGCCGACGCTTGAACCTTATCGTATGATGACAAGCCGTGCAGAATACAGGCTGCTGCTGCGCCAGGACAATGCCGACCTGCGGCTCCGTAAATACGGATATCGCGTAGGACTTGTCAGTAAAGAAGAATATGAGAAGACCCTGGCGAAGGAAGAACATATCCGCTCGGAAATCCAGCGGCTTGAAAATACCTATGTCGGAGAGACAGAAGAGGTGCAGAATTTTCTTAGCGATAATCATTCCACACTTCTCCATAATGGTATTTCTCTTGCCGAGCTGATCCGGAGACCGGAGCTTGACTATGAGCGTATTGCACCGATCGATCACGACCGTCCGACGGTTACAAGGGCTGAGGGTGAACAGATCAGCATCAATATCAAATATGAAGGATATATTCAGCGTCAGAAGAAACAGGTAGAGGCATTTAAGAAAAAAGAAGAAAAAATAATACCTGAAAACTTTGACTACGAAAAAGTGCCGAGTCTTCGCATTGAGGCACGACAGAAACTGGAAAAATACCGTCCGGCAAATATTGGACAGGCATCGAGAATATCCGGTGTTTCACCATCAGATATCTCTGTGCTTCTGGTATATATGGCTGCACATTAAAACGGTATTACATCTCGGTACTGTCGGCCACTTCACACATGGAGACTTCCAGTCACGGCAGCTAACCACCGACGCCTGCGGAGGTCTCGACTTGGAAGTCTCCATGTGTTCCGTGACTATAACAGTATCAGAACTGTAACCGTATACCTTGCGTTTGTACTCTATACCTTGTGGATTGCTTTGCAATCTTGCAATTCTGCAGAGTGTTTCACGTGAAACATTGGAGGAAATTTGTTTGAGCACTTATGACACTTCCAAATTCTCAAAGGGATTGGAAAACCTTCATATAAAAATAACTGACGAACAGATGAATAAGTTTATGACATACTATGAAAATCTCATTGAATGGAATAAGGTGATGAATCTGACAACTGTCATTGCGTTTGACGACGTGATCCATCGGCATTTCCTGGACAGCCTTTCCATCGTGAATGCCATTCCTGAAAATGAAATCAGAAATATGAGGTCAGTTATCGATGTGGGAACAGGTGCGGGATTTCCCGGAATTCCTCTGGCCATTGTTTTTCCTGAACTGCAGGTGACTCTTATGGATTCACTGCAGAAGAGAATCAATTTTCTCAATGATACCTGCGAAAAGTGCCATGTGAAAAATGTGCAGACGGTGCACAGCCGTGCAGAAGATCTCGGACATGACAGAGATTACCGGGAACGATATGATCTGGTTGTATCCCGTGCTGTTGCCAGACTTTCCATCCTGACGGAGTATTGCCTGCCTTTTGCAAAAGTAAATGGCGTGTTTGCAGCATATAAGTCCGGAAATATCGATGAAGAACTGAAGGATTCAGCGAAAGCAATCAGGCTCCTCGGCGGTACTTCACCTGAAATAACGAAATTCACGCTGGAAGGCACAGACAGCAGCAGGTCCATTGTGTTGATTAAAAAGAAAACATCAACATCCGGAAAGTATCCGCGGAAAGCCGGCGTGCCAACGAAAAGCCCGCTATGTTGATCATTCATACATGTGATTCAGCAAATCCTGTTTTAAAATGATGCCTCAGTACTGCAGAAATTTGCATGCTGCATTGCATACCTTGCTATTACATTGAAGAAAGGACTGATATTTTGAAAAACAATATTAAAATATTATCTGCCATTTTATGTGGCACCCTGCTTGCCGGTACCATGCCGGTTAATGTTCTCGCAGATGCTGTTACGGGCACTTCAACTTCTTCTACTTCTTCCAAGGGAATCGCGCTTGGCGCGGATCTTACGGACGATCAGAAACAGACTGTATATGAAGAACTTGGTGTTGACACATCTGCACTCGATCAGTACACGACAGTAACTGTCACCAACGCCGAAGAGCATCAGTATCTTGATTCATACGTATCATCGGATCTCATCGGTACCAAATCATATTCCTCCTGCCTTGTAAAGCTAAAATCGGGAGATGAAGGAATTCATGTGGCCACGTCTCATATCACCTACTGTACTTCAGAGATGTATGAAAACGCGCTTGTCACGGCAGGTGTGAAAAATGCCGACGTCATTGTCACAGCGCCTTTCGATGTGTCAGGTACTGCTGCACTTGTCGGCGTGTCAAAGGTGTATTCAGAAATGACCGGTACACCGCTCCAGGCTGAAAATGTGGACGCAGCTGCTGATGAGCTTACGACAACACAGCAGGTGGCAGACAGCACAGGCGATACCGATAAAACATCAGATCTCATAGCCGCAATTAAAGCAGATGTCGTAAATAACAAAGATATGACAGACGATGAGATCAAAGATAAGATCAATCAGTATGCATCAGACCTTGGCCTTCAGCTGACGGATGACGATATCCAGGCCATAATTGATCTCATGCACCATCTGGCAAAAACAAGCCTCAGTGCAGATGATATCAAATCACAGCTGTCAAGTCTGTATTCTGAACTGAAAAACAACGGCATAGACACCGGAATTACAGATGCACAGGCAAACAGCCTGATTGATAAGATCGCTACATGGTTCGCCGGCGTATGGGAAAAGATACGCAGTATCTTTAACTGAAAACAATTTGTAGAAAGCAAACGATATGAAATGTAATTACGCAGCCAGGTTGCATCGCAATCTGGCTGCTATTGTGTTTCACGTGAAACAATTACGTGCTATAATGATGACCATGTGAACGTCAGAGTTCGCATCTGCGTTGAACTTTGACATATCGACATTTAGTCAGAGGAATTGTGATGGGAAAAGTAATCGCAACTGCTAATCAGAAAGGTGGCGTCGGTAAAACCACCACGGTCATCAACCTGGCAGCTTGTCTTGCTGAACAGGGTAAGTCGGTGCTTGTAATTGACATGGATCCACAGGGTAATACAACCAGCGGATTTGGACTGGAAAAAGATAAACTCCATGATACTGTATATGAACTTCTGACGGATGAATCTGAGATTGAAGATTGTGTACAGAACATTACTTATAAAAAACATCCTGAAATCAAAAAATTATTTCTTATTCCTTCGGATGTAGGCCTTGCCGGAGCAGAAGTTGAACTGTACGACAAGGACAGAAAAGAATATACACTGAAAAATAAGATCGAGGGAATCAGGGACACATATGACTTTATTTTTATTGATTGCCCGCCGTCTCTGAGCTTCCTTACGATCAATGCGCTGGCTGCTGCTGATTCGGTTCTGATCCCGATTCAGTGCGAATACTATGCAATCGAGGGTCTTGCACAGCTTCTCTATACCATCCGGCTGATCCGCGAGCGGCTGAATGCACAGCTGACGATTGAAGGCATCATTTTTACCATGTACGACAAGAGAAATAAGCTGTCCGGACAGGTAGTTGATGATGTCAGGGATAATCTGGACGTATATATGTTTAAGACAATAGTCCCGCGAAATGTGCGTCTGGCGGAGGCTCCGAGCTATGGCATGCCGATTAACGTATATGAAAAACGTGCCGATGGAGCCAGAGCATATAAAAAACTCGCGAAAGAACTGATCCGGAAATTGAAAAATAACAGTACGCCGGCTGACTCTTCATCAGAGCAGTCATCGGCCGAACAGAATGAAAAACAGAAAGACCAGGATCAGGAAATAAACAGTCAGAGCCAGGATGCAAATGATCAGACTTAAGTTATGAAAGGATAAACAATGCCACGTAAGGGTTTGAACAGAAAACGCGGGCTGGAAGCACTGATTCCGCAGTTTAATGAGACGGCGGATGAAATCGGTAAAGATTTTACAAAAACCGAATCAATAACCGAATCAAAAACGAATTTGGAAGAGAGCCGTGTAAAAGAGAAGAAGGTTCCTGCTAAAAAGACAGCGACCAGAACCAAAAGTTCAGAAGGCCGTACAAAACCGAAGGCAGCGGAAAAGTCAGAGACCGGCAGGAAAACGAAAGCTGTCAGCAGGACCGGAAAAACTTCGGTAGCCGAAACTGACGGCAGGATCGGAAAAACTTCGATAGCCGAAACTGACGACAGAACCGGGAAAACTGCAATAGTCGAAAATGACAGCAAATCTGATAAAACAACAAAAAAAGAAACAACCTTTGATAATGAGTCAGTCTCTGAGAAAAATATAAGTACAAAAGATATAAATATCTCTGAACAAGATATAAATAATGAAGAAAAAGAAGTTGAAGAGGAAAAAAAAGAGACAAAAGCTCTGAAAGAAAAACCGGAAGATCAGAAGCAGAATACTGCAGGTTTGACAGAACAGGAGAAAAATACTGGAAAAACGTCAGGACAGGATCATAATACTGAGAGAATGTCAGAACAGGATCCCAATACTGAGAGAACGTCAGAATACGAGCTGAATACTGCAGCAGGTTCTTCCCAGCAGGAAGGTACCGATGACAGGATTATGATGATCCGGCTGAGTCAGGTTGTGCCCAATCATGAACAGCCCAGAAAGGCATTTGATGAGGATTCCCTCGCTGAACTGACAGAATCGATTAGACAGTACGGTGTTCTTCAGCCGCTGCTTGTGCAGAAAAAAGGCAGGTATTACGAGATCATCGCCGGTGAGCGCCGCTGGCGCGCATCGAGGGCAGCCGGTCTGAAAGAAGTCCCGTGCATTGTCCGTGAATTTGACAGAAAAGAAACGATGGAGGTCTCTCTGATCGAAAATATTCAGAGGGAAAATCTCAATCCCATTGAAGAAGCAGAGGCTTATCGATCTCTGACGGATGAATTTCATATGACGCAGGATGAGATTGCCGGCAGAGTGGGACGCAGTCGTGCATCTGTCGCCAATTCCATGCGTCTGCTGAAGCTGACACCGGAAGTCCGTCAGATGGTCATTGACAACCGGCTCAGTATGGGACATGCCAGAGCTCTCCTTGGTATAGAGGACCCGCTTTCTCAGACGACCGCAGCTGAACAGGTTGAGGAAAAGCAGTTGAGTGTCCGGGAGACGGAACAACTGGTGAAAAAGGTTCTCACCACCGCGGAACCCAGGAAAAAACGTGTTCCGAATGAACAGCTGCGTCTCGCTTATCAGGCAGCAGAGACAAGAATACAGAAAAAGCTCGGTACAAAGGTTTCCATTCATTCCCGTGGAAAGAAAGGAAAGATTGAGATCGAGTATTACTCGGAAGAAGACCTCGACCGTATTCTGAATATGATTGGATAAATTATAAATGATGAAATAATCGTTGAAAGGATGTATAATGGCACAGATTTTTGAAAGCACCGCCACCGGGGTCATGATTATTATCCTGATCGTCCTTGTGGTCTTTCTGATCTTTCTGAACATGAACCAGCATATGCGCATCTCCCGTCTGGAGCGCCGATACAGGCTCTTTATGAGAGACAGCGACGGCCAGTCAATCGAGAATGCGATGGCAAAAAAGATCCGCGATATCGACAAGCTGCATGATCAGCAGAAGGTGAACAACGATGCGGTGAGAAAGCTGAACCGACAGCATGACAGAACATTGACAAAATACGGCATAGTGAAATATGATGCATTCGAAGATGTCGGCGGAAAAATGAGCTTTGCCCTGGCCATGCTCGACGCAGAGAATAACGGCTTTGTCATCAGTTCGATCCACAGCCGGGATAACTGCTATGTATATCTGAAGGAAGTCGTTAAAGGCGAGTCATACATCATGCTGAGCGATGAGGAGATCAGTGCTCTCCGCAAAGCGTCGCACATGGGTGATGAGGATATAGAAGAAGCCGATGCGGAAGCTGACGCTGACGCCGGCAGAAACTGAACGTCTGGAAATTAAGGATACAGACGCCGGCAGAAATTGAAAGTCAGGAAGTAACGGATACAGGCATCGGCAGAAATTGAAAGTCAGGAAGTAACGGATACAGGCATCGGCAGAAACTGAAAGTCGGAAATAAATGATACCGACACCGGCAGAAATTAAGAGCCTGAAAGTAAAATACCACTGAGGTGAGGAGGATAAAAATGATTGACATTAAGTTTCTTCGTGAGAATCCGGAGGCAGTAAAGGAGAACATCAGGAAAAAGTTCCAGTTCCAGAAGCTGCCCATGGTAGACGAGGTCATTGCTTTTGATAAGGAACGCCGTGAGATCATCGGTAAGAAGGAAGCCCTTCAGTCACAGAGAAATAAGATCTCCAAAGAGATCGGCAAGCTCATGGGACAGGGCAAAAAGGATGAGGCCGAGAAGGTAAAAGCAGAAGTGGCTGATATCAACAAGCAGCTGCCGGAACTTGAGGCGCGTGACAAGGAACTCGAGGCGGAGATCCGCAAGAGGATGCTTGTCATCCCGAACATCATCGATCCGTCGGTTCCGATCGGCGAGGATGATACCCACAACGTTGAGCTCGAGCGGTTCGGCGAGCCGGTTGTTCCTGATTTTGAGATCCCTTATCATACAAAAATTATGGAGTCCTTCGACGGCATTGATATGGACGCAGCAGGACGCGTTGCCGGCAATGGTTTTTACTATCTGCTCGGCGACATTGCAAGACTGCATTCCGCATGCCTTGCCTATGGCCGTGATTTCATGATTGATCATGGCTTCACCTATGTGATTCCGCCGTACATGATCCGCAGCGCTGTTGTTGACGGTGTTATGAGCTTCGACGAGATGGATGCCATGATGTACAAGATCGAGGGCGAGGATCTCTACCTCATCGGAACCTCAGAGCACTCCATGATCGGACGTTTCATCGATCAGATCATTCCTGAGCAGAAACTTCCGCTGACGCTGACCTCTTATTCCCCGTGCTTCCGCAAGGAAAAAGGTGCCCATGGCATCGAGGAGAGAGGCGTTTATCGTATCCATCAGTTTGAAAAACAGGAGATGATCGTCGTCTGCAAGCCGGAAGACAGCATGACCTGGTACAACAAACTGTGGAAACTTACCGTAGAATATTTCCGTTCTCTGGATATCCCGGTTCGCACGCTGGAGTGCTGCTCCGGAGACCTCGCAGATCTGAAGGTAAAATCCTGCGACGTCGAGGCATGGTCACCGCGTCAGAAGAAGTACTTCGAGGTCGGCTCCTGCTCCAATCTCGGCGATGCACAGGCGCGCCGTCTGAAGATTCGTGTACAGGGCGAGGACGGACAGAAATACCTGGCCAACACGCTGAACAACACCTGCGTGGCACCGCCGCGTATGCTCATTGCTTTTCTTGAGAACAACCTGAATGCCGACGGAACAGTATCCATTCCGGAACCGCTTCGTCCGTACATGGGCGGCAAGGAAAAACTGATCCCGAAGAAGAGCTGCCTGGAGTAAACAGCGTTTTGCGGGGATCTGAATATATTTCTGACATTATGAAATAGGTGTCACAAGTGTGATAACCGGATCGCTGCGCGCTACGCGCTTTCGCGATCCTCCCTCAGCTCGGGCTCTCATGTGGCTTCGCCCCACTACGCCCTCGCTAAGGGGGCGTGTCAATAAGTCATTCACCCACTTTTGCACAAGTGCAACGTGGGTGATGACTTTTGACACTGTTATCACATTATAGACAGCTGGCAGTATATAAGGAGAATGAATGCATAAATTTCTGC
>Ga0256406_1002470_pt1 | contig 25981 bp, 16 predicted proteins | sample RumenRJG_03DNA_FD_185986 | JGI IMG/M metagenome (GOLD analysis project Ga0256406, IMG submission 185986) | Bovine rumen microbial communities from Lethbridge, Alberta, Canada - RJG_03 | ecosystem: Host-associated > Mammals > Digestive system > Stomach > Rumen | place: Canada: Alberta | collected...
CCCATTCCGAACAGAGAAGTTAAGCCCGGTTGCGCCGATGGTACTGCGATGCAATGCGGGAGAGTAGGAGGCTGCCACCTTTTAAAGCAAGAGCCCCTGTCAGTAATATGGCAGGGGCTTTTTTCATGCTCCTTACTGAACGAACTGCTCATTACCGAAAGTACAGTATGATTTTCTTGACATCGTTTTCTTTTTCTTGGATTATTTTCGTAACTTTGTGGCAATAAACATTTTAAACAATGAGACGAATTCTTTTATATCTACTTATCCTGTTTTCTGCACCTTGCTGTGCAGCAACTTACAAGCTTGTTACCGATGCCTCAGATTTGAAGGAAGGTGATAAGGTTATTATTGCTTCTATTAATACTGGTGATTGGGTTATGACATCAGAACCGACAAAATCTAATTATAGCCTTTATGCTACATCCGGCTTTTTCTCAGATAATAAAGGACTGCTGTTCAATCCTCTTGATAATGTTTTAGAACTAACCCTTGAAGGTTCATCTTCAGGTTGGTATTTAAAATCAAGTTCTGGTTCTTATTTGGCTTCTCCCAAAAAAAATAATGATAATAAAGCATTACTGCTTAGTGATAAAAATAGTAAGAACTTAACTAAGGTTAGCATAACTATTTCTGACAACCATGCAATAATAAAATTTGCCGATAATAATTGCAGTATTTATTTTGCTGTATCGGCTACGACTAAGACTTTTAAATCTCAATCTATTTCAACTACTTCTGATGGATATGTACAAATCTATAAGAAGGTAGACGAAAAGCCTTCTCTTGTTGGTTCTTCTGAATATTGCAGTAATGAGAAGGCTTTGGTTGAGTGGAAGAACCAGACTAAAAATATAACCCTTTATCGTTCTTTCACTGCAGATGGAGGATATTATACACTATGCCTTCCCTTTGACGTTAATCAAGAGCAATTAAAGAATATCTTTGGAGAAAATACTGAAACTTATACTTTCAGCAAAGCAACCACTGAGAATGGTGAATATAATGTTTATTTATCAGCTGAAACCGGAATCTTAACAGCAGGTACACCTTATATTATTAAGCCTTCTCAAAGTGCAACTAACCCCGTCTTTAAAAATGTTACCATTACAGCAAGTGATGGAAAACCAGTCACGAGTAATCAAGTAACTTTTAAAGGAATCTTAGATCCATCTAAAATGACCAAGGATAATAAGTCACAGCGGTTCTTGGGTGGCAGTAATGGCCTGACACTTCTCTATCCTAATACCGAGGCTTTTATTTATCCCACGCGTGCTTACTTTGAATTCCCTAGCGCGAGCAATGCCAAGATAGGTTTTAGTGATGAAACACCCAACGGTTTAGATGAAGTAAGCGCACCCTCCTGCACGGCTAAATCTTATTTCACTCTTGATGGTCGTATGCTGGAGAATAAGCCAACGCATGACGGTATATACATTATGGATGGTCATAAGGTGATATTGCATAAGCGCTGATGGCAATAAATTGGCCGTGCATAGCGTTATGTTGATATGCAATGGACTGACCGAATCAGACAAGTAAAGATACTCTTGGTAGCCGCGGCTATCCTCATAGCGATAGCCTCTTTGGCTGTATCCCACTTCCTGACACGCGACCTTAAGCTCAAGGAGCGTGACAACATGGAAGTATGGGCAGAGGCTATGCGCTCGCTGAGTCAGGCAGATGAAAATACAGACCTGTCGCTGGTGCTCAAGGTTATCAACAGCAACAACACCATTCCGGTTATCGTGCTCGACCATCAAGGCAATGTAACCGACTTCCGTAACGTGCGCCTTCAGGCTAAGGACAATGCCGACAGCCTGCGGCAGATAAGGCAAATGGGCGCCGAGCTCAAGGCTGCAGGCCGCGTTATACGCATCAATCTCTCGTCTAAAGACTATATCGATGTGTGTTACGACGATTCTCTCCTGCTGCGTCGCCTCACCCTCTATCCTTTTGTGCAGCTTGGCGTGGTGATGCTCTTTGTGGTTGTAGCCATCTTTGCCTTGCTCACGTCCAAACGAGCCGAGCAAAACAAGGTATGGGTAGGTCTCTCCAAAGAGACGGCTCACCAGTTAGGAACGCCTATTTCCAGCCTGATGGCATGGATAGAGATTTTGAAAGAGACCTATCCCGACGACACGTTGATACCCGAAATGGATAAGGATGTGAAGCGTCTGCAGCTCATAGCCGACCGCTTCTCCAAGATAGGCTCTATCCCGGAGCCCGTTCCCACGAGCCTGAACGAGGTGCTCGACCATGTCATCGACTACATGGACAAGCGTACGAGCAAGAAGGTTGAGATGGTGAAAGAGCTTCCCGACCACGATGTAGTGGTGCTTCTAAATGCCTCACTCTTTGAGTGGGTCATTGAAAATCTGTCTAAGAACGCTATTGATGCCATGGGTGGTGGACCCGGACGCATCACCTTGCGTGTGGAGGACGAAGGCTCCAAGGCTATTATAGAGGTGAGCGACACGGGAAAGGGCATACGAAAGAAAGACCTGCGCAATGTGTTCCGTCCTGGCTTTACTACCAAGAAACGAGGTTGGGGGCTCGGTTTGAGCCTCGCCAAACGCATCGTAGAGGAGTATCACCACGGCAAGATATTCGTCAAGCAGTCTGAGGTTGGCAAGGGAACCACCTTTCGCATCGAGCTAAAAAAATAGCTTTTCTGTCGCTCTCAGCACCTTTCTCTCCCTCGCCAAGTCTCTTATATGGATGGCTATCTCAGTATCTTATATCTAAAGTAGTCGAACTGGGCCTTACCAGATGTCCCATAACAATAGAGTCCTACACGTACTCCCTTCCAGTAACCCGTTTGCATGGAGAAAGGAAGCCCTAACTTCTTAAACCGTTTACCGTCCGTGCTGTAAGCGTATTGAAACTTATTTGCGCTTACATCAATATCCAGTTTCAGCCATAAAAGGCCTGGTCTCATTCTGCCCATCACAGTTTTGGTACCGCCAATTTCCATATACAGACAGCCATTGCTAACTCCGGCACCTATAAACTTTTTGCCTGTGCAGAGCAAACCCGCGCTAGCGCCTCCAACATGCCGTGTGTCAAGGCAGGTAATGGCTATGCTCTTGTAGCCCATCGTTTTTTGAGTCAGCATGTTATGACTACTCTTTAGGCTGTCGGCAGGCTCAGCCCTGAGAGTGAGCCATCCCTTCCGTTCGCTCAAGTTCCAATAATTGTCGTGCGGATTATGACACCATTGCCATTGCAACCCCAAGCTATGATCGAAGTCGTCGTCGGTCTGTGGAAGGTGAGGCGTAGCTGTCTTGCTCGGCTTCTGCCATTGCTTCACCGGTTCGCCAATGCCGTTATGGTCGCGGTCTACGCCGATACTCAGCCAGTCGTCTGCCCATCTGGCAGGCTCCAAGTGCACCACGCGCCCTATGACGGGCAGCGACTGAAAGTGTACGAACCACCAATTACCCTTCTCGTCATCCACCACGGCGCCCTGATGAGGGCCGTTAACGTCCGTGCTACCCTGTTCCAGTACGATGCGTCTCTCATACGGACCGTAGATGTTTCGGGCCCTCAGACAAGTCTGCCACCCTTTTTCTACACCCCCTTCGGGTATGTTCAGATAATACCAACCGTTTCTTTTCATAAACTTAGTGCCCTCGGCCACCGGGCCTTTGTATATGGTGTCGCCTTCATCCAGCAGATATTTGCCGTCGGCCGACATCTTATGCAGGATGATAGGTCCGGCCCTGTGCACGCTATGTCCCAGGTAAGCCTGTCCGTCATCATCCCAGAAGGGGCACGGATCTTCCCATTTTGGTATGCGTTTCACACACCACAGCGGTGTCCATGGGCCGTGCGGGTCAGTGGCGTTACTCATAAAGAGGCCCTCATCGATGGTACAGAAGTAAACCCAGAACTTACCGTCGTGGTAGCGTATAGACGGAGCCCACGAGCCACCCCCGTAATGTGAGTTGCTGTTCCAGCCCGGATAGTCGAGCCGGCTGAACACCTGACTGATGATTTTCCAGTTCACCAAGTCGGTAGACTCAAGCACCTGCATACCCATGAAATGAAAGTCGCTGGCCACCATATAGAATTTATTGCCCACGCGTATCACGTCCGGGTCTGAATAGTCGGCCATGAGCACCGGATTCTTGTAGGTTCCGTCGCCCTGGTCTCCAAAATCCCGCTTCTGCGCTACCGCCCTGCTACCTGTCAATGTGCACATTGCTATGCATAACAAGGCAACAGTTGTTAGTCTCTTCTTCATGATTGTCTTTGTAAATATCATTCTTATTCCATTTGATATTAACATGCAGAGCAGGGAAGAATGCCTGATAGCCCTATTCTTCCCTGCCCAATAGATGTCAGTCTATGTTATTTGCTCTTTTCATAATAAGCGTTTTGTGTCAGTCCGGGGTTCACTTGTCTTTCAACAAGCGGAACGGGCAGCACCAGCATATCCTCCGTTATGGCCTTGCCTTTGGCGTCGGTCAGCAATGTTGTGGCGCGTCCGGTTCTCTTCAGGTCATACCATCTGTGGAACTCCAGTGCCAGTTCTACGTTTCGCTCATGCTCAATGGCCAGTGCAAGGGTTGGATATTTATCTGTTGGATAGCCCGCCTCACCAAATCCCGGCAGTCCCACACGATGTCTTACCTGATTGAGATACGACGCGTCGCCCGTAGCCTCAGCATACATCAGCAGCACATCGGCATAGCGATATACTATGAAGTTGTTACCATAATAGTAACTCCCGTTCTCTATGTAGTTAGGGTCGAACCATTTATTCTCATATTTGGCCGGAACCACCTTGCCTGAGCGGTCTTTGTAACTGGTAGAGATGGAAAGGTCGCGGCGTACATCTCCTGCCTCATAACTGTCATACAGCCTGTCTGTCACCTGGTTCAGACCATATCCTTGAGCCGTTATAGAAAAGTTTTCGTAAGGTGCGTATGCTTCAAAATAGGGGCTTGACGGATTGCCTGCACCGGCAACATATTGCACTTCCAGTATAGATTCCGGACAGTTCTTATGGTTCATACTCCACAAGTCTGCGTAGTTATCCACCAAAGCATATTGCTTAGAGTCTATCACATCCTTGAGCGCTGTAGCCGCGCTGGCTTTGTCGCCAAGAGTTAGATATACCTCTCCCAAGCAAGTCTCGGCGGCACCTTTCGTTATTTGTCCTCCTTGTGTAGCTTCAGACTTAAGGGGCAGATTCTCTACTGCGTATTTCAGGTCATTCAAGATAAAGGTATACACATCGCTGATGTCCGATCTGTTCAGGCTTCTACTCTCGTTTACGGTGAGAGAATGGTCGGCGATGGGTATTTCGCCAAACTCTCTTACAAGGTTGAAGTGATACAAAGCACGCAAGAATCGCAGTTCGGCCTGATAGCATTTTCCTGTTTTCGTCGCTGCAAAGTCGGTAGATGCAACCAGCTTGTCCAGTGTCTTGTTTATCACGTTCAGGTCAGCATATCCTGTTTGCCAGATGTGTTTCACCACAGTGTTGCTGGGCTCCAGGGCGTAGCTTGTAAAGGGATATACGTCAGAGTTTGAGCCTGTTGTAGACGTGATGAGCACTTTTCCCTCTTTTGTCTCACATTCGTCAGAGAGCAGTTCTGTGAAGCTGGGTCCACATTCCGGACCATATTCGTTATATAGCGTAGCATAAGCCGATGTGCGAGCCGTGCCGAAATCGGCTTCCGACTTATAGAAGTCCTCCTCATTCATATTCGATTTTGGCGTGAGGTTAAGAAAATCGTCAGAGCATGAGGGCATGGCGAGGCAGGCACCTGCCATCAAGGCTGTTAATAATAGATATTGTGGTTTCATAATTTTGTGTTTTAAGTGATTAGAAAGTGAGCTTTACGCCGAACGATATTGTGCGGGCCAGCGGATAGGCTCCGAAGTCCTTGCCTGTGCTGAGTGCATTGGTGTAAGTGCTGGCCTCAGGATCGTAGCCGTTCTTATAGTGTGTAAAGACGTGCAGGTTGTCTGCATTAACATATAGGCGAATGGCTTGGAAAGGTGTTCTGGCCAGCAGGGTTTGCGGAAACTCGTAGCCCAGCCTGATGTTGGCTATTCTCATGAAAGAGGCATCCTCCACCCATAGGTTAGAGAACTTGCTCTGCAAGCCCGGATAACTGAGGTAAGGCTTGTAGTGCACGCCGTCGCCGGGATCGGCTTCCGACTTATAATAGTTCGCGATGCTGGCATAACCGTTACGGTTGCCATTATAGTTTCCCTGATAGCGGTAAGAGTTGTTCACCATGCGGTTGCCCACAGAGCCGTTCAGAGTGACCGTGAGGTCGAAGCCCTTATAGCTCCATGTGTTGCTCAGACCCCATTGATAAGAAGGCTGGGCATTGCCAATGATGGTGCGGTCTTTGTCGTCTATCACCTTGTCACCGTTCACATCGCGTACAATGGGGTCGCCCACTGTGGTTGAAGGATGGTGCGGCGTGCTGTTTATCTGCTCTTGCGAGGTGTACACACCATCAAATATGTAGCCGTAATAGTTGGCTACCGGCTTTCCAACCTCAGTCAGAGTAGTGACGTCCCATTCGGTGTTGTAGATGGGGGCATTGTCGTTTCCAAGTGCCAGAACCTTGTTTCGGTTGAGCGAGATGTTGAAGGTAGTCTCCCATTTGAATGGTCCTGTAAAGTTCTTCGTGTTCACCATAAACTCAAATCCTCTGTTTCTCACCTTTCCTATGTTGGTGAGCTGCGTGGTAAAGCCGGTAGTTGCCGGTACAGGAACGTCGAGCAACAAGTCGCGTGTAACCGAGTTATAGTAGTCGGCTTCCATATAGATGCGGTTTCCGAAGAGGCCTATGTTGAAGCCTAAATCGAACTGTCCCGTCTTTTCCCACTTCAAGTCAGGATTAGAAATGGTGCTGGGGTAGAGGCCTGCTTCAACCGATGAGCCGAAAGCATATTGGTTAGAGGCCAGCAAGCCTATTGAACCATAGTTGTTGATGAGGTTGTTACCCGTCACGCCATAGCTCACCCTCAACTTGGCAGAGCTCAACCAGTCAAGGCTGGCAAGCCAAGGCTCTTCCTTTATTTTCCATGCGGCAGACACTGAGGGGAAGTATCCCCATCTGTTGTTCTTACCAAAGCGTGAGCAACCGTCGCGTCTCAGCGTGGCTGTGAGCAAGTATCTGTTGTTGTAGGTATAGTTGATGCGTCCTATATAAGAGAGCAGGCTCCAGTCTTCTTCCGTTGTTGCGCCTGCCGAAGGCTTTCCTGCGTTGAGCGTGTGAACCATGTTGTTAGGGAAGTTCTGCGAGGTCATTGTCTCCGTGGTATATTCATTCTTCTGAATGGTATAGCCCAGCATGGCGCCCAAGTCGTGCTTGCCAAAGCTGTGAGAGTAGTTCAGCGTGTTCTCCCAAAGATAGTTCTCTGTGCGGTAAACATTTGCGTTGCCCTCGGCAATCTGTATGCCCGACCAGCCGTAGTTCTGCCCTTTGTTTCTGAAGTCACTGTAGTGACGGTCGAAGTGCAGTGCGTTGATGCTGCTCTTGAAGGTTAGTCCGTCTATAATATCCCATGTCACGTAGGCATTGGCAAACACGTTAAGCGCCTTGTCCTTCTTGCTTATTTCGCGTGTAACAGCCCATGGATGCCATAACTGCAGGGAGTAAGATTGATATTTGTGCCAGATGGAGTTCGGGTCACTGGGGCCGTAAGTGCCGTTTTCGGTTACTACGGGGAAGATGGGGTCGCTTTGCTGCGAGAGACTCACGCAGTCCACCTTTCCGTCAGTTCCATATATTCTTTGGTTTACATGGCTCATGGCGAGATTCATGCCTGCGCTTACGTTGTCGCTTATTTGCTGGGTGACGTTGCTTCGGGCCGTGAAGCGTTTATAGAAGGTTCTGTCAACAATGCCTTGCTGGTCGAGATATGAGGCCGACAGTCTGTATTTTGTCTTCTCAGAGCCACCGCTCAAAGCTACCTGATAATGTGTGCTGGGAGCCGTACGGAACAATACGTCCTGCCAGTCTGTTGATGGGAAGGAAGCCGGATTGGTGAGAAACTCCTCCGGAACTTGATAGTTAAAGGGTCGCTCACTGTTGGGCGTGCTCAAGTTACCGCCTGCCGCAGCGTATGAGTTGTTGTGTGCGTCGATATAATATTGTATGAACTGTTGTGAGTTCATCATCTTTATCTTCCTTGCCACATGTTGTATGCCATATTCAAAGTTAAAGTCCACCCTTGGCTTTCCGGCCTGTCCTTGCTTGGTGGTCACCATCACCACGCCATTGGCGCCACGCGAACCGTAGATGGCAGCCGACGAAGCATCCTTCAGCACCTCCATTCCGGCAATGTCATCCGGGTTCAGCATACTCATGTCGAAGTTTTCTATAGGATAGCCGTCTACCACATACAGTGGGTTGGTTCCTGCCGTGATGGTCGATACACCACGTATCTTGATGGCCGGGGCGCTACCTGGTGCGCCCTGCACTTGCTGTATCTGCACACCGGCTATTTGTCCGGCCAGGGCGGTCATGATGTTGGCACCCGACCGTTCCACCAGCTTGCTCTCACCGATAGAGGATACTGCTCCCGTCAGGTCGCTCTTTTTCACAACGCCATATCCCACCACGACCAGCTCGTTCAGCGTGTTGTTGTCTTCAGCCAGTGCAATGTCAAGGTTCTGCTGGTTGCCCGGCTTGATGTCCTTGGGGTTAAATCCTATGTAGCTTACTGTGAGTACGGCATCTTGTGGAACGTCTAGTGCAAAGTGTCCGTCAATGTCTGTCACAGCCCCTTTGTTGGTTCCTTTTATCATAATGGTGGCACCCGTGAGCGGCTCACCCTTAGAGTCTCTTACTGTTCCCGTTATTTTTCTTGTCTCGTGCTGCTGGCTTTTCTGCTGGTTTTGCTGCCCCTGGGCGTTCTTGATGAGCACCTGCCTTCCGTTGATGACATATTGCAGATGCGCAGCGTGGCACAGCTCGCCTATGAGCTGCTCTATGTTTCGGCCGCGCACCGATATGTTCACGATGTTGCCCAACCTGTTTCGCACACCTCTGTCGTAGGCAAAGACATAGTTGCTGTTGCGCTCAATGTAGTTGAAAGCACCCTCTATGGTGAATTCTTGTACGTTCAGCACAATGGTTTCTTGCACATGCGTCATTTTCACTGACGGCTCTGCTGTTGCAATCGATGGGGCCCCAATAGTCCGATGGCCATTAGGAATGCGGCTCTCGTGCATGGTTTTAGATAAGATCGATACATAATTGATTAAGGTTTAGTTATTATATTTAGGTTAATCACATGATTCGATGGCAAAATCGCATGTTTTGATGGCTATGATGAAATTCTTTTTTTCATGGCTTCTCTCATTCTTTTGGTAGGTTGGGGTGTTGAATTTATTGGTAGATGTCTACCTTGCACCCCCTCATGCTGTAGTGAGTGTCAGACAGGAAGGTGATGGCTTGCAGGGCATCTTGGCAGTTTCCGCTCAGGTCCAGCTTGCCATAGAGCTTCAGCGACTCCAGTCTTGGCTGACAGAAGATGCTTATGCCGTAATGGTCTTCCAACTTAGCCAGCACGTTGCCCAGCAGCTGTCCGTCGAGCTGCATGAAGCCGTTGGTCCATAAGGCGGCATCAGCAGCCTCGCCTCGCCTCATTTCGCTCACCGAACCGCCCTTTATGCTCACCATGTCGTTGGGTTTCATTCTGATGGCATCCTTGTTCCGTGTTCTCAGCTCCACCGAGCCTTCCACCAAAGCCACGTCGGCCGTGCGCCCTTTATAGCTGTTCACGTTGAACTTAGTGCCCAGCACGGTTAGCGTGAAGCCGTTGCCATGCACCGTAAAGGGGTGCTTGCTGTCGTGAGCCACGTCAAAGTAGGCTTCGCCTTCTACGTAAGCTTCTCGGCATCTTGTCGCTTTGCCTTGTGGATAACGTATCACGGTGCGTGAGTTGGCAATGATTTTCGTGCCGTCGGCAAGCAATAAGGTTTTTATCTCGCCCGTTGGTACGCTGAAGATGGCATACTTTTGTGCCGGTGCCGAATGCTTTTCAATGCGTTTGGTGTGCGTGGCCAGCACTGTGGAATTGTCGGCAGGCCGGGGCCATGTCATGCCCACAACGATGATGAGGCAGGCAGCCACGGCAGCCGCAGCCCCCATGAGCAGCCTTGTTCTCCACCTTCTGGCGGCTATCTTGCGGTGCGTCATCAGCTTGATGTCGTCAGTGCCGATGTCATGGGGCAGGCATTGCTCAAGATAGAATCTGAGCTTCAGGTCGCTGTCGGTGTCGTTGGGGCGCTTATGTTTGTTGTCGTTATTCATCATCTCTGTTTGCTTTTGATGTTTCAGATGGCTTTGGCCAGCTTCTTCTTCAGGCTGGCCAGAGCATAGCTGATGTGATAGTTTACCGTGGCTTTGGATATGTGCAGCATTTCGGCAATGTCGTTGTAGGCCATACCTTCTATCTTTGCCAGTATGAGGATGTACTTGCACTTGGGCGGCAGTGTGTCTATGGCCTCGTAAAGCAGGCGGCGTCTTTCCTCCGTCATCACGTTGTCAAGGGGCGAAGACATCTCGGGCAGATGGAATTGTGGCAGCATGTCGAGCGAAACATTGTCGTGCCTGAACTCCTTTCTGTAGGTGCTCACCGCCTTGCTGAATGCTATTTTGTTAAGCCATGCCGCCATGTTTTTTATCTCTGTGATGTGTTTGCGGCGCTTCCACACCTCCAGGAAGATGTCGCTCACAATCTCCTTGGCCAGTTCGTGCTGGCCTATGATGCCGTAAACATGGTAATAGAGCTTTGTGGAGTAAGCATCCATAAAGTAGTCAAAGGCCAGTTCGTTGCCTTGTGAGATGAGGTATAGCTCTGTTTTGTCGGCTTCCGCCATGATGTTTTTCTTGTTTAGGTTCTATGATAACAGACGCACAAAGTTAAGAATTTAATAGGTGAGAGGCAATTTTTTTTGTTTTAGCGTGAAAAAAGTTCTTCGTCCTGTCCCGAACTTCGTTTTTTGTGGGGGTGCAGCATGCCGCAGAACATCCATTCTCACCTTGAGTTCTTCAGTAGAGAAGGGGCTATGCCTTGTGTTCTCTTATTTTTTTGCAGGCATAGCCCCATGTTCCTGTTTTTCTAAAGTGCCCCGGAAAAGATTTATAGGTGTCTTTAGTCGGCTATTCTGATTCTGTCTTTTGCGAGCTTCAGCAAGTCGGGTATGTCATAATAAGCCAGCACGCCGGGCACCACATTGGGCATCATGTTGTGCTGCATGGGATTGCTGATGTAGCTGCGCCATGACCTCAGCACGTTGTAGAGTGTGGCTTGCTCTATCTGCGGATCGAGTAGTGTGGCGTGCATGGCGGCAAGGGCACTCTCACCATCGGCCACCAGCCTGATGGGATGGCCCTGAAGCGTTTTGTTGTGGCAGCAGAAATCTATCAAGGTGAGTATGTCCGTGATGCGCTGGCCCAGCAATGGGCGGCCTGTGTGTAGGGCTGTTACGGCACATCTGTACTCATCGTTCCAGTATTTGCTGTAGTTTCTGTCAAATAAGTCGGCACTCTCGCCCAGCCCGCGCAGGTCGGCGGCCACATGTATGGAGCCGTCAGACGTGTTGTCTTGCCTGTCCTGCTCCGACAGCCAGAAGGCTTTTCCCCTGTCAGAGAGATGGATGATGACGGGTGCATCAGCCTTGCAGTTGTCTGGAATACGCACGATAACCGGAAGGGGATATTCGTTTGAGCGTGTAATCTGATATCTTTCTTCCCGTTCATCGCGCAGTTGTTTGTTGCCGGTGCTCATAATCTCTATGTCAGATGACGTGTTGGATATATTCAGAAGTTTTTTTATCTGTTGCCTGATAGTTTCTATCGGCTGTGCGCAGAAAGCCTTTCGCTTGTCGGCCAGCTTGTCCATGGCCTGTTCGCAGTCGGCCATAGAGCTTATGGCATCGGCATATTCTGTGTTCACTTGTCCGCTCTTGGTGCACAGCATGTTGCTGCCCTTCCATGTTGTGAGCGGTTTCAGCACACCATTGCTATCGTTTGCCAGCCAACGGCGGAAGAACCGCACCATCTTCTCCTGCGAGGCAAGGGGCGCGGCGTGGCCGTCGTTCACGTAATATTGTTCTACTCGTTCAGGAACGCCCATCACCTGATAAGCCCTGTGCAGCTCGTCGAAGCCACGAAGGGCGCCCCAGTGATCAACAAAGTCGAACACTCCGTCGAGCACAAGGAAGGGTTTGGGAGCTGCCATAAGTGCCATGTCGGCTATCTCTATGCGTTCTCTGCCTTCGTAGGGCATCCATTGGCATCCGTCGCTGGGTCCCCATGCTTCTAAAGTTCGCTCGCGTGAGGAGAAGAAAAGGGCGCAGCACGTGGCTTTCAGCCTATTGTCCAGGGCAGCCAGATAACAGGCTTGCGTGCCTCCACCCGAAAAGCCATAGGCACCGATGCGTGCCGTGTCGATGTCGTTGCGGCTCATCAAATAGTCTATTGCCCGTGAGTTGTCAAAATATTCCTGTGCCGCCATGCTCGAGCCTACGAGCATATAGGCCGGTGCAAGCAGGGTGTGAGCCGTTGTCACGCCTCTGCATAGCGTGTGCCCTGCACTGTCTATGAGTTGCAAACGCTCGCCTTGCTCTATAGGGTCAACCACCAGGGTGGCTATGCCGTTCACGGCCATGCGCTCAGCCAGCTCACTTCCGTTGCCCTTGCCGTTCAGTCCGTGGCCGCACATCTCAATGCAAGCCGGCAGTTTGCCTTTTCTGTTCTCCGGGAGAAAGAGGTGACAGGTGACGTATCGGCCCGGAGCGCTCTGAAAGACTATCTTTTGCACCTCAAAGCCATTGCCCTTTGCCGAGCCGGTTTGCTTGGCGCGGATGGGCGTGCGGGCCGGCAACGGTCCGACAAGTGAGCTGAACCGCGTGCGCAGTCCTGCGATATAGGCTTGCAATGCCTGCGGCGAGCGCAGAGACTCCTCCAAGTTTTGCTTGCGGGTTAGGTTCTGTTGGTGCACTGACAACATCTCATAACTAAAGTAAGATGTAGCTTCTTTGAACTTCAGTGCCTGATAAAGGCCTTGTGCCTGCACGCCGCATGCGGTGGCCAGACATAGTAATGTGAAGACTAGGTGTTTCATTTGGCTGTTATGGTTAAGGTTTTTTCGTTGTTGTAATCACCGTCCACGCTGAGTAGGCGGCGCGTCTCGTCCCACGTCCATTGACTGGTGGGCTGTCCGTTCACTGTCACCAAGGCTGGTTTCTGATTAAGAAAGGCTTCGGCCCGGTAGAAGTGGGGCTGCGGTTTGAAAGTTCCGGTGGGCTGATGCACCACGAGCTGCCACTCACCGGCGGTCAGTTTGCTCTCTATGAGTGTTGTGGCATAATGGCCGTGCTGATAGTCTGTGCTCGTGCCGTCATCCTCATAGAGGTTATACGACGACTGTGCTGAGGGATAAACCAGCAGCGTCAGGCTGTCGGCCGGCCGTTCGTCAACATACTGCATGGGTTGTTGCATGGGTATGACGGCCCCCTCACGAATGAAGATAGGCATGATGTCGAGCGGCGTGAGGAACGATTTATACTGCCGTCCGCTGATTCTTTCGCCTGTCCAATAGTCGGCCCAGTTGCCGCCGGGGAAGTAAACGGGGCGCGAGAGAGCTCCCTTGGTGGTCACCGGACACACCATCATGCCCGGCCCGAACATATATTGGTCTGACATGTCATACGTCTGCTCATCCTTGAAAAAGTCGTACAGCATGGGCGCCATGATGGGCCGGCCGGTTTGATACATATTCCATGCCGAGGTATAGATATAAGGAAGAAGGGCGTAACGCAGCGAGTCGTATTTGATGAATATCCGTTCAGCCTCCTTGCCGTAGGTCCACGGCGCGTGATAACGGGGATGATCCATTCCGAAAAGTATGGCTACGGGCGAGAACATACCAAACTGGCACCAGCGCACATACAGGTCGGTGTCGTATGGCGAATATTGTTCGAAGCCGCCCATGCAGTGGCTCCAGTTGCCCACACCCGACAGTCCGATGTTCAGTCCGCCCCTCACCACGGGTTCAAACCATTGCCATTCAGAGCCCCAGTCGCCTGCCCAGATAAAGGGATAACGCTGTATGCCGGCCCATCCCTCGCGGGTATGGTCGAAGCCGCGGCGGTTATACATGGCGGCAAAATGCTCGTAAGGCGCTTTGGCATAGGCTATGGGGAAGAGATTGTGCAGTGCCTGCTGCTCCGGCGTGGCATTCTTAAAGCGCAGGGCACTGCCCACATCGGTCTTAAAAAAGTCCACTCCCAAGCGCGTAACCTTGCCGGCAGCCTCTTTCCACCACCATTCCACGGCCTTGGGATTGAAGAAATCGAGTATGGCACGGCTCTCTCCGTCGTCTATGGTATAGCCTTTCTTCCGCGCATCCGTGAGCAACGTGTTGTGCAAGCCGTTATCCAAGAGCGAGCGGATGTGCAGTCCGAACATGGCTACATGATTTTTATGGGCGAAACTTATCATTCCTGCCGGGTCCTTGAACAGACTTTGAAACTCAAACGAGCATCCGCCGTTGCCCAGCGAGGTGAAGTTACGCCACGTAGAGTCCAGCCACAGCAGGTCGAAGGGTATTTGTTCGGCGCGCAACTTGCTTATCAGGTTGCGCACATAGGTGTCAGAAACCTCTTTTTCATGCTTCCACGTACCGCCGCTATACGATCCTACGTGCAGGCCATAGGCCGGTTTGGGCATGAGAGGCGCGCTGCCGGTGAGCGTGAGATAGGCTTTCAGCATCTGCGAGATGTCGGGACCATAGATGAAGTAATAGTCGTTGCTTCCGCCATGCGATGAGAAGGCAAAGCGGTTGGCGTGCGTCCACCCCATATCCCAGTCGTTGGGCTGTGCCGTATGGAAGAAGATGGCGTAGCCTCTTGTGCTGTAGGCTATCGGGACAGGACAGTAATTGGCTCTCAGAATGTCCTTTCCGCCCACGGCCGGCTTGCTTCCGCGCCCCAATTCCACGTTGAGATGCACGCGTTGTCCGCGTTGGTCCATCCTGTCCATGCGTTCGCCCAGACCGAAGAAATGCTCGTCAGGACCGAGCACAGCCTCATTATATATGCTGTCGGCGACGCCTGCGGCCGTCTCCTCATAGCACACGCGGCCGGAAGAGTCGCTCACCGTGATGCGCCAAGGGTTGTTTTCAACCTTGATGACGAGCGAAGCGGTGGTGATGGTGCCGTTGTTTACTTGAAAGCTTACCTGCGGAAAAGCATACCGCTGCACCATCCAGGGCTCGTCGGCAGGCAGCGATGATGAGGCTGTCTTGCTCACCCGAAACATCTTGCCGGTGCAAAAGCTGATGCGCAGCCGCTCGCCCTGGAATGTATATTCCACGTCGTTGCCCTTCACTGTCTGTGCGCTGAGGGACTGGCATGTGGCTATGAGAGCAAGCGATGCGAAGAAAAGAATTCTGTTTTTCATGTACATATACCTTAATTCCGCAACACTATTATAGATTAAACTTTTTAAGTAGCTGAGCAACATAAAGTTGCTCAGGATTTTGCCATGTCGAAGAATTCACTTATCTTAGTGTTGCAAAAAATAAACAAGAGAATCCGACGATAGACATGGCAAAGATACAAATTAAATCTGAGAAACTCACTCCTTTTGGAGGAATATTTTCTATCATGGAGCAATTTGACTCCACATTGTCATCAGTAATCGACTAAATCCTCGGTTTAAGATGTAAATCGTTTGGTTATCGGTATAGCGAAATCATCCGTTCTCTCATGAGTATCTATTTCTGTGGAGGCTCATGTATTGAGGATGTCACTACTCATTTAATGAACCATCTCTCGCTTCATCCGACACTTCGCACTTGTAGTTCTGATACTATTCTCAGAGCGATAAAGGAACTGACGCAAGAAAACATCTCATATACATCAGATACGGGTAAGAACTACGATTTCAATACGGCTGACGTCCTCAATACTTTACTGCTCAATTGTATGTTTGCATCTGGCCAACTGAAAGATGGTGAGATGTATGATGTTGATTTCGACCATCAGTTCATAGAGACTGAAAAGTATGATGCAAAGACTACATACAAGAAGTTCTCCGGTTATCGCCCTGGTGTGGCGGTTATTGGCGACTTGATTGTTGGCATAGAGAATAGCGATGGTAACACAAATGTTCGTTTCCATCAGAAGGAAACGCTGAAGAGATTCTTTGAGAGATTTGAGCAGAACGGCCTTACTATCAATCGTTTCAGAGCTGACTGCGGATCATGTTCCGAGGAAATCGTGGAGGAAATAGAGAAACACTGCAAGTCCTTCTATATCCGCGCAAACCGCTGCAGTTCGCTCTACAATGACATCTTTGCTCTCAGAGGATGGAAGACTGAGGAAATCAATGGCATTGAGTTCGAATTGAACTCTATCCTTGTTGAGAAGTGGAAGGGTAAAGCATACCGACTTGTGATTCAAAGACAGAAACGGATGGATGGCATGCAGGATCTTTGGGAAGGAAAATACACATACCGTTGTATCCTGACCAACGACTATGAATCTTCCGTAAGAAAAATAGTCGAGTTCTATAACCTTCGTGGAGGAAAGGAACGTATCTTCGATGATATGAACAATGGTTTCGGGTGGAACAGATTGCCCAAATCCTTCATGGCAGAAAACACTGTGTTCCTTCTTCTTACAGCAATTATCCGTAACTTCTACAAGGCCATTATCCAAAGACTTGACGTAAAGAGGTTCGGACTCAATGCAACAAGTCGCATAAAAGCGTTTGTCTTCAGGGTTATCTCTGTACCAGCCAAGTGGATCAGGACATCAAGGCGGTATGTGCTGAATATCTATACCTGTAATAATGCTTACGCAGACATTTTTCAGACTGATTTTGGATAACGCCTGCAACTTATGGGTATGATACTGCGTATTGCCTCAAGTCGCATTGTGGGGTAAGGGAATATTGAGGGTTGCAGTGGGGATTTCTACCTCAATTTATCTACTAATTCAGTAAGAGAGGGCATGTACACGCAAGAAGGACGTTGAAGGGCTTAGTTGCGGATTTGAGGATATAGTGTTTTTAAAGTTCGTCCGTTAAGGTTTTCCCGGCCATCCCGACCGATGAGTTGCTTGCTTTGCCCCTGCTGTAGCATGGGGCTTAGGGTGCTGCATGGCGGCCTTGCGAAGCGGCTCCAGAAGTGTTGCTTTGCAAAAGCGCCCTTTTTACGTTGCAAAATAGGCCTTTTCGGCTTGCGAAATAGGCATTATTGGCTTGCAAAAGTGCCTATTTGGGTGAGACGATAGCATCAGGGCGTGCTCCGGTAGCGATTATATAGCTTCTTGATGGTACACAACCTGTTGTGCTTCAGGACATTGCTTGCTTTGTCTCGTGGGCTTTTCAGATACCTTCCTCAGCCTCGTCTTCAGCGGCTTCTTGTGCCCGCTTGCGCTCATCCAGCTTCTGGAAGTCCTTCTGCTCCAGCTTGAAGTCGGTGCCAAGATACTTCTCTTTGACAATCTTATTGGCTGCCAGCACCTCCGGCGTGCCGTGAAACAGAATCTTACCTTCGAAGAGCAGGTAAGCACGGTCGGTGATATTGAGCGTCTCATGCACGTTATGGTCGGTTATGAGTATGCCTATGTTGCGGAATTTCAGCCTCCACACGATGTGCTGAATATCCTCTACGGCAATAGGGTCTACGCCGGCAAAGGGCTCATCGAGCATGATGAACTTAGGGTCTATGGCCAGACAGCGTGCTATCTCGGTACGTCTGCGCTCGCCACCCGACAGCCTGTCGCCCTTGTTCTTGCGCACCTTGTTCAGTCTGAACTCCGCAATGAGGCTCTCAAGCTTGTCAAGCCGCTGCTGATGGGTGAGCTTTGTCATCTCAAGCACCGACATGATGTTGTCTTCCACGCTCATTTTGCGAAACACACTGGCCTCTTGCGGCAGATAGCCAATGCCTGCCCGCGCACGCTTGTACACAGGGTAGGAGGTTATCTCCTTGTCGTTGATGAACACATGTCCCTCGTTGGGCACAATGAGACCCGTGGTCATGTAGAACGATGTGGTCTTGCCGGCACCGTTGGGGCCCAGCAATCCCACTATCTCACCTTGCCTTACGTTGAACGACACGCCGTTCACCACGGTGCGCTTGCCATATCTTTTCACCAGTCCTTCGGTGCGCAGCTCCATGTGTTGGGGCTTTTCCTGCACCGGATTCACTACTTGTGTTTCGCTCATATCGTTGATTTTAATGTTGCAAAATTAGCAAAATAAACTTTAATATCCTCTATTATTGATAAAACTCTTCATTATATTGCAGTTTTTAGCTTATTTTTCGTTACTTTTGCAGGCATGTTATTACACAAATGGCTTACCACTTTTGGCAAATACCTCATCCTGATGGGGCGCACCTTTTCGCGGCCTGAGCGCATGAGGATGTTCATGCGTCGCTACGTTAAGGAGATGTCGCAGCTCGGAGTAGATTCTATCGGCATCGTGCTGCTTATCTCCTTCTTCATCGGAGCCGTTATTTGCATACAGATAAAGCTCAATGTGCAGAGCCCCTGGATGCCTCATTGGGTGTCGGGCTACGTCACGCGCGAGATTATGTTGCTTGAGTTTTCGTCGTCCATCATGTGCCTCATACTCTCCGGAAAGGTGGGTTCCAACATCGCCTCTGAGCTGGGCACCATGCGTGTAACGCAGCAGATAGACGCCCTGGAGATTATGGGCGTCAACTCGGCAAGCTATCTCATCCTGCCCAAGATTATGGGTCTCATCACCATTATGCCCTTCCTGGTCATCTTTTCAAGCGCCACGGGCATCATAGGAGCCTATGCCACGGCCTATCTGGCCAATATCATCACGCCCGAAGACCTCACTGCGGGCCTTCAGCATGACTTCAATCCGTGGTTCATGTACATGAGTATCATCAAGAGCTTGTTCTTCGCCTTCATCATATCAAGCGTTTCTGCCTACATGGGATATACCGTTAAGGGCGGCTCGGTGGAGGTGGGCAAGGCGTCGACCGATGCTGTGGTGTGCTCAAGCGTGCTCATCTTGTTCAGCGATGTGTTTCTCACCCAAATCCTTTCATAGCAATGATAGAAGTTAAACACTTATATAAGTCGTTCGGCGACAAAGAGGTTCTGCACGACATCAGCACCGTTTTCGAGGACGGAAAAACCAATCTCATCATCGGACAGAGCGGTGCCGGAAAGACTGTTCTCATGCGAACCATTGTCGGGCTGCTCACTCCCACCCAGGGCGAAGTGCTGTATGACGGCCGCAGCTTCTACGGACTGCGCAAGAAGGAGCGCATACTCATGCGCCGGGAGATGGGTATGATATTTCAGGGAGCGGCCCTCTTCGACTCGCTCACCGTGCGTGAGAACGTGCAGTTTCCGCTGGATATGTTCTCTGACATGACGCTGCGCGACCGTGAGAAGCGTGCCCTGGAGTGTCTGGACCGTGTGAACCTGACAGGTGCTGAGGATAAGTATCCGGGCGAGATAAGCGGTGGCATGCAGAAGCGTGTGGCCATTGCACGCGCCATAGTGATGAATCCAAAGTATCTTTTCTGCGATGAGCCTAACTCAGGACTTGACCCTAAGACCTCACTCGTGATAGACAGCTTGCTGACGAGCATCACCCGGGAGTTTAACACCACCACCATCATCAACACACACGACATGAACTCGGTGATGGGAATAGGCGAGAACATCATCTTTATATGCGACGGAAGAAAGGAATGGCAGGGCAACAAGGAAACGGTTATCAGCTCGCACAACAAGAAGCTCAACGATCTTGTCTTTGCCTCCGACCTCTTCAAGCGTGTGAAAGAGGTGGAGCTGGAAGACGATAAGAAGAACAAATGAGCTCCACGTGGCGACAATCAGCGGCCGCGGCGCACCTACTCAGACAACTAGCAAATCAACATAAACATGAAGAAACAAACACAGGCCATTCACGTCCCCTTTAAGCGGCGCGACGCTTATGACGCTCTCAGCATGCCAGTCTATCATGCTGTGGCTTACGAATTCGACAATGCCCAGACCATGAGCGATGCTTTCTGTGGCAGAATAGACGCTCCTGACTACTCAAGAGTGGAAAATCCCACCGTAACTCACTTCGAAGACCGTGTCAAAGCGCTCACCGGGGCCAAGAACGTGGTGGCGCTCAACTCCGGTATGGCGGCCATCAGCAACACCATGATGGCACTTGCAGCGCAGGGAAAGAACATCGTAACCTCTAAGCATCTCTTTGGCAACACCTTCTCTCTGCTCACCGGCACGCTGAAACGCTTCGGAGTGGAGGCTCGCGTGTGTGACCTGACCGACGTGAAGCAGGTGGAAAGCAACATAGACAGCAACACGGCGTGCGTCTTTCTGGAGATTATAACCAACCCGCAGATGGAGGTGGCCGACCTCAAAGCGCTGGCCGACGTGGCTCATAAGCACCACACATGGCTCGTGGCCGACACTACCGTCATCCCCTTTACGCAATTCTCATCGCACGATTTGGGCGTAGACATAGAGGTGGTTAGCTCTACCAAGTATCTCAGCGGAGGCGCTACGTCGCTCGGAGGACTGGTTATCGACTACGGAACCAACCGTAGTTTCGGCAAGCGAATGAAGGAGGAGATGCTCTTTAACCTGGGCGCTTACATGACACCACAGGTGGCTTTCTTGCAGACCATGGGTCTGGAGACGCTCGACGCACGCTACCGTGTGGCCGCGGGCAACGCCCTTCAACTGGCCCAAAAGCTGCGTACGCTGCCTCAGGTAAGGCGCGTCAACTACGTGGGACTGGCCGACAATCCCTATCATGAGCTTGCCCTGAGGCAGTTTGGACCTACTGCCGGAGCCATGGTGTGCATAGATTTGGAGAGTCGCGAGGCCTGCTTCAGATGCATAGACCATCTGAAACTGGTGCACCGCGCCACCAATCTCTTCGACAACCGTACCCTGGCCATACACCCGGCCAGCACCATCTTCGGTCTCTTCACCGATAAGGAAAAGGCTGATATGGACGTGCTCGACACCACCATACGTCTCTCTGTGGGCCTCGAAGACGTAGACGACATATTCGACGACATCAAGCAGGCACTGGAAGCTTAGCCCTCTGCCTCGCTGCCTTTGCCCTCATCGCTCTTTGACAGCGCACTCTCGGCCCATCCAAAAAGGCCGAAGGCAGGGGCAGGAGAGCTTTTTTCACCTAAAGACAAAAACAATGAGTAAATACGATTTTGATACGGTCATCTCCCGAAAGGGGTCTGGCGACCTGATGCATGGGGCGCTCAAGCCCCGCTGGGGACGCGATGACCTGTTCCCGATGTGGGTGGCCGACATGGACTTTGCGGTGTGCCCCGACATTCTCAACGCCCTGCGCAAGCGGCTGGAACATCCCATCTTGGGCTATACCGTAATGCCGGAAGACTATTATCCGGCCATTCACAACTGGCTGCTCACCCATCAGCATTGGGACATACAGCCCGAGTGGCTGGGCTTCGTGCCCGGTGTGGTGAAGGGAATAGCCATGGCCGTGACCCTGTTTGTGAAGCCCGACGAGAAGGTGATGGTGGTTCCGCCGGTCTATCACCCTTTCTTCCTCACCGCCAAGGCATTGGGCCGAGAGGTTGCTTACTGTCCTTTGGAGGAGCGCGAGCGAGGTGTTTATACCCTTGAAGAGGCCGACCTTGAGAAGGCTTATGATGAAAAATGCCGCCTGCTGGTGTTCGCCAATCCGCACAACCCCGTGGGCATTAGCTGGTCGGAAGACACGTTGCGCATGGTGGCTGAGTTCTGCCAAAAGCATGACATGATCGTCATCAGCGACGAGATACATTGCGACCTCACCCTGCCCGGCCACGAGTTTCATCCGCTGGCAGCCTGCTCTGAGGCCGGAAGGCAGTGCAGCATCACCTTTCAGGCGCCCACCAAGACGTTTAACATAGCCGGACTCACCACCAGCTTTGCCCTGGTGCCCAACCCCGAAATACGCCGCAAGTTCTTCGGATTCTTCAAGGCTACCGAGCTGAACGAGCCCGACATCTTCGGACCCATAGCCACCATAGCCGCCTATGAGCATGGTGACGAGTGGCGAAAGGAGATGCTGAGCTACGTAGAAGGCAACATGCGCTTTGCCCAAACGTTCATCAACGAGCACATGCCCCGCGTGCGTATGGTCTTCCCGCAGGCCTCCTTCCTGATTTGGCTAGACTGCCGCGACCTGCATCTGAGCCACAGTGAGCTGCTCGACTTCTTCATAGACAAGGCCCATCTGGCCCTTAACGACGGCGAGATGTTCGGTCCCGGCGGCCAGGGACACATGCGCATGAACGTGGGTATGCCCCGCTCGCTGGTGCGCAAGGGGCTGGAGCAGCTGGCTGAGGCCTATCAGCAGCAGGGCTTCTAACCGCTTGTCCGGCCGTTCTGGCCGGCTCCCGGCCCTCCTCAAACACATGTCTTTTGAGCGATTTGCAACAAGTTGATTTTCAATAAGTTGCTAATAACGATACAAAACAGGCACTTTTGCGTTGCAAGAGTGCCTGTTTTGCGTTGCGAAAGTGCCTGTTTGGGGTTGTAAAAATGCCTGTTTTGCGGTTTGGCAGGGCGCAACGAAAAGCCCGCCGGGCATGTATCACACATGCGCCGACGGGAAAAGATTTTGAAAAAGAGACACGTTTATGTCATCATGCAGCTCTTTTCCATTGACAAACTATTAGCCACATTTTAGTAATTCGGGTTCTGGCTCAACTTGGGGTTGGCGTTTATCTGCTTCTGCGGTATGGGGTAGATGCCACGCCATTGCTCGGTATTGCCGTCAGCATAGAACGTCTTCTCCTTGAAATACGAGCCGAAGCGTATCATATCCTTCCTTCTTTGGTTCTCCCAAATAAACTCACGGGCGCGCTCCTTCTCTATCTTGTCGAGCGAAAGTTCGGTGAACGGCGCGCAATGGCTGCGCGTGCGCACCTGATTAACCAGCTTCAGTGCCTCATCAGCGTTCTTGCCCATGCGGAAGAGTGCCTCAGCCTTCATGAGCAGTACGTTGGAATAGCGCTCTGCAATATAGTCGTTGTCGGCGTTATAGCCGGAGAACTTAGCTCCCACGGGCGAATATTTCAGCACGCGATAGCCCTCGTTGTTCTGCGCTGCCGTCTTCGACTTGAGCGAGGTGAGCACCAGTTGCTGGCCGGGATTGTCGGGATCCATGAGCGGAGTGGTGCCGTCCAGGTAATATTGTGGACCATATTCGAGCAGCGACAGGCGCTTGTCGTTGGGATCATCATACCAGCTTAGGGCCTCATCAGAGAAGCAATAGCCGCAAGCAGGCGAGAATGGCAGGTTATACTTATCCTTATCGGCCGCGTGCTGTGCGTAGAGCATGAACTGATTGCCGTCTACGGCCTTTGTAGGATCGACTGAGAAGGCGATGATATTCTCCTTGCACGTGCCCTCGTTGGTAGAGAGGAAGCAGTCGCCCACGTTATCAGCCAGATGGAAAGCACCGCTGTTGATAACCTTGTCGCACATATCCACCACGTCGGCCCAATGTGCCGTGCCGCTGTAAACCTCGGCATTGAGGTACACGGATGCCAGAAGGGTGTAGACAGCTTCTTTGGTCAGGCGGGGATAATAGCTTGCATCGACGTCTTTAGCCGACGGAAGGTCCTCGGCAGCAGCCTTAAACTCGCTCACCACAAAGTCGTAAACGTCTTTGCGCGGCGATGTCTGGGGCATGTTGTTGGCATCGGGTCGCGGGTCGGTAAAGATGGGCACGTTGCCAAAATAGTCCATGGCGTAGAAGTATTCGTAAGCTCTCAGAGCCCTTGCCTCGGCTATAGGAGCCTTCAGCTGGTCCTTTACGGACGACGATTCCATGGCAGCCAGCACGGCATTGTCGGCGCCGATGCCCGGGAAGATATAGGTGTTCCAACACACGTTCAGGCGGTCGTTGTCGGGCGTACACTTGTGCTCCATGAGCTGATTGACGTATTCGTCATACCATCCACCGTTGGCCCGGCCCGGGCAATAGAGCTCGTCGGTGCCGTATTCGCCTATTCGCCAGCTGTCGCCGCCTGCCCGGCTCATGTAAGCCATATACTCATAGCAGCCTGCAAGCGATGATAGCACTTGGTCCTCTGTCTGATAATAATTGTCGGGGGTGAGCCTTCCGTAAAGCTCTTCGTCGAGGTCGGTGCAGCTCCCCAGGGCAAGTGCGCCCATAAGCAAGAGGGCTGCGCGGCTGAATATCTTGTTTCTTTTCATTTTGTTCATCGTTTTTTGTTGTTAGAAAGTAACGTTCACACCAAAGAGGAAGGTGCGCGAGCGGGGATAACTGAGATAGTCTACGCCCAGAATAGAGCGTCCGTTGCCCGACGTGTCGGTGTTCACCTCAGGGTCAAGACCACTGTAGCCGGTGATGCAGAAGAGGTTCTGCGCCGTGAAATAGGCACGGGCGTGCGACACTTTGAGCGCGGGCACGGCGAAATCGTAGCCCAGCGTGAGGTTGTCGAGGCGGAAGAAAGAGCCGTCTTCGATGAAGCGTGACGAGTAAGTCTTGGCTTGCTGCACGCTGACACCAGATGTCAGGGCGTCCTTCAGCACGTTACGGCCCGGCAAACTGTTGGTGTACATGAAGTTGTTGGCCGTGTTGTTGTACACGTCATTGCCCTGGCTGCCGCGGAAGTTGAGCGACAGAGAGAGGCTCTTATAGCGCAGCGTGGTGGCCAGACCATAGGTGAAGTCTGGCTGAGCGCAGCCTATCTTCTCCACGGCACCGTCGTTGGCGTATTTCTCCATGCCCTTTTCGTCGAAGCCTATGAAGCGTTTGCCATAGAAAGTACCCAGAGGTTCGCCCACCTTAATAATCTGTGAGTATTGTCCGGAGAGGCCTTGGCCGTTGCAAGGAGCCCACAGCACGTCGTTGCCCGTCCATTTATCGTTCGACAGACTGGTGAGCTTGTTGCTGTTGGTAGCGAAGTTCAGCGTAGCGTCCCAGCTGAAATCCTTTGTCCGGATGATGTCAGCGCCCAGCTCAATCTCAACACCCGTGTTTCTCACCGAGCCCACGTTGGCCAGCTGAGTGGTGATGAGCGATGGCGAAGGCACAGCCACTGAGAGCAGCAGGTCCTTGGTCTTCTTATAGTACCAGTCTATGCTTCCGTGCAGACGGTTATGCAAGAAGCCAAAGTCCAGGCCGATGTCAGTTTGCGAAGTAGACTCCCACTTCAGGTCGGGGTTGGCATATTGCTGCGGCAGAACCACGGTTTGCTTGTTTCCTCCGAAGATATATCCCCACGTAGCAGCGCTCAGTGTGGAGATGGCATTATAGTTTCCGATCTCCTGGTTACCCGTCAGACCCCAGCTGGCACGCAGCTTCAGGTTGGAGATAGCGTCTACATGGAAGAACGGTTCTTCGGTGATGCGCCACGAAGCGGCGAATGATGGGAACGTTCCCCACTTATGGTCCTTGCCGAAACGGCTTGAACCGTCATGGCGTACGGTGGCTGTGAAGAGGTAGCGGTTGTCATAATTATAGTTGGCGCGGCCGTAGAAGGAGATGAGCTTGTTGCTCTCGGCATAGCTGCTCTGGCTCTCTATGGTTTTGGCAGCGGCAATGTTATACCACTTAAACTCGTCAGAGAGGAAGCCGTAAGCGGCTGTTGAGAAGCCCTCATCCCAGAAATACTGATAAGAATAGCCCGCCATAGCGTTGATGTGATGCTTTCCGAAGCTCTGGTCATACTTTAGTATGGTCTCCAAAAGCTTGGAGTAGTCTTTCAGTCGTTGCAAAGACACGCGGCCGTTGTTGCCGTCTCCCAGCAGATTACTCTTAGATATGTAGGCGTTTCTGTCCTGGCTGTTGTTCGTATAGCCCATGTTCACCTCCAGGGTGAATGGCTTATAGAAGTTCCAGTCGGCCTTCAGGTTGCCTATGAAGTGCTTGTTCACCCGCTTGTCAGGCAGTTCGCTGACGAA